>JACCDO010214121.1_pt1 | contig 32261 bp, 19 predicted proteins | sample 7446101 | NCBI WGS metagenome assembly JACCDO01 (sample SAMN15323440, study PRJNA562643) | freshwater metagenome | isolation source: river surface water | place: USA:Blue River Watershed | collected 2017-08-16 | reverse complement strand
TATGAATCTAAAAAAACATCTATTAAGGTAGTTTCTGCTGGTTCTGGTGCAGATTTTAAGTCTGATGTAACTAAATGGACAATCAATTTAGTTGAAAGAAATATTAATTCAAATCAAATTACTGATGACGATGGATTTATTGATAAAGGCATTAATTCCGATTATGGACTACAATATACACATCTTTACGCACCAAGAAAACTAAGACAGATCGTTTACTCTAAAAAAATTAGAAATGGGCAGGAGATATATTCTCCGGATTTAATTAAAGATTCTACCGACAAAGAAACACTATCAAACTCACATTCTCCTATTATAGGATGGTCATATGATGGAAATCCAATTTATGGTCCATATGGTTACGAATCTGTAACTGGTGGAGAAATAAAATTATTGGAGTCTGGATACTCTAAAGTACTGAAAGAAAATAGACCACCCATTTCACTCTATGGATTAGGATTTTTTATAGAAGATTATGATTATCAAGGAAAAGGTGATCTTGATGAGTACAATGGAAGATTTTGCATAACACCAGACTTTCCTAACGGCACTTATGCATATTTTACGACTATTGATTACAGCATAGATACCGACATATATTCAAAATTTTATAATTTTAGAAGACCAGTTTTTCCTTATTTTATCGGAGACAAATTTAAATCAAAACTTAATGAATACAATATTCTATCATCCTCAAATCAAGATGATATTGATTTAAATCAGACTACATTTTTCAGAAATACTACACCTTATAATTTAATTAATGAAAATAGTGGTTATGATTTTGTCATTGACCCAAACAAAATAAAGAATCAATATTCTTTAGTTAAAAAAGTTAAATCCGGAAATATTGACAATATTGGGATTAAGACTGGAGGATTTAACTATCAAGTTAAAGATAGAGTTATTTTTAATAATAATAATTCTGGTGGTCAAGGAGTATCTGCTGAAGTAGGATTAATAAAAGGGAAAAATGTAGACCAAATTACGTGCGAAAGTACATCTATTGATAACGTTCAATTTTTTCCTGAGTCTGATGGAAATTCTTTCGTTGGGTTTGCAAGTTCTCCTCATAATTTATTAAATTTAGATACTATTTCTATAGTAGGACTTAATACTTTTGCATCTAATTTAAATGGAATTCATAATAACATTGGTGTAAGATCAGAGTTCTTTACTCTTCTTACTGATATTGACACACCTGGGGTAACTGGAATTGTTACTTACTTTGATGTTGTTGGTAGATTAACATATCCAACAATTAGAGAGAATGATATTTTACAAATTAATTCAGAAAAAGTTAAAGTTTTAAATATAGATTCTCAATCCTCTAGAATAAGAGTTATAAGAGAGCAAGAGGGATCTGTAGGATCTTCACACACAGCATCATCTATTCTTAACGATAATCCTAGAAAATTTTATTTTAACTCTAAAGTAAAATCAAATCAACTTTATTACAATCTTAATAGACAATTATATTTTGACCCTAAGGAATCTGTTGGAATTGGAACATCATTTGGAATTGGTGTTGGAGTGACACTATCATTTTCAAATCCAGGGACTGGAATTACATCACTTTTTATACCAACAAAATCAATATATTTACCAAATCATAATTTGATAACAGGGGATGAACTGATATATTCTTCCAATGGAGGAACTCCAATATCAGTTTCTACTTCTGGATCTTCTTCATTCCAACTTACAAATAATCAAGTTGTTTATGCGGCTAAAATTAATAATGATTTAATTGGAATTGCAACTTATAAAGTAGGTCTTGGATCTACAGGATCCTTTGTCGGTATTAACAGTTCTATTAATACTAGTATTCTCTATTTCACTAACATTGGATCTGGTGAAATTCATAGTTTTACTACAAATTATGAAAATGTAATTACTGGACAAGTAAATAAAAATCTAGTTACTGTTTCAACTGCATCATCTCATGGACTAGATGTTGGAGATAATGTTTCGATATCTTGTTTATCTGGAATATCCACAAATTATACAATTCAATATAATGATTATCATAGAAGGTTAGTTATAAATCCTAAATCTTTCTCATCTGGTGATGTTGATACCGCAAAAGATACTATTAATATATCACAACACGGGTTTACTACAGGACAAAAAGTTATTCACACTGCATCAACTGCATCTGGAGGACTAAAGAATAATGAGATTTATTTTATTGTAAAGATTGATAATGATAAGTTTAAACTATCTGAGACATATTATAACTCTATTTTAGATACTCCAATATGTGTTGATATTACCAGTTCTTCTTCTGGATTTATATCTTTGGTAAATCCTCAAATTACTTTGAAAAAAAATCAAAATATTATTTTTGATTTATCTGATAAATCTTTGTCTTATAATAGAAATTCTACAGATTATTCTGCTTTTAAATTTAATTTTTATACAGATTCATTGTTTGATAATATTTTTAATTCTAAAATTGATACTAACTCGTATCATGTCACGCGGGTAGGAAAGGTTGGTGTTGATACTAACGCAACAGTAACTCTTAGGTTGAGTGATTCTGTTCCAGAAATACTCTACTATAAACTAGATCCCATAAACTATGATGAAAATGATCAAACAAAACTGGAAATTATTTCTGATTCCGAAAATGTTTTAGGTAATAATTCAATTTTAATAGAAAACAGTATTTACAGTGGAAATCACAGAGTATCTGGAATTAGTACTTATACTTTCAAATATAATTTAGAGAAAAAACCAGAAAAATTATCTTATGGTTCTTCTGAATCAACTATGTCATATACAACAAATTCTCTAACCGCTTTTGGGGAAATTGCAAATATCAATATCACATATAAAGGAAATGGGTATAAAAATCTTCCAGGAATTACAACAGTCTTATCAATAAATGGATATGGAGCAGTATTAGAACCATTTAGTTCCAATATTGGAAATGTAATTACAACTGAAATTCAAGATATTGGTTTTGAATACTCTGCAGATAAAACATTACGCCCAACTGCTAAAACACCTAAAATTTTAAAATTATCATCACTTTATTCTTTTGAAAGAATAGGAATTTCTTCTTTGGGTAAAAACTATAATATTGCTCCAAATTTAATTGTACTTGATGGAATTACAAACAATGTTGTTAGTGATATTGATTTAGAGTATAAACTTGGTGACAAAGAAGTTACTATTCTTAAAAATACACAAGGTATTAGTAATGTAACTCCTAGAATTATTCCAACAAATAATTCAAATGGAATTAGTATCAATTCTATTACATTTAATAGTACTACCAAAGAAGTTACTGTAGGTCTTGGAGTAAGTTATAGTTTTATTTCTGATTATCCATTTACACTTGGTGATAAAGTTCTCATTGAGAACACCTCTGTTAGTGTAGAAACTAATAATACAGTAGATGATGGTGTATCAAGTACACCAAAGGGATATAACTCATCTTCTTATGGTTATGCTTTATTTACATTGACTTCAGTAAATCCAAATATTGGCAGTGGAAATGGAACAGTAACTTATAGTCTTGAAAATTACTTAGAATCTGGAGAAGAACCGGGCACATTTTCTTCAGTATATTCTGCCGGAAGAATAACACCACAAAAATTCTTTCCAATATTTGACATATCTTTAAAGAAAAATGAGTTTTTTGTTAATGAATTAATATCTAGTTCAATCTCTAGTGGAATAGTTAATGTATGGGATTCATATAATGAAATATTGTCTGTAACATCATCGGGAATTTTTAAAAACAGCGACACAATTGTAGGATCCTCTTCAAATTCTAAAGCCATTATTGAATATTCTTTATCGAATGATGATTATGATGCATCTTATGATGTATCCAATTCCTCAATTGTAAGAAAAGGATGGAAACTAGAATCTGGATTTTTAAATAATAGTTTCCAAAGATTGCACGACAGCGATTATTATCAATATTTTTCATATGATATAAAATCAAAAGTGCCATATGAAGATTGGAAAGATCCTGTGAGTGCATTAAATCACACTGTTGGATTTAAGAAATTTTCTAATTTAATTATAGAATCAAATGATATTTCTGGAATATCAACTGATCAAAATTTTGGAGATTTATCTATTTCATCTGATTATATAAATGTAGTTGATATCAATTGCTACAATGATTTTGATCTTGCCACTGAAAGAACTCTTTCTATAGATTCTAATATAATTTCGAACGAAATAGTATTAGAAAATACAGTACTACAAGATTATTTTGAGTCTGTTGGTAATAGAGTACTAATCATTGATGATATTACTAGTCAGTTTGATGATGAACCAAGATCTATATCATATAGTTTAATAGATTCTTTTGATTTAAATTCTATAAGATCCAAAAAATATATAAGTTATATTATTGATAGAAAATTTACAGAAGAAAGACAAATTCTTATTGCAACACTGATTCATAATGATATTTTTGGATTTTTAAATCAATATGGTAGGGTTGAGACGGTAGGAGATCTTGGATCTTTTGATTTTAATACTTATTTTTCTACTGGAGAGTTGTTGTTCTATCCAACTAAATTTGAAACTAATGATTATATAATAAATCTTCTTTCATACGATATGATGGAAAATGTTTCTGGTATTGGAACAATAGATTTAGGAGATACTGTAAAGATTTCTAGCAATAGTACTACACTACCAACAGGATATGGATCAACAACAATAGTTGGAATTGCTTCAACATATAGAGCATCTAAAATTTTAGTTCAAGATGCAGCAATGGATAAAACATATTTTGAATATGATGAATTGACTGTTTTACATGATGGATCTAATGTAGAATTATTAGAATATGGTCAATTGTCTACAGATTCATTAGATTCAGTGGGAAGTATTGGAATAGGAACATACAATGCTTACATATCTGGATCACAATTAAAAATTGATCTTATACCTAATGCGGAATTAGAAGTTGGTTATTATGTTGATACTATTCAGGTTTCAATAGCTAATACTTCATCTATTGGAATAGGAACAACAAGTTTAGATTCAGCAAATTTGGAATCCAAATTAACATTAATTGGATCGAGTGCCTCTCCAACAGCAAATGTTGTTTGTGAATATTCAAATAAATATTCTGGTGCGTATTACATTGTTAGCATAGAAGATACTACAAATAATCAATATGAAGTATCTGAAATTGCTTTAGCTGATGACGGAGAAACTGCATTTTTATCTCAATTTGGAGTTCTGCAGAGTGGATCTAGTATTGGTGTTTTTGATGCGACAATTTCTGGAGGAACAACTCAACTTACATTTACTCCAATACCAAATGTAGATGTTCAAGTGAGAGTATTTCAAAATTCTTTAAAACTTTTAAATACCATTTAACCTAACTCAATAGAGATGTAAGTAGTATGGGAGCGCAAATTAACAGCACTTTTTCAACCTATGATGGAACTTTCTCAGTCATTAAACGTCAATTTCCATTAAATCATAAAAATATTCCAATATTTAAACAAACTTTTGATGGAAGTGATCATACAGTAGTAGATTCTACTAAAAATTTAATTAAAATTCCTGGACATTTTTTTACTACAGGTGAGGAATTAATTTATAGTAATCTTGGCGTAGGAACATCGGAATCTATTGGCATTGCCACAACATCAATTGCTGGAATAGGTTTAACTGATAAACTTCCAACAAGTGTTTATGCGATTAAAGTTAGTGAATCTAGTATTAGATTTGCGTCAAGTGCTGAAAATGCGCTCAAATTTATACCAGTTCCTTTGACTATTTCTTCAGTTGGAATAGGAACTTCTCATTCACTTACATCAAAAAATGAAAATTCTAGAGTTTTAATTAGTATTGATAATGTAATACAATCTCCTATTGTTTCAACTGCAATTACGTCATCACTTACAAATGGAATTACTAGACTTCAAAATTTATTTTTAGTTTCTAACTCAAATTCATTTTTTAATGGCGATTTGATAAAAATTAATGACGAAATAATGCTTCTAGATTCTGCAGGATATGGAGCAACTAATGCCTTTTTAGTAAGAAGACCATGGATGGGAACAGTAGGTTCTTCGCACTCTACTGGTTCATTAATTACAAAAATTAAAGGCGATTATAACATTACTGACAATACGATTAATTTTATAACTGCTCCTTATGGTCCAAAACCAGTTGGATATTCAACAGTGTCTCCAAATGAGGTAGATTACAGTGGAATTAGCACATCTTCTATTTTTAGTGGAAGAGCATTTATAAGATCGGGAATTGAAAACACAAGCGAAGAACCTTATAGTAAAAACTATATTTTTGATGATATTTCATTGGGATTTAGTGGTTATTCAACCTCATTTACATTAAAATCAAATGGAAACAATGTAACTGATATTTCATCAGATAATTCTGTAATATTAGTTAATCAAATTTTCCAAGGTCCACAAGGACTTTATTTTCCTACTAGTTCTATTGGAGATTACACTCTTAAAGAAAATGTAGGAATCACTAGTATTCAATTTACGGGGTCAATTTCATCAACATCATATGATATTAACACTGCTAATGTTCCTTTAGGTGGAGTGATAATTTCAGTTGCTTCTACTCCAGGTCTTGGATATCAACCATTAGTTTCTGCTGGAGGAACTGCTATTATTTCTGGGTTAGGAACAGTTTCTTCAATTTCTATTGGAAATAGTGGATCTGGATATCGTTCTGGTCTTCAATCCGTTAGAGTTGGTATTAAAACAGAAGATCTAGAAGATATTAATATTACATATGTCGGTATTGCTTCAGTTCAAAATGGAAACATAGTAAGTGTTGCAATTACAAATCCTGGCGTTGGATATACTTTTACAAATCCACCTATAGTTGTATTTGATTCTCCATTAAGTTATTCTAACATTCCTTTGAAATATAGTTCTTCTTCTACTGCTGGAATTGGTACTGAAGCTAGAATTAATATAGTTGTTGGACAAGGATCTAGTATAATTGATTTTGAAATTCAAAATACTGGATATGGATATAAATCTGGAGAAATTTTAACAGTTGGTGTTGGTGGAACTGTTGGTATTCCTACTTCGTCTGAAATTACATTTAATGAATTCCAAATTGTTGTAGATAGAACATATTCAGATAGTTTTTCTGGTTGGTCTTTGGGAAATCTTTTAGTTCTTGATCCTTTCGATGAATTATTTGATGAAAATTCCACATCATTTCAAATTAAATTAAATGGATCTCCGAGGTCAATTAAGTCTAAAAAAGGTTCTAATATTGATATACAAGCAACTCTATTGATATTCATAAATGATATATTACAAGTTCCCGGTAAAGGATATACTTTTAATGGAGGAAGTTATATTACATTTACAGAAGCTCCAAAACCAGGAGATACCTCAAAAATACTTTTTTATCAAGGAACTTCTTCTGTTGATGTTATTGATGTTGATATTCTAGAGACAATTAAAGTTGGAGATAATGTAAGATTAAATGATGATAACTTTGCTTATAGTGAAGAAGAGAGAATTGTAATGTCAGTTAACTCTATTGATAGTATTGATACCAATTCATATCCTGGACCAGGAATAAATGTTGATACAAATTATACTAGACCATTAATTTGGTGTAAACAAACTGATGATTTGTTTGTTGATGGAAAACCGATTACAAAAGATAGAATTTGGTATGAACCTTTAATTTATCCAAATACAAAAATTATACAATCTGTTGGTATAGGATCTACAGTTATTTTTGTTGAAAGTGTAAAAACATTTTTTGATAGTGTAAAAGAAAATTCTTCAAAACAAAATAAGATTAGAATAGTATCTCAAGACAATCTTGTTGGAGCTTCTGCTACTGCAATAGTCTCTACTGCTGGCACAATAACTTCAATATCTATTACAAACGGTGGTATTGGTTATATATCTGCTCCAACAGTTATTTTTGCTGATCCAATAGATGTTGGAGATTTTGTTTCGATTGTATCTGCTGAAGGTATAATTGGAGTGAGTACAAACATTGTTACTGGAATTAATACAATAGGAATAACTACAGGATTGATAGTTCAAAATGATTATGTTCCTACTGGAACTGTGGTTGTTTCTTTGGGATCTAGTCAAGTTGGTCTTGGAACTACAACTACTAATCTTGGAATTACAACAACAACATTTGAATTTGGAGTAAACAATGAAAAAGCTAGTGCAACTTCATCAATTACATCTGGAATTGTTACTTCTATTAGTATTACAAATTCTGGATTTGGATATACATCAACAAATCCACCAATAGTTATTATTGAAAATCCTAAAATTTCAGATTATGTAGAAGACATTTCATTAGTTACATATACTGGAGATTTTGGAATTATTTCTGGAGTTTCAACAGTGTCTGTGGGAGTTGCATCTACGGGAATTGTATTTGATCTTGTTATACCCAAAGATTCCTTCCTAAGAGATTCTTCAATAGTTGGCACTGCAATAACGGTAAGTGGAATTCAAACTGGGTATTATTTTGTTGTATACAATTCAAATATTGGATATGGCGTTACTTCTTTAGGATTAAATGAATCAATAGTTTCAATTGGAAATTCTTTCTTAGATAATGTATATCAGGTCTCCGCAGTTTCAATTGCTCAAACAAGCGTTCCTGGGTTAGGAGTTACTTATGTTGCTAAAGTCACGGTAAGTGTTACAAATTATAATGGTCTTGTTGGAACCGGTTATAGTGAATTTTTTGGAGAATTTAGTTGGGGAAGAATTTCTGCTCCATTTAGATCAAATCCAAAAGATTTTGAATTTTATAATAATGGTTTAGTTGGAATTTCAACATCACCAATCGTAGAAAGATATAATCCTCTTAATTATTCAAAATATATCTAATAAATAAATAAAAAACTGCAAAATGTCTGCAATAATAACTGATCAACTTAGAATTTTAAATGCAAAAAACTTTGTAGCGACCGCAACTTCTACTACAAATTCTTATTATTGCTTTGTTGGTCTGACAAATCCTACTGATTATGATTCAAATTGGGATTTTAATCCACCAGCACCTAAAGATAGTTTTGATCAAGAGAATGATTATTGGGATACAATGGTTGGATTAAAAAAAATCTATCCTAGTGATATAAATCAAGTTGTAAAAAAGAATGTTTGGACATCAGGTACAATATATGATATGTACCGCCATGATATTAGTAGAACTAATACATCAAAACCATCAGGAGCAACTAGTTTATATTCTGCAAACTATTATGTGATAAATGAAGATTATAGAGTTTATATCTGTCTTCAAAATGGAACTGATCCAGAAAACCCTGAAGGTAGGCCATCTTTAGATCAACCTACATTTACGGATCTGGAACCAAGAATTGCAGGAGATAGTGGAGACGGGTATGTTTGGAAATATTTGTACACAATTAAACCTAGTGAAATTATAAAATTTGATTCTACTAATTTTATACCTGTTCCAAAAAATTGGGAAACCAGTGATGACAATGCTGCAGTAAGAGATAATGCATTAACTAGTGGGCAAATAAAAATAGTAACGATTACAAATCGTGGTGTTGAAGTTGGACCTCCTAATAGATCATATGTAAAAGTTCCTATTGTAGGTGATGGATCTGGAGCCGAGGTTACAATAACTGTCAATAATGACTCAAAAATAGATTCAATTACTGTTTCTAAGGGTGGATCTGGGTATACTTATGGAACGGTTGATTTGGTTTCTGGTGGAGTTCCTACAGGGTCTACAACGCCATCTTTTGATGTGATTATTCCACCAAAAGGTGGTCATGGAGCAGATATTTATAGAGAATTAGGAGCAAAAAACGTTTTAATTTTTTCTAGAATTGAAAATGATTCAGAAAATCCTGATTTTATAACAGGAAATCAAATTTCTAGAATTGGAATTGTTGAAAATCCTGAAGTATATGGGTCATCTTCTCTATTGGCAGAAAACAAAGCGAGTGCAGTTTATGCACTTAAGTTATCTGGAAATGGATATGATTCTGCAACTTTTGTTGCAGACTCTAGAATTACACAAACTATTGGAACTGCATCTACCGCTGTTGGTAGAGTAATTTCTTATGATAAGAATACTGGTGTTCTAAAATATTGGCAAGATAAATCTTTAGTTGGATTTAATAGTGATGGAACGCAAAATTCTTCTCCAATTTATGGATTTAATTTAAATAGATTCACATCTTCTCTTTCAACAGGAGGATCATTAAATATTACTGGTGGAAGTGTAGTTTTGGGAATAGATACTTCCTTTAGTGGTGTATCCACTTCAATAAATAGTAGAACATACTATCTTGGACAATCCTTTACCAAAGGAATATCAAATCCTGAGGTTAAAAAATATTCGGGAAATATAATTTATGTTGATCATAGACCATCAATAACTAGGTCTACAAATCAAAAAGAAGATATCAAAGTTATTTTGCAATTTTAAAGATTAAACACTATGTCACAAGAAACAAACCTTAATGTCTCTCCTTATTTTGATGACTTTGATTTTGGAAATGAATATTATAAAGTTCTTTTTAAACCCGGATATCCAGTCCAGGCAAGAGAATTAACTACATTACAATCTATATTACAAAATCAAATTGAACAATTTGGAAATCATATTTTTAAAGAGGGTTCTGTAGTTGTTCCTGGAAACATAGTTTATAAAAATGATCTTAATAGTGTAATTTTAGATGATTATTATCAAGGACTTCCTTCTGGTATCTATCTTGAAAGTTTATTGGGAACAAAAATAAAAGGTCAACGGAGTGGTGTTACTGCTACGATTGAAAGTTATTTAAAAACGGGTAACGGTGTAAGTAAGAATACTTTATTTGTAAAATATTTAACCTCAGGAAATCAAGATAATTCACAAAAAACTTTTATAGACGGTGATAATTTATTATTGGATCAAGACATTTTAGTATTAGATCCAAATACCATAGATGAAGAGGATCCCTCAGAAATTTTAATTAGAACAGGAGAAGGATTTGCAACCACAATCTCACAAAATAGCACATCCATAGGTTCGGCAGTTTATTTGGAAGAAGGAATATATTTTCTAAGAGGATACTTTGTATCCGTTCCTACAAGTATTTTATACTTAGACCCATATTCAAATGTTCCAAGTGCTAAAGTAGGTCTTAGAGTGTATGAAAAAATTAAAACGTCATATGACGATGATTCTTTATATGATAATTCTCAAGGATTCTCAAACTATGCAGCACCTGGAGCAGATAGATTTTCGATTTTTGCAACATTAGAACAAATACCGTTAGACTCAATTGACACTAATAATTTTGTACAATTATTAGAAATTGATGCAGGTAGGATTGTTAATATTTCAAACAAACCAGAGTATAATATACTCGCACAAGAATTTGCAAGAAGAACCTTTGATGAATCTGGAGATTATTATGTAAATCCACCAATTGTAAAGGCACAAGAAACTCTTAATAATTTTTTAGGTAATAATGGTGTCTTCAATTCAAACCAATTAACATATAACAATAATGTACCAAATGAAAATCTTGCAACTTATAATATTTCACCACTCAAAGCATATGTTAGAGGATTTGAAATTGAAACAGTTAGTCCGACATTTTTAGATTTTCCCAAACCAAGAAATACAAAAACTCTAGAAGATCAAAGTATAAATTATTATACGGGATCGACAATTACACTTAATAGAGTTTATGGTTCACCAATAGTTAGTATTGCTACCACTTATTATGTAAGTTTAAGAGATTCTAGAATAGGAGTATCTTCACATATTTCATCGGGAAATGAAATTGGCCTTGCTAGAGTATATGATTTTGCTTTAGAATCTGGTTCATACACCACATCAAATCCACAAGAAAATCAGTGGGACATTACTCTGTATGATATACAATCATATACGACTATTCAATTAAATGAACCAATAACTTTAAATACTCCTACTCACATTAAAGGAAAGCAAAGTGGTGCTGTGGGATTTCTTAGATATGATGTTTCAGCAGGAACAGCAATTACGGTTTATAGTTCTAGTGGTAAATTTTCATTAGGAGAAAAACTTATATTTGATGGTGTAGAAAACACTAGAGTAACTAAATCAATAAAAGAATATGGAATAAGTGATGTAAAATCAATTTATGGTGTAGTTGGAGCTGCATATACATTTAATGCAGATACAATTCAAAGTCCTTCTACACTTATTGGGCAAGTGAAGATAACTGCAGAATCTGGTGGGATCAGTACAGTAACTTCTTCTAATGTAATTTTTACCGGAATTGTAACTACAGGAAATCTAGTAGCATTTTCTAATCCCGGAATTTCTACAATTAGTTACGCCAAAATTACCTCAGTATCTGATAGAACATTAGGAATTAGTAGTGTTACATCAGTTGTCGGTGTTTGTAACGGTGATCTTCCGACAGTTGAAATTAATCCCTCAGATTTTAAAATCATAACTACAACCTTGCAATCATCTGAGGATAATTCTTTATACACCGTTCTTCCAAAACAATACGTATCAAATGTCGATTTAACAAATTCTAGTTTAACAATAAGAAAACAGTTTGATGTTACTATTACATCTAATTCTACTGGAGTGATTAATGCCGGAACAAATGAGACATTTTTACCATTTGATGAAGAACGATATGTTTTAATAATGAGTAGTGGTCAAACAGAAACATTAACTGAAGATAAATTTTCTTTTGGATCTGGATCCAGTTCATTAACTATCAGTGGTATTTCTGGAAATGGATCCGCAAAATTAATTGCTACTCTTAGAAAAAACAATGTAAAATCAAAAATTAAAAATAGAAATAGAATAAAATCTATAGTTATTGATAAATCAATATATTCTGCATCTGGAGTTGGTGCCACTACCTTAAATGATGGTCTTACATATGGAAACTACCCATATGGTACTAGGGTACAAGATGAAGAAATTTGTTTACTTGAACCAGATGTAGTAGGTGTTTATGGCGTATTTGAATCAAGCGGTATAACCGATCCTAACATTCCATCTCTTGTTTTAACTTCTATAAATGGTCCAACTAATAAAACTGGAGATCTTTTAATTGGAGAATCTTTTATTGGTGAACGTAGTCAATCTTTAGGTATATACGTAGAAAAAATTAATGATTTCCAGATAGGATTTAATAATTTAAATACAAATAGTTTTATTGAAGGTGAAAAAGTAACATTTGGAGAATCTGGAATTACCGCATTTGTTTCTGTTATAAATTCTGGAGACAAAGATATTAGTTCTTCTTTTACTTTTGATTCAAATCAAAAGGAAACTATTTATGATTATTCCAAACTTATTAGAAATAGTAACTCAAAAGAACCTATAAGAAAATTAAAAATTGTTTATGAATCTGCAAGTTTTTCCGCATCGGACACTGGTGACATAACAACGGTAAATTCTTATGAGCAATTTAATTATTCTAATATAACAAGTATTTATGATACCCTAAGAAACTCAGATATTTTAGATATTAGACCAAGAGTTTCTCCTACGTCACCATCTTTAAATTCAAGATCTCCATTTGAATTTTTAGCAAGGAATTTTACATCTTCTGGAAATTCTGCTTCTAATATTTTAGCATCAGATGAATCGATTCTTTTATCATATTCTTTTTATCTTCCAAGAATTGATAAAATTCTTATCGATAAAACTGGTGGATTTCAATTAAAAATAGGAACTCCCGCAGAAACTCCTCAACCACCAATTATCAATGAAGATGTTCTAGAAATTGCCACTGCATATTTACAACCATATCTTATTAATGTGAATGAAATTAATATTGAATTAAAAGAGCATAAAAGATATAGGATGTCAGATATTGGTAAACTAGAAGATAGAATTGAAAATTTAGAATATTACACCTCACTTTCTTTGCTTGAGGTTAATGCTTCTAATTTTTCAGTATTAGATGATAATCAACGCAACCGATTTAAATGTGGATTTTTTGTTGATAATTTTACTTCAAATGATAATCAAGATAGATTGACAGTTTATAAAAATTCTATTGATCCTAATAACTTAGAATTAAGACCAACTCATTTTACAACATCAGTTGATCTGTTACTCGGAACAAATTCTTCCATTGGGTTAGGAGCAGAGGCAAATCCTTTAGCAGACGCAAGAACAGATACTAGTTTAATTGGAAGTGGAGTGAAAAGAACTGGACAACTTGTAACATTAGATTACATAGAGTCTATAATTATTGATCAACCATATGCATCAAGAGCAGTAAATGTAAATCCATATACTACCGATTTTTATACGGGAACTATTTTCCTACAACCATCATCCGATGTTTGGGTGGATCAAGTTAGATCTACTGGAAATACTATTTTTATTGATAGAGAAGAAACGGAATTAGAAAAACTTCTTCAATATGATCCACAAACAGGATTTGCTGGAGCTACTTGGGATTCTGCAACAAATAATTGGGTCATACCAGAAAAAAGAACTTCTTTTGGGGACGTAGTTCTTAATACTAGATTAATACCATATATGAGATCTAGAAATATTGAATTTATCGCTAAAAGATTAAAACCATCAACGAGAGTTTATTCATTCTTTGGCGGTATTGATATTAATAAGTATATTATACCAAAATTACTTGAAATTAATATGATTAGTGGTGTTTTTCAGGTAGGAGAAACTGTTATAGGTAGTTTTGATGATCCTAATGGATTATTACCAAAAATAACTTTTAGAGTTGCTCAGCAAAATCATAAGTATGGAACATACAATAGTCCATCTGATGTTTATACAATAAATCCATATAATTCCACCACTAATATTTCGGAATCATATTCTTCAACATCATCTATTCTTAATATAGATACTTATAGTTTATCTAATCAACCACAAGGACAATTTAGTGGGTATATTTCAATCGGAATGAAATTAAGAGGACAAACAAGTCAAGCAGAAGCAACTATTGTAGATGTTAAATTAATAACTGACAATACTGGTTCTATTATAGGATCATTCTTTATTCCAAATCCAAATACAGATGTTAATCCAAAATTTGAATGTGGCAGCAAAACTTTTAGATTAACTAGTAGCAATACCAATTCGTTAATATTTGGAACATATACTACGAGTGCTGAAGAAAAATATGTTTCTGAAGGTAAGGTTGATACGGTTCAAGAAAATGTTATTATTTCAAGACCAATTAGAATTGAAGCTCCTCAAGATGAACCAATGATTCCTGGTCCTGGAACACCTCAGAATCCAGCACCAGCATCAGAACCAACAGCACCAACACCTCAGACTCCAGAGTCAACAACATCAACAATTCAGACTTCGGAATCAACACCTATTCCAACCATAGTATATTACAACTATGGTACACCAAATCTGTTTGAAGGTGGTCAAAAGAGATTTAAAGATCTTGCAAGAGAAGCAGACGTTCCAAGAGATCTCATTAAAAAAATTGATGGAGACATGACCAAAAAACAAGAAGAAAAAATTGTTACTCTCATTAATAATAGTTCTTATGCTCAACAAAATAATATACAAGTATCTACAGGAAGTGCAAAAAATTCTACTAAAACTGAAATTGGTACCGGACAAAAAGTTGGAGTAGAACCTAATAAAGTAGGAAAGGGAGAAACTGCTGCTAGAATTTATGAACCGAAAAAAGCTGACAATAAAAATAATAACGTAAAGGGTGATAAATTTATGGATAGTATTGTCAGTACTTCTAAATTTAGTGAAGGAAGTCGCCAAGGTCAAGTAAGTGGAGGTAATTATAGTGTACCTTCCGCACCTGCTCCCGCTCCAAATCCAGCTAAAGATAACAAAAACACAGGTAACAACAATAAAAATAATGACAATAAAAAAGACAATAATAACAGGAATAATAACAAGAATAAAAAATAATATTTAAGCAAAATAAATAAAGAATAATAAAGAATAGTCAAATGAATGTTATAGATCCATTAGCACAATCATTTTATATTGAAAATCCAAAAGGAGTTTTTATTACCTCAGTTGATTTATATTTTTTATCAAAGGATGAAACTTTACCAGTAACTATTCAACTTAGACCAATGGAACTTGGTCTTCCTACACAAAAAGTTTATCCATTTAGCGAAGTTGTAATAGATCCAAAAGATATTCAAGCATTTGATGATGCTTCAGTTCCAACAAGAATTACTTTTCCATCTCCAATATATTTGCTTGGACAAAGATTTCACGCTCTTGTAATACTCTCTCAATCACAAAATTATAATGTTTGGGTTTCTAGACTTGGTGAAGTTGATGTTACAACTTTGTCAGGACCGGAATCTAGACAGATTGTTGTGACTAAGCAACCAGTTTCTGGAGGTCTTTTTAAATCACAAAATGCTTCAACTTGGAATGAAAGTCCTTATGAAGATTTAAAATTTACATTATACAGAGCAAACTTCACACAAACAGAAGGAAACTTTAGTTTTTATAGTCCAGAATTAGGTTTAGGAAATAAACAAATAGCAACATTAGTTTCAAATCCACTTGAGTTTTCATCAAAGAGAATAAGAGTGGGATTAGGAACTACAGTACAAGACACAAATCTTACTTTAGGAAATACAATTTTACAAGTAGGAAGTAATGCAACTGGAAATTATGTTGCATCTGCTGGAATTGCAACAGGAACTTTAAATATTATAAACGCTGGAATTGGTTATACAGGAAATACCACATATTCAAATGTTACTCTAAGTAATGTTACGGGAAATGGTAGAAACGCAACGGCAGATATTACAATCTCAAATGGAGTTGCGATTGGAGCAACTATATTAAATGGAGGAACTGGATATGTTATTGGTGATGTTTTAACTGTATCTCAAATTGGATCAGAAACTCTTGGTAGAAATTTACAACTTTCTGTTTCTAATTTAAGTGGAATAAATGAGTTAATACTTGATAACGTACAGGGAGATTTTGCAACAGGAGTAGGAAAAACAATACAATATGTTAATAATTCTGGTATAACTACTAATTTAAATCAATCTGTTGGTGGAAATGTTTTTATACCTGCCGATGGTATTCAAACAGAAACTGATGGGTTGCATATAAAAGTAAATCATAGAAATCATGGAATGCACGCTGGAGAAAACATTGTAAGAATATCTAATGTTTTAAGTGATGTACCACCAATAAAATTAACATCTAATTATGATAGAACTTCTACTACAAGCATTTTAGTTGATAGTACAACAAATTTCTCTACATTTGAAAATGTTGGAGTTGGAACTACAAATCCAGGATATATTTTAATTGGAAATGAAATTATATCCTATGATGGAGTTACTTCCACCTCTTTAACTGGAATAACTAGAGGAATTGATCAAACATTATCTGCTTCTTACACTCAAAATACTTCAATTTACAAATATGAATTGAATGGAATATCTTTGAGGAGGATTAATACTACACATACTCTTCAGGATGCTGAAGTTTCAGATCCTATTGATTTTGATTATTATACTATTAAAATAGATACTTCACAAGATGGAAAGACAAGTTCTCTTCCATATGGACAAGTCGATAGAAGTATTGGAACAAATTTTCCTAAACTTTACGCAAATGAAACAAAATCAACTGGTGGGTTTTTTATAAATGCAACTCAAAATATTCAATATGAAATTGTAAATCCAAATATACAAACTACAACATTAAATGGAACTAACATAACTTCCAGAATGAGAACTATTTCCGGCACTAGTGTTGATGGAACAGAAAATTCTTTTGAAGATAAAGGATTTTTTGATATTGAATTGAGTAAAAATAATTATTTTGATTCGCCAAGATTAATTTGTTCAAAAATTAATGAGACGGAGAGATTAACTACTCTTCCTGGAAATAAATCTATGTCTATAGATTTATTTTTAGAAACTTCAGATTCTTATTTGTCACCAGTTGTGGATTTGGATAGGGTTTCTATGATATTTACTAGTAATAGAATCAATAGTCCTATTCAGGATTATGCTGAAGATAATAGAGTTAGTAATTTAACGGACGACCCATCATCCTTTGTGTATGCAACAAATATTATCCAATTAGAAATTCCTGCAACTTCTTTGAAAGTAATTGTATCTGCTTATGTAAATGTTTTTAGTGATCTGAGAGCATTATATTCTGTTAAGAATAACCTTAATGAAAAATCAATTTACTATCCATTTCCTGGATATTCAAATCTAACTAATGAGGGTGTTGTCATTTCTGAATCACTAAGTGATGGAACATCAGATAAAAAAATGATTAAAACCGACTTTATTGGATATAATTCCAGTGATTTGGTATTTAAAGATTATGAATTTACTATACCTAGTCTTTCACCCTTTAAATATTTTAGCATTAAATTAATTGGATCGGGAACAAATCAAGCCTTTCCACCAAGATTAAAAGACTTTAGAGTTATTGCACTTGCTTGATATGAAATATTTAAAAGTTGAAGGTCACCCAAGTTTAATAAGAGATGCAAAAACAAGTGCTATTTTAAATACAAATATGAATGATTATAATAATTATATAAAAATAAAACAAATGAAAGATAATGAAAAAAAGAGAATTGATAATTTAGAAAATGATATGAATGATATCAAAAATGACTTGGATGAAATTAAAAACTTATTAAGGAATTTATCAAATGGATCCAAATAAAATTACCTTAGATGATTTGAATAAATCATTTGAATATGAAAAACTTGCTAGAGATATAGATAGTATAGAAGATTTTGATATTTTGCGGAACTACGCAAAATCTTACTTAAAGCTTTATCTTAAACAACAAGAAGTTTTATCGAAACTATAATGGCACAACCATCTACTAGACAAGAACTTATTGATTATTGTAAAAGAAAATTGGGTTATCCAGTTTTAGAAATTAATGTTGCCGATGAGCAAATTGAAGATTTAGTAGATGATGCTGTTCAATTTTTTCAAGAAAGACATTTTGATGGAGTTTACCCAACTTTTTATAAGTATAAAGTAACTCAGGAAGATATAGACAGAGGAAGAGCAAAACCAAACTTAGACGGTTCGCCAGGAATAGCTACTACAACGGTATCTACAAATATAGTAGGAACGGCAACTACATTTTCATACTATGAGAATAGTAATTATTTACAGGTTCCTCCAAATGTTATTGGAGTAAATAAAATTTTTACTTTTGATGGCGCTAATACTATTACTCATAATATGTTTAGCGTTAAATATCAGTTGTTTTTAAATGATATTTACTACTGGGGAACTACTGAACTATTGAGTTATGCTATGGTTAAAACGTATCTTGAAGATTTAGATTTTCTACTTAATACACAAAAACAGATACGTTTTAATAAAAGACAAGATCGCCTTTATCTTGATATTGATTGGGGATCAGTTACAACAAATCAATATTTTATAATTGATTGCTATTCAACACTAGATCCAAATGATTATTCAAGAGTTTGGAATGATTCATTTTTAAAACCTTATTTAACTGCATTGATAAAGAGGCAATGGGGTCAAAATTTAATTAAATTTACAGGAGTTAAATTGCCTGGAGGAGTAGAGTTTAATGGGAGACAATTGTATGATGATGCTCAAAGAGAGATTGATATTTTAATGGAAAAAATGTCAAGTACTTATGAACTTCCGCCTCTAGATATGATTGGTTAAGATATATGCTAAATCCATTCTTTTTAAACGGGTCAAGACCAGAACAGGGTTTAATACAAGATTTAATCAATGAACAATTGAGGATGTATGGTGTTGAAATTCATTACTTGCCTAGAAAATACATTACAGAAAAAAAAGTAATAAGAGAAGTCATAGAATCTGCCTTTGATAGTGCTTATCCAATTGAAGCATACGTAAATACTTATGAAGGATACTCCGATAATCCAACAATTTTATCAAAATTTGGAATACAAGCACTTAATGAAATAACACTGACAATTTCAAGAGAAAGATTTAAAAATTATATTTCTCCTTTAATCGCAAATCACCCCAACATTAAATTATCATCTAGACCAAAAGAGGGAGATTTAATTTATTTTCCTTTAGGTGATCGTCTATTTGAAATTAAATATGTTGAACACGAAAAACCTTTTTATCAACTCCAAGGATTATATACATATGAGCTAAGATGCGAACTCTTTAGATATGAAGACGAAATTATTGACACAAGTGTTGAAGAAATCGATGACAATATAAGTGGAAGTACAGATGGATTATCTGCTGCAGGAAATATACAAAAACTTACTATGGTTGGAGTTGGAATTACGGCAACTGCAATTTCCAATATTGTGAATGGCGGAGTAAGATTTATTACGGTAACAAATCGTGGTGGAGGATACACAAGTGTTCCTAGTGTTGGCATTTCCTCTGCTCCATCTGGCGGAAAAACAGCGACTGCAATTGCCCAAATGATCAGTGGAATAGTTGTATGTAATGATAATACAAATCCGGTTGCAAAGTCTGTCCAATATGTTCAGGTGGTAAATGCAGGATATGGATATACAGTTAATCCTGGTGTAAAAATTTACGGTGGTGGAGGAAAAGGAGCAACTGCAACCGCAACTATTGGAAATGGAATTGTTGGTATTATTACAGTAACTAATGGAGGATCTGGATATGTAAATCCACCAACAATTACATTTACAGGAATTTCTACAGTATCAGCCGCAGCAACTGCTGTTGTATCTACAGCAGGAACTATTACTGCAATTTATATTACAAATGCTGGTCTTGGATATACTCAAACACCATTGATAACTATTGGAAATCCCGCATTAAATTCTACCGGAAGTTTTATTTTTAATGAGGTAGTTACTGGATCTCAAAGTGGAGTTACTGCAAGAGTTAGATCTTGGAATTCAGTCACCAATATTCTTGAGGTTTCTAAAGTTGATGGTCAGTTTATTCCGGGAGAAAATATTGTGGGAAGTGCTTCTAGCGCATCTCATTATTTACGTTTTATTGATACATATACTGTTAAAGATGGATATTCTGCAAATGATGAAATTGAGGAAGAAGCAGATAAAATTATAGATTTTAGTGAAAGTAATCCATTTGGAATGCCATAAATTCTTATAAATATTAGTTATTAATTTAATTATGTTAAATAGTAGTATTGTAAGTTACCAATATGTTTGATTATTTTTATCACGAAATTTTAAGAAACACTGTTGTTGCTTTTGGTTCTCTATTTAACAACATAACTATTAAACATAAAAATAATTCAGGTGATATATCAAGTGTCATTAAAGTTCCATTAGCATATGGACCTACACAAAAATTTCTAGCAAGACTTCAACAATCGCCGGATTTGAATAAACCAGTTCAGATAACATTACCTAGAATGTCATTTGAATTTACGGGGTTAACTTACGATGCATCGAGAAAGGCAACAACAACCCAGACATTTACTGCAAAATCTGTTGAAGATGGTAAAGAAGTAAAAAAAACATATTTACCAGTTCCATATAATATGCAGTTTGAATTAAGCATAATGTCAAAGTTAAATGATGATGCTCTTCAAATAGTTGAACAAATTCTTCCATATTTTCAACCAGCGTATACAATGACAGTTGAATTGGTAGACATAATTAATGAAAAAAGAGATATTCCTGTAGTTCTTGAAAATATAACGATGCAGGATGATTATGAGGGTGACTTTACTACAAGAAGAGTTCTTATATACACTTTAAGATTTACTGCAAAAACATATTTGTTTGGACCAGTTATCAGTGCAACAAAAGATATTATCAAAAAGACTACCATTGGATATATTGCAGGAGACTCTACTACAACACCAACAAGAGAAATTGTTTATTCAACAACACCAAGGGCTATTAAAAATTATACTGGTACAGTACTGACAAATCTTACCCAAGACATTTCAATATCTGATACTTTAATTACTGTCAATGATGCATCTTCTATTCTTATAGACACTTATTTGGATATTGAAGGTGAAGAAATTTATGTTAAATCTAAATCGGGAAATGTGTTAACTGTAGATAGAGGGAAAGATAACACACCAATTGCTTCTCATCTTTCAGGTGCTTCTGTTAAATCCATTACTGAAGCAGACAACATTTTAGTCGAAGAAGGTGATGATTTTGGATTTAATGGTTCTGTGTTATGAAAATGACTAAAAAATTCGATGGATTAAATGATGCTTTTAATGTAGATGGAGAAGTAGTTTCTATAGAAAAGCAAACTGTTGATGAAAAAATAGAAAAATTAGCATCGACTGCTGATGATATTAAGAAAGATTATGAATATGCAAGAGGAAATTTATATTCTCTAGTAGAAAAAGGTCAAGAGGCAATTAATGGTATTCTTGAATTAGCGCAAGAGAGTGAGATGCCAAGAGCATATGAAGTTGCTGGACAGTTAATCAAAAACACAAGTGAAATTGCCGAAAAACTTATGGCACTACATAAAATTAAAAAGGATGTTGAAGAAGAGACGACAAAAGGACCAACAACAGTAAACAATGCACTTTTTGTTGGATCAACCGCTGAATTAGCAAAATTACTTAAACAACAATCTCAAAATGAAAACGTTTAAGAAGTTTCAAGAAGATTGGAGCAATAAATATAAAAAGAGTATTGACTGCTCTAATCCAAAAGGATTTTCTCAACGTGCTCACTGTGCGGGGAGAAGAAAAAGAGCAAAAGGTGAGCAAACTAAATCAAAACCAGTTGAATAATGCCCAAGATCAAGTCACATAAAACAGTTGAACAAATTGCAAAGAAGCATCGTCTTGATGTTTCTTTTATACAAAAGCAACTTGATATGGGTGAACCTATTGAACATGAACATACAAAAGATCATGAGTTAGCGATGGATATTGCTCTTCAGCACCTCAATGAAATTCCAGATTATTATACTCGTCTCAAAAAAATGGAAGCAGATGCTAAAAAGCATCATAAAAAGTTTAAAGATGTAACTGAAGAAGGTCTTCGTGATTGGTTTGGTAAGTCCAAATCAAAAAAAGGCGAAAAAGGTTGGGTTGATGTTGTAGATGGCGATGCTTGTGCTAGAGAAGAAGGAGAAACTGCCACTCCTAAATGTGTATCATCCGAAAAGCGTGCTTCGATGACTAGAGCAGAAAGACTTGCTGCACAAGTAGCGAAGAGAAGAGAAGATCCAAATCAACCACAAAAATCTGGTGCTTCTAAACCAACTATGGTAAAAACAGATAGAAAAACAAGGAAAGAAGAAATGGATTTGCAAGAAGTAAAAGATAAACCAGGTAAAGGTAGCGGTAAAAAAGATGCTTGCTATCATAAAGTAAAGTCTAAATATGATGTATGGCCAAGTGCATATGCATCTGGAGCACTTGTAAAATGCCGTAAAGTTGGTGCTGCAAACTGGGGAACTAAAACAGAGGCGACTATGCACGAAGAAGAAAGATATTGTCCTTTATGTAATAAAAGAGAAACAAGATCTGAGTGTTCTTATGGAGAAAAAGCATGGGATAAAGTTTCAGTTAAAGACGAAGAATATTCGATGGCAAGGTCAGAACTAAAGACTATTGAGGACGCAGTAAAAAGACTTAAAGTAAAAGTTGGTAAAGGCGAAGGTGATCTTGAGGCATGGGTTCAATCAAAAATCACTAAAGCAGCAGATTATATTGACACTGCCGCAGACTATATTGCAAGTGGTGAGATGGAAGAAGAATTAAGTCCTAGAATTAATCCAGAAAAACATAAATCACAAAGATTGTCATCGGCAGCAAAAAAAATTCAAAATATGACAACATCTCAACAAGCACAATTGCCACAAAGGGCAAAAAAAGTTGTTGGGGTAACACTACCAAAATTTGAAGAAAAATTAGTAGATAAAATTACTAAAGAAATTATTAATGAAAAATGTTGGACTGGATATAAAAGAAAAAAAGGAACTACTAAATTTGAAAAGGGTTCTTGCGTAAAATCAGAAAATGTTACTATTGAGGATGCAAATGGAAATACATTTGCAGAAGTTGTTGATATTATTAAACCTGAACCAATTAAAGGATTTAAATCTCAAGTAGATGAAGCGACAAGACTTCAGGCACAAACTGGAAACGTAATTGCAGTTACTTTAAATTGGAGAGGAAAATATTATTCCCTAAAAATGTTTTTCCCCCAAATCAAACTTCCAACACGTAAAGAAATTAATGATGAAATTCAAAAGGTTTATCCTGGATCTAATATAATTTATCACTCTATTTCAGAAATTCAACCAGGACAACCATTGATTCAATCATTTGGACCTCAGGGAGGAAGTTTTGGGCATCCTGGTCCAAGTATGAAATATGTGAAACCTTATGGAGAACAAGTTGAATTTGATGAAGCGACACGACTAGATAAATCAAAAATGAAATGCAATAAACCAAAAGCACAGGCAGTTGGAGATTCTCTTACAGGAAAGTCTCATGTTGTTAAAGCATGTTCTGGTGGTGAAGAGAAGATTATTAGGTTTGGGCAAAGAGGAGTAAAGGGTTCACCTAAAAAGGAAGGTGAATCTAAGGAATATGCAATGCGTCGTCATAAATTTAAAACAAGACATGCTAGGAATATTGCAAAAGGTCCGATGTCCGCTGCTTTTTGGGCAAATAAAGTTAAGTGGTAATATGAGGTAAATTTGTTATGTCAAATGATGTATATCTTGGTAATCCGTTATTAAAAAAAGCAAATACAACTCACGAATTTACTGAAGAGCAAGTTCTTGAGATCGTCAAGTGTATGAACGATCCTGTTTACTTTTCCAAAAATTATGTAAAAATTGTTACTCTTGACCACGGACTTCAAAATTTTCAACCATATCATTTTCAAGAGAAATTAATTAATAATTTTCATAAGCACAGATTTAATATCTGTAAGATGCCAAGACAGACTGGTAAGTCAACGACTGTGGTATCTTTTCTCTTGCATTATGCTGTTTTTAATGACAACGTAAATATTGGTATCCTGGCAAACAAAGCAGCGACCGCCAGAGAACTCCTGGATAGGTTACAGACTGCTTATGAAAACCTTCCAAAGTGGATGCAGCAAGGTATTGTTTCTTGGAACAAAGGTTCTCTTGAACTTGAAAATGGTTCTAAGATTCTTGCAGCTTCAACATCTGCATCTGCGGTTCGAGGAATGTCATTTAATATTTTATTCTTAGACGAATTTGCTTTCGTTCCAAATCATATTGCAGATTCGTTCTTTGCATCAGTATATCCTACCATTACTTCAGGTAAACAAACCAAAGTTATTATAGTTTCAACTCCGCACGGTATGAATCATTTCTACCGTATGTGGCATGATGCAGAAAAAGGTAAAAATGAGTATGTTTATACTGACGTTCATTGGAGTGAAGTTCCAGGTAGAGACGAAGAATGGAAGAAGCAAACTATTGCAAACACTTCAGAAAATCAATTCAAAGTTGAGTTTGAATGTGAGTTTTTAGGATCAGTAGATACTTTAATAGCACCATCAAAACTTAGAGCACTTGTATATGATCATCCAAAAACAAGTAGTGGTGGGTTGGATGTTTATGAAGATTCTATGGAAAACCATGATTATTTAATTTCAGTGGACGTTGCTAGAGGAGTTGGTAATGATTATTCAGCATTTACTGTAGTCGATATTACTACATTTCCACATCAGGTAGTTGCAAAATATAGAAATAATGAAATTAAACCAATGCTATTTCCAAGCATTATCGTAGATGTAGCAAAAAATTATAATAATGCATATATTTTATGTGAAGTTAATGATGTTGGAGATCAAGTAGCATCAATTATACATTATGATTTGGAATATACTAACCTTTTGATGTGCTCCATGAGAGGAAGAGCGGGTCAAATAGTTGGACAAGGTTTTTCGGGAAAGAAAACTCAACTTGGAGTAAAGATGTCCAAAACCGTAAAAAAAGTTGGATGTCTTAATCTAAAAACTATGATTGAGGAGAATAAACTTCTCTTTAAAGATTACGATATTATGAGTGAACTTACAACTTTTATTCAAAAGCATAATTCATTTGAAGCAGAAGAAGGTTGTAATGATGACTTGGCAATGTGTTTGGTAATTTATGCTTGGTTAGTAGCGCAAGATTATTTCAAAGAACTTACTGACCAAGATGTTAGAAAAAGATTATATGAAGAACAAAAAAATCAAATAGAACAAGATATGGCACCATTTGGTTTTATAACCGATGGATTAAACGATAGTAGTTTTGTTGATGTAAATGGTGATAGATGGTTTGTTGATGAATATGGTGATATGGCATATATGTGGGAATATCAATAATGGATTTGGATAAGCAAATCAAATTAGGACATTTACTACTTACAGATAGAAAATGTAGAACTTGTGGTAAAGACAAAAATTTAATTGATGGTTTTTATAGAACTCGTAAAGATAGAGGTCCTGTTGCATCATCCTTTTCATATGAGTGTAAAGAATGTGCGGTAAAGAGAGTTATTGGGTCAAAGAAAAGAAATATATCAACTACTTTGCAATGGCAATATCCTGATTGGTGAATATTCACGTCACGTTTTCTCCACGTAAAGTACATTTTTAATAAATAATTTTTAGTTAAACTGAGATTTACGGAGAAAAACATGGCGACTCCTCAATTATCTCCAGGCGTACTCGTCAGAGAGGTTGATTTAACAGTAGGAAGAGCTGATAATGTTTTAGATAATATTGGAGGAATTGCAGGACCTTTTTCAATTGGACCTGTAGATTATCCAATTGATATTGCAACTGAACAAGAGTTAATCAACAATTTTGGAAAACCACTAACTTTAGATGGTCAGTATGAATACTGGATGAGCGCATCCTCTTATTTGACTTATGGAGGAGTTCTTAAAGTAGTAAGAACTGATGGAGATTATCTTGTAAATGCAAATGCAAAGAGAACAAGAACTGGTGAGATAACTGGATTTGATACCACTGTCGTTTATAACGTTACCAACGAAACTACAGGTATTGGAACCACTGTTGGTGGAGATTTTACTCTTACTGAAACGGATTATAGTACAAGTGGTAGTGGTACAGGTGCAATATTAAAGGTTAGTATTGCATCTACAGATGGAATTGCAAATGCAAAGTTTTCATCAGTTTTAATTACTAATGGTGGTGTTGGATTTACTACCGCAGATACTATTACGATCAGTAATACTAAAATTGGCGCTACAGTGGGTGTGGCAACAACCGGTTCTATCACACTTGATATTACTGATATTTACACAACATCCGGCACATCTGTAGTAGGTGATTCTACTTTAAAAATTACTAATTTTGATAATTATAACGAATCTCACGCTGATGATATTGCAAGTTACATTTTTTCAGCAAAAACTCCTGGTTCTTGGGCAAATGATCTAAAAGTTTGTATTATTGACGATAAAGCGGATCAAATTATTGCTGTAGGAACTACATTTGCTCAAACATTAACTGCAAGAGCAGATAATGGCATTGGACTTGGGGTTACTGTTGCTTTAACCAATCAAAGTATTCCTGGAGTAACAACTTCATTTAATGGTTATTTGAAAGGAATTATAACTGGAGTTCAAACAGATGCAATAGATGTTAAGATTGTTTCTAGAGTGGCAGCGGGAACTTCCACTGATATTCCTATTACGTATCAGGAGAGAAACCAGGCAGCATCAATTAGACCTGGAAATACTTTAAGATTCACTGAAGATGGTGGTGTTCTTGGCGCTGTTGGAGTTAATACTGTTGGAAGTTCTTCTTCAAATGTAAAAGACTGGTATGATGAGCAAAGAATTGATCTACTTAATGGATCAATTTATTGGAAATCAATCGCACCAAAACCAGTTTCTAACAAGTATGTTCTTGATAGGAATGGTAAAAATGATGCACTTCATGTGGCAATATTTGACGACACCGGAAGTATTACAGGTGTTCAAGGAAACCTTCTTGAAAAGCACTTATTCCTATCAAAAGCATCCGATGCAGTTTCTGCAGTAAATTCGCCACAAAGAATTTGGTGGAAAGAGTATCTTGCACAATATTCTAATTATGTTTATGTTGGAGATAATCCATCAGATGCATCAAACAATGAAGAAATTTTTGCAACTGGATTTAGTGAAGATTTTTCACCTTATTCACAAACTGAAGGATTGTGGAATGAACCTTCTCAAGATAAAGTCTTTAGTGCTCTTGGAAATGCATTATATACATTAGGTGGAGGAAATGACTATAAGCAAAATGGAAATGGAGAAACCGGAAGTTTTACTCCATTACTTGGTGATCTATTAAATTCCTACGATCTATTTGAAAATAGAGATGAAATTGAAGTAGATTATTTAATTATGGGTCCTGGATTAGCAAATGAAGATGAATCCAAAACTAAAGCAAATTATCTAGTTTCAATTGCAGAGCAAAGAAAAGATTGTATTGCAGTTGTTTCTCCACATAGAGGAAATGTTATTGGTGTTACAAACACTAATACTCAAACTGATAATATAATTGGATTCTTCACTCAAATGCCATCATCTTCTTATGCAGTATTTGATAGTGGATACAAGTATACTTATGATAGATTTAACAACAGATTCGTGTACATTCCTTGCAACCCAGATGTTGCTGGACTTATGTGCCGTACAAATATTGTTGCATATCCTTGGTTCTCTCCAGCAGGACAGCAAAGAGGAATACTTAATAATGCAATAAAATTAGCATATAATCCAAATAAAGCACAAAGAGATAGACTTTATTCCAGTAGAGTTAATTCAATTATAACTCAACCTGGTGTTGGAACTCTCTTGTTTGGAGATAAAACTGGTCTTGGTTATGCATCTGCATTTGATCGCATTAATGTACGTCGCTTATTCCTTACTATTGAACAGGCACTTCAAAGAAGTGCTCAAGCTCAACTTTTTGAACTAAATGATGAAATCACTAGAGCAAACTTTAAAAATATTGTTGAACCTTATCTGCGTGATGTTCAGGCAAAACGAGGTCTTTATGGATTCCTGGTAGTTTGTGATTCTTCAAACAATACTCCTGATGTTATCGATAACAATGAATTTAGAGCAGACATCTTCCTGAAACCAACTAAATCAATTAATTATGTCACACTTACCTTTGTTGCTACCAGAACAGGTGTAAGTTTTGAAGAAGTTGCTGGTACTGTTTGATTTTAAAATAAACAAAAAAGGAGGAACTAAAAATGGCTCACAACATTCAGGATTTTAAATCAGCACTTATTGGAGGCGGTGCTCGCCCCAATTTATTCCAAGTGGATCTCACATTACCAACTGCTATTGAAAAAGATGCAAATTATGCAGATAATAAATTCTCCATTCTTTGTAAATCAGCTGCTCTTCCAGCTTCAACCATAGCTTCTATTGATGTTCCTTTTAGAGGAAGAGTTTTCAAAGTTGCTGGAGATAGAACATTTGATATTTGGACAGTTACTGTAATTAATGACCAGGATTTTGCCATTAGAAATACTATGGAAAATTGGATGCAAGCAATTGCACAATATGGAGATGCAAGCGGTTTTGCTAATCCTGAAGTTTATATGCAGAATGCAATTGTCAAACAACTAAAGAGAGGTGGAAATAATGGAACAACTGGTGGGTCTGTAGGTGCAGAACCTCCTTTTGGTCCTGGACTTGATGTTGCTGCTGAATATCAGTTTTATGATATTTTCCCAACAAATATTTCTGCAATCGATCTATCTTATGATACTACTGATACCATTGAAGAGTTTACTGTTGACTTCCAAGTTCAATATTGGACACGTTTAAGATAATAATAAATAGTCAAAATACCTAAAATAAATTATGGCAAAATTATTTGGATTTTCTATTGAAGATACAGAACCACTGTCTCCGAGTATTGCTTCTCCTGTTCCCGAGAATAGAGAGGACGAATCAGATTATTACCTGAGCAGTGGTTTTTTTGGTTCTTATGTAGATATTGAAGGTGTTTATAGAACAGAATTTGATCTTATCAAAAGATATCGTGAAATGGCACTTCACCCAGAATGTGATAGTGCCATTGAAGATATTGTAAACGAAGCCATTGTTAGTGATACGAATGATACTCCAATTGAAATTGAATTATCTAATCTGAATGCAAGTGATGGCATCAAAAATAAAATTAGGCAAGAATTTAAATATATTCTTTCACTTTTAGATTTTGACAAAAAATCTCATGAAATTTATAGAAACTGGTATGTTGATGGAAGACTTTATTATCATAAAGTAATTGATCTAAAGAATCCTCACTTGGGAATCCAAGAATTAAGATATATTGACGCAATGAAGATGCGATATGTGCGTCAACAAAAAAAATCTGAAAAAGATAAAAGAACTTATAGGATGGCTGGTGCCAATTCAGATGATCCTATGAATTTTGAATTTCCTCAAATTGAGGAATATTTTGTCTATAACCCAAAAATGACTTATCCAACCACCAATCCATCTTCTTTGGGTGGAACTGGTGGAATTAAATTTACTAGAGATTCAATAACCTATTGTACTTCTGGTCTTGTAGATCGCAATAAAGGATCGACTCTATCATATCTTCACAAGGCGATTAAATCTCTCAATCAACTTCGTATGATTGAAGATTCTCTTGTCATCTATAGATTGTCAAGAGCTCCAGAAAGAAGAATTTTTTACATTGATGTTGGAAATCTTCCCAAAGTAAAAGCAGAACAATATCTTCGTGATGTAATGATGCGTTATAGAAATAAAATGGTTTATGACGCAAGTACTGGAGAAATTCGTGATGATAAGAAATTTATGGCAATGCTTGAAGATTTTTGGCTTCCAAGAAGAGAGGGTGGAAGAGGAACAGAAATTTCTACACTTCCTGGTGGACAGAATCTTGGTGAAATTACAGATATTGAATATTTTAAAAAGAAACTTTATCGTTCATTAAATGTTCCACCATCAAGAATGGATGGAGAGGGTGGATTTAATCTTGGACGTTCTTCCGAAATTCTTCGTGATGAAGTCAAGTTTAGTAAATTTGTTTCTCGATTGAGAAAGAGATTTTCTTACATGTTTCACGATATGCTTAAAACACAATTAATTCTCAAAAATATCATTACTCCAGAAGACTGGGATATGATGGAGGAACACATTCAATATGATTTCTTATATGATAACCACTTCGCAGAATTAAAAGATGCTGAACTATTAAATGAGAGATTAAATATGGTTCAAATTGCAGAACCTTATGTTGGAAAATATTTTTCACAAGATTATCTGAGGAGAAAGATTCTTCGTCAAACTGATGAAGAAATAATCGAACAAGACAAAATTATGAAGAAAGAAATTGAAGATGGTATTATTCCGGATCCAAATGCACCTGTTGATCCTATGACTGGTATGCCTTTAGATCAAACTTCTCAAATGGATTTGGGACAACCAGTAATGGAACCAGATTTAGAATCTCAAGGAAAAGAAACTCAAGTTAATGCAAAAGTAGCAGAAATGCCCAAGGGTGGTGAGATATAAATAAAGAAAATTACTTAGGTATTAAAATGGATGATCTTTTAGATATGATTGCTACTGACGAATCTCCTTCTCAAATTAGCGATAAAATTAAAGAACTTATTTTTGCGAAATCTGCAGAAAAAATTGATACGTTTCGTCCAGTGGTAGCGATGAGTATGTTCGGACAAGACGACCAAGAAGAGGAATGATATGAAATCCTTCAAGCAATTTATCTCAGAATCAGTTAATATTGCTGGCGATTTTACAGGAAATCTTTATATCAACTCAGAACCAAAACAACCACAGCAAGTCGGTGAAGAATATGTTGCCGATGTAATGTGGCAAGGTAGTTTATATCGTTTGGAGTTAGTCACTAAAACTGGCATTCCTTCTACTAGAGAACTTGGTGAGCAATTACAACTAGACTATCCAGGAGCAGTTGTTCATCAAATTTATCCTGTAATGGAAAAAAATTTAAACATCAAAAACGCACAAAGATACCACCCATCAAAATTAGAATGGATTGATTGATAAATGGCTCAGTGGAATATAACAACTCAAGATTATCTTAATCAGGAAAGATCTCTATTTGAAGTTGTAGGTGTTGCATCAAGCGATGGTCGAATAATTAGTCCACAAAATCCATTTCCAGTTACGGGAACGGTTGGAATTTCTTCTGAAACTCTTATAACTATCAATCCAGATACAAATGCTGTTGATGCATTTGGTAGAGGTAGAGTTTCTGAACCATTTACTCTTGGTGATTATAAGCACCTGTATGCTATTGACCCAAACTTTTTAGATAGTGTTTCAGGAG
>JACCDO012153807.1_pt1 | contig 32295 bp, 21 predicted proteins | sample 7446101 | NCBI WGS metagenome assembly JACCDO01 (sample SAMN15323440, study PRJNA562643) | freshwater metagenome | isolation source: river surface water | place: USA:Blue River Watershed | collected 2017-08-16 | reverse complement strand
GCGTTGGAATATTTATAACAAGTATCTAAATATCGAAATAAATGTAAATTATCCAGCTCAATACCGCGCAATGAAGCTGCTAACCAGAATAACTTGTGCTTTTTACACATTTCGATGACATCTGCCACCTTCCCAGCGCGAATACCTTGCCATATAGAGCGCATTAAACATTTTTGCTGATAACTGTCGTTGTCTTCCAGATCAGCTAGTGACTTCGTACCTTGCATGTACTGTGCATCAGGGTGCATTCCTGCTATGGTGCTGGTACTATACTTTAATTTCTTCAATGTATTACTCCAGTGTCCACCGCTCGGTATACTTGTGTCTTCTATAAATTGATCAGAAGTAATTTCTAACCATTTTTTCAGTTGAAAACGTTTAAAAGTATATTTATGAGTTTCAATAGCATCTTGGACTACATATTCTACACTAGTCTTAGAATCTTTATGCTTCTTCATCCTTTCATTCCAAGCTTTATCAAATTCTCTTTGTTTCTGTTCATCAATGTCATTAAGGACACCATTATGACATACTATATTCAATAGCTCCAATAAATCTTTTTCTAATCGAGCATTACTCGCTAGTTTACCATGATGTACAGCAACATTCCGATCGACAGCTGCATTAGAGTTAAGTAAATAAGTAAGTAAGCATATAAACAAGTCAATAGAGCGATTGCATGAGTAAGTAAGCGAATATAAGTTAAAATCAGCACGAGCGAGCGAGCATGCATCCTTTGAACAGCATCAACGTTACGTACCTGAATTTCTTCTCCATTTTTCGTTTTCACTATACTGATAATCGTGAAGTTTGATTAATTCTTCAATAGTGAGCGCAAAACCGTTTTTTGCTTGTACTATCTGGTGATACTCTTCATCAATGGTCGCCATGACACACTCTACACCCTGTAATAATCACTAGGCGCGAGTTACTGGGCTTCCAAACCCGTCTATTTCCTACCTTTTTTTTCGATTTCCTTTCCAAAAAAATAGTGACTAGGAAGGAGACACGAAAGGTTGAACGAACCTTTGCGAGGAAACAAGCATAGGCACAGCCTTGTTGCATTCTGACACGGCACATGGAGGAGGCAGCGGATCAGGTCAAACAGCATCTTCCTTTCCTCGGAGAAAGCGCACGGCAATATGTGTACGAGGCATTGGGAGGCATGGGTGCGTGGAATCAGGATGCACAGTCTGACATTACTCTCGCGCGCATACAACAAGGCACGATGAATATCCAGCAACAGCTTGGACTGACCCACTCTTCTCGTGACAGCGCGCCTTTAGTACTATTGGATATGTTAGGAGTATCGCGAGCATCTGTATATCAAACTCTTGAAGAAAGAATCAAATCAAATTTAAATGCAACTTTAGATAGCCTACCAGAGACAGCGCTACTAACGATGCTTGACCAGACTGTTGAATTTATTGATCACAATGACTTGAATGTCATACCATTACATATTATTAAAAATATCAAGAAATTACCAGATAAATACCTCATATATATAGCACAGAAGAATGTCATAACCGACTTACCAATCACCGTTCAGCGCCAAATATGGGAGTACAATCCCGCATTATTCATTCGTTATGTAGTAGAACGATATTTAAGTCGTATGGAGATTGACAATTCTATAGTGAATAATATAAGCATTACAAACCAGGAAAGCATAAATCAAATCGCTACATGCATAGGCGGATCAGAGAAGCTCTTCTCCACATTCGCCTCGTATTGTTGTGAAGAGTTAGTGAAACGAAAGGAGCCCGCATATGGCATACTCTTACGTGCAGTTCTTCTATGTGTAGAGAATAACACTAACAGTGGAAGTGGTAAATTGTCAAGCTTAGGAAAGCTCTATGAATTAGCGAGGCTATTAGACAGTTGCAAACGTTCTAAAAAGTTAGATGAAACTAGTTTTATGGGAGTTATAGAGCTGTTAAAGGTGATAATCATTGCTCAATATAACTCGCATATGTCAGGCATTAATGCCGCGAATGCAGCTGGCAACAGAGATAAAGACATCAAAAAAGAGAAAAAGACACAACCAACAAAACGAAACACAAAAAATAATTCCTCTCATACACCACTGCAGACCCTGCTCTTGGACGCGTGGCAGTACATTCACAAGTTAGACACAGCCCATGTCTTTGCACATGCTGTAACTGATGATGTAGCACCTAATTACTCACAAATAATATCTGTTCCAATGAACTTGAGCGCCATGGCCAGCAAGATTGAGAGCAACAAGTACAAGGACATCAACGAGTTCGACAACGACATGAATCTCATGTTCTCGAATTGCATTCTGTACAATGGAGCCACCTCATTCTACGGCGAATTAGCATCAAAATTATGTGAAAAATGGGAAATAAAGAGGAAAGAAATACGCAGTAAAGCAGCTGCAATCATCGGCGAGGTTGCTGGCTCCAGGAGGACTAATGACCTGGCTAGAAGACTGGAGGAGGCGTTGAGCTATATGATTAAGCTGGACAGCGACAAGATATTTTATTTCAGGGTGACTGATGCGATCGCACCGGGGTATAGCGAGTACATCAAGAGCCCCATGGACTTCTCTACCATGAAGAAAAAGCTGGACGCAGGGAAGTATACCACGCTAGATATCTTTGACTATGATATCAAAGTAATTTTCGACAATTGCATAATATATAATGGGGCAGATAGTGTCTATGGGAAGCTTGCGCATTCACTGTATCAAAAATGGAAAAACAAGATGAAAGAGTTAGCGGAGAAGGAGAAAAGCACTGCTGGCGCTGCTGTGAGTACGGACAGTGTAGTGGTTACTGAAGATCCCGAGGAAAAGTATTGTTACTGTCAACAACCAGCTCGTGGTGATATGGTTGCTTGTGAAAATGAACAATGTCCATTGGAGTGGTTTCATCTGGAGTGTGTGCATATGACGCAGATACCTGATGGCGAGTGGTACTGCAACAATTGCTCCCCAATCCAGTCGAAGTATGACACTGTAGCACCCACGACTAGTGTAGCACCCACGTCCACTGTAGCACCCACACCTAGCGTGGCACCTCAACCAAAATCCACTGATGTAGCAGCATCGCAGGCTAGCACTCCCGCCCCGGTCTTTACAGTAGATACGAATGACCGTATTAACTCACCTGAGTTTCTCCTCAAACTGCTAGATCATGCATGGAACTATGTGACGCACCTAGATAGTGACGCCATATTTGCATATCCAGTACAAAGTGAGGAGTACCGCAAGGCCATCTCCAACCCCATTGACCTAAGCACTATCCGCGTCAAGCTAGGACGCAAGAAATACAAGTCGTTAAGTGATTTCAACTCGGATATTTTGTTGATGTTGCAAAACTGTCTTCAGTTCAACCAACCGGACAGTTTCTTTCATCAAACCGGACAGTACTTGCTGCAAAGATGGGAGGCATATCACGGTGTATTGCAAGGCATATTACTCGGTGAAAGAACGGATACTGTATGCGATGCTGGCAGTAGTATGGATATCGCAGCCCCCGAAGTTGACGACACTCCATATTGCAGCTGCCGCCAACCGTCATCAATAGGTGATATGGTGGAGTGTGAAGGTGCTAATTGCAAGATTAAATGGTTCCATTTGGAATGTGTAAAGTTGAAGGTTATACCCGATGGTGCATGGTATTGCAAAGATTGCAGCGGCACCACATCCGTTACGCCGTCGACATTAGGCAAGCGAAAAGTCAGTACAATTACCAGCAGTAAAGAGGAGGGAAATGTGCATAAAGCTTCTGCTCCAGCTGCGAAAGCAACCACTGTAGTGACTAAAGTGAGTGACAATACAACAGTCGCAATAGCCGCTCCGTCAATCGACCAAAATGATAGTAGCGTCAAGCAGATACAGAAGGCAATTATGGCGATCGCGTCATCAACGCGCACATCATTCAAGGAAATTCCACCAATTGTAGTAGAAAACAAGATTCTATGGGCATTATGCTTACTACGCGACCCTTTTTTCCAAAAACTATTACGGTTATTCATCGTGGATCGTCTTCGGTTGTTATTCACAAACAACTTGAAGATCAATCCTTTTATAACAGTTAAATCAACAGTATTCTCCTTACCGTCCGATGACATAGTGTTGCACTTGGCAGTGCAGATATGCCAGCTATCCGGTGGCGACCAACTGGAGATTACCCACACCAATACACAGTACTTTAGATGTCATTTACCAGTGTTGCTACTGCATAAAATAAAAAAAAATGAAAATAATCAAGGAAAAAATATGAATTATGAAGAATCCAAGTCGATCGTGTCCGGTCTGGTCAACACCAACCGAGCCCTCAAGCTGCTTGCGATGGACATTTTACAGACGTTATAAAATATGTAAACATAACAAGACGTCACCCCCCAGTACCTTTCTCAGCGGCCCTAGTACTCCAAAAAAAAAATTTACCTCATTGAAGGTAAAAAAATCATTACAATGTACTTCTTATTACTTGCTGCAATTATCGTCGTCGCCAGTGCTGGCAAACTTTACTCTGAAAACGAGAAGTTCAACAGAGAGGCATTTGATGAATTCAAAACTGCATTCAACAAGAAATATCCAACTGTTGAGGAGGAGTTACAACGTTTCAAGATTTTTGTTGCAAATCTAATTACTGTTGATGCACGCAATGAACTTGAACGCCTTGCAAATGGTACTGCTGTCCATGGCATTACTAAATTCAGTGATTTAAGTGCTGAAGAATTCAAGGCCAGATACTTGACTCTAGTCAATCCTAAGGAGAACAGAGAGAAGACATTAACCACTGCTAAGATTCACAATGTTGAAAACCCAACTGTTAAAGCAACAGGAATGGTTGATTGGACTGGTGTCTACACCACTCCTATTAAAGATCAAGGCTACTGTGGATCATGCTGGGCATTCTCAGCAACTGAACAAATCGAGTCAGAGAGTATGAGACAATTAGGCACTGATTACATCTTATCACCAGAACAAATCGTTCAATGCGACACTGCCTCATCTGGTTGCAACGGAGGGTATCATTCATTATATATAACTATATCAAACGTTAAACTAATATTCTTATTCCTCTCTATAGATGGCCTACATGGGCAATGGATTACGTCAAATCTGCTGGCGGTATTGAACAAAACTCAGACTATCCATACTCCTCATACTACGGTGTCACTGGTACTTGCAGTGCTGATGCTAGTAAGAATGTCATCAAGGTCAACGACTACACTGTCATTACTGGATCTAGCATTGAAAGTTCTATGGCTTCCCACGTACAAACAACTGGTCCATTATCTATCTGCGTTGATGCTTCCTCATGGAGTAGTTACACTGGTGGTGTCATGAAGGTGTGCGGCAAATCAATTGATCACGCCGTCCAAGCCGTCGGTGTTGATGTCAGGTAATTTATATATAGTATCCATTTCTTATCACTACTTACTCACTACTCATTTTTTTGCAGTGATGGATACTGGAAGGTCAGAAACACATGGGGCACATCATGGGGTGAGTCTGGATACATCTACCTTTCATACGGCAGTAACACATGTGATTTAACCTACATGCCACTATATGCAACTGTCTCCAAGGCATAAGCTATGCCGTATTAGGCAAAGCAGAAATAAGGAAGATTTAGTAGAATATTTACAACTTTAATATTACACTCTATCTGTTATTTAACCACAAATTATTAAAGGAATCTTCTTTCTCAAGTGTTATCTAGGTAGTGGCCCTCTCGATGGATCGGGGATCACGAAACCTTACTAGGTGAAGTGCGGACTCCGAAGAGGATTGAATAACAAGAAAAAGAAGTAAGAAAACTGTTTTACTATGTACAATTTTATAATTATAAGCACACAAACGCCTTTAAATTGATGATTATTTTCTCTTCATCAAGTGCGCCCTGCGGGATCCACCCCCCTTTGATGGTCACAACGGCTGTGTAGGTCTTCCACGAACCAACAAAGAGTCCGCCGATTCCTCTTGGTTTAGGCAACGTGCATGTAATGTCAACGGATACTTTACTATCTGCATTTACCGCACCTTTTTCAGTTGATAATACAAATAATTTACTTTCTTTTGCCTCGGGACTTAGTGTAATTTCAAAGGTACCGTTGCCAGCACCTGGCCGTGAATCATTGACTTTTGCACAGCATACAAATATCTTGCGTACTTGTTGTCTACCGTTAGCAGTTTCTACATATGTCTTTGCATCTACATTATCAGCATATGGATCTGGATAATCAAGTGTGATGGCAGGATTGCTGGGTAACTGAACGTTGTAGAAGGCCATGGTATCCTTGGCTTTGACGCGGGAGTCGTAGTAAGGTCCGTTCAATAACAAATCATCACTAATCGCGTTAGTAGTCAATGCAAACTTCATAAATGGTTCATCAAAAGGATCCGCTGGTGTGATATAGACCTGTCGTACCCATGATCTACCTACTAATCCCACCTTGAGGACCTCATCAGTTTGCCCAACAATAATATCCAAGTCTTCACGGTATGGTTTCAACCTTCCACGATCAGGTTTAAATACTATTTCTACTTCTTGTGATGTTTGTGGTTGAATCAACACCCTTTCTGGAGTATACATGAACACCGGTACCCCACTACTTGATCGTTCAATAAGTTCAGCTTGTCTTGCAGGTGTTAATCCCGCTCCAACAGTTCTAATAATATTTGCTTCAACAGCAAAAGTTGATTTATTAAATATTTCAAATTTCTTTCTTATTATATCAGTACCGATACAATCCCCTAAGTCAAGTAAACCACTACCTAAACTCCAATTACTATGTGAATTATTTGGAGGTGGTGGTAGTAATCCCTTCAACTCAATAGTTGGCATAACACCTTGTACACGGCATGTTATACGTAAACGATGACCACCAATATCATTATTACAAGCTAATTCTAAGATTTCAACTTGAAGTCCCGGTTGAACAGGTAGACAAGCTATTGCAATAAGTTTATTTTCTTTACTACCTATAATTTTTGGTGGTGTAATTAAACTAAAAGGACCAACGGCATTAAGACCGTTAGTTAGCAGGGCCACCTTGTCATGAGTCATGTTACCAATTTTAAATTTTTTTAATATTCTTGTACCAACTGCCATCATTCCAAAATCAAGAATTTTAACGTCTGAAACAAGTTGTGGTAACGTTGTTGCGGTTATAATATTAAGAAACATTGGAAATGGTAAATTTGCTGTTCCACTAGCCGTTACATTGCCACGTGTACCTTGAGCTGATCGACCTTTTTGTTTAATAAAAATTGGTAACCGATACTTACCAACCACACCCCATTCTTGATCTGGGACATCAACAGGTAGCTTATCTGCGTCAATATCACTGTAAGAGCTAACAGTTGTGCTTGCAGCAGCAGCAGCAGCTGCACTCTCATCAACACCCATTTTACTCACCCATTGAACTTCTCCAAACATCCCCTTACCAAAGGCCCATCCCGAGTCCTTATTCCAAGACTCAAATGGAGTTGTAACGGTAACATCGTTACGTTGATCATCATTAATAGTATCAAGACATTTTTGGTGCCACTCCAACGGATCTACCGCTAGAATATCATCAGGTGGAAGATATTCAATTTCAATTCTTGCCCCCTTACCAGGTGCTAAATCAATAACGGTTGGCGCAATACGCAACCAAGTAAACAGTTTGTTAGGTGCAACAATCTCAAAACATTGTTGTTTTAAAGTGTTATTCTTAACAAAAATGCTTTCTAATACTCGTTCACCCGGGCATGTTGTTCTCATATCCACGACTGTTTCACTGAATACTACCGGTGCTTCCATGCCTTCCGCTGCTACTTGCACCGTGTATGTGTCGTTGAATGATGTCATTAAAGTCATATCAAGTGAGTATGATATAGCTGAACCAGGGCTAAATGTTACCTCAAACACTACGGTTTCATTAGGGAGAAGGGCGAAGAAACCGTCGTTTGGTTGCACTGTTATCTCCTTCTTAAGTCGAACAAAAGCGATCCGTTGTGGTAACATCGAGGTATTTGTGATGGAAATGGGTAGGGTTGACGCTTGATTCACATAAACTTTACCAAAATCTAATAATTTGGTTGATATATTTAGTTTAGATGATGTTACATTGCCGCGGATAACAAAGTAAACCGGCAGCTCCTGGTTCACTACCTCCATCTGAATAGGGATTGCAATCTTAGCAGCATCAATAAAGGATTCATATGGAACAGTAAAGTGAGCACAAGAAGTCAATAACTCAGTTGTAGGTAAGAATTTGATATTCACAAATTGTGAGCTACTTCCTTGTACAAACAACATTTCTGGGTTAACTTCAATGAACTTGTTGAATGGCGCCGGTACGTTGATATTCACGCGGTAGGCGGATTTGGCTCTATTTCTTATTTCTAACCTTTTCCGATAGATACGATCGAATAAAGTAGTGCGAACATCAACATTTTCATTACCTAAATAAACCGGTACGTCTTCACTTACCACCTTCACAGCAACTTGCTGTTCTCTAGTGACAAGTTCACCTTTCTCATCAACGGTACCATGTGAGTCTTGTACACCATGAAATATAACAGAAAAAAGCTGTTCAACAACACCTAATGCTAGTGGTGCGCATGTGACCTCAAAGGAAGTTTCATTGTAACCGTCAATATGTCCGTTAGGCTGCTTGACACTGATTGTATAGGGATTTTCCTTTGTTTTTTTTCTCATAATATAAGTTAAAACACGATTTACACGGGAATTCAATTCTGGTTCACTTGTTGCGGCTGTTGTGCCAATAACCACCTCACCATCGTCAAAAGTCTCAACTAACTCATCCTCTGTCGCCGGCACTTCTTCTACTATTTGTACAGCAGTTGATGGTCTTCTACTGCCGGGTTGATCCACACTATTTTCACCTTTCTGTTCATCACTTTCATCAACGGTAACTGCTGCTGCAGTACCTACTCTACTGGCAACTTTACTAGTCGCTCTACTTGTGGCTCGACTATTACTCACAGGATTGATACTAACCACTTTAATGTCAGACGGCAATGCTTGTGTATTCTTAATGAGTATTTTTTGGTGTACAATTTGTCCAATTACCACACTTCCAAAGTCCAGTTGCGGGGTCAAAACCCTTGGCGCGCAGCGCTTGATCAAGCAGGTTAATGGCACCGCAATAGGACCAGTTTCAGTATAAAAACGAATAAAAGTTTTAATATCTTGATTGATTTTAGGGGTAAATGTAACTTCTATTGGACAGCTGACACCAGCCGACATGCGACCAGGTTTGTCGAAGGTAATCACAAAGAAATCAACTACGTCATCTGTCAAGTCGATGATGCGGAAACTATTGAATGTGTAAGATGCGTTGGTTAGGGTGAATACCTTCTTGTATACTTTACCCACTTGAAAATCTTTGAACAGTACCTCGGCAGGTTTAGGGACGAAGGATTGACCTTTAAAGAGCTTACCACCAGCAATTTGCTCGGTACCCTCTTGCAACCGTTGTCGCTGCCGGTCTTTAGCTTTATCAAAACTATCAATTTCAAACTTGGACTGAATTCTTAACTTATACTTGGCATCTTCCTCATCGAACCCAACGGTGTTGGCAACTTCCCCGACTTCTTGTTCCACGATTTGTAACAGCTCTTTCGTCTCATTTTGATTATCAGCAAAGTTCACCTTCAACGCAACGTTATCTGAGCCAGGTAAAGACCCTTTCACACTAGCTAAACCCTTTAATTCAGCAACTTTTTTCTCTAATGCAACACGCATTTGTCTCTCTTCCTTGCTCTCAATGCTACCGCTGACATCACTATCTGCAGCAGTAGGAGTAGATCGTGGTTTACTAGGATCAGCACTTTGAGATCGGGATGAGGTCTTATCTGCACTTATTTTCTTTGATTTTTCTTCTGGCGGCAACCAACCATCAATGAGCCGTTGGTACTCACCGATGTCATCCTTATCAACATTTAATTGCTGTCGAATCTTTTCTGTTATCCGTTTCATGGCTTCCGTGGGAATACGAGCAGATTTACCAAGACCAAAACTGTGATCTGGTATATCAGTGATTTGAGATGGGTCAACACGCAATGCTCTGCCGGTTGGATCGAGCACCTCTTTGTTGCCAGTTGTGATGGAAGTAATATAATTGTTATTCCTTTCTTCGATCACATGACGACCTTGCTCATCGCGATGCTTCTTCTCATATGCCTTAGACTTACGCAGTGCAGCCTCTTCATTGCGTGTGATATCTTCTTCTTTTATTAATCTTTCAGCTAAATGTACCTTGTTCTGCTCGACAGCTTCTTTCATATGCTTTTCACGCATGTCACCTTCATGATCTAGCTCTCGACGCCTGAACTTCTCATATGGATTGATACCTTTAGCTAATAGTGCATCTTTTTCATCGTCTAATTCTTTTTTTGCTGCTGCAAGTTTACGATTATGCTTGTCTGCTTGCGTAGCAACTTGAGCGCGGACAGTGTCAACATTAGTCTTGAATTCTAATACAGCCTCTGTACGATCCGCAAGTCGTGCATCATTTGACTCTTTGACTTTTTTAGCAACAGTTTTGGTCTTATCTAATGAGGTTGTAACATTAGCTACTGCAGTTGGACGTAGTTTCTTAGTTGCATCTACTTGAGTATCAGCAATTACTTTTAATTCTTCTAATTGCTTCGCTCTTGCATCAACAGCTTCCTTTTGTTCCTTTTCCCATTTTTTGCTACGTTTTTGTTCAATTTTATTTAATTTAGATGCTCTTTCAACATCTAATTCTTGTTGAACCTTCAATGCAGTTTCTGCATCCTCTAAGGCGTCAACATATTGACTGATACTACGATCTAACTCAAAAAGCTTTTTTTCCTCTACACCCAAAGCAACTAGTGCTCGCTGTGCACTATTTTTCTGCGCTACTAAACTACTTTGTAATTGACCAACTTGCATTAATAATTTATCTCGTTTTTGTATTCTTTTTACAGGTTGGGCACCCTCCGGCAAGAAATCAGCATCTATTATCTCTTGAACCTCACCTAACTCTTGCTGTGTCTTAGCCACCTGCTCATTGACCAAGTTACACTTAGATTTTTCATTCTCGTACGAATTTTGTAACTTCTGAACTAGTAGTTGGCATTGTTTGTACTCTGCGCGCAAGAAGCCTATCTCTGCCAAGGTACGTAAGGCACCCTTTCGACGCTCAGGATCACCCTCGCGCTTTACTATAGTCTCCGCCATGATACAATGGAGCCCTGCACTTATTCAAACTCAAAATCAAGGTGAGTTTGCGTGCTTTCTTTCAATTATTTCATAAATTTTCATTTTTGCAACGCTCATACCGGTATTAGTCGTACCGGCATTGTAAATTTGAAAAAACAGTTAGTTATAAGTACAAATAAAGGCTCCATCGCCTGTTCTAGCTTCTATAATCCGCGTTCACCTCGACATATTCCTTGGTTAGATCGGATCCAATTACAGTGCAACTTCCTGGTCCACCCGCTCCTAATGCAATTGAAATATCGATATTTTTGAAGTGCATTGGATAATTGCGATCGTGCTCTGGTAATTCAGCAGGATAAAGTTGCGAGTCGAACATCAAATCACTCAATATCTTCTCTTTCTTCGGATCTAGTTGAAATGCACCGTCCTTAAAAATAACTATGTCCCCCATAGTCACGATAAGGCCTTTTGTTAGTTCATTGCCGCCTTTCACGGTCCCTAAAAAGGAGCCAATTGCACCGACAATTCTTCCAACATTTGGATCACAACCAGCTATTGCACATTTCACTAGATTTGAATTACATACAAATCTACCTAAATCACGTGCAAAAATATTGTTAGGTGCACCTGTAACTCTGCACTTAATAACATGTTGAGTGCCTTCGCCATTGCGCACAATATCTTCAGCTAAACCTAAACAAACATTCTTCAATCCTTGCACAAACTCCTTCTCTTCTTCACTTGAACTAGCCACTCGTTGAGAGGATATTAGTAAACAGGTATCAGATGTACTCTGATCGCCGTCGACAGATATTGTATTAAAGGAATCAACTACTGCCTCTTTGAGAAATTTCTCGAGTGTTTGTCGAGGTAAATTTAAATCCGTTAATATATATGCTAACATAGTGGCCATATTTGGCTCAATCATACCAGCTCCTTTAGCTATACCTGATATTGACCTGATTTAGTGAGTGGGTGAGCATATGATAGAAATGGTTATGAGTAAGCGAATTTACCATTTATTATTCTTAGACACATATCTTCTAATTTTTGGATATCTGTCAGTCGTAGTAATACCCAAAGCAGCTGGTAATATTGAATTTGATTGCAGGTTTGTCGCTGCAATAGGTATACCAGCCTTCATAGAATCAACTGGTAATCGCCATCCAATAATTCCTGTTGATGATGGAAATACTACATTTTTTGATGACAATTTTAATGTTTTTGCAACAGCTTCACATAAACTATCACTATCCCCAGCACCTCTATCTGTTACTCCAGCACCTGGACATACATTCGATATTTTATTATTGACAACAATAGCTTGAAGTACAGCATTAGGATCACGCACTCTTTCTTTTCCAATTATTATAGGTCCACCACAGAATTCATTCGAAGTAAACATTGCCGCAAACGAATCAGTAGGTTTGTCAGCGACAATGAGCGTCAAATTCATCGGTAATATCTTGTCTACTTCAAATGGTTGGAAATTGAAGCGTGCAGTACCCACTTGGAACCCAGCAGGTAAAGCCGATGTACTTTGTAAATATTGCAAATATTCCCGCTGACTTCCAAAGCCTGAAAGAGCCAAGGCAGCAGGAAGTGACAACAGCACTAATAGTAGCAATGTAAGCATTTTTGCTATGGAAATGTGTGATGATGTATTTTCCATTTTTGGTTCCAAACCGGAAACACGGCACCAGCAGAGCGATTAGTATGTAAAAAGTGATGGAAGAAAGTTGCAGACACGCGATTGGAGTCAAAAGCTGCACTCAGATCTTGGCCTGGTATGCTTAAACTATTTATTTATGGAACAACGTACATCATTTGCTGAATACGGGTACCGGCGGCGTGAAAAATTTGGAAAATCCAAAAATTTTGGAAAAATAGTTGACTTTCAACCAGGTTGAGCTGGTCAATAATGACGGTAAACAGGACGAAGTAGGAATAGAATAATATATACACAACAGTTGAATTAAGAATACTACAGGATTGTATGGAGCGAGTCCCAAGAAACCAATCACACCACCTAAGTTATCGCGCTTCGAGTAGTCTTACATCTTTACAGGATGAGAAGAGCGACACTAACGCAGCACAAGCAGCATTATCTGGAACTGTATTTGCCTCAAAGGCTGCTTCGAAATTGAAGGAAAAACAGTTAGCAAAATCTAAGGAGAAGGATGTCAAAGCTGGGTTGAGTACAATATTACAGCATGAGAAGAAGGAGGAACCAGTGGAACATACAGTTCAACGTAACCACGAAACTATTGATGTTAAGGAAATATGGAGCAAGTATGTCGGTAATAATAGTAAAAGTAATAGTGAGAACATAATTTTTCCATGGTTAGGTAGTAGCAGTAATGGTGGAAAAGGCTCCATGTCTGGAAATGGGATTAACTATATCAAAGCTAGTGAATATATAGTGAATAAATTAGGTGGTAATATCTCTACCGACAATAATACTGTTAGTTTAAAGAGTTATGATAGCAGAGAAGATCTACTACAAAGCATAAAGAGCGGTATTGTTACCAACGAGTCTACAGTGAATTCTGCGGCACTAACTGCATCAGTTAATATATCACTTATTGAAGAGCTTATAATTATAGATAAATTTGGTGTCAGTGAAAATTCTATTGATTTAGCTGCAACATGCAGCGCATCTGTATCTGCAAATAATAGTGATAATTATAGCGACAAGCTTTTATTGGACATAAACGTGCTTAATGAGCACAGTTATATAACAACCGTGAAGTGCAATAAACAATATGCTCCTAACCCGCCGACCGTTAGCAACATCGATCATCAAGGGATGAAGCAACTAGTAGAGATAACATTTCCAATTGATCAAATAAATGACTCAAATAATATGATTCCATTGTGCAAGTACTCCTTGCATCAATATCGACCGACTATATTGAAAGTCAAGAGTACTTTAGCGCTTGATTCCAATAATAATGCTGCATTGTCAATTCACTTGTTATTCCATCCCAGTATGAAGGTGATATCTAATATTTGTGTCCTGGCATCATTAACTGCAATAACACTAGAGAGTAACGAGTCAGTTCGATGTCAATCAGCAGGAGTATACAATGACAAGGCGAAATTAATAACTTGGGTAGCCAAATCGTATGAAAATATTGGTAAAAATATTACTTTAATTGCCACATTTAGCGTTTCTAACACAGTGGATAAGAGCAAACTTCCTACAACAATTCCAGTAAAAATCAATGGTCTTATTAACGATACTACAATAACTGGCACTAGTGTCTCAGTCAGTAATGCAAGAACAAACGGTGGTAAAAGTGTGGAGCATAAAGTCAATTCTATTACATATTGTACAAAGTTTGAATATAAGTGTCTATAATAGTACATAATTCTACATTTTAGCGGCTTCTTTCATACTTATCATGTGATTAATATGCATTCTTACAGCTTCAATAGGATTCGCTATAAATTGTGGATGTTGTTGAACCAGCCTCAATCGTTCACTTTCCCTTATAGCAACAGTTTTCTTCATACTATTACTTTTGATTGTGGATAAACCAGCAGGGCGTATTATATCTTTTTTACTTTCACTCGTTGGTTTTAATGTAGCTTCTAGCTGGGATAGTAACGACGATGATGTCGTCACACCACTGCGAGACTTCTGTGCCTCTAGATGCTTTATAAATTTATTTTTCTTATCTAATTTCTTTCCTTTTTTACTTATTACTTTATTCTTTGTAACAGGACTTTCTATAGTGGGAGATGACTTAATGTTAGTCTTAACTACTCGATGCTGTCGCAATTTCTTTAATTTACCCATCTTGTTATATCGCTGTTTTGTGTTCCAATATACCTTTATGGACAAACAGTTCCGCATAAATTTTGTACAGAAACAATAAAATATAGTACCATAAGTAAGCATAATAAATGCGATGAAGCAATCATTAGAATAGTATGATCGATTGGCGTAGATGTATTGAATAAATAATATAGAAAATATAATAAATTTTTATTTCACTAAAATTTTATTCAAAATATATGATGAAAATCTTCCTCTTATTATATTAGTTCCATTCCCTGCTCTACTTTTATTTATTTTTCCTTTTAAGTATATCAAGATATCGGGACCCCCTCTTCAACTTGAGACTTACCCTAACATTTATCGCGAGATGCAAGGCTTGTCAGAAAGTAAGCAGATTCCTGAGGGATCTCGCGGCACAGTAGCACTCGCAGTACATATCGCTCCTGTCCAATAGCTTGAGCTAGTGCGGTTGAAGTAGATTGCATCTTTTTTAGAGTGAAATACGTGTCATCTAGTTAGTCATTTAACATTACCTAGGGTTTACTACGTTACAGTTACATTCGCTAAAGTTACTATAATCTATTATTATCATCGTGTATCTTTGCTTTTGAGCTCCTTTAGTAACTGTGATAACATTCTGGATAGCTTATTTGGGTATTAGTAGTAGTAATATCATATAGTTAGTATAGCGAATAAAATATTCTGGTGCTAAAATAGTTACAGCAGAATATTGAATAGATTATAGTATTTAATACACTACAAAGAGAAACATCATAATGAATAATATATTTGCTGTTGATGATGCATTATTCGAAAGAGATAATTTCGATTTAGATAATGATGACAATGGTGACAATAACGGTGATGATACAGTACAAGAAAGTACTGGTCGTTGGACTCGTGAAGAACATCTAGCATTTGTCAGAGGATTAGAGCTACATGGTAAAGGGTGGAAGAAAATTGCAGCTTTAATTAAGACAAGAACTGTTGTACAAATAAGAACACATGCTCAAAAATATTTCCTAAAATTAAGTAAAACACGTCAATCAGGTGATTCAAATGGTATATCTATTGATGGCAAACCTCTTGGACCTAATCGCAAGAAGAGCAAACGTAGAAATGATAGACCAGTTGCATTAGCTCAACCGATATTATCATTTGTTAAAAAACCAACTGCACCAGGTGAAACTTTAGATATAGATGATGGATTATACAATTTTCTATCCCCTAGATTAGCACCTATTAGTGGCTCCAGCAGCAATTTCTATCACGATTCAATGCTGACTGGTGGGTTAACTGACTCGAAATGCCCTACGCCATTACCATTACATCCTGGTGATCATGAGTTGCTTGATCAAAGTGGTACTAATATGTTACCATCATCATCCGCTCATTCTTTGGATACAATGTTTTATGTTGACAGTAGTAAGCCAGAATGGTTTCAACGAGGGCATAATGTTGACCAATTATTGAAAGATGCAGAGGGATTAAATTGGTTACAAGATTGCGGAAGTTTATTACCATTAGACAATATATTACCTATTGATAGGAAGAATAGATCGGCATCTACTTTCACCGATGGTATTGCGTTCCAACATCCCAACAATGCAATTTCCTCTTCTGACAAAGCACAAGGCATGATACCAGCATCCTCCCGCGGTATCGCGGGTGGACATAGCAACTCAAAGAGTCTTACTAATGAGTATGCATTGACAGCGGCAAATTTAACTAGTTTAAATTCTAGTTCCGGCGGCGTAAATGATTTTAATATGCACTTCGATGCATCGGATATTCACATGTTGCACCACCAACTTCATAGTGAAAGCAAAATTCACTTAAGTAATACTCCAGGAATGCGTTTTGAAACTGATAATTTAACATCTAATGACTACGCTTGGGCATCACTAGGTTTAGAGCAGTTTATGGCCACCAGTACCGACCCATCTACTTCAAATGGCCGAACCACTGCCAGTAACAGTACTTCTGCATGTTTATCATCACATTCATCATCATTAAACATAGCTGCATTAGATTGCAAGGATCTTGATGGTTATGACGATGATAAGAGTAGTGACTGCAATCATGAGAGCACCAGTAGCGAGGCCAGCAGTCGTAAATATATTACCAAACCAACTTTGACGACATTAAATGCACATAATAGTACTATTAAACCACCTCTTGAGGGTAACGCTCCGGATGCTCATGGTAAAAATCACGATGACAAATCAGTATCCGATATCTCTGGCTGTACAACAACAGAGGAAGTGGTGTCTCCGTCATCGTCGAGAAAGCGCAAGACTGCTGCTAATTCATCCATGTCCAAATCACCTGAAACGTCTCCAGGTAGACGTTCATCACGAATCAATGTCCAATAGGACATCCATATATATCCAGTGTGTTACCTTAACTGTTTATTATAATCACAATGTATGTTAAAAACAAACTGTTGCAAGACTAACGAAATGCTTATTCTATATAAACTCATCAACTACCTGGTGGTCTAAGGGCCTTAGAAATTTCATTCATGGAAATTTTGGAAAAAAGAGAAAAAAGAAAAAGAGAAGAAGGAAAGGTATAGTGTCGTGTACGACGACAATGAGTGGATTTCCAGCTAGCGCAGATGAATTTGTACCAGCATTTGGCGATTTGAATAACTTTTTCCAACAAAATTCACTCAATACTTCACCAGGAGGAGTAGTAGGAGGAGGAGAAGCTTCCTTAACATCTACACTGAATACGAATGCATCAACGACACCAGTTTCGCCATTAGCATTTGGAGCATCTACTCCATCGACATCGACAACAAATAATGCACCAGCTACAACATCTACAGCTACAACATCTATTGCTACACCATCAGCACCTACTTCTTCAACACCAGTAAAATCTGAAGCAAATACTACAGCAAAGAGTACAACCGATGGATTATCGGTTGGATCTTTTCAGTCACCATCAACAACAGCTCCAGCAACGAGTATACCAGCATCTTCAGCTACGAGTGGCGGAGGTTTTACATTCACACCTACGACAACTAAAGATGGTAAAAAAGATAAAAAAGATAAAAAAGGTAGCCCAACAACAAATTCAAATGCGGGTACAACAGCAGCATCAACACCAACTACAGCACCAACAACAAATGCAAATACGGGTGCAACAGTAGCATCAGCACCAATTGCAGCATCGACAACAAATGGTGGAACTGGACTTGAAAAAAATAATTCAAGTACACAAAATCTGCCACCGGCGTCAGAAGCATGGATTAAAATCGACCCAGACCAATCACCTATCAAGTTAAGTATAGGCAACAACGAAAACATAATATGCGGCAAAGTAAGCGCAATTTGGATAAAATGTTCGTTGGGATCTGGTGTAAGTGATCCGATAAGTGGAAGTGGAAGTTTCAACATATTCTCAAGCTAGCTAGTGCATAATGTACATTATTTTTTTACAAATCATCACAAACTAATCAACAAAACACAAAATGTAACGACTTATGGCATGTTCTTCACAATTTTCATGATTTGCTTTGCTGTTTCTTCGGATTTGGGAACACCATCACCGAGATGGTACATACTCGCAAGATTTCTCCACGCTTCCTTCGATCCCATTTCAGCTGCTTTATTATATACTTCAAATGCTTTTCTACTGTCTTTGGATAAACCACAAAGTCCGTGATAGTGCAATGCACCCAGTGAAACCGTGGCTTCTACATGACCTTGTTCACTCGCTAATTCATAATATTTTCTTGCTTGGAGTTTATCTTCAGGTATACCAAGACTATCGTCTCCATGCATTAATATATCTGCCATACAGTACTGAGCATCGTCATCATCACCACTTACAGAAATGCGTAGATGGGATAAAAATAAATCTTTATTAGCTTCAATACAACCATGTGGACTACTCAGACCAGATCTGTAAATTGAACTGAGATAGTAATGGGCCTTATAATGGTGAGCATTAGCTGCTTTACTAAAAAATTCAATAGATTTATTATAATCAACGAGAGGACTACCACCCTCACCAGTCAAGTAACAATGACCAATCCAGTATTGTGCAGATATATCTCCTAATAAAGCTGCGCTATAAAAGTACTCGAATGACTTGGGTAGGTCAATAGGAACGCCAGCATTCTCCCTACCTTCAAAGTAGATATTCCCTAGATTGAATAAAGCATCGCTGCTTGGTTGGGGTAATTTGGCTGCTCGATTATACCATAACAATGCATTTTGAATACCGTCTTCTGTATTTTCAGCTAAATATAAATTTCCTAGATAACACATGGCTTTACCATGATCCCCTCGTGCAGCACGCTTCAACCACACTTTCCCATCACCCTCATTTGGTGTATTGTCACTATTCATTACTTTATATACACCCGAGTCACCATGATGGGTACAATCTGAGCTACAGATATGGGGACTCTCGGATTGCTTACTTTTTTCAACACTTTTGATAGATTTTTTACTACTGTTTATTCTATCTTTCTTTGCTTTTCGTGCAGCTTTTTTAATAGCATTTATTTGATCAATAACATCTTGGGACGTTTTTGCTTTTTCCATACTTATCTCATTTTTGGAGAAATTTTCTATAAGTAATACACCTAACAAGAATTGAGACTCTGCATGTCCATTTTCTGCAGCTATTTCTAGCCATAATTTAGCTTCATGCATTCTATTGCTTTCATTATCTACAGATCTTTCTTTATCTAATATTTGTCGTCCGATCTCATAAATACTACCCACATCACCATTTCTAGCCAAATCATTCAAGGTTGAGGAAACAGAAACAACAGTCCTACGTGCTAGACACATGCCAGTTGGCAGTAAAATCCGTCGGAAAACATGCATATTCTAATTCTCAACTATCTTTCGCGATGACCCAAAAATTTTTACCGCGGCCCGTCAGGGATTATTGAAGATTTAGTTTAAAGGATACAACATCAAGAAAATTACGCCGGCACTATCGGAACGCGCTTTCTACCTCATCTGCCGTTATATTTATGATTGTTATATTCTCTATCTGTGAACTATAACTTAGGAACCGGAGATGAGACGGAACCAAGATTTCTTGCAGATTCAAGAGAGGTAGGAAGAGAGAAAAAAACTCAAAAAATCATCAATAATTCATCGACGGGCGGAGAGAACGCCTTGGACAGTGTCCCACGAATATATTATGAAGCATAGTCACCATAATAATCATCACCAAGAGGCTAGTAATACCAAGGATGAGGATGACTCTAAGCTTATTGTTCCAAGTAAAAGAGAGAAAATATTCGCAGCTGCCTTCTACGCTACCATATCTATGTTGGTTATATTCACCAACAAATGGGTAATGTCTGGCTACAAATTTCCTCATTCTAATTTCTTGGCTATGGTACAATTTATTGTAACATCATTAGTTTTAGCAGTCTTATCATTTCTGAAGAAAGTAGATATACCACCAATATCATTTAGTATAATCCGAGAAATATTACCACTTTCATTAATGTTTCTAGGTAATGTTACAACTGGTCTTGGTGGTACTTATGCATTAAATTTACCAATGTTTACAGCATTACGAAGATTTTCAATCTTTATGACAATGATTGGAGAGTTACTTGTCCTTGGAACGAAACCTTCTAGTCCTATAATACTTAGTGTAAGTATGATGGTTGGTGGAGCATTTTTTGCAGCATTATATGATTTCACCTTTGATTTTAATGGTTATAAATTATTATTCTTGAATAATTTATTCACAGCAATGAATGGCATATGGTTAAAGAAAGCATCCCAGTCAGGTATATGCAGCAAGATGGGAGTATTATATTATAATAGTTTCTTTAGCGCTACTATAATGTTGACTTATTATTTATTTGATTATTGGATTCATCAGTTAGCACATAATGAATCAACATCAAATACACTTGGTGCAACCCAAGAGTTATCACATTGGTTTACTGTTGCTGGTACCGATCTTATAAAACAAAATATAGTTAGTAATGACTCAAGTTATTTAGAGAAAATTATCAGTTTTGAAGGTTGGAATGATTCCACTTTTTGTTTCCTCTTTGTGTGTGCTTCATTCATGGGAACTATATTAAATTATTCAATTTTTTTATGCACCACAACAAATTCTGCCTTGACTACGGCAGTTATTGGCTGTCTAAAAAATGTCCTCGTCGCTTATGTCGGCATGATATTCTTTCACGATTATATGTTCAACTGGATGAATTTTGTTGGATTGAATATCTCTATCATTGGCAGTTTCCACTACACCTACATCACCCTAGTTAAAGGCATCAAAGGGTACGGAGGAGCATGAGTGAGTACACTTTGTCAGTTATAACATAAATTTACTCTTTATTTTACAGTTGTACAATATTGTATACTAATGTTCAAAAATATTATTTAATTTCATTAACTCATTTTTTGGACGGTGTTTTGCTGCTAGAAGGCGCGGTGGTGATGCGTTTCCTTGTGGTATGCGGAAACAATTCCTTATAAAATATATCAAATATTTCATTTTTTTCTACTCGATAATAATCTCTTTCACTATCTACATCATTGAGTAATCGTCGAATAAGTGGTAATGCACCAACATATTCCGTCATTAATTTATTTTGAAGCAAATTTAAAGTGTTATCAGTGTGACTAACTACTACAGGTGCATTCCCATATAAATATTTTTCTTCTAAATTATGTAATAATAATTGTATTGGCGAATCTTGAAAGGAAAGACTCTTAATTTTGACTCCTGTATTGCTACTATTGAATGCAGAGGATGTTGCATGCTTTTCAACAAACCTATTAAATCTTGCCAACTTCCGATAATCAGTATCAATAGTCTTGAATTTACTCTTTAAATTTATAACTTCCATTGCTAATTTAGAATTTTCATTACTTAAAAAAAGATTTTCTTCTTGTATTTTTCCTAAAGCCGTCTTTAATTCGTTATTCTCATGGTGATAAGTATCTTTGATCTCTTTTTCATTCACTAATTCATCTCGTAATTTAGTAATTTCATGATGAAAAAATTTTATTCTTCGACTTGAATCATGTGCCACACATTGCGCAAGATGAAATTGTCGTTCTTTTGACTTTAAATCTTCATATTTTATTTTTAATTCTTCTTTTTCTATTCCAACACGTTTTAAACGGGATATTAAATTTTTTTTATAATTATTATCTATAGATGCAATAGAATCTTGTGATATATTCACTTGTTCCTTACCACGATCCTGATTTGTCTCATATTCTATTATTTGCTCACGTAATAAATTATTTTCATTCAATAATCTATTAATATTTTCTTCAAAACATGTAAATACTTCTTGCATTGAAGAATTATTTGTTAAATTTCTTATAATACTATTTAATCTAATTAATTCTAGTTTATAACTCTCTTTATCCAACTCCCCTTGTGTCTTTACTTCATCTAACTCATCTTGTAATACTAATATTTTCTTTTCAGATTGTAAACGAGATGATTTCTCATCACGTAATGCTTGTTTTAACGTATCATTCGTTATTTTTAGTCGTTCAATATCAGTAAAATGACTTGGACTTTTACTTATAAAGTCTGGTAAGATATCCATAACTGAATCAATCTTCTTATCAACTTCATTTAATTGTTCTATTCTTGATGATGTAGGAGATGGTGATCGAATATAAATATTATTGTTTTTAATAGGTGTTATTGTATTATCATGATTAATATCATTAAACAATACTTTTGATTCTTTATCTTGTTCTTTTACTTCAGCCATAATACCATGAAATTCATTCATAATAGTATTAAGTGAAGTTACTGCAACTTCATCATCAATAACATCAAATGGATTCAAACTATTAACTTTATTATTATTACTATTATTTGTATTGAAAGATTCTTTTCTACTATTATTATTATCTACTATTTGACTACTACGTTCATTTATTATAGTATCTTGAGTATTTGATGTATTTATTATATTTTTATTGCCATTAACAGGATTATTATTATTATTATTTTTTTTAGGTTTTAGATAATTTCCTCTGATTACAGCTTCCAAGTCAACATCCTCATCAATTGTTAAATCAGAAGTGTCTAACACATCACTGCGAGGACTGCTCGTTTGACCAAAATAACGAGAGAATACATTCATAATTGATACCAATCTCCACTGATAATTTTATATTATAAATTTTTAAAAAATTTCGAAGAAAACTAACCGGTCTCTAAAAATGCCTATTATTACTAGGAAAGAGGAAAAGAAGTACTACATTAATAAGTAGTTAACAGTAATGTTGCATTTCTTATTACTATAAATATTAGTACTATTACTATAAATTTTTGAGATAAATAATGAAAAAAATAAATCAACGAGAAAAGAAATGAAGTCTAATATGTAGACGCAATTAGAAAAAAATGCGTGTATATATTACATTTCATTTCTATTTCTTTCAAACGATAATTGTGCTGGTAATAACTAATTATTTTTTTTACTAATTTGTTTCTTATTATTGATTGCCGGAAAAAACAGGTTCAATAATGTAATAATACTAATAGTAACTATGGTTTCGGGGGTGCTCGTACTGAGCTTAAAAATTGGATGTAATAAATACATCACTACCGGAATTATTTTTTCAATAAGCAATATTGTTAACGATCAGTTTACACTTCATAGTTTAACAAATTGTCCCAGCACAAGGATAAAGCCGCGACAAAAAACGGTGCTTCTACCGAACAAAATTTTAGAATGAAAATTACCAGATTTACAGGAATTGTATTAATCTCTTTCTCTTCACTATTAAAAAAGGTAAAAGTTTCAAAATCAAAACTACGCATAAAAAATTTCCTTTTCAACAACCTGCTCAAAAGGTTTTTGGCTTCAAGAATCTCTTAGCAACAAATGAAATGTGTTTCAAACTATCGCTTAGCTCTTACGGGAAACGCAAAATACATCAAAAACCGGCCTAAGAAATTTTTCGAAAGATTTTTTCCCATCGTAGCAGGGCTCGGGCCTCGTGGACAGGGACTCGGGAATTAAATAATTGTTTTTAATTTTCGAGGTAGAATTTAATTTACAGTAACTAAATAGATATCTTTGCACATCACCATACGACAAGATTTCTCGAGTACAACATTAAAGGGAGTAAGTAGTAGTTCCTTCTGGCCGGGCGGAAAGAATTATTCGGAAAAATTTGAGTCATTCTTTGACACGTTATTATTATCAACGTCGGCGACAGTACAACAACATTAGTATATATCTATTACACATCATGATGAGATTATTATTTATATTCTTCTTCTTATTATTGAGTTCATCATCATACTCATTATTACGTAGTAGTATTATTCCATTATTTAAAAATAATAATATCTTAGTAGTAAAGAAAAAATTATCAATAATGTCAATAGCAATTATTGCAATAACCAATACTTATATGCCATTATCAAGTAATGCTTTTGAAAATGCAGTAAAATTTGTTGATACACCAAAATCTCATGGTCCAAAACCAAATAATTTAGGTATTAATAATAATAAATTAAGATATTGTTTAAAACCAAGTCCAAATTGTTTTTCAACATCACCAGAATCATATGTTGATGGAAATTGGCTTGATGAAAATGAAGAAACAATTCATCAGATTCCACTTTGGACATATGATATTAAAAAATTATTACCAGATGATGCATTTATGAAGATTATAGATGTATTAAAAGCATATGAACCTGGACATGATGGTATTGATGGTGGTGGTTTTAATATAGTAACAATTGATAAGAATAAAAGATATGTATATGTTCAATATGAATCATTAAAACGTGGTTATATTGATGATTTTGAATTATTAGTAAATGAAGATGGAACAATTCAAGTAGTTTCTGCAAGTAGATTAGGTTATTTAGATTATCAAGTAAATGCAAAAAGATTAAATTATATTGCATCAAAATTACGAAATATTGAAGGATTTGGTGTGAATGATATTACCCCATCAACTCATCCAATATATTTTGAAAGTAATGTACTATTTGAAGGACCAAAATTAGGATTAGGTAAAAAAGATTATTAATTATTAATATTAAAAAATTTAAATAGGAAATCCAAATGCATCAAATTTTTGTTGTGTTGTTGTATTTGAATTTGTTGCATTGAAAACTGTACTTGTAAAGCCACTACTATTACTAAAGGGATCACTCGAAACATCATTAAAATTTGTACTCCATGGATCTGAAAATGAATTATTATTATTTGTTTTGGGACTATTATTGTTTCCCCAAGGATCATTACTCATGGTGCTTGTCATTCCCCAGGCATCACTACTACTAGTACTACTACTGGTAGTATTTGGAACAGAAGTAAAACCAGCAAATATATCATTATTATTTGTAATATTATTACTTTTTATACTTGTTGTTGTTGTTGTTGCACTAGGATTAGGATTATATACACTACCTTTATCGGCAGGTGGTGGTGCTAATAAACCTTTACTACCACCACCTAAAGTATTTCCAATTGGTTTCTTTTTTAATGAATTATTACTACTTGATTGAATATTTATATGAATTTTTTCACCTTCTTTTAATGTTAAATCATATTTTGGTTCAGTAGGTAAAATTTGAGCAGATGTTGCTGCTTGTTTCTCTCTTTCACATTCACTTTTAAATTCACTTAATGATACATTAAAATCAAAAGCATCATTACGTTCATTAAAAGCTATACCTATAAATGCTTGTTGTCCTTGTGCATTTTTAATTCTTAATACAAAATATCTACCACTATCTAATGTTCTTTCAACTGCTGTATCATCAGTAACTGGACATACAGCAAATGTATTCCCTTTATCATCAAGTAATGTTATAATGGCAATACTTCCTTTTGATATTATCTTTAATTTACCAGTCCAAATAGGTGTTGTTGGCCAATCTGATGCACGATGTCCCTCTATTAAAATAGTTTAAAAGGAAAGAATGGAAATAATAAGTTAACAATTACATAAATATAAAAATGAAATAATTTGTCTTTACCTGCAGACTTTCTGACGGGAATCTTGAATACGTGACATTGGGACAACTGACAAAGGGTTCGTTCCACGGCTTCCGACATCTTAATCTGTTTATCCTAATTAAAAATATGATTATTTAATATCTTCAAGAACAACTTGTTCCCTCTGTTCTGAGCAAGGAAAATACGGTCCCACATCAAATATAGTAACTAATTTGAACAAGTAAACGTGAATAAAAGTAACTATATACCTATCGAAGAAATATGAGTAGTAATTTGGCTTCAACGACTGTTATTAGATGCATTCGTTTTACTAACTGATAATATTATTGTCATTATTAGTAGGTTTAAATAGATAGATGACATTAATAACTGATTAGTATACTAGTAAACTATATAAATTATTAATATTTTCAATGGATTAGTTAGTACTTACTACTGCTTTCTCCGGGTATAAAATATCCAAAATTTTCATTTGATAATAAAATACACGTAGATCATGTCAGTACAGCGCTTCAAGGTAGTACTCCTTGGCGAAGGGCGTGTCGGCAAGACGAGCATATTGCTGCGTTATACTAAAGGAGAATATAATGATCGACAAGTATCCACATTACAAGCATCATACTTAGATAAATCAATACAAGTTGGAGGACAAAGTACTCAATTATCTGTCTGGGATACTGCAGGACAAGAGAGATTTCACGCATTAGGACCTATATACTATCGGGATGCCGATGGTGCACTACTAGTTTATGATATAACAGATGCAGAATCATTTGCTAAAGTACAAAAATGGGTAAAAGAATTAAGAAAAATTGTAGGAAATGATATAGTTATTGCAATTGCAGGAAATAAAATTGATTTAGAGAAAGATCGAAATGTAGAAGTTGATAAGGCATTAGAATATGCAACATCTGTAAATGCAAAACATTTTCATACATCAGCAAAAGCTAATAAAGGATTAGATGATGTTTTTAATGATTTAGCATCACGTATGATGGCTAGAAGAGTAGATAAAGAAGGTAAAGGTGGACTTGTCAAACCAGTTAAACAGAAACTTGTGATAGTAGACGATGCACCAGCTGCAAAAACGAAATCATCATGTTGTTAATAAAATAAATAAATAAATAAAAAAGTTTTGTGAAGACTGCAATTATGCACGAATTGTTAGATAGACACCGATATAAACAAACATACATAAATCCAATAGTTATTACTGTGTTATTATTACTATTTTACTCATATTTAACAACTTTTATGACATCTGATTTCCCTTCTATTACTTTGTGATCAATCTATGAATAAAGAAAGAAATGTAAGTTTCAAGTTAATGTTGGCTATTCTAGGAGAAGAGAGTAACAACGATGGTCATTCGAAACGCAATATTATATAGCATCATTACAGAACCGCTATGTGTCCATGGAGAGGACCGTTGGTTATCAGTGATGCAAGTATTATCAACATATGACGAAGGAAAAAAATATGAAAAATACCTTGTGAGTCACGTCATCACTGACGGATTTACTTATTTCTTGTTGTTTTCTCTTTTGCTTTATCTGATATTCATGAAATGACTGTCCCATTAAACCACCAAGTGGTTCAATATCATTAGGATCAGGTGCAGTTATAATATATGTACTCGTTAATGCAATCTTTGCTGAACTACGTTTGGCAGGATCTGCTACTAATATTCTTTCCAACAAATTGATTGCTTGATCCGACAAAATCTTATTATATTCATCACGTATACACGTATCATAATTTGGTAATACTTTATACATTGTCTCATAATTTGGTAATTCATTTACTTCATTCCAAGATGAAATAGTTGGTGTTCCAATCCCTTTAAATATTAATTCTAACTGTTTATTCTCGTTATTACCAGGAAATAACGGTCTACCTAATTCTAATTCTGCTAATACACATCCAGTACTCCATACATCAATTGCATTAGTATACCGAACTGCACCTAGTAATAATTCTGGGGGTTTGTACCACATAGTTATTACATTATTTGTCAAGTCGACGCGTCCTTCTCTGCCATCAGCACTTATACTAGAGCGAGCTAACCCAAAATCAGCTAGTTTTACGTGATGATTATTTGATAGCAATATATTCGAGGATTTAATATCACGATGAATAACTTTTTTTTCATTTAAATAATCTAAAACTTCAAAAAGTTGCTTCATTATACACTTTACTTCTGGGACACTAAACTTGTATTTACTGTCAATAAGACCACCTAAATCGTGTTCAATATATTCAAAAACTAGATAAAGATTACCACAATATTGAGATATATTAATATTTTTCTTGTCTTTTTTCTTATCCTTCTTTTCTACATCTTCTTTCTCAGGAATTTTTAATTCTAATGATTCAGCGCATTTACTTGTTGCTATATCCTTTAATTTTACAATATTTTTATGTTGTAATGATCGTAAAAATTTTATTTCTCTTACAGCATTTAATGGAAAACCACGACTTTCTTTACTGAATACAAGACGTTTTAGTGCTACTAATTCATTAGTTCTTTTATCTTGTGCACGATATACACAACCATAGGCACCTTCACCAACTTGTTCAACAAGAGTATAATTTGCTATTGTACCCACTCCACTTGACATTTTAAATCACACTATACAAAAGAAGAGATGATAATAGTAAGTATGTGCGTAGAAACAAATCAATTTCTATGAAAATAGCTCAATAGAAAACAATATATGTTTTCACAAAATAATATATCCAGCTTAAGCAACCATATGTTTCCCATGGGCAGGAGAAGTAGTTCAACGACTGGATTAATACAGATAGAATAATACAGAAAGATATACAGGAGACATGTAATACCTTGTTTATAGATGCATTATTCTATTACTTTACTTCACCAAAGATTTTATAAATGTACACTTAATGACAGTAAAATTTTTGTGGCACTCGAGTGACTCGAATCGAATGGCAAAAATTTAGCCGCTAGGACCTACCACATAAAAAAGGTCCACACCCACTCTAAAACGATTAGATAAACAAAAAATACATTAGTTTACACTTATACATTGCTATTAATCACAACTGCTTCAATTTCAATCAATGCATTTAATGGTAACGAATTAATTCCAATGGTTGTGCGCGCAGGTAATGGTGTCTCAATATTACAATGAACTTGAAAAAAATCCTTATAAATATTATTAACACTTTGAAATGTCGATAAATCAGTTAAATAAATGGTGGTTTTGACGATATCATTGACACTGGAACCGCTGGAATCGATAATATTTTTCATGTTTGACAACGCCATTCTACATTGATTTTCTACTGTTTCATCAACTAATTTAGATGTTGATGGATCAACTCCTAAACAACCAGATAAATATAAGAATTTATCATATTTTATTGCCTGTGAATACGGACCGATAGCTGCGGGTGCTGAAGTACTCACGACTTGAACTTTTTTATTCATATTTAATTTTGTTTCTAATAATTTTATTTTAAGTAATGCCGCATCCAATTTTGCCTGCAACAATACTACATTATTATTACTATTGTCATCAGTACTATCATCACTATCATTATTATTATCATTCTTGACATTATTCTGTTCATTTCGTATGGGAATATAAACATCATTATCAATATACTCATCAATCATATAATGATCACCTATTCGATCACTAGATATTACTCTTAATAATTTATTTTCTTTTTTTAATTGTTCAATATTATATTTTATCCCTTTCATATGATCCAAATAAAATAAATTACTAATGAAATAGATAATAAATTTAAAAAATAAAATAAAATATAGTAGAAAGTAAAATATACCTGCCAGAATGGTAGTTACACAAGGGATATAATACATCATCATCCAAAAAAACACCTAATCCTTTCGATTGTTGCTTATTACCATTATTATCACATTCTGTTGGATCCAATTTGTACAATATTATATCATTCTTCCGAATAGTTGTGTACGCATTCTTTGTTCCTTGAATTAATATTTTGATTTCACGATTTGACATAAATAAACGCAGCGATGATGCCGATGGAATAGTCAACAGTAATAACTGCAACAGCAACAACAAGAACGTGAACGGGGAACACATTCTTTTTTTAAAATATTTTCTTGATTAATCTTTGATTGAAGAAGAAAATTTTGAGAGAGAAGAAAAAGCCCGCGGCCTACTAACTAACAACTACTAAAGGTTTTAGTAATGACATACACACACACCAAGTATTCAAGAAAGCAACAATTCTTGGATGAGAAAAATGACATCCAATTACAGATTGATTATAGTACAGCATTAATACTAACAACAATATATATTATTATTATTATTCAATAGATTTACTTTTTAACAGCCTTGATGATAGCACATGCTCTACCTTCTCTCCTTACTTGAATATTATTCATATCGAATCCAGCATTTTGAAACAATTCTTTTAATTCATTTTCATCTTGAAATAAATAAAAACCGTTATTATTATTATTAACATATACTAGTGCATCTTTAAAAAATGTTGATCCATAAAATACTCCATCATTATTTAATACTCTATATATTTCATTTAATGATGTTTTTAAATCAGTCCAACAATGCAATGCAGCACCAGCATGAATTCCATTAATACTATTTGATTGAAATGGTAATTTATTAACATTTAAACGAATTAATTCAAATTTACTATCATTATTATATAATTTTTCATTATTAATTCTATATCTTGCTTCTAATAACATTGATTTTGATAAATCACCAGCATATATATATTGATAATTATTAGATTCAATAAATTTTCTAGTCATAAAACCAGTACCACATGATAAATCAAGTATAATATTTGTATTATTTGTACTTGTAAAAAATTCATTTATTTCTTTAAATTCTTTATCAATTCCCGGAAAACCTATTTGTTGAAAATTTTGACGATATCCTCTTTCATATATAAATGATATAGGTAATGTTTGAAATAATTTTTCACTTATTAATTTATTAATTGTTAATTTTTCATTATTATCATCTATATTATTGGAAATAAAATCAATATATTTATCATCATATATCATAAATTTATTATTATTTGAATCAAGATAATATGATTCTTTTATAAAACCATAGTATTTACTCTTTATTCTTAATAATGATTTTGTTATAGGTGATATATAGATACAATATATATATTGAGGCAATATTATTAATAGCAATAATAATAATAATAAGGACATTATTATTAAAATATTTAAGGAACAACAACAAACAGAATCATGTATCGCATGAGAAGAATCTCTGTCATTTTTTTCAACTTTTGCAGAATTTTTTTTAAGAATTCCAATGATTGGAATAATTGGAAAAACAAGATTCCAAGCAGAGTTGATTCACATGTCATGATTCATTTTCATTCCAATGAAATGCTAATAGCTATGATATTAGGACGTGATCTCAATAATTTCATGACGAAATATTGTTCCTAGTATTTTTCATCGGCTGAATCGAATACGAGATAAACATAGTAACGATCGTATATATTAAATCCCAGGTTGCCCCATCACAAGATAAAATCGCTACGATGTCCGAGTGGTCAAATTACTTGATTCTTCCCTCTGGAAGATGAATAGAATTACACAATAAGGAGGTGGACTTAAGTTCTTGTTGTACACAGGATATTATACCCACTATCGCAAGATGCGTGGGTTCGAAACCCACTCGTAGTATGAATGTCGGCGGTAACTCCGTCGATTCGCTTTTTGCCAAATGAAACAAAATATTCCTTCATCGTTCAAGTATGTAGTAGAAGATTATCAAGCAGTAAGAATTGGTACAATGTCAACAGAACATTATTACAAAGGACAAGTTGTTTTCATTACACAAACATGAAGAGAGTTTGTCAACTCATCACAAACACAGAAGAGAAGATTAAGAAATTATGTAGGTATTCAAACATACACAAGGCTGTCCGTTTCCTGAAACACAAGAGACAACAAGGCCGACCGTTCCTTTTTTACACACACACCCACACACACATACAGCAACCCATATTAAAAAATTAAAAGGTTACGGAGAAGGAAAGGGGTAGAAAAGTTTGTAGATGTTTGAATTGTTTGTGTGTGTGGGAAAAAGAAAAACCTAAAGAAAGTAATTCACTAATCAAAAGATCAAACTACGTCGTAATAATAATAGTAATAGTAATAATAATAACAGTCAAGTTAGTAAAGACATTCTTCTCCTCTTCTTTTGCCTTTTTCTTCGATGTGTGCTTGCGCGCGGACCGGTCTACTATTTCGTTTTCTGGTGCAAAAAATCATTTGTGCGATGACAGTGAGATTTGAACTTTCACGAGGACCATAGGTCCATCACGCG
>JACCDO012248181.1_pt1 | contig 32297 bp, 30 predicted proteins | sample 7446101 | NCBI WGS metagenome assembly JACCDO01 (sample SAMN15323440, study PRJNA562643) | freshwater metagenome | isolation source: river surface water | place: USA:Blue River Watershed | collected 2017-08-16 | reverse complement strand
GGTATTCATTAATGCACCACCACCTACTGATACGACGATTAATTCATTTTTTAGGGCACTAGCTATAACTTGGGCCTCAATTTTGCGAAAAAATTCTTCACCGTCTTGGATAAAAATGTCAGAAATTGATTTACCGAGTTGTTGCTCAATTATTTGATCGGTATCGATAAATTCATATTTCAGTGACTGCGCTAAAAGTGAACCAACAGTAGTTTTCCCAGCGCCGGGCACACCAATCAAGACGATAGCCATGTTATTGAATCTTCAAGTTTGCTTGGAAATTCTGATAATTTCTTTTGGATTCAGTTAAATGATCTCCACCAAATTTTTCGAGAAAAGCATCTGCTAGAACTAAGGCAACCATGGCTTCTGCAATCACACCTGCAGCTGGAACAGCACACGCATCTGATCTCTGATTTATAGCTGTAGCTGCCTCACCGGTGGCAACGTCCACGGTAGCTAGCGCTCGCGGCACTGTACTTATCGGCTTCATTGCTGCACGAACTCGCAATAGTTCGCCAGTGGACATGCCACCTTCGGTTCCGCCGCTTCGCGAGGTGTGGCGAATCAGTTTTCCATCCTCTTTGAATATTTCATCGTGGGCACTTGATCCACGTCGCTTTGCCGATTCAAAACCATCTCCAACTTCAACACCTTTGATAGCTTGGATTCCCATTAAGGCGCCAGCTAGTCGGCTATCCAACCTTCGATCCCAATGCACATGTGAACCCAAGCCAACTGGAACATTTGCGGCGAGAACCTCAACTATTCCGCCAAGGGTGTCTCCAGCATCATGAGCCGACGTTATTTCATCTTGCATTGCTTTGCTGGCGCTTGACGAAAAACAACGAACTGGATCTGCATCAATGGCGTCAATGTCAGCAGGACTAGGAAGTTTAGTTTCATTCGTAGTAACAGTGCCGATTCCAACAACATGGCTGTACACCTGAATGTCTGCAACCTGCTCCAAAAATTTTTTTGCTATTACACCAAGTGCCACTCGAGCAGCTGTTTCTCTGGCACTTGCACGTTCCAAAATTGGTCGAGCATCATCTAGTGAATACTTTTGCATACCCGCTAGATCTGCATGTCCAGGTCGTGGTCTGGTCAACGGTGCATTGCGGGCTAAATCGGCTAGGTCGTCTGGGTCGACTGGATCGGCCGACATAACTTTTTCCCATTTTGGCCATTCGCTATTTTTGATACTTAGCGCTATTGGTCCACCTTGAGTTAGACCGTGTCTGATTCCACCTGTTATCGCTAATTCATCCTGCTCAAATTTTTGTCTGGCGCCTCGACCAAAACCTAATCGACGTCTAGCTAAACCATCTCGTATGTCAGCTGTGGTTACTTCGACTCCGGCGGGAAGCCCTTCAAGAATGGCAGTCAGCGCAGGACCATGCGATTCTCCAGCAGTCAACCAGCGCAACATTTTTCTATTCTTTCACTAATTTGGTTAGTGAAGCGAATTTAGGCTCGTAGTGATTACCGACATTGTCATGAATGGTGCAAAAGCTAAGGATGCGCTTAATTTCGTCTTTCCTAACAGAGTGGAGATCAACCCATAAATCCCAGCCAAAATAAACATCAGCCAAATTGTGATAAGCCAGTTACTTGGATTGAGAATTCCAATCAAAAATCCACATGAAATTGCATATTTCACATCACCAAAACCCAATGCTGTTCGATTAACAAGAAACAGAATGAGAAACACTATGAAGAAAATGAATGAGTGTTTCAGGCCATTCACGACAAGCTTTTCTTGAGTAAGCAATGTACTGATCAGCAGGGCCAAGAAAAGAAATCCAGAAACTTTATTTGGAATGCGGTGTTGCTGCCAATCGATGACCGAAATACAAACTCCAAACAGCGAAAAAATTACAAACTGAATCAACTGTTTGCCAATTTTTCTAGTTTGAAATACCCCGTTTGGCTATCTCGGCCGCTAAAGCAGTCTGCAAATTTTCGACATCGGGAGATAGTCCCGTCATCAACTCGATTTGGCGAATTGCCTGGTGTAACAGCATCTGGTGTCCAGGGATAACCGTAAGTCCAGACTCGAGCCAGACTTTGGCTAATTTCGTTGGCCAAGGATCGTAAATTACATCGAGTAAACAACCAGTCGGACTTTCGATTCGGTTTGAATATTCATCTGCAACACCTTTAGGAGTTGTGTTGATAACTACATCTACATTCACCAAGTTATTTGAAAATTCGGTGGTTGAATCGACAGTTATCCCCAACTGGTTTCCTAGATCAATGCAACGTGCTGATTTCTCAAGATTTCTTGCGAAAATTTGAATTACTTCAATACCTAAACCCTCGAGCGCCACTATTGCGGATCTCGCAGTGGCACCTGCGCCAATTATTGTTGCAGTTTTCGGTGAATTACATCCACCAAATCTTAGGGCCTGCGAAATTCCGAATACATCAGTGTTATCTGCACGTAAAAGTGGCTGACAAATCAAAGTATTAATTGAATTTGTGAGTTTTGCTACTGTGGAAACTTCAGTTGTTACATCAAATGCAACTTCTTTTAACGGCATGGTTAACGAAAATCCAAGCCAATCATCTTTCAAATTTGCCATGAAGTCAATGAATGATTCTTCGTCTAACTCAATTGCTTCATAAACGTGTGGCAAATCTAGCAGTTGATATGCAGCATTATGGATTATCGGAGATAGCGAATGGCTAATGGGCTTGCCAAGTACTGCAGCTTTCATTATTTGTAGCACGTATCTGGATTAAGTTTACAAAATGCTAATAATTCATCTTTCCAAACTAAAAACTGCGCGTAATCAGAAGTAAATTTTGTTTCCCTTGTTTTTAGATTTGTAGTGATGAAAAAGATCCAATCCCCTTGAGCAGGATTCAAAGCCGCCGTTAACGCCGCAGTTCCAGGATTGCCGATGGGAGTTGGTGGTAACCCAAAATTCTTATAAGTGTTGTAGGGGGTATCTTGGGCCAATAAATCAGACGTTAGCAATACATCTTCTTTGCCAAGACCGTAATTAACTGTCGAATCAAATTCAAGTTTCATAGGTGCTGCTAAGCGGTTATAGACAACTCGGGCTACCTTAGAAAAATCTTGAGGTATGCCCTCGCCTTCAAGAAGCGAGGCAACGATTACAACTTCATACACATCTAAGCCAACCGCACTGGCGCTATTTTCCAAATCTAATTGCTTGGCAACTGAATTATGTTTTTCAACCATTGAGGTAAGGGCACTAAGTGCTGTGGTCCCCGGTGGAAATTCATATGTTGCCGGAAACAAAAATCCTTCAAGGTTGCCATTTGCATATTCAGGCAGAGGTAATTGTGCTGGATCAGCAGCAATTGCCTCGAAGTCAGAAATCGGGATGCTCGTTTCGTTACTGATTAGTTCGAAAATGTCTGAGGCACGCTTACCTTCAGGGATCGTAACTTTTGTTACAACTTTTGAGGTTGGATCTAAAAGCCTCAAAATGGCATCTTTTGCTTTCATTTCCAGAAGCATTGAATAAAATCCTGGAGATATCTTTCCACTGTCTGGATTATTACTTGCAGCTAATGTGAACGCGTCAACAGATTTGACTACTCCGGCAGATTTGAGGGTATTGCCAATCTTGGCAATTGAATCTCCCTGAAGAATTTCGATCTGGACATTTCCATTACCTGGCCCAGAAAAATCTGGTGGTCCCAAGATCAGTTCGGTTAGTCGCGGCCCAATTAGAACGGTAGTTAAAGTAACAAAACTTAGTCCTAGAATCGCCAAAAAAATTCTTTTGCTTTTTGGTTTTCTGATTCGTCGACTCATAAATATCTACTTAATGGTTGGGCTAACGAGTGTTCCTGCCAGCCTACCTGTTGATTTCTCTATAGCTAAAGCATGATCTAGAAGTAAAACAGCAGCAACTTGATCTATGACAGATCTACCTTCTCGTGATGATTTACCAGAATTCTTTAGTTGACTTTGTGCGCTGACTGTTGTCAGTCTCTCATCCAACAAATAGACGCCTATGTTCAATCTATTTGCTAATTCAGTAGCAAAGTCTTGTGCCAACAATGTAGAGGAAGTCACTTTTTCTTTCATGGAAATTGGATTACCGACATAGATCAATTCGATGTCATGATCTTGAACTAATCGCAAAACTTCGCCGACTGCTGATTGACCTGCTTGGATAGTGCATACGGGCACGGCCATTATTTGTTCTGATGGACATCGGGCTACTCCGATTCGCACTGTGCCAACATCAATGGCCATTCGACTTCCTTTACCGGGTTGCGCCACGAACACTCTCTATAACTTGATTAAACGCTTGATCAATGCCTGCCAAATTTGTTCCGCCGCCTTGTGCCATGTCAGCACTTCCGCCGCCACGTCCATCGAGATGTCTCATCAAATCGTTCAGTATTGAATTCGCCAAAATTCCTTTATCTTTTGCGCCAGAGTCAACACTCACGACAATGCTAATTTTCTCGTCTTGAGAAACCATTCCAACAATTAAATTATTGGTGGTTTTAACTTGAGATTTTGCGGACAGAACCAAATCCCTTAGCTGTGCACTTTCGGTTCCTTGAGGAGTTAAGAATCGATAGATGCTAATTCCGTTTTCTAGGACTGGTGTACCGATAAGTTCGTCTAATTTATCCGTTAAGGCTGCAGTTTTGGCTTTAGCGATTTGGCGTTCTGCATCCTTCAATCGATCAAGTAACGATCCAATTCGCTCCGGTAATTCTTCAGCTCTAACTTTGACCAACTGAGCTAATTGATCGACTAAGTAGTGCTCTCTGGCTAAGAATCGATACGCATCGGATCCAACTAAAGCCTCTACACGTCTAACTCCTGCTCCAATAGAACTTTCTGAGAGGAATGTAACTACACCTAGTTGACCAGTTGTCTGAGTGTGTGTGCCGCCACAGAGTTCTCGAGCCCAATCACCAATACTGATAACTCGAACTTCGTCTCCATATTTCTCACCAAAAAGTGCCATCGCGCCAGTTTTGCGTGCTTCTTCTTGGCTCATAACTGCAGCAGTGACAGACAAATCTTGAATGAGAATGTCATTAACTCGATCCTGCACCTCCGCAAGTACAGACTGCGGTACTGCCCCACTACTTGGGAAATCAAACCTAAAGCGACCAGGACTGTTTTCTGAACCCATTTGTGTTGCAGTTTCACCTAACGCTTCACGAAATGCTTTGTGCACCATGTGGGTAGCCGTATGGGCTCTGGAGATAGCCGTGCGCCGAATCACGTCGACTTTTGAAATAGCATTCAAACCAACGTTGAAATCTCCAGATTTCACTTTTCCACGATGCACGAATAGGCCGGGTACTGGTGTTTGCACGTCGACGATCTCGATCAACGCACCATTCGTTACTTGGATTAATCCATGATCGGCAAGTTGACCACCGCTTTCGGCATAGAAAGCAGTTCGATCGAGAACGATCTCAACTTCATCACCAGACTTAGCGGATTTACTGTCAACTCCATTGACTAAAATTCCACGAATTTCACTTTCAGTTTCAGTTTCGCGATATCCGGTGAATTCAGTTACACCACTTTTATTCATGATGTCGCGATAAACAGTTACCGCAGCCACACCACTCTTTCGAGCTTGAGCATCCGCTTTTGCTCGAGAACGTTGTTCTTGCATTAACTCTCTAAAACCTGATTCATCAACAGAAATACCCTGTTCAGCTGCCATTTCAAGAGTTAAGTCAAAAGGAAAACCATAAGTATCGTGCAAAGTGAATGCAGTGTTGCCCGTCAATGTTGATTTTTTCTCCTGCTTTAATTCATTGACGGCCAAATCAAATAATGAAGTTCCGCGCTCTAAAGTCGCTAAGAAAGATTCTTCTTCGGCATTTGCGATCGAAACTATGCGACCAGCATCTGTCTTTAGTTCAGGGTATTGTGCCGCCATCGCCGAAATACTTGCATCAATTAATTCACCAATTGTTGGATCATTTGCCCCAAGTATGCGCATGTTTCGAACTACCCGGCGCAAGATACGTCGTAATACGTAACCACGGCCCTCGTTACCAGGCAACACACCATCGGCAATTAAGAATGCACACGTGCGGGCATGATCTGCAATCACGCGCAAGCTGACGTCAGATTTTTCAGCTGCGCCATATTTCGTTCCGGTTAAATTACTAGCACGATCCAGGATCACTTTTGTCGTGTCAATTTCATAAATGTTTTCGACACCTTGTAACAGGGCAGCCATTCGCTCCAGACCCATGCCGGTATCAATGTTCTTAGCTGGAAGTTCACCCAGGATTGGGTAACCTTCTTTACCCGGACCTGCACCTCGTTCGAACTGCATGAAAACTAAATTCCACACTTCTAAATAACGATCCTCGTCAGCAACTGGTCCACCATCACGACCGTATTGCGGTCCACGATCGTAATAAATTTCTGAGCATGGTCCACATGGACCAGGAACACCCATTGACCAGAAATTGTCCGCCATATCACGTCGCTGAATTCGCTCCATTGGCACACCAACTTTTTTGTGCCAGATGTCTACAGCTTCATCGTCGTCTAAATAGACAGTTGCCCAAAGCTTTTCTTCAGGAAATCCGTAGCCACCATCAGAAACTGGTTTTGTTAATAATTCCCATGCGAATGGAATTGCTTCTTCTTTGAAGTAATCACCAAATGAAAAATTTCCGCACATCTGGAAAAAAGATGCGTGTCGTGTCGTCTTGCCCACTTCTTCGATATCTAATGTTCGAACTACTTTTTGAACACTGGCAGCTCTTTTATAGGGTGCTGGGGCTTCACCAAGAAAGTAAGGTTTAAATGGAACCATTCCAGCGTTTACAAAGAGCAATGTTGGATCATCAAGCAACAAAGACGCGCTGGGCACAACCGTATGATTTTTTGATTGGAAATAATCTAAAAACCGTTTTCGGATTTCTGCCGATTCCACCGCACACTCTTTCAATCATTTGCCCGAAGTTTTTGGGCAACTTGAGCCTTAAGTTTACAAGTAAGTACTTAGCCAACCGAATAACCATTAGCTAATCGGGCCACTGTTTAAAAATCTATTTAATTCGCCCCAGGGCTTGTTGAACCTTGATCCAAATCTTCGCCAAATGTGACTCATTGCCACGAACAGTAGGTTGGTAATAATCTGCGTTTGCCAATTCGGCTGGTAAATAATCTTGAGCTGTTACACCCTCTGGGACATCATGCGGATACTGATAACCGACACCGTGACCCAAAGCACCAGCCCGCGAGTAATGACTATCACGCAAATGACTTGGTACTTCACCAATTTTGCCAGCTTGCACATCTGCAATAGCTCGATCAATAGCTAAGTAAGCGGAATTTGATTTAGGCGCTAAACACAAAGCGATAGTTGCTTGTGAAAGTGGAATTCGACCTTCTGGCATCCCAATTAATGCAACACTTTGAGCACAGGCCACAGCTGTTACCAAGGCAGTTGAATCAGCAAGACCGATGTCTTCACTAGCTAAAATAATTAATCGACGAGCAATGAATCGAGGATCTTCCCCAGCCTCAATCATGCGTGCTAAATAATGTAATGCTGCATTAACATCAGATCCCCGAACACTCTTAATAAATGCACTAATCACGTCATAGTGTTGGTCGCCATCTTTGTCATATCGCACAACATGATGATCAATAGCCTTAGTAACAGATTCATAAGAGATCTCATTGCTTGCGCTTGTTGAAGTAACTTGACTAGCTGCTTCTAAAATCGTGAGCGCTCTTCTGGCATCGCCTCCGGCCATTCGAACTATAAGTTGCTTGGCTTGTGGATCTATTGTGAATTGTCCAGCCAGACCTCTTTGATCTATTAAGGCTCGGTCAATTAATCGGGTTACATTTTCATCAGTAAGACTGGTGAGGGTCACTAATAATGACCTAGATAAAAGTGGCGAAACAACGCTGAACGAAGGATTCTCTGTTGTAGCTGCTATCAAAGTAACAGATCCATTTTCTACACCTGGTAGTAAAGCATCCTGTTGAGCTTTATTAAATCTATGCACTTCATCAATGAATAGAACTGTTTGCAAACCATAGAGTGATCTATTTTCTGCAGCTTGGCCAATCACTTCGCGAACATCTTTAACGCCGGCAGTTACCGCTGAGAGTTCAACAAATTTTGCTTTACCACTATGTGCAATTAACTGGGCCAAAGTTGTCTTTCCAGTCCCTGGTGGGCCCCAGAGAATTACTGAAGTTGCACTTTTTTGTTGATCAAAATGGATTAACCGATGAAGTGGTCCGCCTTGCGCCAAGGCTTGATTCTGTCCTTCGAATTCTTCTAAATTTCTAGGTCGCATCCGAACTGCAAGTGGTGTCGAAATGCTGTCACCTGAGAAAAGCGAAGTCATGAGCTAACTATCTACTTTTGAAAATGGATCAGCATCAATGCCAGCTTCCATTCGTTGCTGCTCCGTAATCGGTGTAGGTGCACTCGTTAGTGGATCGTACCCAGCGCCTGTTTTTGGAAAGGCGATGACTTCACGCAGACTTTGGGCCCCGGCAAGTAACATGCAAATCCGATCCCAGCCAAAGGCGATTCCACCATGCGGTGGCGGTCCATAAGTGAAGGCCTCTAGCAAAAAGCCAAACTTATCTTTTGCTTCTTGCTCACTAAGCCCAAGGATTTTGAACACTTTTTCTTGAATGTCACTTTGATGAATACGAATAGAGCCGCCGCCAATTTCATTACCGTTACAAACTATGTCGTAAGCCCAAGCAAGTGCTTTTCCTGGGTCTTGCTCAAAACTATTTAGCCATTGTGCATTTGGTGAGGTAAACGGGTGGTGTACGGCAGTCCATGTTCCTTCATCTGTTAACTCAAACATTGGGGCATCAACTACCCAAAGAAATGACCAGGCATTGTCATCAATTAGTCCGCAGCGCAAACCAACTTCTTGACGAACTGCACCTAACAATTGTTGAGTTGCTAGCCGAGCCCCAGCACCAAAAAATGCACAGTCACCTGGGTTTGCAGATAAATGCCTAGCAAGACCATCACGTTCTGCCTCAGAAAGATTCTTAGCAACTGGTCCACCAAGTGATCCATCCAATTCAAACGTTACATACGCTAATCCCTTAGCGCCACGTTGTTTAGCCCACTCTTGCCAAGCATCAAATGCTCGTCGCGGTTGATCTGCTCCACCAGGCATTACTACCGCACCAACATATTCATTTTGAAAAACTCGAAAATCAGTCTTAGCAAAATATTCGGTACAGTCACGAAGTTCTAGATCGAAACGCAAATCTGGTTTATCTGAACCGTATTTATCCATTGCATCAAAATATGTAATTCTTGGAATCTCAGCGATTTCGTGTCCGACAGTTCCTTTCCAAAGGTTTCGAACTATCGCCTCGCCAACTTCAATGATGTCTTCCTGTTCAACGAAACTCATCTCAATATCTAGTTGAGTGAATTCTGGTTGTCTATCTTTGCGAAAATCTTCATCTCGATAACATCTAGCGATTTGGTAATACCGCTCTAACCCACCAACCATTAGTAATTGTTTGAATAACTGTGGGCTTTGCGGCAATGCATACCAGTGCCCAGGTTGTAATCGAACTGGAACTAAAAAGTCTCTAGCGCCTTCTGGGGTTGATCGCGTAAGTGTGGGTGTTTCAATCTCGGTGAAATCTCTCTCATGTAAAACTTCGCGAGCTAAACGATTTACTTCACTTCGCATTCTGAGCGCTTGGGCCTGAGAATCTCGACGCAAATCTAAATACCGATATTTGAATCTAGTTTCATCACCAACATTTATTGAGTCATCAATTGGAAAAGGTAGTGGCGCCGACTTACTTAACACTTCTATTTGATTCGCGACAACTTCGATGTCGCCTGTTGGGATTTCAGAGTTTTCGTTACCTTCAGGTCGAATCCGTACCTGTCCTAAAACGCGTAAACAAAATTCATTTCGCAACTCATTTGCCATGTCTTCATCATTAATAACAACTTGAACCGTGCCACTACGGTCGCGAAGATCAATAAACGCAATTCCACCATGATCACGACGCCGACTTACCCACCCAGTAAGTTTTACTTCTTGACCTGCGTCAATACGACGCAATCTTCCAGCCTCGTGGGTCCGTAACATTTATTCCTCGGTAAAAGTCATTAAAGAGTGTTTAAGAAATGATTCGTAGTTAAGTCTAATGCGATGGTTTCTTGTTCACCGCTGACCAAATTCTTGATCACTACTGAGTTAGAAGATAGCTCTGCTTCACCCATTATTAAGGCAAATTTTGCCCCACTACGGTCTGCATTCTTCATGGCGGCCTTAATACTTCGATTGTCAAAGGCTATTTCGGTACCTATACCCTTTGCGCGTAACTCTCGAGTGATTTTTAAACAGCTAAGCCAGGCCTCTTCGCCGATTGGTATAACAAAGACCTGAGTTTGGATTTCTTCATTTTTATCCAAATCTTCTGCTTGAACGGCTAAACAGGTTCGGTCCACGCCTAGGCCAAAACCGACTCCACCGATTGCCGGGCCACCTAATGTTTCAATTAAACCGTCGTACCTTCCACCTCCGCCGATTGCTGATTGCGCACCCAGGCCATCGTGGACACACTCAAATGTTGTACGAACGTAATAGTCAAGACCGCGTACCAAACGCGGAGCTAATTCGTACTGAACATTCAACTGATCCAGGTAGCTCAATACTTTTTTATGGTGGTGCGCACATTCATCACATAAATGATCAGGCATTAACGGAGCATCTGACAGTAATTGCTGAACCTGTTCGCGTTTATCATCGAGCACTCGTAACGGATTAAGTTTTGCTCGCTCTTTTGTTGCTTCATCAAGATCAAGTTTGGCGAGGAACTCGACCAGTAATTTACGGTAATTTGGCCGGCACTTTTGGCAACCCAATGAATTAACTAGCAGGCGAACTTTCTTTAACCCTAGTATTTCGCGCTGTGCGTAACTAGCCATCCAGATAACTTCTGCATCAAGTGCTGGGTCACTTGATCCAATTGCTTCTACGCCAACTTGAGTGTGCTGACGATACCTGCCAGATTGAGGTTGTTCGTATCTAAAGTTAGGACCGGTGTACCAAACTTTTGCCGGTAGCGCACCACGATCCATTCGGTTCTCAAGCATTGCGCGGAGAACTCCAGCAGTACCTTCTGGTCGCAGAGTTAAGCTGCGCCCACCTTTGTCTTCAAATGTATACATTTCTTTCGAAACAACATCGGTGGACTTACCAACACCTCGAACAAATAACTCGGTGTCTTCAAAAAGTGGAGTTTCTATGTAGCCGTAACCTGATAAACGCGGAGGTGTAGAAAGTGCATCCTTCACCCGTAACCATAGGTTCGAGAACGGCGGAATTACATCGTAAGTTCCTTTAGGAGCTTTGAACAGTTCGTTCATACTGCTGGCAATCCCTGCTGTACTCGTCTTAAGTACTCATTTGTTCGTAATTCGACTTCCATCCGAGTCATCGGTCCATGACCTGGATAAACCAAAGTTTCCTCCGGTAATTTACAAATAATATCGCGAAGTGTGGCATTCATCGCAGATGCGCTACCCCCCGGTAAGTCGACTCTGCCTATCGCTCCGGCAAATAGGGTGTCACCACTGAAAACTATCTCAGTGTTCGAATTAATCGAATAAATAACTGAACCTTGGGTATGACCAGGTGTGCTTGAGATTTTTATGTCAAAGCCAGCAAGGTTTAACTTAATTTCATCTTGTATTTCAATGATCTCGTCTGGTTCAACAAATTTATAATCATGGCCAACTAATTCGGGCAGGATTGCTTTTGTTTGGTCAGAAAGTCCAGCACCAGGATCTGAAAGAAGATGTCGATCAGCTCGGTGTATTAGTGCCGGTATTTCGTAACCACTAGCGACCGGAAAGACTGACCACATGTGATCTAGGTGACCGTGGGTAAGTAAAACGGCAATGGGTTTGAGATTATGTTTTTCGATTTTTTCCTTAATTGGACCCAGTGCATCTTGGCCTGGGTCAAGAATTAAACACTCGCTACCTGAACTCGGTGCTACTACATAGCAATTGGTTTGCCATGGTCCAGCGACAAAACTTTCAATAATCAAAGATTTACTCCTAACTAAAAGGTTACCCCTAAAGGGTTCGTTTACTGATTGCGTAGACTGTCATTCATGTCGGTAAAGCGTGAAAAAGAACTTGCTCGTGCGAAATTTGAACGTCAACAAGCTAGAAGGCAACAACGTAAGCAAAGAAACCTGTTTGCAAAGCTAACTAGTTTGGCCATTGTGATTGCATTATTGATCAGCTACGCCATTTCTCTTTCTAGTTCCCCCGAAGAAACGGCCACAACTACACCAAGTCCAACTCTTGCAGCGCCTCCAGTTGTATCTGGTTGTGATGTCGCCGGGGCAACTCGAGCAGACAACATAAGCTATCCGGCAGCACCTAAAGATCTAGTTCCGGCAAAAGAAATCACCCTAACTACAAATTGTGGTGATTTCGTAATTGAAACAGATCCCAAAGCTCCGCAAACTGTTGGAATCTTGAGTTACTTAGCCAAGAACAAGTTCTATGACGGAGTTAATTGTCATCGTTTAACTACTGAAGGAATTTTTGTTCTACAGTGTGGTGATCCAAGTGGAAACGGATCAGGCGGCCCCGGTTTTAATTTTGCTGACGAAAATTTGCCGGCTGCAGATTCAACTGGATTATTTACTTATCCCCGAGGCACAATCGCGATGGCAAATAGTGGTCCTAATACAAATGGCAGCCAGTTCTTCATTGTTTATCAAGATTCGCCACTTCCACCGAATTACATTATTTGGGTCAAATTGACTTCTGGGTTAGAAACTCTTGACGCTTTAGCTCAAGCAGGAACCGTAACTGGTCAACCAGATGGTCCGCCAGCGCAAACTCTTGTGATTAGCCAAGCTACAGTTGCGCCATAATTAGATAACCAACTTTTCGTACTAACAAGAGCCCGATTGGGACCCAGGAGGAAACATGACTCTTTCTAATGAATACGGCCGAGCCGATGAACAAGGAAATGTTTTTTTAAATACTCCAAATGGTGAAGTAAAAGTTGGTCAATATGCCGCTGGCGATCCAGCAGAAGGCTTGGCTTTTTTTACCAAGCGTTTTGTTGATTTAAAGACTGAAGCTTCCCTTGCCCTGACTCGGTTAACTGAAGGTAAGGGATCATTCGACGCGATAAACAGTCTGATCGAAAGACTTAAAAATACCGTTACCAATCCAAATGCTCTGGGGCCGATGTCGGAACTCGATGAACTAGCCACAAAACTTTCCGTGGTTTTGGAAGAACAAAAGCAGCAAGCACAGGTTAAAAAAGCTGCCTTAAAAGAACAGGCATTGAAACGTCGAGAAGAAATTGCTGCTTTGGCTCAATCTTTAGCGAAATCAAACTCGTGGAAGTCAACTAGCGAACAGTTCAAAAGTCTTTTAGACGAATGGAAAAAACTCGCCTCCTTCGATCGAGCAAAAGAACAAGAACTTTGGAAACAGTTCAGCTCCGCTAGATCAAGTTTCGACAAAGCCCGTCGTGCACATTTTGCAAACCTCGATAAAGCTCGCGGCGAAGCGAATGAGGCAAAAACCAAGCTAATTAAAAAGGCTAATGAATTAGCCGATAGTAAAGAATGGGCTACGACAACAGCTGCATTCAAGAAACTAATGACTGAATGGAAAAACTTACCTCGTGCTGCTAAGGCTGAGGAGGAAAAGCTTTGGAATTCATTTAAGGCAGCTCAAGATAGATTTTTTGACGCCCGAAATGCTGCAAATAGCGAACGCGATGTCGAACTCAAAGCTAACCTTTCGGTGAAGCAAGAACTAGCAAAATTGGCCGAGCAAATTCTCCCAATCAAAAATGTTGACGAAGCAAAGGCAGCTCTTCGAGAAATTCAGGAAAAGTGGGAAAAAGCTGGTCACGTACCCAAGGCTGATCGAGACAAAATTGAACGTCGCCTAAAAGCGGTCGAAGATGAAGTACGAAAGCATGTCGAAGACATCTGGCGCAAAACTAAACCTGAGGTTATCGAGCGGGCAAATGTTTTAGTTTCAAGTTTTGAAAAAACTTTGGCAAAAATTGAGGCTGATATTGCCTTGGCTTTAGCTAAAGGTGACGATAAAAAGGCTGCTGATTTGAAAGCTCAACAAGAAAAGACAAAAGAGCTATTATCGGCTGCACAGTCCGGCGCTTTAGAATTAAAGTAATTTAAACGCGGTATACGTCATAAACACCATCAATGTTTCGGACGGCTCGTAAAACTTGGTCTAAATGAGATGGATCTCCCATTTCAAAAGTAAATCGACTCATCGCTACCCGATCACGAGATGTTGTTACCGAAGCATTCAAGATGTTTACATGCTGGTCACTGAGTGCTTTTGTGACATCTGAAAGTAATCTGGCTCGATCTATTGCTTCAACTTGAATGTTGACTAGGAACAAACTGCTTTTACCCGGTGTCCACGATACTTGCGCAAGTCTTTCTGTTTGCGCCAAGAGATCTTTAGCATTCACACAGTCTCTGCGGTGCACTGAAATCCCAGAACCTCTTGTAACGAATCCAAAAACTTCATCACCCGGTACTGGAGTACAACACCTGGCTAACTTGACCCAGGTGTCTGTGGCCCCAATAACAGTAACCCCTGCATCAGGTTTGCCAGTCCTGCGAACTGGAATCTTGGTTGGGGTTACCGTCTCACTTGCATCTTCGATCGTGCCTTCGTCGCCACCTAGAGCCGTAAGCAAGCGAGTAACTACAGTTTGTGCGCCAAGGTGTCCTTCACCAACAGCAGCATAAAGCGCACTCACGTCTGGATAAGAACTGTCAGCGGCAAGAGATGTTAAAACATTGTTAGTTAGCAAGCGAAGTGGAACGCCTTGCTTCTTCATAGCCTTAACGATCTGTTCTTTACCTTGCTCGATTGCTTCTTCGCGGCGTTCTTTTGAAAAATAGGCTTTAATTTTTGATTTGGCTCTGGCACTAACAACAATGTTCAACCAGTCTCGACTAGGTCCTGCATTATCGGCTTTGTTAGTGATGATCTCGATGTTGTCGCCATTGCTCAATTGGGTATCTAATGGCGCTAACTTGCCATTAATGCGTGCGCCAACACATCGGTTACCAACTTCAGTATGCACTGAGTAAGCAAAATCGATCGGCGTGCTTCCGCGAGGAAGAGCAACAACCTCACCTTTTGGTGTGAAAACGAATACTTCTGCGGCACCCAGATCGTCCCGCAGGGACTCTAAGAATTCACCAGGATCTGTTGTTTCACGTTGCCACTCCAGAAGCTGTCTAATCCAGCCAGCATCTTCCGGACTAGTTTTACCGGCAACATTTTGTTGCTTATACCGCCAGTGTGATGCAACGCCATATTCGGCAGCACGATGCATCTCATTAGTTCGGATTTGAAACTCAACTGGTTTTCCGTTAGGTCCAATAACTGTTGTATGTAGTGACTGGTACATCGTGAACTTTGGCATAGCTATATAATCTTTAAAGCGTCCAGGTACTGGATTCCAATGATTGTGAATGACTCCAAGAGTTGCATAACAATCTTGAACATTTTCAACCAGGATGCGCACGCCAATTAAATCGTAAATGTCGTCAAAGTCACGACCTCGCACAATCATTTTTTGATAGATGCTGTAATAGTGCTTAGGTCTACCCGTCACTAAAGCTTGAATTCCACTTTGGCTCAAATCTGCTTCAACAAAGTTAATAATTTCGGATAAATTTTCATCTCTTGCCGGAGCACGTTGAGCTACTAATCGGGTTATTTCTTCATACATTTTTGGATATAAAGTTGCGAATGAAAGATCTTCTAGTTCCCATTTGATTGTGTTCATACCAAGACGATGAGCTAATGGTGCATAAATTTCTAAAGTTTCGCGTGCCTTTTGTTCTTGTTTTTCAATCGGTAAATATGAAAGCGTGCGCATGTTGTGTTGTCGATCAACAAGTTTGATCACAAGCACTCGGATGTCACGGGCCATGGCTACAACCATTTTGCGTACGGTCTCAGCAGCTGAAGTTTGACCATACTTAACTTTGTCTAATTTGGTTACGCCGTCTACAAGAGCCGCAACTTCTGCACCGAAATCTGTTTCAAGTTGAGTTAAGTCATACTCAGTATCTTCAACCGTGTCATGAAGCAGCGCAGCGATTATTGTTGGTGCCGTCATACCCAAATCAGCCAGCATTCCGGCAACCGCGATTGGATGTGTGATGTATTTTTCGCCGGACTTTCTCATCTGATTTCTGTGCAAGAAATCGGCTACCTGATAAGCCTGAACGATCTTTGCTTTGTCTGCATTAGGGTGAAAACTAAGTAACGTATCAATTACTTGCTGTAGTTGGTCTGGAATTGGATCTGTTATTCCACCAGGAAAGCGATCTTTTACCGGCAGAGCAACCGAAGACTTTAACTCCTCGATTGCAGTCATTCGCTTTCCTATCTGTTTTTAATACCTAGTCGTTTAGAACGGCCAGAATATTAATTTCTGGATACGATGCCTTCAATTTTACGTCTCCGCCGAGAAAATCAAGATTCAGCAAAACTGCAATACCCACTGGTATGGCCCCACATGCTTCGATCAACTTTGCCGCCGCAGTAGCAGTACCACCGGTGGCAAGAACATCATCCACAATTAGCACTCGGTCACCGGGTAAAAGTGCGTCGGTGTGAATTTCAATTGCATCTACACCATATTCGAGTTCATATTCTTGGCGATAAGTCTGGCGCGGCAATTTACCTTGTTTGCGAATTGGTACAAAACCAACATTTAGGTAAGTGGCTAGTGACGCACCTAAAATGAAACCGCGCGCCTCTACCCCAACAACTTTATTGATTTCGCTTGATTTGAAGTGATCTGCAATTTGTTCATTAACATACTTAACAGCCTGAGGGTTAGCTGAGATAGGTGTTACATCTTTGAAGAGCACTCCTGGTTTTGGATAATCCTGGATCTGCGCTATCAAAGCCACCACATCTTTTTTTTGCATTACTTGCCTCTGCGAGATGAACGTGGTCTTTTCACGCGTTGTTGCCTTGGACCTGTTGACCTTACGATAGGTGAACCAGGTAGCAAATTTCCCGTTATTTCGTCATCTTTACTTCGCTTGCTAGTTACCCGCTTACGTAACGCTTTCATCTCAGGTTGGCGTTCTTTTAATTGAGCCAAGAATGGTGTGGCGATAAAGATTGATGAAAAAGTTCCAACAATCATGCCAACAAATAAAGCTAACGAAAGGTCATTTAACGTTCCACTGCCAAGTTGAATGATCCCGACGATCAAAATAGCTGCCACAGGCAAAATTGCAACGATGGTCGTATTTATACTTCTGACCAAAGTTTGATTGACCGCTAAATTTGCTGCATCACTATATGTCATCCGACTACCAGCCGTTATACCTTTGGTGTTTTCTTTTACTTTGTCGAAAACCACAACAGTGTCATAAAGCGAATAACCAAGAATTGTTAGAAAACCAATTACAGTTGCCGGTGATACTTCGAACCCAGACAATGCATATATTCCCACCGTAATAATTACGTCGTGAGCTAGTGCAATTAATGCAGCAACAGCCATTGGCCATTCAAAATATATTGCCAAAAAGATAGCAACCAAAACCAAGAAGACAACCAGAGCTCTGGCAGCATTTTGGGAAACTTCACTTCCCCATGTTGGTCCAACTAACTGAATTTTTACATCTTGCTCATTCACCGAAAGTGCTGTTGCCAAAGCTTTACTGACTTCGACAGATTGTTCCGTCGATAGCGAAAGAGTCTGAACACGAATCTTGTCGCCACCAACAATGGTTACTGATTCTGCAGTAGAACCTGTTTCGGCTACTGCTGTGCGGGCAATAGAAACAGTTTGGGTAGTTGGATTTGCAACTTGAGCAGTAAATTCTGCGCCACCTTTGAATTCAATTCCAAGATTGAGTCCACGAATCCCAAGAACAGAGAATGATAAGACTAAAAGTGAAGCGCTGACCGTGTACCAAACTTTGCGATTTCCAACTATGTTGAAAGATTTACTGCCACGGTAAAGTTCGTTACCAAGTTGGCTTAGTCCCCTCATAGAGCCACCTCCTGGGTATTTTCTACGAATCCCAACCGTTTAGGTGAAACTCCAGTCATTGTTGAGCCTTTGGCCATCCACTTTGTTTGAGCGATTTTCACCACAAGTGGACGTGTGAAATAAAAGGCAACAAAGATATCGATCAAAGTTGTTATGCCTAAAGCAAAGGCAAATCCTCGAACGTTACCCACTGATAAGTAATACAGAATGACCGCACCGAGTAAAGATACGAAGTCCGCTGCCAAGATAGTTCTGCGCGCCCGTAACCAACCTGCATCAACCGCAGCTTTCAATCTTTTTCCTTCACGTAACTCATCGCGGATACGTTCAAAATAGATAATGAAAGAGTCAGCAGTAATACCTATTGCAACAATCGCACCGGCAATACCCGAAAGCGTCATGGTGAAATTGATTTCATTACCCAAAATTACGGTAACGAAATAAAGAATTAGTGCGGCCAAAATCAAACTACCAACCGCTACAGACCCCAAGGCCCGGTAATAGCCCAAGAGATAAAGAACTACGAGCAATAAACCAAACGCTCCTGCTAGCACACCGGCTCTAAGTTGATCGTTACCAAGCGTTGGTGATATTTGTGAAACTTCATCAACGTTAAGGGTGATCGGCAGTGCTCCATATTTGAGTATTTGAGCTAAGGCCCTTGCTTCATCGGCGGTAAAAGTGCCACTAATGGTTGCGCTACCACCAAGAATTGGCTCATTTACCTGCGGTGCACTGACAACAAGTCCGTCGAGCACGATACCGAATTGATTCTGCGGAGTTTGCTGACTTGATAACTGGGTTGTTACATCCGCAAATTTCTTGGCCCCTTCAGATGTCATGGTTAAGTCAACCTGCCAGCCACCTGCACCTTGTTGAGGTAATCCAGCTACGGCATTTGAGATGTCAGTTCCAGATAATCCCGCAGGGCCCAAAACATATTTGTATAAACCTTCTTCATCGCAGGTAACTAAATACTGAGTTTCGTCATCAATAGCACCACCACTTAAGACATCTGATTTAGCACAGTCCAAGGCCGCAAATCTTGCAGCTAATTGATCATCAAGTGTTGCCGACTGGATCGGCGGAATTAATTGGGCTGGATCTACAGAAGGAAGTGGCGCAGGACTTTCACTGGCCGAACTACTTGGAACAGGTGCCGGACTGCCCAAATCAAATGTAATAACTTGGCGGAAAGTTAATTTTGCGGTCGATTTTAATTCGTCAACCACTCCACGATCAGTTTCACCCGGTAACGAGACGATAATTTTTGCGCTATTACCTTGGCCTTGCGTAGTAACCTCAGCTTCGGCCACACCAAATCCATCAACCCGCTGGCGAATAATCGAAACGGATTGAGCAAGTTGCTCTGTACTTATCTGCCCTGACGCAGTTTTTGGGGCCAAAATAATTTGGGTTCCGCCGCGTAAATCTAATCCCAAACGTGGTGAAAGAGATTCGCCTCCAACTATTGACCAAACACCTAGCCCAATTACAACTAAAGAGAAAATGAAAATGGACCGGATCGGACGGTAAAACGAAGCCACGAAAATCCTTTAGTTAATGCTTATCTGGACTTTTATACCCTAGTCGATAAACAGGATTTACTCGAAAACGTCTAATCTTCCGATGGCTGGAAATCTAGCAATAATTCTGACCCAACAGGTGGTTTTCGGTTGAGTGCCTGATAAGCCAAACTTGTTGCCTGTCTTCCTCGTGGAGTTCGTGTTAGAAATCCATTTCTTACTAAAAATGGCTCACAGACGAAATCTATAGTTTCTGGTTCTTCACCAACCGCTAACGCCAAAGTTGATAAGCCAACTGGCCCGCCATTGAAATTGTCAATCAACGCTGTAAGGACAGCACGATCTAATCTATCCAGACCTAAATCATCAACTTCATAAAGTTCTAAGGCTGCCTTGGTGCTGGCCAAACTTAATGATCCTGAATGGTGAACTTGTCCATAGTCTCGAACGCGTCTGAGTAACCGATTCGCTATTCGTGGCGTACCACGTGATCGCTTTGCAAGTTCATAGGCGCTGTCTTCATCAATGACTAGTTCAAGTTGTGTTGCAGACCGTTTCAGAATCGCGATCAATTCAATTTGTTCATAAAAATCCAAATGCGCAGTAAACCCAAAACGGTCCCGCAGCGGTGCAGGTAGTAATCCCGACCGAGTTGTTGCGCCCACCAGAGTAAATGGTGGAAGTTCAAGTGGAATCGAAGTGGCTCCTGGACCTTTACCTACCATCACATCTACTCGGAAGTCTTCCATCGCCACATAGAGCAGTTCTTGCGCTGCTCTACTCATTCGGTGAATTTCATCAATAAACAAAACTTCGCCGGAAACCAAACTCGAAAGAATGCTGGCAAGATCTCCAGCATGTTGAATTGTTGGACCACTGGTAATCCGCAGTGGACTATTGATTTCATTAGCAATAATCATTGCCAGCGTTGTTTTACCTAATCCCGGTGGTCCAGCTAACAAAATGTGATCAGGATTTGAATTTCTACCGGCAGCGGCAGCTAAAACTAATCCGAGTTGTTCTTTTACTCTGACTTGGCCAACGAACTCGCTTAGATTATTTGGTCGAAGAGCTGACTCTGCTGTTAGTTCATCCGAATAACTCTTAGTACTAATTAAGCGTTGGTCAAGTTCATCAGATTTATCGGTCATGATTTAGCCAATATTTGTAGCGCCCGTTTTAGTAACAAGGCAATCTCAACTTCACCGTTCGAATCATCTGAACTTATTTCTTGTGCCACAGTCGCAATGGCTTTATTTGCGTCTTTTGTTGACCATCCGAGTCCAACTAGACCCTGCTCTAATTGAATCTTCCAATTACTCGTGGCGTTGGTTGACTTAAGTTGATTACTTGAAAAGCCAATCCGATCTTTAAGTTCAAGAACCAAGCGCTGAGCTCCTTTCGCCCCAACTCCTGGAGTTTGCTTCAACCGATTAACATCCTCATTTGCGATTGCCTCGCGAAACTCATCCGGCGACATGGCAGCCAAAATCGTAAATGCAAGTTTCGGGCCAAATCCAGACACGCTTTGGACAATTTCAAATAATTCTCGACTCAGCACAGATTCAAAACCGAAAAGAGTTAACGAATCCTCTCGAACAACAAGTGAAGTATTTACCGAAATTTCTTCACCAATCTTGGCCCGGGCAATTAAATCGGGAGCACACAGAACAAAAAGTCCAATTCCACCAACATTGATAACTAGGCCATCTATTCTGGTCTCTAGAACTTTTCCACTTACTACAGCAATCACAACGTTACTCCGACTTTTCGGGCTGCAGCCATAATCCGTTCTTGACTTATTCCGCGCCAGGCATGACAAAGCGCTAATGCCAAAGCATCTGCTGCGTCAGCTGGTTTAGGTAACTGAGTTAACTTCAAATGTCGGGTAACCATTTGGGTAACTTGCTTCTTATCAGCTCGACCTGATCCTGTTACGGCAGCCTTCACTTCAGTAGGCGTATAAAGATGGACAGGTAATTCTTTTTCGTTGGCGATCAACATGGCCACAGCGCTTGCTTGTGCGGTACCCATAGCGGTTTTGACGTTTAACTGACTGAATACTCGTTCAATAGCAATTACATCTGGGCCAAAATCAGAAATTACAGTTTTCAGTTGGCTATGTAACAGACCTAAGCGGGCCGATAGATCCAATTCGTTAGAAGTTCGAACTACATCGACATGAACAAATGTTGGCTTGGCCCGATCGTCTATGTCGATTAGGCCCACACCACACCGAGTTAAACCAGGGTCGATACCTAGTACCCGCATTCAGATCGCCTTTCCGAACATTTGTTCGAAAGCCTAGCAGGCTCACATACTTATCTTGAGTATTTCGACTTGAGGTTAGGCGTCTAATTTCGCCAAAACTTCATCTGAAACATCGAAATTGGCATAAACGTTTTGGACTTCATCAGAATCTTCCAGAGCCTCAATCAATTTAAACATCTTTTCGGCTGCAGCTGCATCAAGCGGGATGGTTAAATCAGGCACAAATGTGGCTTCGGCCGATTCATAGTCAAGTCCGGCTGCCTGGATGGCCTGACGTACTTTAACTAAATCTGTAGCTTCACAAATAACCTCAAAAGTCTCGCCTAAATTGTTAACCTCTTGAGCGCCAGCGTCTAGAACTGCCTCAAGTACCTGATCTTCTGTGGTTCCAGCTCCAGAAACCAAAATCACACCTTTTCGATTAAACAAATATGAAACAGATCCAGGGTCAGCCATGTTGCCACCGTTTCTGGTCATTGCTACTCGAACTTCTGATGCCGCTCGGTTTCGGTTATCTGATAAACATTCAACGAGCAGTGCTACGCCATTAGGACCATAACCTTCATACATAATCGTTTGATATTCAGCTCCGCCGGCTTCCAGTCCTGAGCCACGTTTAACTGCACGATCTATGTTGTCGTTAGGAACTGAGCTTTTTTTAGCTTTTTGAATTGCATCAAAAAGAGTTGGGTTAGCAGCTGGGTCACCGCCACCGGTACGGGCAGCTACTTCAATGTTTTTTATTAATTTGGCAAAGAGTTTTCCACGTCGTGCATCAATAACTGCTTTTTTATGCTTAGTAGTTGCCCATTTGGAATGACCGCTCATGCTGCTTTCACCATATCTAGAAAGTACTTATGAATTCTAAAGTCTGGGACTATTTCTGGATGGAACGAGGTGGCCATCAAGTTATCTTGACGAACTGCAACCACTTGATCACTATTTGGCAAGGTCGCCAAAATTTCAACATTTGAACCAACCTGCGAAACAAGTGGTGCTCGAATAAAAACGGCATGAAAATCAGGCTCGCCGATTTGCTTTATTTTTAGATCGATTTCAAATGAATCAACTTGACGCCCGAATGCATTACGTTGAGCCGTTATGTTGAGTCCACCAATCGTTTGTTGATCATCACGACCATCTGTTATTCGATCCGCAAGCATAATTAGACCGGCGCAACTTCCGTACATGGGGATTTTCTTGCTTGCTTCTCTTAGCGGTTCAATCAAATTATTTTTTACCGCAAGGATACTCATTGTGGTTGATTCACCACCAGGAATAACAAGGGCATTAACTTTAGCTAAACTTTCAACCGTTTTCACCAGGGAAACCTGTGCTCCACAAGCAGCTAAGTGATTAACATGTTCGCGCACATCGCCTTGTATGGCGAGCACCCCAATATTCGGGGTAGACATATTTACCAGCCGCGCTCTGCTAACCGATGTGGTACTGGAATGTCTGCGACATTAATTCCGACCATTGCTTCACCTAAACCGCGTGATGCATCAGCAACCTTGGCTGGATCTTCGTAATGCAAAGTCGCTTGAACTATTGCTTTTGCTCGCTGTACTGGATTTCCAGATTTGAAAATTCCAGAACCAACAAATACACCATCAGCACCTAATTGCATCATCATTGCGGCATCTGCTGGCGTAGCAATACCTCCGGCAGTGAATAACACCACAGGTAACTTACCAAGTGCGGCAACTTCCGTAACTAATTCGTAAGGGGCTTGAAGTTCTTTGGCGGCTACGTAGAGTTCATCTTTACTCATCGACTTCAACCGATTAATTTCAGCGCGAATAGTGCGCATGTGAGTTACGGCGTTCGATACATCACCAGTTCCTGCTTAACCTTTGAGCGGATCATTGCTGCACCTTCGGTGATACGACGAAGCGCCTCACCTAGATTTGTTGCACCACAAACGAATGGAACGGTGAACTGCCACTTATCGATGTGATGTGCGTAATCTGCCGGAGTTAGAACCTCAGATTCATCAATGTAATCAACACCGAGGCTCTGAATAACTTGAGCTTCGACAAAATGTCCAATACGAGCCTTAGCCATAACCGGAATGGAAACAGCATTAATGATTCCCTCAATCATGTCGGGATCACTCATTCGAGCTACGCCACCTTGAGCACGAATGTCAGCTGGAACCCGCTCGAGTGCCATAACTGCAACTGCACCAGCATCTTCGGCAATTTTTGCTTGTTCGGCGTTTACCACATCCATGATGACGCCACCTTTAAGCATGTCAGCCATGCCACGTTTTACTCTGGTGGTACCGGTTACGCCTGATTCGCCAGCCATTTTTCCTCTTTGTTAAAAATCTAGGTTGCTCCGGAAATTCTAGCCGAGTTTTAAATAGTTGGCTTAGCGCGCCAATCCTGCAGGGATTCGGTCATCAAATGCGATAGCCACTGGTTTATTTGCTCTACCGGCAAGCCTAAACAACCGAACTAAAGTTTGGTCTCGCAAATTTAGGCAGTCACGTACTGCGTCGGCATGAAATCCACGGGCTAGCGCAATTTTCTTGCAAACTGTCAATAACTCATCCATAAGTAAATTGATGGCCGCGTCTTTGCGAAACTCCATAACATCTTCTTCATCCTCAAAAGCGTCAGCCAGTGCCTCAGTCAGTTCAGATTCATCGCTTAGTCGCATGGGATCTGGTAAATCTTCTCCGGCCAATACATCATGAGCCGACTGCATTAAATATGCTTCGAGAGCTGGGTCTAGAAAATTAAGTGAAACTAATTCGGCAGCTATACCTGCTCGTCTATTCAAATGTCCATCAAGGGCAATTGTCGCCAACTCGATTCTGTGATGGAGCCGATCAAGTCGTCCGGCCTGATGCGATAAATACCAAATAGCGAATAGCGCAGCAGCAATTGACCAACCAATTTCAGCGCTCATATACATCGGTTCTTTCTGGAGTTATTCGTAATCTACTTAGCCGACCTAACATTTGACCAGCAAAATCAGGTTCAACTTTCACTCCTAGCAGATGAACGGATTCGTAAACTTCCAGAACTCGATTAGCTACTAGCGCCCAATCAAAACTGGCACTCCTTGCATAGCCAGCGTTCTTTAACTCCATTAGTCTCGACTCATCACTTAACAGATTAATTAGCACTTTTGCTAGATCTTGTGCATCTTCATTTTTAAATGTAACTCCAGATTTTCCATATTCAAGAACTCGTTCAAAGGCGTGTAAATCACTTGCCACTACCGGCACACCGCTAGCCATAGCTTCGAGGAGTACTATGCCAAAAGACTCACCACCGGTATTTGGTGCGACATAGATGTTTCCAGAAGCAAATACATCTGGTTTTTCATCATTGGAAATCATTCCTATGTGCACAATCGCATTTCGATGCACTGCAGGAACTTCATCGATTAACTCTTCAGGATCTCCGGGTCCCGCTATCAAAAGACGTAAATTGGGAAACACTTGCCGGACAACCGGAAATGCTTCTAATAGAACGGCTAACCCTTTACGCGGTTCATCAACTCTGCCCAGGAAAACTAGTGCTTTACCATCACCTGGCCACCCAGATATTGGATGCGCATCAATGAATGAAGAAGTATCAACCCCGTTAGGGATGATGATCGCATCACCACCTACATGGTTTATCAAAGTGGTTCGAGCAGCTTCGCTGACTGCAATGCGAGCAGAAATTTTTTCCATTGCAGTTTGAGCTAACTTTGCCAAACTGAGAATCATTCTGGATTTATCAACGCTTGAATGCCAGGTGGCAACGATGGGGCCTTTAGCAGCCCAAACTGCAAGTACAGAAAGACTTGGGGCGAGCGGTTCATGCACATGAAGGACATCAAATTGTCCTTCTTCGATCCATTTGGAAACTTTTCGAGCAGTAACTGGACCAAAACTTAACCGCGCAACTGACCCGTTGTATTTAACCGCTCTGGGCTGACCAGCTGACGTAACAAAATCAGGTAGATCTTCGTCAGACTCAGCAGGAGCCAGCACACTTACTTGATGCCCCATTTTGATTAACGCAACAGCAAGATCATTGATGTGTGCTGACACACCACCTGGCACATCCCAGGCATATGGGCAAACTATTCCTATTTTCACTGTTAGTCGTTTCTTTTTTGAATATTTAAGTCAGACCAAATTGGCTGAAGTTGATGCCAAGCTTCTGGATGATTATTTATGTGCCGCTCAAATCTCTTGGCAACTTTACCGGTTAAATCTTGTGCTGCTTTAATCAGCTGTCGACCCGAAAGTGACTCAAATTGATAGACAATTTCATCATCGAATTCAATAATTAATTTTTCATTTTCATACCAGGTAGAACAAGTAAAAATTGGACTTTTAGTATCTAGGGCTAGCATCGCTGGACCAATTGGTAATTTTGCCTGAGCACCAAAAAAGTCAACTAACATCCCAGAGCCAGATACATCTCGATCTCCAAGTAGAGCAACCGGCATACCGCTTATTAAGTGATCTTTCAAAAACTCATATGGATTTCCATCGCCTGCAAGTGGCAATAGGGTTAGACCTTTTTCAGTGCGCATTTTGAGGAATTTTCGATAGACACCTTCTGGTTTTAATCTTTCGGCGACAGTGCAAAGTGAACCAAAAGTTTTCGCAGCCCAAGCGCCTGCTAAATCCCAATTGCCACTATGCGGTAGAACTAAGACAACGCCACCTTTTTCTACGCTTTTAAATACTGGGTCTAAATTTCTAACTTCTACTTTTTGCAGAATTTGAGCACTATTCCATTTTGGTAGCAGAAAAATTTCAGCATAATACCGAAAATAATTTGTGATGTTTTTTCTACTTAAGTCTCTAATCTGAGCACTCTGCGGATCAAGCTTTAGCGCTCGACTTAAATTCAACTCAAGTTGTAAAACCCCTTTGGATTTTATTCTCCACAAAATTATTGCAATCAATGAAAATAATTTGCGAATCACTTGATCGGGTAGTTTGCCCGCAACATTCCAAGCGGACCAATATCCAAAGTTAACTAGTAGTTCTTTAGGTTTCATTTCTTTAATTGTCTACGCACAAAGATAATCCGTTGCATCACTGTGAAAGTGCTAGCCATTGCCAAAACGTAAATAACGATAGGTACTAAATTCAGTCCAAAACCAGTCAAGATAAAAGCGCAGCAAAGTGCAATCATTCTCTCGGACCGCTCTGCTAAGCCAACTTTGCCGATAACTCCTACCGATTCCCAGCGAGCTCTTGCATATGACGTGATTTGAGCCGTTAAACCTGCAACTAACGCTGCTATAAAGAGTGCATTGTTTAATTCTTCACTAGTTGCAATCCAGAAAAGAACTGAGCCGTATAAAAATCCATCGACAATGCGATCTAAAGTTGAATCTAAGAATGCACCCCAAGGCCCGGCAGTGTTACTTTGTCTCGCCATAGTGCCATCGAGTAAGTCACTGATCCCGACAAGGCTTAGCAGAATACCGCCGATAAAAAATTCCCCTTGACTTAAGAAAACACTACAAATCAAACAAGCTATTAATGCTCCGGTTATTGTTACAAAATCTGCAGTGATACCTTTTTTGAGCATAAATCTTGCGACTGGATCGATACTCTTGGCACTAATCTTTCGCATCTTGCCGTTGTCCAGCACAACGATCCCCTAAAGCTCAACTAGCATTAACTAAAGATGATGCTACCGACTTCCAATCCGGAATCTGCAGACCGGATAAGAAAGCCACTTGTGGTGGGAGTTTTAGGTGCCAATGTTGAAACATTAGAAAAATTAGCAACAATCTGTCCCACTAACTGCTCGCTGCTCGACATTAATGACGGTTTAGCCACCGAATCAGTCTTAGCCAGTTGCGATGCAGTACTTGGAGTCCTTGATGGAGACCTTGGATTAAGTAGTGAATTTATCTCTTGCTGGAACATCGCCAAAGATAATGACCTGCCTAGATTAATTTTGGCTATAAACACGGTCCAGGGACGAGCAGATTTTGACGAAGCTCTAGCGCTAGCCGAGTTAGTACTGAATGAAGACATCGCAATTCGCTACTTCCCCATTGTGGATGATGAGCAAGCTAAATACATCGGTCTTCTGGATGTTTTGAGTCAGGAAATTATCTTGCCTGATGGAACTATTCAACCGGCTGATCAAGAACATGTAGCGCTAACGAGCGATGATCACAATGAATTGATTGATCAGTTACTACACAGTGACTTAGAAAATGACTTGATTACTAAACATAAAGACGGCAGCCCGATTAGTTTCCCTAAACTTCGTCAACTTTGGCTCCAGAGTCATTTAGTAACTGTGCTACCGATCGACCAATGGGTAAGTTCAACTCAAATTGAAAGTTGGCTAGAAAGTCTCGCTCCAGTTTGGGTGCCTGATGTGTTTGAAAACGGTCATGGAAAAGAGTTAGCACAATGCCATGACACTCTTGGCATAGGAATTGCTTTGGGTGTGGCCAGAATTTGGCCAGGCGAAAATGATGAACTGCTCGAAGTTTTAACAACTGGCGATCAAAAAATTGATCTGGACGTTATGCCAAAAAATTCAATTTTTTTTGATAGTCGAATTCGAGCCGATGATGTGATCAGGCCAAAACACTCTAACTATTTAGTTACTCGACCACGCATTTGAAATACGAACTCTAGTATCTTCAATCAACTCAGACATGACTTTAGTCTGACCAACTATTGGCATGAAGTTACTATCGTTTGCCCAGCGTGGTACAACATGTTGATGAATGTGCCCAGCGACACCCGCGCCAGCTACCTCACCCTGGTTTAACCCAACATTAAATCCTTGGGCACCATTTATCTTTTTCAATACCTTTATAGCCATTGAAGTTAGCGCGCTCATTTCAGCACGTTCAGCTTCAGAAATTTCGTCATACCAAGCTGTGTGTTGATAGGTGCAAACTAAAAGATGCCCGGTGTTGTACGGATATTTATTCATCACCACAAAACACAGTTCACCACGAAAAACTATTAGGCCTTCTGAGTCACTTAGTTTAGGAGCGATACAAAACGGACAAGTTGAATCGTTGAATTGACCAGCTTCCGAAAGTAAATATGAACGTCGATGGGGTGCCCAGAGTCTGGACCACCTATCTTTATCGAACAAGTTCGTCACAGTTGCTTACGATCTTTTATTAACTGAACGATCTTTTCGATAGCCGTGGCAACAGGTACCCCATTTTCTTGGGTGCCATCACGGTATCTAAATGAAACTGCATTTGCGCTCACATCATCGTCACCAGCAATAAGCATCACCGGAACTTTTTGACCTTGAGCATTTCTAATCTTTTTTTGCATACGTTCATCAGAAGTATCAACTTCAACACGAATGCCTTGGCTGGCCAACTGTTTAGCCACATCTTCAAGGTAATCATTGTGCGAACTAGCAACCGGGATTCCGACTACTTGAACCGGTGCCAACCATGGCGGAAATGCCCCAGAATAATGTTCGAGTAACACACCAAAGAATCGCTCAATTGATCCAAATAATGCCCGATGAATCATTATTGGACGTTGTCGATCGCCCTGTGCTGATTGATACTCCAATTCGAAACGTGCCGGCAATTGAAAATCGACTTGGATTGTCGACATTTGCCAGGTACGACCGATTGCGTCCTTGGCTTGAACCGAAATTTTTGGCCCATAGAAAGCTGCTCCACCTGGGTCTGGAACTAATTCAAGTCCGGATGCACTTGCTGCATCAGCGAGCGCCTTGGTGGCTTCTTCCCATTCAGCATCTGATCCGATCGACTTTTCAGGATTGCGCGTAGAAAGTTCCAAATAAAAATCATCTAAACCATAGTCACGCAATAGATCTAAAACGAAAGTTAAGAGGTTTTTTAATTCATTTGGCATTTGCTCGCGTGTGCAATAAATGTGTGCGTCATCTTGGGTCATGCCCCGAACTCGAGTTAAACCATGAACTACACCTGATTTCTCGTATCGATAAACAGAACCAAATTCAAATAGACGTAGTGGTAATTCGCGGTAACTGCGTCCTCTTGATTTATAAATCAAATTGTGGAACGGACAGTTCATTGGCTTTAGGTAATAGTCTTGGCCTTGACGCTTGATTGACCCGTCTTCATTGAATTCGGTATCAAGATGCATTGCCGGAAACATTCCCTCTTTGTACCAATCAAGATGGCCAGAAGTTTCAAACAAAGTGGATTTAGTTATGTGAGGTGAATAGACAAACTCATATCCAGCCAATTCATGACGCACACGCGAATAATCTTCCATTTGGCGGCGAATAATTCCGCCCTTTGGATGAAAGACAGCAAGCCCACTTCCAATTTCATCCGGAAAGCTAAATAAATCTAATTCGACACCTAACTTGCGATGATCACGTTTTTCAGCTTCTTCTAAGAAAGTTAAATATTTCTTTAGATCATCTTTAGTTGGCCAAGCGGTTCCATAAACACGCTGCATCGATTCATTTTTCTGATCGCCAAGCCAATACGCCGCAGATGAACGCATTATTTTTATTGCTCTAGCATCGATGTACCGAGTATCCGGAACATGTGGTCCACGACATAAATCGCACCATTTACGTTCATCAGATCTCATATCAATGTTGTCGTAGATGGTTAATTCGCTTCCACCGACTTCCATAACGTCCTCGGCCATAACTTGAGCACGGTCATCGTCACCGAGTAACCGAATTTTGAATGGTTCGTGAGCCAATTCCTGGCGGGCGTTGGTTCGATCAATTACCCGACGATTAAATCGCTGACCTGAATTTACAATTCGTACAGTTTCAGCTTCGATTGCCGAAAGATCATCCGGGGTAAATGTTCGGTTAGTGCCAAAGTCATAGAAGAAACCGTCTTTTGTGGGTGGACCAATTCCAAGTTTCACGTCGCTAAATAAATTCTGGGTTGCCTGGGCAACAATGTGTGCAACGCTATGGCGTAATACAGATAAACCTTCTGGTTCAGAAATTAAAACCGGGATTACTTCATCGCCATCATTTAGCAATGTTGAAAGATCGACCAATTTACCGTTTACTTTTGCAACGACCACTTGCCTGGCTTTGTCGCCAACGACGTCGAATGCGGTGGCGCCAGGGGCTATTTCAGTTGCAACCTTCTGGTCGCCAACTAAAACTTTTGGCACGAATATTCCTTTTATTTGGTTAGGTCAGAATCCAAGCCTATCTCAAGTATTTAAAAACCAGTTTCCAAATTGTCTAAGGCCATCGAGAGTTAAGCCCCATTCATTCCAGTAGGCGTAAAGGGCCACAACTATCAAAAATGAACTTGCTAAACCTATGTGCATTCTTCGCTGTTTATATTCATCGCTCAGTAATTTAATGGTTAGACCTGAAGTAAATTTGCGAACCGGATGTAGCAAGCGATTAGCCCAACTGTATTCAGAGGCAAGCACGATCAACCCTAAAATTAAAATAGCCCAACCAGGTCCTGGGAATAAAAGAAAAAATAAACCCAAGCCAAGTAACGTTAAACCAACTACTAAAACAATAAGTTTCCACGTTGCATCAATAGCTCTATTTGTTTTAGCCGCTGCTCTACGCTCTCGGTAAAACCCTCGAATTTGAGAGCCGATTGAATTTCTTTGGTTCGCCTGCGTCATCATGGATTACTCATCTGTTCGCTTTTAGCCTTAAAAATTTTGGCTATCTCCTGAGTAATCGGGCCAACTTGAATTGTTCTAACGTTGTTGATTCTAGACGAATTATCTAGAGTGGCTATCTTGCTTACTGGCGATACGTCTCGAGTCGTGGAAGTAATAAAGACTTCGTCGGCGGCTAGGAATTCTTCTTGAGATATTTCACATTCAATCACTTCGAATTGATTGCTAGCCCATTCAATTACCAAGTCTCTGGTAACTCCTTTCAATAGCCCACAATGTGCACTCGGAGTAAGTACTTTTTGATTCTTTACGAGAAAGACGTTACTGCCGGTACCTTCCGTCAGGAATCCCAAGCTATTTAGGAAAATTGCCTCGCCAAAACCATGCTCTTTTGCAATTGACAAGGCATAAACATTTTCAGCGTACGAAGTGGTTTTATACGAAACAAGTGGCGACTTTTCATTTCGGATCCATGGCATCAAAAGAATCTCACTTGTCGCAGGCCAAGCCACCTGTTGCGCAACAGAAATAACTAACGTTGGCTCACCGGTTAAGCGATCGCTGCCGAGTGGACCTTCCCCACTAGTCACAGTGATCCGCATGCGTCCTAATTCAATGGCTTGATTATATTTACATACCTGCGAAACTGCTTCTTCAAGTATTTCCAGGCCTGGGAATTTTATTCCAAGTCCAGCACAGGAATTTGCTAGTCGATTTAAATGCCTAGTAAGTGCAAATGCTCGACCATTTTCTATTTTTACTGTTTCAAATACTCCGTCAGCAACTGTAAAACCGTGATCGAAGATACTGATGGCTGCAACATCACTTTC
>JACCDO010369215.1_pt1 | contig 32305 bp, 26 predicted proteins | sample 7446101 | NCBI WGS metagenome assembly JACCDO01 (sample SAMN15323440, study PRJNA562643) | freshwater metagenome | isolation source: river surface water | place: USA:Blue River Watershed | collected 2017-08-16 | reverse complement strand
GACCTTTCTATGAATCTTAGAATTCTTTTTTTTGCATTTTTAGCTTCTTGCTTTTTTGCGGCACCAAGCCAAGCTCAAAAAGACCCCAAGGCAAAAGTAGTCTTGGATGCCATGAGCCAAAAATTTCAGAGCATGAAGGGCTTCACGGCTACCTTTGAATACACCTTCCAAGATGAAGCCGGAGCGGGTGATCGACAGAGCGGAGAAGTAGCAGTCCTTGGGGACAAATACCGCCTCAAACTTCCTGACCAAGAAATTTACAACGATGGAAAGACCGTCTGGACCTTCATTCAAACAGGGGGATACAAAGAGGTCACCATCAACGATGCAGCCCTGATGGAAGGGGAGTTGACTCCCTCTAATATTTACAAACTTTACCAGTCTGGGTTCAACTACAAGCTTTTAGCAGATAAAGTCTACCAAGGGAAACCCATTTCTATTGTGGAATTGACTGCCTTAAAATCGAATGCACCATTCAAACAAGTTCGCTTGCTCATTGAAAAAGCAACGCAGCAACTAGTAGGATGGGAAATGCTGGATGGTCAGGGGGGCGTATTTACCTATTCCTTCAAAAATTTGAAGGCTACACCTAGCCTTCCCTTGAGTTACTTCACCTTTGATCTTAAAAAATACCCCGGAATTGAAGTGATTGATTTAAGATAGATTAATGAACTCTACAAAAAAAAGGCTTTCTCGAGAGAAAGCCTTTTTTAGTTGGTGCCACCTTCAAACTTTTGGATCAACTCTTGACTTGCATCTTTCACGGAAGGAAGAATCGGATCTAATAATTCAAGAACTTCTGGGGTAAGGGGCTCGATATAGGCCAAGTACTCACTGTCTGCTTGCCAATTTTTGATGGATTCCAGTTCCAGTTTCCCCAAAACCCAGACGAGCAAACTGATAAAAAACCCGGTACGAACAATACCCAGCACTGCTCCGCCAAGGCTATCCAGGCCACCCAATAGGACCAATCCAAGCATTTTTTTCAATGCCCGGCCCGCGATGTGGATCAGAAAAAGGGTGCCAAAAAAAATCAGTAAAAATGCAACTACTGGAAGCGCCAAGGCCTTCTGCTCAGTTTCTGTAGCCAACCAGTTGCCTACAAATTCCATAAAATAAATACCTAGGACAATAGCCAACACAAAGCCAAAGATCCCGATTAGACTCATCAACAGGCCTTTCTTATAGCCTTCGTAAGCTCCTAAACCCAGAAGGACAAGGATGACTACATCAATCGGCTCCAACTTACTTAGACAAAAGGGCTTTTACTTGTTCAGCGATGGCTTTGCCATCTGCTTTCCCTGCTAGTTCCTTACTCGCCAGTCCCATCACTTTTCCCATGTCCTTTGGACCAGAAGCCCCACAGGTATCGATGATGGTTTGAATAGCCTGGATCAGTTCTGCCTCCGACAAGGCTTTGGGCAAAAACTCCTGAATAACCGCCAACTCCGCCAATTCCACTTCTAACAGGTCGGCACGATTCTGCTTTTCGTAAATTTCAGCCGAATCCTTACGCTGCTTCGCCGCTTTGGTGAGCAATTTTAGTTCTTCTTCTTCGCTCAAAGTTCCAGAGTAGCCTTCCTTGGTTTCTTCCAATAAGATTAAGGATTTGATTGCTCGAAGGGCGGTCAAGCGCACCTTGTCTTTGGCAATCATTGCCGATTTTATTTCAGTTTCTATTCGCTGCTTTAAAGCCATAAGGTTTAGTTTTGTGTTATACCAGGACAACAAAGTAAAAATACCTTTTTTTGGCGCCTAAATGACAAAACTTAGTGTAAATATCAACAAGATTGCCACCCTACGGAATGCGAGAGGGGCCAATAATCCCAATGTGGTACAGGTGGCTTTGGATTGTGAGCGCTTTGGCGCACAGGGAATTACCGTACATCCCCGGCCCGATGAGCGACATATCCGCTACCAGGATGTATTGGACCTGTCTCAAGTAGTGCGTACCGAATTCAATATTGAAGGCTATCCGGACAAGCGATTTATGCAGTTGATTCGAGAAGTGAAGCCCGCTCAGGCCACACTCGTACCCGATCCCCCAGAGGCGATTACCTCCAATACCGGTTGGGATACTATCCAGCATCAATCCATGCTCCAAGATATTGTGGCTGAATTGAAGGAAATGGGTACCCGAGTATCCATCTTTATCAATCCTGAACCTAGACTCTTTGAACCCGCCAAATTGACGGGTACGCATCGGGTAGAATTGTACACCGAACCCTATGCCTCTGGTTATCCCTTAGACCGAGAAAAAGCCGTGCAACCCTATGTGCAGGTTGCCAAATTGGCCACTGAACTTGGATTGGGACTGAATGCGGGGCACGACTTGGACTTGCATAATTTGGCCTATTTGAAACAGCAAATCCCTCTCTTGGAAGAAGTATCCATCGGACATGCCCTGGTCTGTGACGCCTTATACTACGGCTTGGAGAATACGATCCAGTTGTACCGCAGGCAGTTAGAGTTGTAGTTTTTCTTTGTCAACAGTCCACAGTCAACGGTCAATATCCTAACGCTATCCATAGCCACGTAATTCGTATTTCGTAATTCGTCTTTTCAAAATGAAGTTGAATTTCAAAAAATCCGGCTCCGGCCCACCGCTCGTAATCCTCCATGGACTATTTGGTTCCTTGGACAACTGGTTTTCCATCGCCAAGGAACTAGTAGATCACTACACCTTGTACCTCGTAGATCAGCGCAACCATGGTGACTCCCCCCATTCCAATGCATGGAATTATGGGGTCATGGTGGAGGATTTAAGAGAGTTATTGGATGCCGAGGGCTTGGATTCTGTGTTCTTGATGGGGCATTCGATGGGAGGGAAGACGGTGATGAATTTTGCGGTGCAGCACCCTGAGCGGGTGCGCAAACTCATCGTGGGAGACATTGCCCCGAGGTACTACCCCATCCACCACCAAGTAATTTTGGAAGGATTGAATGCACTAGATCTTTCCCAACTCCAGTCTAGAAAAGAAGCAGATGATTTTCTCGCGTCCTACATTCCGGAACTGGGAATTCGACAATTTTTGCTCAAAAGTCTAGGTAGGGACGGGAATGGATTCGCTTGGAAAATCAACCTTTCGGTAATTACCCAACACATCGAAGAGGTGGGGAAAGCCTTGGATGAAGGAACTGTTTTTGAAGGGCCTACCTTATTTTTGGGAGGAGCGAATTCTTCCTACATACAGCAGAATGATTTGCCTGATATCAAAACCCATTTTCCAAATTCTGAATGGATCTCTATTCCCAATGCAGGGCATTGGCTTCATGCCGAGCAGCCGCAAGCCGTGGTAACGGAGATGAGAAGGTTTTTGGGCTAAAAAAAAAGAGTTGTCACAAATTTTGCTCCTTTTTCAATAGACGCTAAACCATAGAGAACTACGAAACGGCTGTCAACCGTGGACTGTGGTCCGTAGACGATTTTACTTTACTTGCTTGCCATGCTTCATCACTAGATCCACATCTTGTAGTAGGTTGATGTAGCGAAGTACATCGCCTTTTACCGCGATGATGTCGGCATATTTTCCTTCGGAGATGGTACCGTAATCTTTTTCCACTTTCATGGCCACGGCTGGCCAGTAGGTCGCTGCTTTGATGGTGAGCAAGGGATCCATTCCAAACTGGTTGACCCATACATCCAATTCATTCCAGGTGCTTTGGCTGTGGAATTTCATCGGAATGCCACTATCCGTACCGATGAGCATCACCACCCCACTTTCTTTGAGTTGGGCAAATTTACGGTCCAAAGTAGGTTTGCGGACAGGGGTCAGCTGGAAGTAGGACATTCTACCAGGGAATCGGAGCGAAGCGCGAATGTCTCTTACGATAGAGTCCGGTAGCCCCAAATGCCAAGAGGTGTCGTCTAGTTTTTCTGGATTGTCGCGCACAAACTCGTAATTGAAAAGACCTTCTACGGTTGGGGTCCAGAAAAGTGGACCTAGGTTCATTTTCGCTGCGCGCTCTTTCATCATCTTCATGATGTCTTCGGGATATTCCGGGGCGCTGCTCAAACCCGTATGCTCAAAATTATCCACCCCAATTTGAAGCCCGATTCGAATTTCGTCAGGACGGTGGGAGTGGCCCACCACCATTTTCCCATACTTGTGTGCTTCGTCCACCACGGCTTTGGCCTCCTCCAGGGTCATTTGGTCTTGGTCGATGAGTTTGATGACATCCACCCCCGCATCGATGAGTTTTTTGACTTTTGCTCGGGCGTCTGCTGCACCGTTTACCCCCCAGCGGAAGGCTTCCGTGCCTGGATAAGGCGTTTTTTGAATAAATGGACCAGATACATAAATGGTAGGACCTGGGATTTCTCCTTTTTGGATGCGTTTTTTGACATTAATGCTGGCCTCAAGTGGGGCGCCCAAGTCTCGGGCAGAGGTTACTCCTGCTAGCAGCAACTGATGGGCTGAAGAAGGCATAATCACCGACTCAAACACATCGATGTAGGTGCTATCCCAATGCGTGTAGTCGCTGTGACCATTGAGCATCAGGTGCACGTGCATGTCCCAAAGTCCAGGCAAGACACTCATGCCTTCGGTGGAAATCACTTCCGCTCCAGCAGGAATGGCCAGGCTTCCCACCTGTCCAATGGCCTTGATCCGTTCCCCTTCCACGATAATTACTGAATTGCGAATGGGTGTACCTCCAAATCCATCAATCAAGGTTCCTCCTACCAAGGCTTTGACTTGTTGGGAAAAAGAGGGGATGCTAAGCAAAAGCAAGCAGGCAAAGAAGAGGGATTTTTTGAGCATGGCTGGAATTGGAGAAAGTATATGCCCGATTAAGGTACGGATTTCGCACATTAAATTTTAACTTTCGAATTCAATTCCTACCGTACATGCCTCAAGGAAAATTATTTTTAATTCCCAATGTACTGGCCGAAAACACGGCCCACTGGGTGATCTCTCCTCAAGTTCAAGATGTCATTGCCCATACCCGAATCTTTTTGGTTGAAAATCCTCGATCGGCACGGCGCTACATTTCCAGTTTGAAGTTGGGGATCAACATCGAAGAACTGCATATGGAAGTTCTAGACAAAGACACCCCGCCCGAGCAAGTGTCGCGATTGATGATGCCGCTCCTGAATGGAGCCGACATCGGAGTGATTTCCGAAGCAGGCTGTCCGGGGATTGCCGATCCTGGTGCCCTGGCCGTGGCCTATGCGCACCAAAAGGGCATTCAAGTGGTGCCCATCTCGGGTCCGAGTTCCATGTTTCTGGCCCTAATGGGCTCTGGGTTTTCGGGCCAATCCTTCGCTTTTCATGGCTACTTGCCCATCGATAAAAAAGAAAGAGCAATCACCTTAAAGCGCTTGGAACAGGAATCCCTTCGGGAAAAACGGGCGCAACTCTTTATGGAAACGCCCTTCCGCAACAATCAATTGCTGGCCGATGCACTGTTGTCCTTGTCCCCACAGACGAAGTTGTGTATCGCTAAAAATCTCACCGCTGCCGATGAGTTGATCCAAACCAAAACCATCGCGGACTGGAAAAATCACCCCCTAGACTTACACAAAGTTCCCACCATATTTATCCTCCAAGCCTTCTAACATGTTTACCATCGACGCACACCTGGACCTGAGCATGAATGCGATGGAGTGGAACCGGGACCTCACTCGCCCACTTGCGGAGATCAATGCCCGAGAACAGGGGATGAGAGACAAGCCCGATCGAGGCAATGGAACCGTATCGCTACCCGAACTCCGCAAAGGAAATGTGGGCCTAGTGGTCGCCACGCAGATTGCCCGTTTTGTAGCGTCAGACAATCCGCTTCCGGGCTGGCACTCGCCCCAACAAGCCTGGGCACATACCCAAGCACAACTTGCCTGGTATCGAGCCATGGAGAAGCAGGGCGAATTGAAGCAAATTCGGGATTGGCAGGACTTGGAGTCACATTTGGCCTACTGGAATGCTGGGGAAGATAAAAGTCAAAAGGCAATTGGCTACATCTTATCTCTAGAAGGAGCCGACTCCATCGTGTCCCTCGACTACCTGGAAACTGCCTATGACTATGGTTTGAGAGCATTGGGTCCTGCCCACTACGGTCCAGGGCGCTATGCTTATGGAACCGATTCCTCTGCACCACTTACCCAACAGGGGAAGGACTTGCTTCGCAAAATGGATGAATTGGGAATCATCTTAGATGCCACTCACCTCTGTGATTTGGCATTTTGGGATGCTTTGGATCATTTTCAAGGTCCAGTTTGGGCGAGTCACAACAATTGTCGTGCGCTAGTCGATCACAACCGACAGTTCTCTGATGAGATGATCAAAGCCTTGATTGCTCGTGGAGCCGTTATTGGAGGGGTATTTGATGCCTGGATGTTGAGTCCAGGCTGGATTCGAGGAACAAGCACCCCAAAGGAGCGAAACGTGACTTTAGCCACGCTCCTAGACCACATGGACCATATCTGCCAGTTGGCAGGAAATGCCAACCACATCGGCATTGGTTCTGATTTGGATGGAGCCTTTGGAAAAGAGCAGTGTCCTGCGGACCTTGAAAGCATTGCAGACCTCCAAAAAATCCCTGACCTACTTCGGGCGAGAGGCTACTCGGATGAGGACGTCCAAAAGGTGATGCACGGAAACTGGCTTCGCTTTTTGAAAAAGGCCTGGAGTTAATATTTCTGGAAATCCTCCCAAAGGATTAGCCGCCGACACTATTTTTTTTAGTTCAGAGGGATGGAAATCAATCGATTTCCGAAGCCTTTTCTGAAAATAGCGGGCACTTCGGCACGTTTTCCTGTTTTTTAGCAAACGAATCTTCGTATTTTTTGAGGAATTATTGCCCAAAAAGACCGAAACCCAAAATCGCCCATGCGAAAGCCCGCCTTGTCCTTTTCCCAAATCATCAACATGAATGTTGGGTTTTTTGGAATCCAATATAGTTTTGGACTTCAACAAAGCGCTGTCAATCCCATCTACGACATGCTGGGTGCAGCCCCAGATGAAATTCCCCTGCTCAACCTCGCTGGACCGATGACGGGGCTATTGATTCAGCCCATCATTGGTGCGCTGAGTGACAGCACTTGGAGCGATCGATACGGGAGACGAAAGCCTTACTTCTTTATTGGTGCATTACTTTGCAGCATCTGCTTGTTTTTCTATCCCTTCAGTAGTTCCTTGTGGATGGCCGCAGGCTTGCTTTGGGTCCTGGATGCAGCCAACAATACCGCTATGGAACCTTACCGTGCCTTGATTGCGGATTCCTTGCCCGAAGAACAGCATGGAAAAGGCTTCTTGACTCAAAGTTTCTTTACTGGTCTAGGCATTACGCTAGCCAATTTGTCCCTCTTCTTTTTTCAAATCTACTTCAAAGGCAGTTGGGGTGCACTCCCTGTCTGGGTATATGCCTCCTTCTTCCTAGGAACCGTCTGCTCGATTACCTCGGTACTTTGGAGTATGTCCAAAACCCCAGAATACCCTCCATCTGAAGAGGAGTTGGCCGCCTTGCGTCTTCGCAATCAGGGCATGCCCCATCCTGCTATTCAGTTTTTTCTTTCTATCCTAAGCACCTTAGTGGCCTATGCCGCGTTTTTAATCCTTTTACCTTTTACGCTAGTTGATCGCGGCCTGATTCGAAAAGTATTGTCATGGGTGGACTCAAAGCCTGCCTTGCGGGTGCTTTTTGCCCAAAATTTAGAGATTGTCGAGGCAATCCTAGTCATGCCCTCAGTAATGTGGAAACTGGCCTTGGTGTACCTCTTCCAATGGTATGCGCTATTTTGCTACTGGCAGAATTCAGCCAAAAGCATTGCCCTTTCCGTGTGGAAAGCCACGCCTTCCTCAGATCCCGCTGCCTACGAAGAAGCGGTAGGATGGGCAGGCTTGGTGAATGGCTGGTACAACATTGTGACCTTCCTTTCTGCTTTCTTCTTAGTGACGCTGGCCCAAAAATATGGAGCCAAGCGGGTGCATTTTATCTGCTTGTTGCTTGCTGGAATTGGCTTATTGATTTTCCCCATGCTGGAAAACAAGTATGCCTTATTTATTCCCATGACTGGATTTGGCATTGCTTGGGCCAGCATGATGGGGATACCTTACCTCTTGGTAGTCAACGAAATTCCTAAAGAACGCTACGGGGTGTACATGGGCATCATCAACATGATGATCGTAATCCCCATGATTTTCCAGACGCTGACCTTTGGCTATATCTCCAAAAATTTCTTGAATAACGATGCGGGACAAGCCATACTCTTTGGGGGTGTTTTGCTGCTGATTGCTGCAGTTGCTATGCTTCGGATCAAAGGAAGCAAAACCACCGCTTCGCCTTCACAAGTCCCTTCGGGACATTAACCTATTCTAACCACCACCAAGGCCTATACCCATGTCGGTAGAAATCACGCGTACTGAAAAAATTAACCAACTTTTCCAGATCCATTCCCTAGATATACAGGGGGCAGATCGGGATTTTGCAAGCCGGTTTCATGCCAACTTACCCAAAATTCAAGGCTTATTTCAAGAACTCTATGGGGTTCAGGAGGAAGCCGATTCCCAGTTGATTGAACTTTTGCGAAGCTTGATTCTGGGTTACCAAGCGAGAGAAGAGTCGCTTCGAGAGCGAGATCGAAACAAGGCTGCCGAGGGCAATTGGTTTTTGAGTCAAAATCTGGCAGGGATGAGCATGTACGTGGATCGTTTTGCAGGCAGTCTCAAAACCATGCCTTCCAAACTTCCGCACCTGCAGGACTTGGGGGTAAATTTTCTTCACTTGATGCCGCTCTTCGAGAGTCCACAGGGAGAAAGTGATGGGGGCTATGCGGTTTCCAATTTCCGTAAGGTAGATCCACGGTTCGGGACTTTGGAAGAGTTGATTGCCCTACGAAAGACCATGCATGGCCAAGGCATGTACCTGATGCTGGACATAGTCCTCAACCATACTTCCCATCTTCATGAATGGGCCATGAAAGCAAAGGCAGGTGATCAAGAGTACCAGAATTACTACTACACCTACGAAAATCGCTGGATTCCCAACGAATTTGAGCAGGCCATGCCGGAGATATTTCCCGAAAGTGCCCCGGGCAACTTCACCTGGAATGAGGAGATGAAGCGTTGGGTGATGACGGTTTTTCACAACTACCAGTGGGACTTGAATTTTAGCAATCCCAAGGTGTTGCAGGTGATGGTGGAGACCATGCTATTTTATGCCAACCTCGGGGTAGACTTGCTCAGAATTGATGCACCCGCTTTCATTTGGAAGCAAACAGGCACTTCTTGCCAAAATCTTCCCCAGGCACACACACTCCTTCGACTGATCAAGCAATGCGTGCAGGTGGCTACGCCAGGCATGGCCCTATTGGGTGAGGCGATTGTAGCGCCCAAAGACATTATGAATTATTTTGGAACAGGGGACTTTGTGGCCCAAGAGTGCGATTTTGCTTACAATGCCACCCAGATGGCTCTGCAGTGGGACATGCTGGCCTCTGGGGATACGAGCGTCATGCTCCAGGCCCAAGGAGACATTCTTCGCAAGCCTTACGGCACCTCTTGGATTACTTACACCCGTTGCCACGATGACATCGGGCTCGGCTACGAAGATGCCAGCATCGCACAAACAGGTAAAGACCCGTACCTGCACCGCAAATTTTTGAAGGAATACTATTCCTATTCTGGAGACCAATGGATGAGTCCTGCCCGGGGGGCATTGTTCTCCTCCAATCCCAAGACAGGAGATGCGCGCATCAGTGGCACGCTTGCCTCGCTCTGTGGCTTGGAAAAGGCACTCTTTGAGGGCAATGGACCTGCGATTGAGCAGAGCATCCAAAAAATCTTGCTCATGCAAGCCCATTCCATCTTTTTGGGAGGGCTACCCATGCTTTTTTATGGAGATGAAGTAGGCTACACGAACGATTACCGGTTTCAGCAGGACCCTTCCAAGAGCTACGATAACCGCTGGATGCACCGCCCCATGCTGGATTGGGAAAAGGTGAATCGTCGAAAGACAGAAGGAACCTTGGAGTTTCAACTTTTTGAGGGAACCAAGAAATTGCTAGCAATCCGGAAATCTCAAGAACTGTTTGCTGACTTGAGCAATGTGTCTTGGATGACTCCACACAATAGGCATATCGCGGGGCTGATTCGCAGAAAAGGAGAGGAGAGGCGCTACTGTTTGTTCAACTTCAGTGATCAGCCTGCTGGGCTTACTTGGTATGCATTCCGGGAACAAGGAGAGTCTGCGACTCAACTTTTCGATTCATGGACCCAAACGAATTATTCAGTAGGGCCCGATCACGAGCATTTGGTGATTGAGCCTTATGGATTCCGGATTTTGGAGCCCCGGTAAAGACTTGCTTAGGACTTTTGAGAGGAGCCTCGAACCAGTAGTTTGGTTTTCAATTGGACGGTATCCGTGTTGCTCAATTCAGAATTTTGGAGTTGGGTAAGCAGCATTTCCACGGCTTTGGCACCCATTTCTTCTCCAAACTGGTCTACCGAACTGAGGGTAGGGCTGGTAAATTCAGCAAGCATCCAGTTGCTAAATCCTACCAATCCCACTTGGGAAGGGATGGTATAGTTGGCCGACTTCAAGTAGTTCATCGCACCTAAAGCCACCAAGTCCGTGATGCAAAAAAGCGCATCGGGCGGATTTTGACTTTCCATCAGGGCCTTGGTAAAGGAAAATCCTTCCTCTTCTGTGATGTCAAAGCAGGGTTTGACCCATTCTTCTTGGAACACTAATCCATGGTCCTCCAAGGCTTTTTTATAGCCCAAAAAGCGCTGCTCCGCATTTTTCACTTCCATTCGGCCACTGAGGTGGGCGATTTTGCGATAGCCCTCACGAATCAGGTGGGCAGTGGCCTGATAGGCTCCTTCAAAGTCATCGACCACCAACTTGGGACTGGGTAATAATTCGGTGATCTTATCAAATTGGACCACCGCCTTGCCTTCATCCAAAAATGCCTGTAGGTGCTCGGCTTCCTTTGTTTCGTTGGAAACGGAGATGATGAGTCCGTCCACCCCCATGCCCAAAAGGTATTGGCTGGCCAAGACTTCATCTTTGAGGTGGTCGTAGGATTGGGCGAGTAGGATGCTGTAGCCTCTTTTTTTGGCGGCTTCCAAGGCTCCGCTGATGGTGGTGGAGAAAAAGTGATGGACGATTTGCGGTACAATCATCCCCAAGATAGAGGTCCGGTTTTTCCGAAAATTGACCGCCATCGTATTGGGCACATACTGGTGCTTGGTTGCAAAATCTTTGACCAACTGAATGGTTTCTTCTGAAAGCGAAGGGTAGCCATTGAGTGCTCTGGATACCGTCGAAGGGGAAAGTTTGAGTTCCTTTGCGATGTCCTTTAGCGTAATTTTTCGCTTTTCATTCATGAGCTGAAGACAAATAAGACCGTAAAAAAGGTTGAAAAATTAGTGCAAACAAGATACTCAAATTGAAGGGGAATGTTTTGAAAAATGGAGCAATTCTAAAAAATCACCTTCTTCTTTGTCTCAATTGAATCAACTAGCGACAAAAAGGAAGGTGAAGTATGGAAAGCAGAGAAAACCTATTCTAGAGAATGGGCCTGAATTGCTTTAAGAAGCGCACATTATTCTCAGTAAACAGACGCAAATCTTTGATTTGATTTTTTAGCATGGCAATTCGCTCGATGCCCATGCCAAAAGCAAAGCCGGTATACTTCGTAGAGTCGATGCCGCAATTTTCAAGGACATTCGGGTCTACCATGCCTGCACCACCGATTTCTACCCATCCGCTGTATTTGCATACGTTACAGCCCTTGCCTCCACAGATCAGACAGGAGATATCAATTTCTGCGCTCGGCTCGGTAAAGGGAAAGAAAGAGGGGCGGAAACGAACCTTGGTTTCCTTGCCAAACATCTCTTTGGCAAAGTGGTAGAGCGTATTCTTTAAATCGGCAAAACCCACATTTTCATCCACATAGAGGCCCTCTACCTGATGAAAGATGCAGTGTGCACGGGCAGAAATCGCTTCATTTCGGTACACACGTCCTGGAGAAAGGGTCCGAATAGGAGGCTTTTGATTTTCCATCACGCGCACTTGTACAGAGGAAGTGTGGGTCCGTAGTGCGATGTCTGGATTTTTCTCGATAAAAAAAGTATCCTGCATCTCTCGAGCAGGGTGATTTTCAGGAAAGTTGAGGGCGGTGAAATTGTGCCAGTCATCTTCAATCTCAGGCCCCTCAGACAGGTTGAAGCCGATGCGCTCAAAGATCTCGATGATGCGCTGACGGGTGGCCGTCAGTGGGTGAATCGCACCTAGAGGATAGTTGGAGGCAGGTAAGGTGAGGTCAACGTCAGCAGTTTTTTCTTTTTTGTTGGAGGCAGCTACTTTCTCAATCAGAACTTGAAATTTCTCCTCGGCAAGTTGCTTAACGCCATTGACCAACTGTCCGTAGGCGCGCTTTTCCTCATTTGGGATGCTTCCCATGGCACCCATCAATTCACCAATGACGCTTTTCTTGGAAATAAATTCCATTCGATAAGCCTCCAGTTGGTCTGGGGTACTTGCGTCTGCTGCTGCAATAGCCGCTTTGATTGCTTTGATTTTCTCTTGATACATGAGTTGCCCGTTAATCCTTTGGTAAAGGTACCAATTTCTAAATTTTTAGGGTAATCGCTCAAGAGTTTCCTTTAGCGATTACCCCAAATTCTGCTTACCAAGTTCTACCACCCTGTGGTCTGCCCATCATCCACGGTTGCTGTGGTTCGGCTGCTGGCTGCTTAAAGTTGCCCAGAATGTACGTGAAGGTGATCATTCCGTATTGTGTGAGCACGTTCGTAAAGACGTCGGTCACGGCCACATCCGAAATGGTACGGCTGATGCTGTTGTTTTGGTTCAGCACATCAAAGAGGACTGCCTTGATTTCCGCCTTGTTGTTTTTCGCAAATCGGAAGCCTCCTTCCATATTCCAAAGCCAAAAATTTTGGTTAAACCCTTCAGAAAGACCGGAGTACAAGGAGTGCGCCACATTATTTCCCATAAAGAACTTGCCGTTCTTGGAGGAGAAGTAGAGACGAATGTTGGATTCCTGCTGGTAGAAGTTGTTGTTTAGATTCTGCTGCAAGGAGGAGTTGACAATGTTGTACGAACCCGTGGTGCTGATCGAGAAATCTACATTTTGGCTAATGTTTGAATTGAAGGTCAGTCCTTGGCTTAGTGTGGTGTTGTCATTCAGATTGGAAATTCCATTAATCAAACCTGGCGTACGGTTGAAACTTACTCGAGTATTGATGTTGAACTGGGTTTTCAATTTTTTAAGTGGTGCTCCATAGGTCAAGAAGAAACTGGAGCGAATGTTGCCATCCAAATTAACTGGTCGAGAAAGTTGTCCTCCAGAACGAAGAAGAATCTCCTTGTTGATCAGGGTATCTTTGGTCGTCAAGAAGGTGCTATTTCCAATGAAATCCGAGGTGACGGAATGGGTCACAAAAAGGAATAGGGTTCTTGATTTCTCAAGGTTGATTTTGCTGATATTCGCAAAGATGTTGTGGTTGTAACTTTGTCCAAGGTCTGGATTTCCTACCCGTAGGTTCAGTGGATTTTGGTTGTTGACCACGTTTTGAAGTTCAGAGACACTAGGCTCGTTGGTGCTGGTTCGGTAACGCACTCGCCAGCTGAAGCCTGTTTTCCGGTTGCGGTAATTCAAGTTTGCACTAGGAAGGAAGTTGTTGAAATTCCGATTGAAGGTTCCTGGCACAGGGAAGAAGGCTTCGTTGTCTAATCGAGCATTTTGGTAGTCCATATTCACATTGACCGACCAAGCATCCTTGTTGTAGGCGTAGCCCGAACGAAGTCGTTGGGTGATGAATTTGTTGTCAAACTCATTACTCAATGCTGTGTCCAGAAGTGCTTTGCGTTCCTCGTCAATCTGGAAAGTTTTTTGATCTGCTGCCGTGGCATTATTGCCAACTTGGTAGCCAAAGGTACCGATTGCATTTTTGCTCAACTGCTCCGTAAAGGTGAGGTTGACGCGGTAGTTGAATCCTTCATTCAAGGAATAGGTTTCTTGCGTGGCGGTGTCCACTAGATTTCTACGGAATTCACGGCTTGCAGCCAAAAGATCCGAATCTTGGTCACGATTGGACCAGGCGGTAAATACTTCGGTAGAGAGCGTTCTGCCCTTTTTGTCGAATTTGTAGCGGTAGGTCAAGTTATTGGATAAGTTGACCGCTTTGGTGGTCGCATTGCTGATGGATCGAAGTGCAGAAAGGGAATCGCCCAAGCTATTGCGGGTAAGTGCATCTCGATCACTGAAGGTGCTGTTGTCCTGGAAGGAAAGGCTAGGCGTAAGCACGATGGAGTTTTTCTCGTTGAGATCCGCTTCAATTCTAGCGTTGGCTCGGTGGTTGCTATTTTTAACCGTATTGATCAGGTTTTCTTCGTAAAACTGACGAAGGTTCGCGTTTACGACTGTTTCTCGGTTGGTGATTTGACGTAGGGAATTGGCCGTATTGTTGAAAAAATAACTGCCGGTTACGTTGACTTTTTTGCCCCACTTGTCGGAGTAGTTGAGTCCCATCGCATTGGTAGTGACTATGCCTCCGGAATTGCCAACGAGGAAGTTGTTATTTCCTCCGCCACCCCATTGGCCGCCACCAAATCCTCCTCCACCCATCATTCCTCCTCTACCCGCTCCTGCAGAAGCATTCGCAGTTAATCCAGCAAGGTCTTGACTAGAGAAGTTTTGTTGGTTGATGTTGTTGAAAAGGCCCAGCACGGAGATTCGCTGATCTCCTTTAAAGAAGTTGACACTTCCTCCAGCGGCGTAGCGGTCGTCGTTGCCATAGCCCGCGTAGGTTCTGCCGAAGGAGCCATTTTTCTTGTCAGAGCGCAAAATGATGTTGATGGTCTTGGTGTAACTTCCGTCGTCAAATCCGGTGAGACGGCTTTGGTCCGAGCGCTGGTCCAACACTTCTACCCGATCGATAGCATCTGCCGGCAGGTTACGCAAAGCAATATTTGGGTCGCTGCCAAAAAATTCGCGCCCATCCACTAAGATTTTTTGTACTTGTTCTCCTTGGGCTTGGATTTGACCTCCTTGGAAGGTGATGCCGGGCATTTTCTTGATTAAATCCTCTGCCTGGGCATTGGTTTGTGTTTTGAAGGCATTCGCATTGAAGGAGGTAGTATCTCCTTTTTGCTCACCCACCACGCTTACCCCTTGAACCAAAACTTCGCCAAGAACTTTGGTGTCTTCTAGAAGGATGAGTTCTCCAAGTTCCACGGGCTCACGCATGCTGTGAATTTTGGTGATGGTTTTGTAGCCTAAAAAGGTAATTTCAAGTTTAACTTCTGGGATAAAAGGTCTGGCAATCTCAAATCGTCCATCTGTACCCGTGACCGTACCTCGAAGTAGGGAATCGGTGACGGTTTTGATGAGGACGTTGGCACCAATCATGGGCTTCTTTATCGCTCCATCGATTACCTGGCCGGTAAATTTTCGTTCGGGGCGGGCTTGGTCGGTGGGGCGCTGTCCAAAAGAGGAAAGCGTGACAAAAAATGTTAAAAATAGAAAAATAAGAATGGGATAAGTTTTCATAAAGTGGTTGTAGTTCACCTTCTTTGACTCCATTGAGCAGCAAAAGGTTTAAAGGATGTGTGTAGTAAAATTAGAATGGGAATTCTAAGGGATAAGTGGTTTATTTTCAGTCTAAAAGTTCTCAAATCAAGCGACTTGCGACTTGATCTCGGCATAGGAAATTCCGTAATGGCTTTCGTGGTAGGTTACTTTTCCACTTTTCAAGAGTAGCACTTGGGGAGATTCGTGTGAAATACCCAATCGTTCCGCCACCAAATTGGAAATAGATCGGTAGGCAATTAGGTCGAGGTAGTAAGGGGTAATTTGCGCTGAATCCTCCTCCTTCCAATTCCGAAGGAGTCGATCCAAGGACATGCTGCTGATCGAACAGCGGGTACTGTGTTTGAAAATAAGCACAGGCTTCTCGGCACTTTCGGAGATCAGTTGATCGATTTGCGCTTCTGAAGTGAGTTTGTTCCAGTTCATGTCCTCTTTTCGCTACTTTTGTAGTTGAATCCACAAAGGTAACCTAGTTATCCTGAACTCTCAAATCCAATGACTGTGCCAACTTTCTTTTCTACTACTAATAAAACCTTACTTTTTTGCTTAGGCCTAGGGCTGCTTGCGGTGTCCTGCAAAACCTTAGACCCATCTGCTAGCCTCCCTTTGCCTACGGCTCCCAAAACCAGTTCGTTGGTCAATGTGCCCCTAGAAATTCCTTTCACCACATTAACGGCAGTGGCCAACCGATCTACGCCGAATGTATTATTTAAGCAGCGGGGGATGGATTTGGGAAATGGATTGGTGGGAGATTTTGAATTTTCTAGAAATGGGAAAATTCAATTTCGAGCTCTAGATCAGCAGCGCCTGGAAGTGGTCTTCCCTCTAAAAATTCAAGGGGAAGTGGGCCTTAAGCCAGGGGGTATTCGCAACTTGCTGCAGTCCAAAGTTCCCTTCAATACCAATTTGGCGCCTGTATTTGTGATTAATCCAGAGTTGCAGTCCAACTGGTATTTAGCGATTCCAGAATTTGAATTGCTGGATTTAGGGGGCAAATTGGGATTTTCTGTGCTTGGGATCGAATTGGACTTGAGTCCGATTGTCCGTCAAGAGATTCGTCGATTTGCCAAGCAAGAACTTACCTCCAAGCCCAACTTGCTTCCACTCAAGCCACTCATGGAGTCCGTCTGGAATCAAGTGGGCAAGCCCATGCTCGTGGACATGGAGGGCAAGAAAACCGGGCTTTCCATTCGACCCGATTCCGTGAAAATTCGGGAATACCTGCTGCCCAATAAAGGGTTGCACATTGACTTAGGCGTAAAAGGGCAGGTTCAAGTACACCCGTCTAACGCACTTCCTAGCCGTGCCTTTCCAATTCCCAAAGTTTCACCCAATACCGACGGGAGCAATCGGATAAACTTGCAGTTACCCTTGGAATTTACCTATGCGGAGCTGGATGCATTGATCCAAAAATCGTTTGGAGGGCAGTCTATTCCCATGAATAAAACCTACCGCTTCAATGCTACCCAATTTCGTACCCAAGCCTATGGGGAACGATTGGGCATCACGGTTGCTTTTACTGCAGTAAGTACCAAAGGGGGGGACTTGAAAGGGGAGTTATTCTTGGTAGGCAGACCAGAATATGACCCGGCTACACGCGTGCTAAAGGTCTTAGATCTTGATTTTGTGATGAAAAGTGGCAGCGCCAAAGCGATGTTGGGTACGATGATCAAAAAGGGGAAAATCCATCGGGAACTTAGTCAGCGTATGAAAATGCCTTTGGGAGAGACGATCACGGAGAGTTTAAAAGAGATTCAAAAACAACTTTCGTTACAAACCCCGGTGGCCAACCTATCGATTCAAAATTTGCAAATCGTTCCGATCGGTTTTTATCCTACGGCTAAAGGCTTGGCCATCCCGCTCCAGGCTACAGGAACCACAAGCATCCAATGGAAGTAAGGCTTAGGTGTAACACTAAAAAAGGCAGATCATCCGATCTGCCTTTTTTTATTTTCTGCCCGCCTTGATTTTTTCGACTACCTCTGGGTCCAAGAGTGTAGAGATATCTCCCATACCGTCTAGGCTGCCCTCGGCAATTTTGCGAAGGATTCGGCGCATGATTTTTCCAGATCGGGTTTTGGGCAAGCCGGGAACGATTTGGATTTTGTCAGGCTTGGCAATCGGCCCAATGATTTTGGAAACGGTCTCTTTGATTTCTTGAATGAGGTTCTCTTCACTGCGGTTGCTCAGGTCACAAATCACGTAGGCATAGATTCCCTGCCCTTTTACTTCATGGGGGTAGCCAACCACCGCCGATTCGATCACTTTTGGATGTTCATTGATCGCATTTTCTACCTCCGCAGTTCCTAGTCTATGGCCAGAGACGTTCATCACGTCGTCCACCCGACCCAAGATTCGGTAGTAGCCATCGTGATCCCGCTTGACCCCGTCGCCGGTGAAGTACTTGTTTTTGTAGGTGGAAAAATAGGTTTGCTTGCAGCGTTCGTGATCCCCGTAGGTGGTGCGAATCATGGAAGGCCAAGGGAAGTTGATGCAGAGGTTGCCTTCCACTGAATTGCCGCGCAACTCATTTCCTTCGGCGTCCACAATGCTCAGTTGGATGCCGGGTAAAGGGAGGGTCGCATAAGCAGGCTTGGTGGGAGTGATGCCTGCGAGGGGAGAGATGAGTATTCCGCCTGTTTCAGTTTGCCACCATGTATCGACTATGGGGCATTTTCCCTTGCCGATGTGGTTGTGGTACCAGTGCCAAGCCTCCTCGTTGATGGGTTCGCCTACGGAGCCGAGGACTTTGAGGGAACTCAGGTCATGTCCTTGGATGGGGTCGGTTCCAAAGGCTTGAAGGGCACGGATGGCTGTAGGTGCGGTGTAAAAAATATTGACTTGATGCTTTTCGATGATTTCCCAGAAACGTCCCGGATGCGGATACGTTGGCACCCCTTCAAACATCAGCGTAGTTGCACCCGCCAGAAGGGGGCCATAGACGATGTAGGAGTGGCCAGTGACCCAGCCAATGTCAGCAGTACACCAGTATACGTCTCCCGGGGTGTATTGAAACACATTTTCAAAGGAGTATTTGGTGTAGACCATGTATCCTCCGGTGGTATGCACCACCCCTTTGGGTTTGCCCGTAGAGCCGGAGGTGTAGAGGATAAAGAGCATGTCTTCGCTATCCATCTCAGCGGCTTGGTGGAGGTCGGATTGCCCTTCCAGGACTTCATTCCACCAATAATCGCGACCTGCTTGCATGGCAGTTTCCTGTCCGGTTCGTCGGTAGACAATCACCGTCTCCACAGGTGCTTTTTCGAGGGCTTCGTCCACGATTTCTTTGATGCTAATTTTCTTGTTACCCCGGTAGTTACCGTCTGCCGTCAAAATGGCTTTGGCTTGACAATCTTGAATTCGGTCGGCCAAGGAACTGCTAGAAAAGCCGGCAAAGACTACGGAATGGATGGCCCCGATGCGTGCGCAGGCCAGCATGGCGATGGCGGCCTCAGGGACCATGGGCATGTAGATGATCACACGATCTCCTTTGCCGATGCCTTTGGCTAAGAGTGCATTGGCAAATCGACAGACCTCCACAAATAGTTCGCGGTAGGTAAGCGTACGCCCTTGCTCCTGCGGCTCATTGGGTTCCCAGATGATGGCGGGTCGATCGCCTAGGGTGTAGAGGTTTTTCTCAAAGATATTTTCAGTAAGGTTGAGTTTGCCATCCACAAACCAGCGTACATCGGGTTCTTCAAAGTTCCATTGCAGGACTTTTGACCAGCGTTTTTTCCAATGAAATGAATCGGCGATTCTAGCCCAGAATTCCTCGGGCTGCGTCACACTTTTTTGGTATTCGTGGAAGTATCCGCTGAGGGTATGCAATCGATCACTCATGAGTGGGGTAGTCTAAGTTGTAAATCAATGGTCGTACGCTTTTCCTGCACCTTTTGGAATTCGGATTTCTTGGATGAGGTCTTGAACAATTTTGGGTGGTGGAGGGGTGAGGTAAGAAACAACAAAGCAAACCAAGAAGTTGAGCGCCATACCCAAGGTTCCAATTCCCTCTGGTGAGATTCCCCACCACCAATGGTCAGCAGTATTTAGTTCGGGAGAAATGAATTTGAAGTAAGAAATGTAACTGATGGTGAATACGAGACCGGCAAGCATCCCAGCGATAGCACCTTCCCGGTTGATCCGGGTAGAAAAGATGCCCAATAGAATCACAGGGAAGAAGGAGGAGGCGGCTAGGCCAAAGGCAAATGCCACTACTTCCGCCACAAAACCTGGAGGGTTGATGCCAAAGTATCCGGCAAGTAGCACGGCACCAGCAGCAGCGATTCGCGCGATGCGCAGTTCTTTTTTCTCCGAGATCTCAGGCCGGAAAGTTTTGAATAGATCCCGAGATACCGATGTGGAGATCACAAGCAACAAGCCTGCTGCGGTAGATAGGGCTGCCGCCATGGCACCTGCGGCTACAAGGCCCACTACCCAGTTGGGCAGTGAGGCGATCTCTGGGCTAGCCAAGACCATGATGTCCTTGTCGATGCGCAGTTCATTGGTGGCTGGGTCGGCTAGGTACTGCACTTTTCCATCTCCATTTTTATCCTCGATTCCAATGAGGTTGGTTTGCTGCCAATTGGTCACCCATGGGGGAAGGGCGTCGATCGATTTTTCGGAGGTAGATTGGATGGTGTTGTAAATTCCAAAAGCTGCTACTGCGGGTGCTGTGGTATATAAGATTGCAATGAATACCAGGGCATAGCCTGCGGAAAGGCGTGCATCCCGTACTCGGGGCACCGTGAAAAAGCGAACGATCACATGGGGTAGCCCAGCGGTACCGACCATCAGGGCCAACGTGATCATGAATAGGTCGGAGGTGCTTTTTTTGCCAGAGGTATATTCCTCAAATCCTAGGTCCGCCAAAATTCCGTCCAACTTATCCAAGAGGGGCACGCCAGCTGCTATCTCCCCACCCAAACCCAATTGTGGGATAGGGTTGCCGGTAAGTTGCATGGAGATAAAAATAGCAGGAACTAGGTAAGCAAAAATCAAGACACAGTATTGGGCTACTTGGGTATAGGTAATGCCTTTCATGCCGCCCAAGACCGCATAGAAAAATACGATGGCCATGCCAATCACAACCCCCCATTCGATGGGAAGTTCGAGGTAGCGGGAGAAGACAATGCCTACCCCACGCATCTGTCCGGCAACATAAGTGAAGGAAATAAACAGGGCGCAGATCACCGCCACCACACGGGCCTTGTTGGAATAGTAGCGGTCTCCTACAAAGTCTGGAACGGTGAATTTGCCGAATTTCCGAAGGTAGGGGGCAAGCAGCAAGGCCAGCAATACATAGCCTCCCGTCCAGCCCATTAGGTACACTGATCCATCGTAGCCAGAGAAAGAAATGATGCCTGCCATGGACATGAAGGAAGCGGCAGACATCCAGTCCGCTGCGGTAGCAAGGCCATTGGCAAGGGGAGAGACTCCGCCCCCAGCCACGTAAAATTCTTGAGTAGAACTTGCTCTAGTCCAGATTGCGATGCCGATGTAGAGTGCAAAACTCAGCCCAACGAGTAGGTAGGTCCAGGTCAATAAATCCATATCAGTCTTCGTTTACCTTAAATTCCCGATCCAGCGCATTCATTCGGATCACATAAATAAAAATCAGGACCACAAAGGAGTAGATGGATCCTTGCTGTGCAAACCAAAATCCCAACTTGAAGCCTCCCAGGCGAATGGTGTTGAGTTCCTCTACCCATAAGATTCCGCACCCAAAGGATACTATGAACCAAATGAAAAGGAGTAGAGCGAGCGTTTGGAGGTTTTTTTTCCAATACCGCTCCATTTTTGTAGGGGAGGGTGACATTACAAATGGGTTAGTATGGGTTTAATTGGGCTTCCCATCAAAAAAGGAAACCAGAATTTTTGTTGGGAGTAATTTAACCAAAAAAATAGGAGGAAAAGACTATTTTTCCAAAGATGGGGTTCGTTTTGGATGGAGGGCGCGCTTACTTTTTTGAGTGGAATCGCGTCCCCAAGGAAGTACTCCAAAAAATCAGATGAAATATTCTGAGGCCATGGCCAAGGCAGCGGCCAAAAAGGTAACAGCAAGTTTGTTGAGTTGAAACTTGTGGTGTGGACTGCTTTCGAAGAAGATGGTGGTTGAAATGTGCAAGAAACCTCCCGTTACCAAGCCATATAGAATTCCAATTCCTTCAGTAGAGAGCAGGCCCTGGTTGATAAAGAAATTACTAGAAATCATGCCCAAGGGAGAGGCTAGGGCAAAAAGGGTGAGTAGGACAAGGGTCCATTTTTTGGATAGGGAAGCCGAAAGCACGGCTGCTAGTGCAAATGCTGCTGGTCCTTTGTGCATCAAAATTCCCAGCAAAATGGTTTTGTCGCTGTGCTCGTGCAAGGCAGAAACGTTGTGTGAAAGCAACGTTCCCTCCAAAAAACCATGGATAAAAAGGCCGATCATCAAAGTGAATACGCCTTTGGAGGTACCGGATTGATGCTTGTGAATGTGACCATGCTCAATACCTGCAGACCAAAATTCCAGAAGTTGCTGGAGAAGAAAGCCCAACAGAATATAAACCCCCATTCTACCCGGATTGTAATTGCCTGCAAAAAGCTCGGGTAAGATGTGTAGGATGGTGATTGAAAAAAGATAAGACCCCGCAAACACTAAAATGAGTTTGAAGTATTTTTCCTTGAAGGCTGGAGCGACAAACACCAGAAGACCCGCCAATAGCGCAGTAAAAAAAAGAAGAATAAAGTTTAGCGCCATAGGTTAAGCCTTCTCCAGCGTACTAGGTTGGAGGAATTTTTTACAAAGGTAAGGTAAATTCAATAATGTTGCATTTATCTTTTCATTGAATTGGAAAAGAGAGGAATGATTTGAGTTCAGGGCTAGAATAGGTGGTCAGTCCTTTGCCTTTTTTGTAGTACACCAATACCATTTCTACATCCTTCCGAGCCGAGTCAATTCGGATGGCCTCTTGCCAGCCACGAACGAGTAAGGATTCAGATAAGATGGCCGCAACCTTTGAATCTTTGGCTAGGACGGTCGTTTGGAGAAGTCCATGATTTAGGGGATAGCCAGTTCGTGGGTCCAAAACCCAAGCCTTCCGAATCGAATCCTGTGGGTAGGATTGGGTAAAATTTCCTGCAGTCGCGACGGCTTTTGTTTGAAGTGCAATTAAACCCTCTTGGGCTTTACCCAAACTATCGGGATACTGAGTTTTGTATTTCCAAAGTTCTTTTCGCTCATTGACCCCTTTGGCTACGGTATGTCGCCCCAACTGTAAGAAATAATTTTGAATGCCTTCTTTTTCAAATAAACGTGCTACTTGGGCCAAGGCTATTGCTTTACCATAATCTGAAAAATCAACTTTTGCCCCTGATTTTGATTTTTGGATTAAGGTATCGCTGAGCACAAACTTGTTCATGCCCACATTTTCAAGTAGCGCAGGAATGTTGGCACTATCCTTCATTGCAGCGCTGGAGGCAGAAAAGGCCCAAGCTTGGTAAAGAATTCCGCTACTCGGGTCCCAGGTGTTTTCCGAACTACTTGCATCCTGCGTTGCCATTTTCAGTAAGGAAAGTAGGTCCTTGGAAGGTTGAGGCAATGAATCTTGCCTGTTGAGTTGGTACAATTCGGACCTGGGGGATTCCATCAAATACAACTGTTCCTGATAAGTAAGCAGGGAGTCTAGTTTGGATTCTAGGTTGGGCCTTTCGGGATAAAATAGAAAAAGATAGGGCTGATTCATAAACTTGCCGTTCCAGGTAATCAATCCTTTTTGGCGAGCCACCTCGTCACTAGTAGATGTACTGCCTAGGGTATTTCTGTACAAATAGACAATCAGCACCAAGCCCAACAAGACTAAGGAGTAGAGGATATTTTTTTTTGCGTTCGGGCTCATCAGGAAGGAAAAATTTACAAACAAAATTACTACCTTTTTTTTATCCTTATTCGAAAGATTCAGGCCAATTCCTCGATCGGTTTTTGTCTATATTTGTAACTAGCGCATATCCCATGAGAGAAGATTATTTGACAGGCGATGAAGAACATCTAGGTCCAAAGGACCGAGAGTTTGAACGTGCATTGCGGCCGCTTTCCTTTGAGGATTTTACAGGGCAAGCCAAAATCATCGAAAATCTTCGGGTATTCGTGCATGCAGCCAAGAAAAGAAATGAACCCCTGGACCACGTACTCCTACATGGACCTCCAGGCTTGGGCAAGACTACGCTCAGCAATATCATTGCCAACGAACTGCAGGCAGGCATCAAAATCACCTCGGGACCCGTGCTTGATAAGCCTTCTGACTTGGCAGGTCTACTAACCAATTTGGACGAGGGGGATGTGCTATTTATTGATGAGATCCACCGCCTCAATCCCATCGTGGAGGAATACCTCTATTCGGCAATGGAGGATTACCGCATTGACATCATGTTGGATAGCGGGCCCAATGCCCGTTCGGTTCAAATCTCACTCAATCCCTTTACCCTCATCGGGGCCACCACCCGCTCTGGATTGTTGACTTCTCCATTGCGGGCTCGCTTTGGCATCAACTCCCGATTGGAATACTACGACGCCAAGTTGCTGACCGATATTGTCCTTCGCTCTGGAGGAATCTTGCAGACACCCATAGACGAAGTAGCAGCATTTGAACTGGCCCGTCGAAGTCGGGGGACTCCACGTATCGCCAACATGCTTCTTCGACGTACTCGGGACTTTGCCGAGATCAAAGGCAATGGGACCATCACGCTGGAGATCGCCAAAATGGCCTTGAATGCCTTGGATGTGGATGAAAATGGCTTGGATGAAATGGATAACCGCATCCTGTTGACCATCATTGAGAAATTTAAAGGAGGACCTGTAGGATTGGGAACCATCGCTACTGCTTGCGGGGAAGAGGCCGAAACGATAGAGGAAGTGTACGAACCTTTCTTGATTCAGGAAGGTTACCTCAAGCGCACTTCTAGAGGTAGAATGGCTACTGAACTCGCCTATAAGCACCTAAAAATAAAACCGACTGGAGCCAGCGGGACGCTATTTGATCTATAAAACAAGAATCCCTACTCCAAATCCATGAAGTAGGGCTTCTTGCTTAATCAAGCCTTAAATTTCGGGCAGATTGATTTTTTAGGCGAATTTTTTGAGCGATTGCTCCAAAACTTTTGCAAAGCGGTATACATCCTGAAAGCTGGTGTAAAGTGGTGCTGGAGCCAAGCGGATCACATTTGGATTTCTCCAATCTCCTACTACTCCCTGCCCATACCATTCGTCAAAGACCGCTTTGCCTCCTTTATGAATCAACAAGGACAATTGACATCCTCGTTCGGCTGGATTTTTTGGGGTGATGATTTCCAGCACCCCGGAATCCCCGCTAATCTCTTCAATTAAATACTCCAAGTAGCCGGTCAGCTGGATGCTCTTTTCCCGGATGGCAAGCATGCCTGCTTCTTGAAATAGGTCCAAAGAAGCTTGGTGTACCGCTAAGGAGAGGACATTGGAACAAGCAAGTTGCCAACCGTCGGCTCCATGCATGGGTTGAAATCCTTTTTCCATTTTGAAGCGCTCCGCTTCACTATGGCCCCACCAGCCTGCAAATCGAGGAAGGTCTGCTCGATCGGAATATCGCTCGTTAACAAATATTCCAGAGACATTGCCCGGTCCAGAATTCAAATATTTGTAGCTGCACCAAGTTGCAAAGTCTACCTCCCAATCGTGAAGTTGTAGTGGAGCATTTCCCACTGCATGGGCCAAATCAAATCCCGCCAGCGCCCCCACTTCATGAGCCGCTTGGGTGATGGCTTTGATGTCGAAGAGTTGACCCGTGTAATATTGGATTCCAGCCATGTTGACCATGGCCAATGCACTGCCTTGCTTTTTGATTTCTGCTACGATATCCTCGGTGCGCAAGGTCAACTCCCCAGTTCTTGGAAGCAATTCCACCAACACGTCTTGGGGATCTAGTCCATGAAACTTGATTTGGGTTTCCAGCATGTACTGGTCTGAAGGAAAAGCTCCGCCTTCCACGATGATTTTAAATCGAGTAGGGCTAGGCTGATAAAAAGACACCATCAAGAGGTGCAAATTGACCGAAAGGTAATTCATGGCTACCACCTCCTCGGGCAAGGCACCTAGAATTTGAGCCAAAATGGGTTTTGATTTCTTCCGTATGGAATACCAAGGATCTTCCCCATGAAAATACCCATCAACGCCCATGTTTGCCCAAGCGGCCATCTCCTTTTCCAAGTAGGCTGCTGCGGTTTTTGGCTGTAGACCTAGCGAATTGCCACAGAAGTAGAGGGCGTCTTTCCCCTGAATCTTTGGGAAGTGAAAGCGGGATCGAAAATGGGCCAAGGGGTCCAATGCATCCAGTTCTTTAGCAAAAGATTCGCTGTATTGGTAGTTGGAATAAGGGGTCATTTTGGAAGGGATATTGGGTGTCTATTCTTAAAATCAATGTGCACAACTTTTGTTTGTGCAGCGTTAGTTTATCTGGACTGAGGATTTCGCTAAACGAAAATTTAACTCGTTTTTTTTCGAAAGATACCTACAAAACGGATTCAAAGTCTTCGCCGTGCCGCCCATGCTTTCCTTTTTTTGTCTTAATTTGTATCAAGACCCCATCGATTATGCACTTTCCTGTCGCGGACCTTCATTGTGATTTACTTTCCTTTATGGCGAAGGTTCCAAAGGCAGATCCCTTTGACACCAGTCAAATCGCCTGTGCCTTTCCTTGGCTAAGAGCCGGCGGGGTACGAGCACAAGTGCTGGCCATCTATACGGATGTACATCCCGAAAGCATGGTGTTGGCAAGTCGGCAGGCGGATCTCTTTGTGAAGCTTCTTGAAGACCATCCCGAGACGGTTTGCCGATGGGATGCAGCCTATCAGCAGAACCTGGAGACCAGCGAGCAACTAGGAATTATTGCTTCGATTGAAAATGCTGCCGGAATTGGTACTCCAACGGCTACTTGGAAGGAAATTTACGGCCAGTTTGATGGGTTGCTGGAAAAAGTAGGATCCCTCGCTTACATCAGCCTTACACACCATACCGAAAATCGATTTGGTGGGGGCAACTACACCGAACGAATTGGCTTGAAAGAGGATGGCAAACGTCTGCTCGACTACCTGGCAGGCAAGCGGATTCCAGTAGACCTTTCGCATACCTCAGATTTGTTGGCGGAGGGGATTTTACATCACATTGACCGACACCATTTACCGATACCAGTGATCGCCAGCCACTCCAACTTCAGAAGCATTTGGGATCACAAGCGGAATTTGACAGACGAATTTGCGCAGGAGATTAGCCATCGTGGAGGAATCATTGGGGTCAATTTTCTTCGTGCCTTTTTGGATAGTGAGCAGCCTGAAAGATTATTTGAACACCTCATCTATGGCTCCAAGTTCCATGAGCAGGCGATTGCCTTTGGAGCAGACTTTTTTTATACCCAGGATTTTCCAGACCCAAGCCGTCACCCTTTTTATTTTCCTCTAGCTGAAAATGCCAGCAAATACCCAAGCATTCTCGAGCACTTAAGTCAGGAATTGACGGAAGGGAAGTTGCGGAAACTGGCCTATGAAAATGTGTTTCAGTTTTACCAAAAACTCTGGAGCTGATGTCAAGCCATCATTTTGTCAAGGAGCAGCAAGAGCCAGCCGTCTTTATTTTGGAAGTGGAGGGCATTTCCTTTGATACAGTTGCCCCACTCCTCGAATGGTCCCCAACCCTATTGGTTGCTCAAGAAGCGGTGGAGGTAGTGCTTAGTTGGGGAATAAAAATCGACCTGATTTTGGCCACTTCTTCCTTCCAAGAGGAAAATAGGCACTTGCTGGAAGAACAGTATCCGCTCCGTTTTTTGACCGTTTCGGCTTTAAGTGGGTTGGATGAAGGATTGCATTACCTCCTTGCATCCCAACACAAAGCGGTGCATCTGGTGGGAGTTCATCATCAAAATCACCAGGAATTGGAAGAAAAGACCAGCCACCTAGATTTGACCCTAGTGGATGGGGATTGGAAATACTATCCAGTCAAAGGAGGGAAGTTTTCCAAATGGTTTGCGGCATCGGAAATACAGATTTTGGCAGCAGAAAATCAGCCCTTGGAAATTTCCAATGCCAACGGTCAACTCCTATTTCCAATCCAGTACTTGACTCAAATCGAAGTTCCAGAAGGCACTTCTACTTTCTCCAGTACCGGAATTTTTTGGATAGGAGAGCGGGTAAGAGTTTAGCGTTTTGCAGCTATTGGTTTAAACAGTTTAGAAAAACTTTAGTAGAAAAAAACCACATAGACACATAGGTTTTTTTTCTAGGTGTCTATGTGGTTTATTCCTCCAATAAGTGGTAGAATTATAAACTCTTTTTTAAGTTTTTGCGATTAATTTCCTACCACAAGAAACAATCCTGCAGCCAATAGGGCTCCTAAAATGGGGCCTACAACAGGAACCCAAGCATAGCCCCAATCCGAGTCTCCCTTGCCCTTGATGGGTAGGAGCTGATGCATGATTCTCGGTCCTAAGTCACGGGCAGGGTTGATGGCATAGCCGGTGGTACCTCCCAATGCCAAGCCGATGCCCCAAACCAAAAAGGTAACTGGAATGGCGCCAATGGAACCCAGTCCAATAGGGGTTTTGCTCGAATCTTCAAGGTTAGCTCCCGCGATGTAAAGAATCACAAAGACCAGAACAAAGGTTCCAAGGGCTTCTGAGAGCACGCTGGTCGAAAAATTCCGTACCGTTGGATCTGTACAAAAGACCCCTCTTTTTAATCCAGGGTCATCCGTAAGGTCAAAATGATGCCGGTACATGACCCAGGCCAATCCCGAGCCGAGCATCGCGCCGCCAAATTGTGCCAAAATGTATCCTGGAGCCAAAGCCCAGTCAAATTTACCTACTGCTGCCAAACCAATGGTGACAGCCGGATTCAAATGCGCCCCGCTAGACGGTCCTGCAATGACTACTCCGCAAAATACGGCAAAAGCCCAGGCGGTGGTGATGGCGATGAGTCCGGCCCCATTTCCCTTGGTGCCTGGCAAAATCACATTGGCCACTACACCTGTTCCTAAAAGAAGCACCACTGCGGTGCCTATAAATTCTGCTACTAGTGGATTCATTCTTCCCAGTTTTTAGTCCGTTCAACTGCTTTATGCCAAAAATGTACTAATTTTTCTCGTTTGCCACCTTCCATTGCTGGAGAAAAGGTCTTATCCGGCTGCCATAATTTTTGGAGTTCCTCCTGATCTTTCCAGAAGCCTACTGCAAGTCCAGCCAAGAATGCGGCACCCAGTGCGGTCGTTTCAATGATCTTTGGACGTTTGATTTCACAATCCAGGAGGTCACTTTGAAATTGCATCAAGAAATTGTTGGCAGTGGCCCCGCCATCTACTCGAAGTTCTTGGGTGGGCTTGCCTGAGTCCTTTTCCATGGCCTTGAGTACATCGTAAACTTGGTAAGCGATGGCCTCCAAGGCGGCTCGGGTGAAATGTGCCGTGGTGGTACCTCGGGTAATTCCAAAAAAGGAACCTCGTGCTTGCTGATCCCAGTGCGGTGCACCTAATCCAGCGAGTGCAGGCACAAAATATACCCCCTCGTTGCTGGAGACGCTGGTGGCCAGTTTTTCGGTTTCCTTGGCATCGCTGAATAGTTTGAGTCCATCGCGAAGCCACTGGATGGCTGCACCTCCAATAAATACCGATCCTTCCAAGGCATAGTTGATTTCATTTCCAATCTTCCAAGCCACGGTGGTGAGCAGTTGATTTTGGGAGCGGACAGCCTGCTTTCCGGTATTCATGACCAGGAAGCAGCCGGTCCCGTAGGTGGTTTTGGCCATGCCTGGCTGGGTACAGAGTTGCCCAAACAGGGCTGCCTGCTGATCACCTGCTACGCCGGCAATGGGGATTTTGGTATTGAGCACATCTCCAGCGGTCTCGGTGAATACCTCACTGCAGCTTTTTACTTCTGGAAGTAGGGAAGCAGGAAGGTTGAACAGGGCCAGTAGTTCCTCATCCCACTGTTGGGTATGGATGTTGAAGAGTAGTGTACGGCTGGCATTGGTGATGTCGGTCAGGTGACTTTTTCCCGCGGTCAATTTCCAAATCAGCCAGCTGTCAACGGTTCCAAAAGCCAATTCTCCCGCTTCGGCTCGCTGCTGAGCCCCGGGTACCTGGTCTAGAATCCATCGAATTTTGGTGGCAGAAAAATAGGCATCGATGACTAGGCCTGTCTTTTCTGCAATTAGGTTTGCCACCCCTTTTTCTTTGAGTGCATCGCAATAGGCTGCGGTACGCCGGTCCTGCCAGACAATGGCATTGTAGAGGGCTTTGCCCGTCTTCCGATCCCATACGATGGTGGTCTCGCGTTGATTCGTGATGCCAATGGCAGCCACTTGGTCTGGGCGAATGGATTTTTGGAGTAAGGCCTCCATCAATACGCTGGACTGGCTGGACCAGATTTCTTCTGGGTCGTGCTCCACCCATCCTTGCTGAGGGAAGAATTGGGTAAATTCCTTCTGAGCCACGGAGACAATCTCTCCTTTTTGGTTAAAAATAAGCGCTCGGGAACTGGTAGTGCCTTGGTCTAAGGCCAAAATATAGGGTTTGTCAACAGGCATTTTGGGCGATTGGGTTGGTAATGTTGGCTTGAATTTAGTGTTTCGAAATCAAATACTTTGCAGCAATCTTTCTAAAATTAGTTAATTCAGCGGTAATCCAGTCCTCCTCCTTGTGGAGTACCCCAGCCATGGTTCGAGCCACAGTTTCTGCGGAGGCCAAGGCGGCTTCTGGGTCCAGAATTAACAATCGGACTCTCCGAGAAAGTACATCTTCTACCGTGAGGGCCATTTCCTGATCGCAGGCCCAGACCACCTCTGCTAGAATATTTGGGTACTGGGGATGAATGCGTTCCTGCCAATTCGAGTTTTGGCGTGCTAGGGCTTTGATTTTTTCGGCATCTGAACCATAAATACCCCAGTGTCCTGCAGGGATGCTTGCTGTCCAGCCGTGAATTTTCTGATTGGAGGTGTTGCTTTTTGGGAGGGTTTGGCCGCTGATCCGGGTGAAATAGGCCACTGTGTCTTCTCCCATTTTTCGGTAGGTGGTCCACTTTCCTCCGGTGAGGGAGACTAGCCCACTTTGTGAGCGAATGATTTTGTGGGAGCGGGAGATTTCTTTGGTTTTGGTGCTGCCTTCTTTGGGGCGGGCAAGAGGTCTAAGGCCGGCAAACACAGCAATCACATCGGCTCGACTTGGTTTTTTGGTCAGGTATCCGCCAGCAGTTTCCAGTACAAAATCAATTTCTTGTTGCAAGGCTTCGGGTTCAAGTTTGGCCTTTTCTCGAATCGTATCGGTAGTACCTAGGAGGAGTTTGTCGTGCCAAGGAACTCCAAAAAGCACGCGCCCATCTTTGGTTTTGGGTATCATCAACGCATCTTTGCCTCCCAAAAATTTCAGGTCCAAAATCAGGTGGATTCCTTGACTGGGTTGTATCGTTTTGGCTGCACTCGGGTTGTCAAGTTGCAGGATTTTATCCGCAAAGACGCCCGTGGCATTGACGATCATTTTGGCTTGAATGTGATGGGTTTCTTTTTGGATTTCGTCACGAAAGGTCAATCCAGTGAGTTTGCCAGTTGGGTCTTTGCTGAGCCCGGTGACTTTGGCGTAGTTGAGCAAGCAGGCTCCGAGGTTATCGGCTGTTTGTGCAAGGTGGATGGCGAGACGAGCATCGTCAAACTGTCCATCTTGGTAGACCACAGCACCCTGGAGTTGAGCAGGTTGGAGGGTTGGAATGCGCCGAAGAGTTTCTTGTTTGGAGATAAATTTGGAGGGGCCTAGGCTGAGGCTGCCTGCCATCCAATCGTAGAGTTTCAGCCCAATGCTGTATTGGATTCGTTCCCACCAGGTATAGATCGGGATGAGAAAGGACTGGTTATGGGTGAGGTGAGGAGCATTTTTGAGAAGCAGCCCCCGCTCCTTGAGTGCTTCAAAGACCAAGGAGAGTTGCCCTTGTGCGAGGTAGCGCACCCCGCCATGAACCAATTTGGTGCTTCTGCTGGAGGTGCCTTTGGCAAAATCGGCCTTTTCTACCAGCAGCACGGAGAGGCCCCGAGAGGCAGCATCAAGCGCTACTCCTAGGCCTGATGCTCCACCCCCGATGACGGCGATGTCCCAGACCTTGGTTTTGGTTTGAACCTGCTGTAGGTTTTTTTCTCGATTCATGCGATTGACCCCTAGACGAAATGTACTCAGGAAAGGGGAAAAAAAGAAGGAGATGGAAATTGCTCACAAAAAAAGCAAGGACTTTGCCTTGCTTTTGGGTTTCATCAAACTAAGATCTGCTTGACTTAAAAATCTTTGTAGGTTTTCCGCACCACTTTAGTCCCATTTTTCTCTAAGGTTACCACGTAGATGTAGTCGTATTCCAGGTCGGTCAGGTCTGCAAATTTTTCTCCTTCATCGACAAAAGCATTGGCCAGTTGACTGACGGTATTGCTGTGGCCGACTACAAGGACATTGCCTTTACTGGCACGTAGGTCTGCGACTAGGGTTTCCTGATTTTTAGGATCGTAAACTTCAAGAGTTAGCCCTGCCGCGGCAGCAGTGGGTTGTGCAGTATTTCGTGTTCGGTTGTAATCCGTAGACAAGACCCGTTTGATGGCTTCCTTTTCTAGAATTTGGGCTAGTTTTTTGGCGCGTACCTCTCCAACATAAGCGAGTTCCGGGTCTTTACCTTCCAATTGCTTTTCGGCGTGACGAACAATGTAGATCGTCTTGGGAGAGTTTTGAGCGGT
>JACCDO012034726.1_pt1 | contig 32308 bp, 30 predicted proteins | sample 7446101 | NCBI WGS metagenome assembly JACCDO01 (sample SAMN15323440, study PRJNA562643) | freshwater metagenome | isolation source: river surface water | place: USA:Blue River Watershed | collected 2017-08-16 | reverse complement strand
CCGCCAAGAAACCCGCCGCTAAAAAAGCAGCAGCCAAGAAGCCCGCTGCCAAAAAGCCTGCCGCGAAAAAGGCCGCTAAAAAGCCTGCTGCCAAAAAAGCAGCGAAAAAACCTGCTGCCAAAGCAGCCCCTGCTGCACAGACCACATTGAACCCTCAAGCAGCTTGGCCGTTTCCTACGGCCAGCAAGCCCTGAGACAGTTCTCTAGTCTGAGATCAAACCCAGCCATTTGGCTGGGTTTTTTTATTGGTCCTTCAGATGACTCAATTCATGGTTTTGAGGGCCACGGCAAGCCACCTTGATCGCGCCCACTTGGTTGCCCAGCTCTGCACAGCGGATCAAGTCCCAACCTTTTTCTAGTCCATACAAAAATGCGCCACGCCAGGCATCGCCACATCCGGTTGGATCCACCACCGCAGTAGGTTGATGGGGCGCAACACGGTTGCATTGGCCGTTGACCCAAACATCAGCGCCCAGAGCACCCAAGGTGATCACCAACCCCTTGACCTTCTGGGAGATTTGAGCGGGACTCCAGCCTGTGCGATCACACAGCATCTTGCCCTCATAGTCATTGACGGTCACCCAAGTGGCCTTCTCGATGAAACGCTTGAGTTCATCGCCATCAAACATGGGTAAACCTTGACCGGGATCGAAGACAAACGGCACGCCGATTTCGTGCAATTGATCGGCATGGTCGAGCATGGCCTGACGCCCATCGGGAGAAATGATGGCCAGCTTGATGGATGAGTTGGCCGAGATCACTTGGGTATGCGCCAGATTCATGGCACCGGGGTGAAATGCTGTGATCTGGTTGTTGTCCAAATCCGTCATGATCATGGCCTGGGCTGTGTATTGATCTGCGATTTGGTGAACGCAACGAGCAGAGATCCCCAGAGATTTGAGCCGCTCCAGATAGGGCGAGCCATCCTCACCCAAGGTCGCCATGGGCACGGCTTCTCCACCCAGTCGGTTGAGGGTATAGGCAATGTTCCCCGCACAACCTCCGAAATCACGCTGAAGCGTTGGCACTAGAAAGGAGACGTTGAGGATGTGCAACTGGTCCGGCAAGATCTGGTCCGAAAAGCGGCCCTCAAAATTCATGATGGCATCGAAGGCCAAAGAGCCGCAAATCAGGGTAGCCATAGAAACTCCACTTCAGGGATAAAAAAATTCGGAACGAAAACCCACAATTTGATCTGCCAATCGCGCAGGAATTTGAAACTTCAGATCGATGGCATGGGATTGACCACCGATCAATTGCGAAGGCAAATCAACTTGTTGGTGAGAAAAATATTTTTGAACCACTGGCTTTTCTGACGCATCAATCAAAGTCACGATGAGGTCCGGGGTTTTCACTGTCAAACGGGATTGGTTCCTGACCTTCATTTGTAGAACATGGGTTGATGAAGGCGTGATCTGAAAGGAACTCTCTTCAACCACAAGGCTTTGCAATTGGCGAGGCCATCCCAATTCGCAATGGCACACCGACTCCAGATGGGTCATGAGCTCTGGAGCGGCTGCGTAGAGGTGATTGCGATTGGCCCAGACCAATTGCAACACCAGGATCAAAGACAGGACTGCAGTCCACTTGCCCCAGCCGCGCGGTGAAGCTTGATTAGCCCTTGCACCTCGACGTGTGAAAGAGGGCGCATCTTCCTCATCAATCACCGATTCAACTTGACCAGTCTCGTTCAGTCGAATGGAAGACTGAGCGCCATTGCCAGCAGTTGCCAAAGCAGAGTGCGCGGTTTGAATCGCGTGCTCTTCGCCACCCTCGACTTCGAACAAATGCCGATCGGCCTCAAAAATGCTGGCGCAAACGCCACAACGCACCAAACCACTGGCCACCCGGATCTGCTCTGCGGTGATCAAAAAAGCGGTGGCGCAATGAGGGCACTGGGTACTGAACTGCATGGCTTATTGTAAAAAGCCCGGCGCCGTTCAGGCGGATTTCTGACCGGTCATCAACACCCACCCATCGCGCTCTCGATCAACCTTCAAGGCGATCCATGGCGCATAGGCCGCAGCGATTTCATCGACTTGACGCGACAAAATGCCTGCCAACACCAAATGACCCTGGGCTTGAGTGAGCTGGCAAAGAAGGGGGGCGAGCACCTTAAGTGGGGAAGCAAGGATGTTGGCCACGACCCAAGGGTAGGTGCCACTGACCCGATCAGGCATTCCGGTTTGAACCTCAACCCCATTGGCCTTGGCATTGGCCAAGGTGGACTCGATCGCAGAAGGGTCAATGTCCACGGCGTCCACGGACCCGACACCCAATTTGGCGGCAGCAATGGCCAAGATGCCCGAACCGCAGCCGTAGTCCAAAGCCCTCTGCGGATGTTCAGACCAGCTCGCCATCCACTCCAAACACATGCGAGTCGTGGGGTGGGTACCCGTGCCAAAGGCAAGGCCAGGGTCCAGTCGAATGTGCAATTTCGCAGTCTCAGGCACATCGTGCCAAGTTGGAACAATCCAAAACTCAGGGGTGATGGCCAGAGGTTCAAATTGTGACTGGGTCAAGCGAACCCAATCCTGATCTGGCACCTGAACCAAAGATTCAATTCGGCATTGGGCGAAAAATTCCTGAACAAGCAACACACGCTGTGCGTGGTCTGCCGTATGTTCATCGGCAAACAAGGACTTGATGCGTGAATGAATCCAGGCCACTTCGGACAAAGGCATGCCGGGCTCACCAAAACGGGCTTGCTCGACATCAGTGCCTTCATCGGCATCTTCGACACTCACGCTCAAGGCATCCAAAGCCATGAGGGCATCGCTGACGGTTTCTACTTCCGCCTCAGGAACAAGAATGGAGAGTTCAAGCATCAGCGCTTGTGGGCCTCAAGCCATTTTTCGAGGTAGTGGATGTTGGTGCCACCAACCAAGAAATTCGCATCAAGAAAGAGTTCCCTGTGCAAAGGGATGTTGGTTTGAATGCCCTCCACCACGGTTTCACCCAGGGCACTTCGCATGCGGGCCAAGGCCTGTTCGCGTGAATCGCCATGCACAATGACCTTGCCGATCATGGAGTCGTAATTGGGGGGAACAAAGTAATTGGTATAGACGTGTGAGTCGACCCGAACACCAGGTCCGCCTGGCGGATGCCACATGGTGATCCGACCTGGGGAAGGCATGAAGTTAAAGGGGTCTTCTGCATTGATGCGGCACTCGACCGCATGGCCTTTGAATTCGATCTGCCTTTGCGTGAAGGGCAATTTTTGCCCCGCTGCCACCATGATTTGGGTTTTGACGATGTCGATGCCCGTGATCAATTCGGTGACAGGGTGTTCGACCTGAACGCGGGTATTCATTTCAATGAAATAAAACTCGCCGTTCTCGTACAGGAATTCGAAAGTGCCAGCACCTCGATAGCCAATTTTTTTGCAAGCGGCAGCGCACCGCTCGCCAATTTTCTCGATCAGCTTGCGGGGGATGCCAGGCGCCGGCGCTTCCTCAATGATCTTTTGATGACGGCGTTGCATGGAGCAATCGCGCTCACCAAGGTAGACCGCGTTTTTGAATTGATCTGCCAGAACCTGAATCTCAACGTGGCGCGGATTCTGGAGAAATTTCTCCATGTAAACCGCTGGGTTGCCAAAAGCAGCCTGGGCTTCGGCCTTGGTGGTTTGAACCGCATGGACCAATGCCGCTTCGGTGTGAACCACGCGCATGCCACGACCGCCGCCGCCGCCGGCGGCCTTGATGATCACTGGGTATCCAACAGATTTGGCAATGCGGCGAATGGCCGCTGGGTCGTCGGGCAATTCGCCGTCTGAGCCGGGCACACAAGGCACACCCGCTTTGATCATGGCCTGCTTGGCGCTCACCTTGTCGCCCATGAGGCGAATGGATTCGGCCGTTGGACCAATGAAAGTGAATCCGCTTTTCTCCACACGTTCAGCAAAGTCGGCGTTCTCGCTGAGAAAACCATAGCCGGGGTGTATGGCCTCGGCATCGGTGACCTCGGCCGCCGAGATGATGGCCGGCATGTTGAGGTAGCTTTGTGCAGAAGGCGCCGGTCCAATGCAAACCGCTTCTTCGGCCAGCTTGACGTACTTGGCCTCGCGATCGGCTTCGGAATAGACCATGACCGCCCGAACACCCAATTCGCGACAAGCGCGCTGAATTCGCAGGGCAATCTCGCCTCGGTTGGCGACCAGGATTTTCTTGAACATGGCTGCTCTCAGGCCATGACGAACAAGGGCTGTCCGTACTCGACCGGTTGACCGTTTTCAACCAGGATCTGGGTGATGGTCCCAGCCTGGTCCGATTCGATTTCGTTGAGGATCTTCATGGCCTCAATGATGCACACCGTGTCGCCAGCTTTGACCACCGCACCCAATTCAACAAAAGGTGCGCCGCCCGGGCTGGAGGATCGATAAAAAGTACCCACCATGGGTGACTTCACGACTTTGCCCTCAGCGACTGGAGCAGGGGCTGCGGCTTCGGCCGTTGGGGCAACAGGTGCACCCCCAGCTTGAGCTTGAACCATGGCAGCTTGAGCGGCCATGACCATGGGGGCTTGAGCCATTGTCATCGGGGTCATGGCAACCTGGGTGCCCTCGCTTTTAACGATGCGGACTTTGCCTTCGGCTTCCGTGACCTCAAGCTCAGAAATGTTTGATTCCGAAACCAGGTCGATGAGTGTCTTCAGTTTTCTCAAATCCATGGGAATTGACTTTATCTTTCACAAAAGAGGCGTCAATTTAACCTAAAAAAATAAGAAATGGGCAATCAGACCGAAAGTTTTGCCAAGTTTGCAAGATCAGGAGCATGCAATTGGCCTAGTTTTTTCATTAAAACGCTGCCATCTGCTGCCAACGCCAGGGTAAATGGCAATCCACCATTGTCATTGCCCAAAATTTTCATGAGCTCAGTGCCATTCAAACCCGCCAAACCCACCAGGTAGGGCATGTCTAGCTCGGTCATGAAGCGCTTGACCCGCGAGGGTTGATCAATGGCCAATCCCAGAATTTGCCAGCCTTTAGCTGCATTTTGGCGATAAAAGTCAACCAATAACGGAATTTCCTGAACACAAGGTGGGCACCATGTGGCCCAAAAATTGATCAAAAGTGGCTTTCCACGCAGGCCTGAGAGTTTGAGGGGCTCGCCTTGAGGGGTATCGAACTCGGATGACCACAAAGTTTGAGCAGCAGAAATGGGCAAAGCATGGTCTTGCTGTCCCTGCCATGTGAGCCAGCCTAGGCCAGCGGCCAAGGCACCGGATGCGCCCAACACGGTCAACCATTGGCGACGGCTGATCGGCAAAGCTTGGTCAGCCTGTGACTCCTGATTCAAAGGCTCAGGCTGTTGCAAGCCACTGACCGTGCTCGAACCATTAGGGTGACTCTGGTTGGATCCAGGCGATTCATTCATGGACAAACTCCAGCAGGTTTTGCAGGGACTTGACCCCGCCCATTCGCGTTTTGCCACGCGCATCGGGTTTGAGGGCTCCGCGCACATCGTCACGGTCCAACACCGTCAGCAACAAAGCAACCTCTTGATTCAAGTCCTCGCACCAAGCCCAGGTAAGAAGCACGTCCACAGACTGGTCTTGACTGGTCTGCGTGGAGGCCAGCTCAAACGACACCCCCATGTCCAGCAACTGCCACTCAGCTGACTTGGGGTCTTCGCAATAGAGGTTCACGTGAATCGGGCTCAGCCGGGTAGCCGTGCCGCGCCAGACAGCACCCACAAGGTGGGGGTTGAAGTCCTGCAGTTTTTTCATCCATTCAAGAGCCGTTTTGCGCAACCCCACAAGTTCTGTGGGTTGGGTGTCGGCATGAAAAAGCCTCAGATGCTCGAACACCGCTTCCTCCAAGGCATCGTTGTCGGGCCAAGCGAGTCGGCGACCGCCACCCACTTGTTCGACGGCTCGGCGCTTGGCCTGCCCATAGTCCAAGCCCTCTTCCACCACCAACTGGGCGGCGTGGGCGATCAATTCGGACATGACGTTTTCCATGTCGCGATTCTCGCCGTTTGCATGAGGCTTTCGCCTTTGAGGGGCTTCTACAATCACCGCATGCACATACACATACTGGGGATTTGCGGCACGTTCATGGGTGGATTGGCCGCTTTGGCCCGTGAAGCGGGTCACCGCGTGACGGGCTGTGACGCTGGGGTCTACCCCCCCATGAGCGACCAATTGAGGGCGCTGGGCATAGAGCTCATCGAGGGCTACAGCAGCGATCAAATTCAACTCAAGCCCGATGTCTACGTGATTGGCAACGTGGTTTCTCGCGCCCGTTTGCCCAATGGACAAGCCCGCTACCCTTTGATGGAAGCCATCCTCGACAGGGGCTTGCCCTACACCAGTGGGCCACAGTGGCTGTCCGATCACGTCCTCCAAGGCAGGCATGTTTTGGCTGTGGCGGGCACACATGGCAAAACCACCACCACCGCGATGCTGACCCACATCTTGAATCAAGCGGGCCTACAGCCTGGCTTTTTGGTGGGTGGTGTGCCACTGGACTTCGAAGTCTCGGCCCGACTCGGCGCACAGGTTGCTGGCCACGACCGTCCCTATTTCGTCATCGAGGCTGACGAATACGACACCGCTTTTTTCGACAAGCGCAGCAAGTTTGTTCATTACCGTCCGCGCACCGCCATCCTCAACAACCTTGAGTTCGATCACGCCGACATTTTTGACAACCTCGCTGCCATCGAAAGGCAATTCCACCACCTGATCCGAAGCGTTCCTGCGCAGGGTCGCCTCGTGGTCAATCACGACAGCGAGGCCTTGCAAAGGGTGTTGACCATGGGATGCTGGAGTGAGGTTTGCAATTTTGGAACTCAAACATCAAGCCCTTGGCAGGTCCGCGGCAATGAGCAGCAATTTGCCATCGTCCATCAGGGAGAGGACCTCGCCCATATGGTCTGGAGCCTCAGTGGGCGACACAACCAACTCAATGCGCTGGCCGCTGTGGTGGCCGCCGATCACTTGGGTGTTCCAGTCGAACAAGCCTGCTCCGCACTGTCAGCCTTCAAAAACGTCAAACGCCGCATGGAGGTGGTGGCCCGCATCGGTTCAGGTGCCCAAACCATCACGGTCTACGACGACTTCGCGCACCACCCCACCGCCATTCAAACCACGCTAGAGGGCTTGCGCAAGCAAGTGGGTCAAGCGCGCATCTTGGCCGTCTTTGAGCCCCGCTCCAACACCATGAAGTTGGGCACCATGCGCGACCAACTGCCCATCAGCCTGGGCAGTGCGGATTTGGTGTTTTGCCATTCAGGCGGATTGGATTGGGATGCTGCTCAAAGCTTGGCCCCACTAGGACAAAAAGCCAGCACGCATTCTCAGATCGATGCCCTGACTCAGGCCATTGCCAGCTCGGCGCGAGCAGGCGATCACATCGTTTGCATGAGCAACGGCGGATTCGGCGGCATCCATTCAAAACTGGCCAAAGCCCTCGATGACCCGCTCGCCAGTTGGCGTTTGAATGAAGGCCCTTAAACCAGGGGCTGAATCGGCTCGGCAGACTTCAATGGCCACGTCGCCACTCAGGGCCAGCACCGCCATCTGAGCCTTAACTTGCTGAGGATCAGGATGGTGCAACTCCAGGCGATGCAAGTGGCATGACAGGTCGTCCATGTAGGCCGTCGGATGGCGATCGCCTTGCCACTCGATGAGCGTGGGCAATACGCCCTGCAACGCAGGTTGCCCATCATCAGGAATGGTGATTTGCCATTCCCATTCGCCGCGCCGCATGGGATGAACAGGCCCAGGATCAACGGGCAGCCGCTTGCACAACTCAGCGATGGAATCGGTCCTCGCCACCCATGTGGCCAAGCGGGGCTGCGCCAAACGGCTGGGGTTGTCCATGCCAAACCAGCGGGGCCGGGTCGGCGCTGGCGCTAAAGGGTTGGGCGCAATCACTTCCAAATAAACAGAGGGGCCCAATCGCATCAGCCGGTTATGGGTTGCCATTCGCTCGTGTGCCCCACCTGATCCGGGCTCAACACCCAGCCATCGCTTGACTTGCTCACAACCTTGTTCCAGCGTGGCCGCTGTGATGACCAGGTGATCAAGTTGAGCCGCCACCGTGTTCACTTGCGCTTTCTGCGCGTGGCCACGGCCTGCGCCAACAGGCTGGCCAGCTCCTCGGTGTGGGGCCAACCGATGCACGCATCGGTGATGCTTTGGCCATACTTGAGTTGCTTCACATCGTCTTTGCCTGGCGTGAATTTCTGTGCACCGGCTTCCAGATGGCTTTCCACCATCACGCCAAAGACTCGGTCTGAACCCGACACCATTTGCTCGGCAATGTCTTTGGCCACATCGAGTTGTTTTTCGTGTTGTTTGCTGCTGTTGGCATGGCTGAAGTCCACCATCAAACGCTCATTGAGCCCTGCTTCCTTCAAGGTCTTGCTGGCCGCCGCCACACTTTGGGCATCGTAGTTGGGGGTTTTTCCGCCTCTGAGGATCAAATGGCAGTCGCCATTGCCCTTGGTCTGCACGATGGCCACTTGCCCATTTTTATGGACCGACAAGAAGTGATGCCCACGCTCAGCCGCTTGGATCGCATCGATGGCAATCTTGATGTTGCCGTCCGTGCCATTCTTGAAACCAATGGGCGCTGAAAGGCCAGAGGCCAACTCGCGGTGCACTTGGCTTTCGGTGGTCCTCGCACCAATGGCGCCCCAACTGATCAGGTCACCAATGTATTGGGGGGAAATCACATCCAAAAATTCAGATGCAGCGGGCAAACCCAAGCGATTGATCTCAATGAGCAACTGTCTGGCAATCCGCAAGCCCTCATCAATGCGATAGCTTTCGTCGAGGTAGGGGTCATTGATCAGCCCTTTCCAACCCACGGTGGTTCTGGGTTTTTCAAAGTACACCCGCATGACGATTTCTAGGTCTTGCGCGTGTTGGTCGCGCAGCACCTTGAGTCGGCGAGCGTAATCAATGGCCGCAGCTGGGTCATGGATGGAGCACGGACCCATGATGACCAGCAAGCGATCATCCTCGCCATGCAATATCTTGTGAATGGACCTGCGGGTCTGAGTGATGAGTTTTTCCACCGGACTGTGGTGGATGGGGAAAAAACGGATGAGGTGTTCTGGTGGCGGCAGCACAGTGATGTCCTTGATGCGTTGATCGTCGGTTTGACTGGTTTTTTCGTTGCCGGGTTGGTATCGAACATCAGACACTTGAGTCATGGCTTCCTCGTCGTTGAAAACAAAAAAAAACCGCCGGAGACCGGCGGTTGGTGGGGGTTTGATTCAGGTTGACTTCAAACCTCTCGACCGCCGGTGGGGCGTGAGAAATAAAAGTAACCAAAGAAAAACAAACCTCTGTTCATGGCGCCGAATGTAACACAGGCTTTTTGGCTTTCAGTTTGGGCGCGGCACTCCGGACAAACCCCAAACGGCCTGGTGCAAGGCCCGCATGGCCTGCTCAATGATTTGGTCACGCCACTCATCGGTGTCCACATAAAAAGCGTCCAACATGGTTTGCTTGATGGACTTGGCCAAATCTTGCGAAGCTTGCGGGTTGCGCTGCAGCCAGTGGTCGCCTCTTAGCGCATACAAGACCTGATCAATGGGTTGAGTGCCGTACTCCAGCGCAATGCCGGTGTACTCGGCCTGGGGGCATTCATCCTGCACCGAAGTCCACATCAAACCGGTCAGTGGCGCAGAAGTCGATGTGCCGTCATAAATGGAAGTCACAGCTTCGCCCCACCACTGACGCGATCTGGCCACAGCCTGCTGATCGTTGGCACCTGCATAAATGCGCTCACCCACTCCACTGGGGCCTAAACCGGTGTGCAGATCCAGCCAAGCCAATTTGGCGCAATGCTGGCCATGTTGGCGCAACACCGAGCGGACAGTGAGGTTGCTCCAAGTTGGGCTCTGCCCGCCAAAAAACAAACCGTCTGGAAACTCATGCTGACCACCTGAGACTGCTGCCTGAAACCCAGTCAGGCCATGCTTGTCGATGTAGTCGGCAACCGCGCGCTGATTGGCTGGGTCTGGAGGCCAGACTTCTGGGATCAACAAAGGATGAACCGAACGGTAGGCTTGATTCACCAGCAAGGGTTTGCTGAAGTCGTGAAAGTTTCGATTGATGTCCACGTTCTCGTGGGTCACACGTCGAATGAAAGAAAAGCCATAGGGGTTGAGGGCATGAACATGAACCACAGCAACCCCTGCGGCATGGGCCGCCCCACGCCATGCTTTGTCGCGCAGGGCATGGACTTGCACACCGCTGCCGCAAAACCCCTCCACGCCATGGCAAGCGCTGGTGACCAGCAACACCAAGGTCGCATCGTCAGGTCCATCACGGACCACGTCCATGGCGAGTTCTTCGCCATCGCGTCCTCTCAAGGGATGCACATGAGATTGAACGCTCAAGCCCGCGTCTTTGGCTGCGGCAAGAAATTTTTCGCGAGCTTGGGCATAACTTCGGGAGAAAGAAGGGTTCACGGTTTTGATCAGGCTGTTCCACCCACTGTGAGGCCGTCTAGGCGCAAGGTGGGTTGTCCCACGCCAACGGGCACGCTTTGACCTTCCTTGCCGCAAACCCCAACACCGCTGTCCAAAGAAGAGTCGTCGCCAATCATGGAAATTCGAGTCAGTGCATCTGGGCCATTGCCAATGAGCGTGGCGCCTTTGACCGGATATTGAATCTTGCCGTTTTCAACCCAGAATGCTTGCGAGGCTGAAAACACAAATTTGCCGCTGGTGATGTCCACCTGACCGCCACCAAAGTTGGTGGCGTAAATGCCTTTTTTCAGGCTGGCAATCACTTCAGCCGCCGGGGTCTTGCCCGACAACATGAAGGTGTTGGTCATGCGCGGCATGGGCACATGGGCATAGCTTTCGCGCCTGCCGTTACCAGTGGGCGACACACCCATGAGTCGCGCATTGAGGCGATCTTGCAAATAGCCTTTGAGGATGCCGTCTTCAATCAGCACATTGCGTTGGGTGGGCACACCCTCATCATCCACACTGAGTGATCCGCGACGCTGCGCCATGGTGCCATCGTCCAATACCGTCACGCCTTTGGCCGCCACGCGCTGGCCCATGCGCCCGGAAAAAGCGCTCGATCCTTTGCGATTGAAATCGCCCTCAAGACCATGACCCACCGCTTCGTGCAACAGCACACCCGGCCAGCCCGGGCCCAGCACCACAGAAAATTCACCAGCGGGTGCAGGGCGCGCCTCCAGATTGAGTAAGGCCGAGTCAACTGCCTCGCGCACATAGGTCTGGATCAAGCCTTCATCAAAGCGGGTCAGGTCAAAGCGACCCCCACCCCCTGAACTGCCCACTTCGCGGCGACCGTTTTGTTCAGCAATCACAGTGAGGCTCAATCGCACCAAGGGTCGAACATCGGCCGCCAAAGTGCCATCGGCACGAACCACCAATATCAATTCGTGCTCGCTGGCCAAACCCGCCATGACCTGTACAACGCGAGGATCGCGAGCGCGTGCCATGCGTTCAACGCGTTCGAGCAGTGCCACTTTGCTGGCGCTGTCCAGCGATGCAATCGGGTCATCTGATCCATAAAGCGCCACTGGCTCAACCAACCGGTTTTGCACTTGCTTGATCCGTTTGGACTGCCCCGATGCAGCAATGGTGCGAACCGTTTTGGCCGCGTCAATGAGACTCGCTTCTGAAATCACATCCGAATAGGCAAAGGCGGTTTTCTCACCACTGACCGCACGCACACCCACACCTTGGTCGATGCTGAACGAGCCACTTTTGACAATGCCCTCCTCCAGGCTCCAGCCTTCGCTGCGCGAATACTGAAAATACAAATCGGCATCGTCGACCTGATGGGCTTGGATGGTGGCAAGGGCTGCATGCAAATGTGCCTCGCTCAATCCGAAAGGTTGAAGCAAACGGGCTTGAGCCAACTCAAGGCGAGAAAAAGAGGTGTCAGGATGGGAAGTCATGGTCTCATTCTAGGAAAGCCCAACAAGCTGTGCCAAAGCCTGGTGAAAACACCCGATTTCATCTCGCCTTCAGGATTTGGCAGGGGGTGGATCCTTGCGCAAACTCGCCATCATGGCGGCATCGTCGAATTCGGCCCAACCGCTTTGACAAGCTTGGGCAAAGGCCTCGGTGGCCACGCGGCCCAAAGGCATGGCAGCGCCCATGGTCTTGGCCATCTGCATGGCCAATTGGGTGTCCTTTCCAAGCAGCGTCATGTGGGCACGTGGAGCCCAGTCGGCTTGCAAAGCGCGGGGCATTCGATCTCCCGAAATCCAGCTTTGTCCACTTGAAGATTGCATGACTTGCAAAGTTGTTTTTGGGTCCAAACCCATTTGCACGGCCAAGTTCATCACTTCACTTGCTCCCACGAGGTTGATCGCAGCCAGCAAGTTGTTGACCAACTTGGTTCTCGCACCATCGCCAATGCGCTGGCTGACATGAACCACAGGTTGAGCCAGCGCACGGAGCAGTTCTTCGTGCCGTGCAAACACTGCATCAGGGCAAGCCACCATGAGGCTCATCTGACCTGTGGCTGCTCGCACTGGGCCGCCCGACATGGGCGCATCGATCAAGCTGGCACCACGCGCCGCAACCAGCGCCGCCGTGCTCACCACGTCGTCTGCACCCAAGGTGGGGCAAAGCAAGACCGTGTGCTCAGGGCCCAGCACGGTGAGCAAGCCGGAATTTTGGCCTTGAAGCACATCTGCGACCTGCGGTTGATCGACCACCACAATGGCCAAGGTGGTGCAGGCCTTGGCCAGCGATTTGGGGCTACCGTGACCCACTGCACCAAGCGATGTCATTTCGGTCATCACCTCGGCATCGACATCATTGACATGGACTTGCCAGCCTTTAGAGAGCAGGTTGCGCACCATGCCACCGCCCATGTTGCCCGCACCAATCACGCCGAAGGATTTCATGTCAACCTCAGGATTGAACCAACTGTTTGGATCGGGCCACGGCCATCAAAATGCCCAGGCCCAAGCCCATGGATACCATGGCTGTGCCACCGTAGCTGATGAAGGGCAAGGGAACGCCCACCACAGGAAGAATGCCGCTGACCATGCCCATGTTCACGAACGCATATGTGAACTGCGTCATGACGATGCTGCCCGCCAGCAAGCGACTGAACAAGGTGGGGCCTTCCATCGCGATCGCAAGGCCTCGAGAGATCAAAAAGAAAAAGGCGGCGATCAACACCAAATCGCCCACCAAGCCAAATTCTTCTGAGAACGCCGCAAAAACAAAGTCGGTGGTTCGCTCGGGAATGAAGTCCAAATGGGTTTGCGTGCCCTGCATGAAACCTTTACCAATCACGCCGCCCGAACCGATCGCAATCATGCCTTGGATGATGTGAAAGCCTTTGCCCAAAGGGTCACGCCCCGGGTCCAGCAAGGTGCACACCCTTTGCTGTTGGTAATCGTGCAACAAAGGCCAATTCACGCCATCGGCACAAATGGTGTCACCAAAAAAGACCAGGGTCCCCATGCCAGCCAGACCAATCAGTGCGGGAGGAATGAGCAAATACCAGCTGAGTCCGGCGAAAAAAATCACGTAAAAACCCGCTGAGAAAACCAGAATGGCTGTACCCAGATCGGGCTGTCTGGCAATCAAAAACAGGGGGACGCCGAGCAAGACGGCAGCCACCGCAAAGTCCAAAGTTCGCAGCTGACCTTCTCGTTTTTGGAACCACCAGGCCAACATCAGGGGCATGGCGATTTTCATGATCTCACTGGGTTGGATCACCACGCCAAGGTTCAACCACCGCCTGGCCCCTTTTTTGGTCAACCCAAACAAGGCCACCGCAATCAGCAAAGCCACGCCCAAGGTGTAGAGGGGAACTGCCAAGGCCATGAGCCGTTGAGGTGGGATTTGCGCCATCACAAACATGACCATGCCAGCGATCAACAGGTTGCGCGCATGGTCGTAAAAGCGAAGACCATTGGCATAGCCCGACGAATACATGTTGAGCAAGCCAATGGCCGCAAGAATGAAGATCGCAAACGCCAATGGGCCGTCGAACCCCTTGACCATGGGGGCTAGGCGTTTCAGCAAATGCGGGCGTTCAATGACGATGGGCATGGCCGTCAATCATACGACCCAGCTCGATTGAGGCATGATGAGCACCATGGTACTCACACACCTCATTTATTTGCACGGCTTTCGTTCGTCCAGCCAGTCGACCAAAGCGCGTCGAATGGCCCAATGGGTCAATGCGGTCAATACAGTCGATGCACAGGATATGCGCAAGCCCCAGAGCCACAAGCTGCAGTGGCTCTGCCCCGATTTGCCACCTTCACCAGCTCAGGCCTTTGACCTGGTATTGCAACTCACACGCTCTTGGCCCAGCGAAAGCATGGCCGTCATGGGCTCATCGTTGGGTGGGTTTTATGCCGCCCGATTGGCTTCAATCAAAGCGTGCAAAGCCGTTTTGCTCAACCCGGCCGTTGAGCCCGCCAGAGATTTGGTCCATCACCTCGGCATTCAAACTGCATGGCATGACCCCAGCCAAACCTTTGAACTCAAGCCCGAACATGTGGACGAACTCCAAGCCTTGCGGGTAGGCCCAGGCACGGCTTGGCCCGATGCCCAAGACATGCTGTCGGTCATAGCCACTGGCGACGAGGTGCTGGATTGGCAAGAGATGGTGGCGCGATATGGATACGGCCGTGTGCACCTGATTCAAGGCTCTGACCACGGCCTGAGCGACTTTGAGGATCATCTGCCAGTGATCGAAACTTTTTTGAATGAATTTCCCTCTTGAAGCCCCAACGCATTTCGCACCTCATGGGACAATCTTTGCATGCATTTGATTTTTGAAGACGCAGGCAAATTGCACTTTGGCAAAGTGCTGTCTGAAACCGACTCCTCGGCCCAAGTCGAACTGGCCACTGGCAAACGGCTCAAGGTCAAAGCGAGCCATCGATTGTTGCCATTGCCCAGCAATCAGGCCCCAGACGAATGGGCTCAGGCTCAAACCTTGGCCAATGATCTGGACCTCAACCTGGCCTGGGAATTTGCCCCTACCGACGAATTCGATTTCATGGACCTGGCCCGCGAGTACTTTCAGGCCCATCCCACTGCAACCGAAAGTGCTGCGGCCTTGCTGGGCCTGCACCAAGCGCCCCATTACTTTCGCCGTCTGGGCAAAGGCCGCTTCAAGAAGGCCCCAGCCGATGTGGTGGAACAAGCTTTATTGGCAATTGCCCGCAAAAAAGAACAGCAAGCCCAGATCCAAACCTGGGCCGACGAATTGGTGGCGGGCCGTTGCCCCGATGAAATCCGCGAGCAGTTGTTTCGCATTTTGTTCAAGCCCGACAAAAACGGATTGCATGCTCAGGCCGTGTCCCAAGCTGCTCAGCGCAAGCAGCAACCCATTCTTGAAGTCTTGCGCAATGCTGGGGCCATCGATTCCGCTTACGCCTTTCATTGGCAGCGTTTTTTGTTCGAACACTTTCCCAAGGGCATTCGATTTCCCGATCACGGCGCTCTGTCTGCGCCCGAAGATTTGCCGCTGGCTCAGGGTGTTGTTGCCTACTCCATCGACGACTCCTTCACCACGGAAATCGATGACGCCCTGTCGGTTCAAGGTTTAGGAACTGACACTTGGACAGTGGGCATCCACATCGCCGCACCAGGCGTGGCTTTGCTTCCTGCCAGCCCTTGGGACCAGGTTGCCCGCGAGCGACTCTCCACGGTTTACATGCCGGGCCACAAGATCACCATGCTGCCCGATACTTTGGTCCAAGCCTTTAGCCTTGATGCAGGCAAACCCGTTCCGGCCTTGTCGCTTTACTTGCGATTTGATGCCCAAACCCTGGAATGCCTAGGCAGTGAAACCCGGCTTGAGCGGGTGAACATCGCAGCCAATTTGCGACACGATCAACTCGACGAGGTGGTCACCGAATCTTGGCTGCAATCGACTTCAACCAGCCATGATCAGGCCTTGCCGCATGCTGAACTCAGTGCATTGTTTCGATTGGCCCAACACCTCAAAAAAGGTCGTGAAGCCGTGCGGGGCAAACCCGAAAATTTCAATCGCCCCGACCCGGTTTTTCGCCTTTCTGATGTGCCTCCCAATGGCCCCACTGGACATGAAACCGTGCACATTGGTCAGCGCCGTCGCGGCGCACCTCTGGACCTCATCGTTGCTGAGGCCATGATCTTGGCCAATCGCACCTGGGGCCAATGGATGGCCGATCTGGGCGTGCCGGCCATCTACCGCAGCCAAGCCAGTCTCGCGCCCGGCATCAAAGTTCGCATGGGCACCAAGCCCTTGCCTCACGCTGGCATGGGCGTGGGTTGCTACGCTTGGTGCACATCGCCGTTGCGCCGCTATGCCGATCTGGTCAACCAATGGCAAATCCTCGCTTGCGTGCGTCAAGGACCCACCGCCGCTTTGGTGGCACCCTTCAAGCCCAAAGATTCCGAATTGCTGGGTGTCATCTCTGCATTTGACTCGGCTTACACCGCCTACAACGCCCATCAGTCTTCGATGGAGCGTTACTGGACGCTGAAATACCTCAAGCAAGAAGGGGTGAGTGAACTCTTGGTTCAGGTCATCAAGGACTTACCCGGTCAATCGCCGATGGTGAGGGCGAGTGAATTTCCTTTGGTCTTCCCTTTGTTGGGTGCGCCAGAGTTGCATCGCGGACAAACCGTGTTGGTGCGATTGGCCCATCTGGATGAGTTGTCGTTGGATGTGCGCGCTGAATACATCCGCCTCATCGATCAATCAGACGCTGCATCGCAAGACCAAGCCCAGTTTCTTGACGGCCATGGTGATGGCGAGGACGAAGACCTTGCGCCAACAGGCGTCGTTCTGGCCCTCGATGCCAACGAATCGGAGAGTCCTGCGCCATGACCCTGAACGCTTGGCTTGATCGCTGGTTTCCTCGCCCCACCCGTGTGCTGGAGTTGTGCCTGCTGGTCTCTGTGATCGTTCACGTGAGCATCTTGTTGATCCGTTTGGTCCCCGAGCAAAGACTGGACCGGTTGCTCAACATTGAGCAACTCGACATCATCTTGGTCAATGCGCTGAGCAACAGCAAATCCCCCAGCGAAGTTCAAGCACTGGCCCAAACCAATTTGCAAGGCGGTGGTGACGCCAACGATAAAACCCGCGCCACATCACCTTTACCGCGTGAAGGGCAAAACCAAGCGGGCCACGATGGACAAAGTGACAGCGAGCGCAAACTCGAACAGATCAAGGCCCAGCAACAACTTCTGATCGCCCGCATTCGCTCTGAGTTGGAGCAAATTCCCGTTCCCGTACCCGGTCAATCTGCAGATGAAGTTCAACGCAAGCGGCAACTCATGCTCAAGCATTTGGCCGAACTCGAAAAGCGCATCGAGACTCAAAACGCCAAGCCGAGAACCCGCTTCATTGGCCCTTCCACCAAAGAAGTGGCCTACGCCGATTTTTACGATCAAGTTCGCTCCCGAATCGAAGCCCACGGTACACGCCACTTCCCCAGTTTCAATGGCAACAAGCTCTACGGATCGCTGACCATGGTCATCACCATCGACTCCTTTGGCCGATTGCGCGATGCTCAAGTTGCTGAAAGCTCCAATCAACCCATGCTGGACCGCAAAGCGCTGTCCATCGTTCATGCGAGCAGCCCTTTCGAGCCTTTCTCTGCTGACCTGAAGCGGCGCGTGGATCAAATTGCTTTGGTCGCCCGCTTCACCTTCACCCGAGACGGCGAGATCAATGCAGAGGTTGCCAAGCCATGAGCCGACTCAAGAGGTGGGGAAAAAGTTTTTTCCTCTGGCTCAAGTTGCTGGTGCTGAGCTTCTTATTGCTTCAGCTTTTGTTCATCGCCCGGGTGGCTTTGATGCGATGGGTTGATCCGGCATCCACCACGGTGCAACGCAGTCAAGTCTGGCAAGTGCTCAAGTCGTCCCCCTTGGACTTTCAATGGCGACAGCAATGGGTGGCCCTGGAGAAAATTCACCCCGACTTGTACCGTGCGGTGATCGCCTCAGAAGACGATTCATTTGTTCAGCACTCTGGCGTTCGCTGGGACGTCATCGAACAAGCGTGGCGTCGCAATGAACGTGCGCAATCGCGATCCAAAGATCCTGACAAAGCCAAGTTGGTGGGCGGGTCGACCATCACCCAGCAATTGGCCAAAAATATATTGCTCAGTGGCGAACGCAATTTGGTGCGCAAAACTGAAGAGCTGGTTTTGACCTACGCCCTAGAACTCTTTTTGGACAAGCGGCGCATTTTGGAGATCTACCTCAATTCGGTGGAATGGGGACGCGGCACCTTTGGCGCTCAGGCCGCAGCCCAACGCCACTTCGGGGTTTCTGCCCGACAACTGGACAGGGCTCAGGCGGCACGGCTTGCAGTGTTGTTGCCACGCCCGCGCAATTACGAGCGCTTCTTGCAGGGCCCTTATGTCACGGACAGAAGCATTTCGCTCATGGCCCGCATGCCTCAAGTTCAACTGCCTTAACCATGCAAGCCCCTGCCGTTCAGACTTATCTTGGGATTGATCCTGGTCTTCAGCGAACCGGTTTTGGCCTCATCCGATCACAAGGGCAAACGCTGGAATACGTCCTGAGCGGAACCATTCAGACCACGCACTTGGATCGCGAAGATTTGCCGGCAAGGCTTGGCGTGATCGTTCAAGGCATTCAGGAATTGGTCGAGCAATATCGGCCCCATGCTTCAGCGGTTGAAATTGTTTTCGTCAACACCAACCCCAAAACCTCTTTGTTGCTGGGGCAAGCGCGCGGCGCATGCATTGCCGCTTTGGTGTCTGGCTCTGTGCCAGTTCACGAATACACCGCGTTGCAACTTAAAAAAGCCATTGCTGGCCATGGTCGAGCCCATAAGGCTGAAATTCAAGAAATGGTCAAGCGCTTGCTGAAGTTGCCCGGTCTGCCCGGTCCCGATGCGGCCGATGCCTTGGGGCTGGCCATCACGCACGCACGCATGGCGCAGGTCATAGATCGCATGGCGCAAAGCAAAATGCGCTATCGCGATTCGCGCATCCGCTGAATCACCAAGCTGGCGCGAGTTGCGCCAAGCCTTGAGGGGCCTTGGACTCGTCGTCAAAGGTCACCACTTCGAAGGCACTGGGCTCATCGATCAGAGCGCGCAACAAACGATTGTTGAGTTCATGCCCAGAGCGGAAAGCCGAATAAGCCGCGAGCAAGGGCTTACCCAAAATGTAGAGATCACCCATGGCATCGAGGATTTTGTGTTTGACGAATTCATCGTCGTAGCGCAATCCCTCTGCATTGAGGACCTTGTAGTCGTCCATCACGATGGCATTGTCCAAGCCACCGCCCAAGGCCAGGCCATTGGAGCGCATGCTTTCCACGTCGCGGGTGAAGCCAAAGGTGCGGGCACGAGCTATCTCGCGAACATAGCTGTTCTGCCCCATGTCGAATTCCACCGCTTGGCCTGTGGAGTCCACCGCTGGATGAGCAAAATCGATTTGAAAACTCAGCTTGAAGCCATGGTGAGGACTTAGGCTTGCCCACTTGAGTTGCTGGCCAACGCCGTGTTCAACGCGAACCTCTTTGAGGACCCGGATGAAACGCTTGGGTGCGGCTTGCAGGGCGATGCCTGCGCTTTGGAGTAGAAACACAAACGAAGCGGCAGACCCATCGAGGATGGGGACTTCTTCAGCATTGATGTCGATGTAGAGGTTGTCGATGCCCAGACCGCAACAGGCTGACATCAAATGCTCCACCGTGATCACCCGAACGCCTTGTGCACTGAGGGTGGAGGCCAAACGCGTGTCGCTCACCGACAAGGCATTGACCGGTATATCGACCGGTACGGGCAAGTCGATTCGCCGAAACACAATGCCTGTGTCGGGAGGTGCAGGCCTTAGGGTGAGCTCCACGCGTCGACCGCTGTGGAGCCCAACACCAACGGCCTTGGTCAGGGTGGAGAGGGTTCTTTGCTTGAGCACAAACGGATTTTAGTCCGCTTGCTTGCGCAAGAAAGCCGGGATCTCGTAATCGTCCATGCCGCTGGAGGACATGGCATCGACCTTGGCCGTTGCATTCACCCGGTTGGTTCGCCACACGCTGGGAATCTGAGAGGACTCGTAGCTGCGGGGGCCAGTCGGGGTCATGGTCGCCATGGGTGAGTTGACCGTTGCACCCATGTGGTTTTGGATGGGATCGGCCGCCACTTGGAAAGGCTGGTTGTCGGTTCCTGTCCTCAAGACCGTGAGGCTGGGCTGTTGGCGACGCGACTGATCGGACAAGCCGGTGGCCACGACGGTCACGCGAATCTGGTCGCCCAGCGATTCGTCATAAGCCGTGCCATAGATCACATGGGCATCGGGCGAAGCAAATGCGCGGATCGTGTTCATGGCTTCACGCGACTCAGACAGCTTGAGGCCACCTTTGGCAGCAGAGATCAGCACCAGCACACCTTTGGCGCCATGCATGTCCACACCTTCAAGCAAGGGGCAAGCCACGGCCTGTTCAGCAGCGATGCGTGCGCGGTCAGGGCCACTGGCCGAGGCCGTGCCCATCATGGCTTTGCCTTGTTCGCTCATCACGGTGCGAACGTCTTCAAAGTCCACGTTCACCAGTGCTTCAACGTTGAAGATTTCAGCGATGCCACCCACCGAATTGCGCAACACATCGTTGGCAAAAGCAAAGGCATCATCCTGACTCACGTCATCGCCCAGCACTTCGAGCAGCTTTTCGTTGAGCACCACGATCAGCGAGTCGACGTTTTCCTCAAGTTCTTTGAGGCCGCTCTCGGCATTGGTCATGCGGCGACCCCCTTCCCAATCGAAAGGCTTGGTGACCACACCCACAGTGAGGATGCCCATTTCGCGAGCGATGCGGGCCACCACAGGGGCTGCGCCTGTGCCTGTGCCACCGCCCATGCCTGCGGTGATGAACACCATGTTGGCGCCCTGAAGGGCTTCACGAATCTGATCTTGAGCTTCTTCAGCCGCACTCAGGCCACGCTCAGGTTTGCTGCCTGCACCCAAACCACCCGCACCGAGCTGGATGGTGCGGGCCGCACTGCTTTGGCGCAAAGCCTGTGCATCGGTGTTGGCACAAATGAACTCCACGCCGCGCACACCGCTGCGAATCATGTGCTGGACTGCGTTGCCGCCACCACCGCCCACGCCGATCACTTTGATTTGGGTGTCGGGATTGAATCCGCGCTCTTCAACCATGTCGATGTTCATGTGTACTCTCCTGAAAAGTTGCAATTGCCGAAATTGAAAAATGTTTTTGTTTGAATGAGAAAAAACCAACGCTTGAATCTGGTGGATCACCCAGCCAAGGGGGTGATTGGGCCAAGGCCTGAATGTTGGAAACGTGATCGTTCATCAGAAGTTCCCCACGAACCAATCTTTGACATGGCCCCAAACGTTTTTGACCTTGCCGTGCTTTTGTGAAACTCGCTGGCCTCGCACACGGGCCAGTCTTGCTTCTTCGAGCAAGCCCATGACGACTGCGGCGCGAGGCTGCGAAACCAGATCAGACAAGGCGCTCATGTGGTGTGGCATGCCTCTGCGAACTGGCTTGAGGAAAATGTCCTCGCCCAACTCCACCATGCCTGGCATGACTGAACTTCCTCCGGTCAGCACAATGCCCGAGGACAGAATTTCCTCGCAACCCGATTCGCGGATGGCCTGATGCACCAAGGTGAAAATTTCTTCAACGCGAGGTTCGATCACACCGGCCAGGGCTTGGCGACTGAGCATGCGTGGGCCGCGGTCACCCAGACCGGGCACTTCAACTTGCATGTCGGGGTCGGCCAGTAATTGCTTGGCGCATCCGGACTCGACCTTGATGTCTTCTGCATCTTTGGTGGGGGTTCTCAAGGCCATGGCGATGTCGCTGGTGATGAGGTCGCCAGCAATCGGAATCACAGCGGTGTGACGGATCGCACCCCCAGTGAACACGGCCACATCGGTGGTCCCTGCGCCAATGTCGACCAGGGCCACGCCCAATTCTTTTTCGTCTGCGGTCAGCACCGAGAGGCTAGAAGCCAGTGGGTTGAGCAAGAGTTGTTCAACCTCTAAGCCACAGCGGCGCACGCATTTGATGATGTTCTCGGCGGCAGTTTGTGCGCCAGTCACGATGTGTACCTTGGCCTCTAAGCGAATGCCGCTCATGCCGATGGGCTCTTTGACATCCTGACCGTCAATCACAAACTCTTGTGGCTCCACCAGCAGCAGGCGCTGGTCATTGGAGATGGTGATGGCACGCGCGGTTTCAACCACACGAGCCACATCGGTGGCGGTCACCTCACGGTCTTTGACGGCCACCATGCCGTGCGAATTCATGCCACGGATGTGGCTGCCCGTGATGCCGGTATAGACGCGGGCGATTTTGCAATCGGCCATGAACTCGGCTTCCTTGAGGGCGGCCTGAATGCTCTGAACCGTTGCATCGATGTTGACCACCACGCCGCGCTTGAGGCCGCTGCTGGGGGCAATGCCAAGTCCGGCCAATTTGAGCGTGCCGCCCGATTGCACTTCGGCAACAACGACCATCACCTTGTGCGTGCCGATGTCCAGTCCCACCACCAAATCTTTGTATTCTTTAGCCATCGATCACCTCATCACAGATGCGTTTGCTTTTGTGCAGGCACTTTGGTCTGCACGCCCTTGAGTCGCATGGCGTAGCCGTGGGCATGCCGCAAATCGGCATATTCCAAGTCATCCACCTTGCGACCGACCCGACTTGCCACCATGGGCAAGCTGCTCAAAAAATCCCTGACCCGCGCGATCACTTCTTCCTCTTCGCCGCGACCCAACTCCAAAACGACGCGCTGTCCCAACTGGACCGACCAACTGCCTCGCTCGCTCAGGCTCAAGGCCTTGATTGGCAGCTTCAGCGGGTTGAGGGCAACCAGCAAACGGCCATGCATGCGCCATACCGCTTCAGATTGCTCATCTGGCCCAGAAAAACGCGGCAAGGTCTGGTCTTCGACCTCATCGAGGTTGACCACAAACACTTCACCGTGGTCGTTGATCATCTTGGAGTCTTGCTCGCTGCCCCAAAACGCAATGGGGCGATGCTCTTGAAGTTCAACGTGCAAGCGCCCAGGAAACTCTCTGGACACACTGGCCTGCCTCACCCAAGGCACAGCTTCAAATACTTTTTGAGCCTTCCTCATGTCCATGGTGAAGAAATTGCCGTTCAATCTGGGCACCACATTGGCCTTGAGCGTCAGTGCATTGAGGTGCCTGAAGTCGCCAGACACACGAATGGCTTGAAGGCTGAACCACGGATTGCGAATGCCCCACCAGAGCGCGCCGCTCAGCACAAAGAGCACCAGCATGACTTGGGCCACCGATGCCGATGCATTCATGAGTCGAATGTCCAGTGGGATTTCATCGCGAACCTGAACTGCCATGGAAGAGGCCATCAGTTGCCCCCCCTCTTGTCGTGGTCCAAGCGGGCTGTCGACAAGACTTGCCAGCACAAGTCCTCATACGACATCCCGGCCACGCGGGCTGCCATGGGAACCAGTGAATGCGAGGTCATGCCCGGTGACGTGTTCATTTCCAAGAGGTAAGGCAGACCCTCTTTTTCGCTCAACATCAAGTCGGCTCGGCCCCAACCCCGGCAACCCAGGGCCTCGAACGCTTGCAAGGACATGTGCTGAATCTGTTGCTCCAACTCAGCGGGCAAACCACTGGGGCAGTGGTAGCGAACCACATCGGTGAAGTACTTGTTTTGATAGTCGTATGCACCCTGAGGGGCTTCGATGCGTATCACGGGCATCGCCTTGAGGCCATCGGGCATTTGCACCACAGCACAGGTCAGTTCAGGGCCTTGTATGAAGGACTCCACCAATACCGTGGGCTCGAGAGACTCGCACAGTGCGATGGCCGCTGCCATGTCTTCTCGTCGGGTGACCTTGGTGACGCCAATCGAAGAACCTTCATGGGGTGGCTTGACGATGAGCGGCAAGCCAAGTGCTTGGCAGACCTGATCGGCAAGTTCAGCGTCAACGGGCGCATTCAAAACACGGCTGGTTGCATTGCGCAAACCATGGCTGGTCCAGATGCGCTTGGTCATGACTTTGTCCATGGCAATTGCAGAGGCCATCACACCAGAGCCGGTATAGGGAATGCCCAACAGCTCCAGCGCGCCTTGCAAGCTGCCGTCCTCGCCGCCCCGTCCATGCATGGCGATGAAGACCCGAGTGATGCCCAGTGCCATCAAATCGGACAGGGGGCGCTGGCCAGGATCAAAAGCCTGAACATGGAGCCCTTTGCTCTGCAAGGCCTGCAACACGCCTTGACCTGACATCAACGAGACCTCCCGCTCGCTGGAGGTGCCGCCCATGAGCACCGCCACCCGGTCGCGCTGTGGGTCAAGAGGGCGAATCGAGGAATGCATCATGCCCCCACCCCCTTGGCGTTCAGCACGGCTTTGAAGCGTTGCGGGATTTGACCAATCGATCCAGCGCCCATGCACAGGACCACATCGCCATCGCGCGTTGACTTGAGCAGCAACTGCGTGAGTTCGTCCAAACTGGGTGCAAACACCAAAGACTCTTGGTGGGCCACACGCAAGGCACGCGCCAATGAACGGCCATCGGCTGCGGCGATCGGCGACTCGCCTGCGGCATAAACCTCGGTCAGCCAAACCACATCGGCCTCGCACAACACACTGACGAAGTCTTCAAAGCAATCACGGGTTCTCGTGTAGCGGTGCGGTTGAAAAGCGGCCACCACTCTGCGCCCTGGAAATGCGCCTCGGGCTGCTGCCAGAGTGACCTTGAGTTCCGCGGGATGGTGACCGTAGTCCTCGATCAGGTGAAATTGGCCGCCATCGGCGCTGGGCCAATCGCCATGCGACTGGAAGCGACGCCCCACGCCCTTGAACTCACCAAGGGCCTTGACGGTAGCTTCATCCGGCAAGCCGAGTTCCACTGCCACCGCAATCGCGGCCAAGGCATTGAGGACATTGTGAACACCGGGCAAGTTGAGCTTGACCTTCAGCGGCGGCAAAGTCACGCCATTGCTTCGGGTCACCTCAAAGTGCATGCTTGGGCCATCGGCACGAATGTGACTGGCTCGCACCTGTGCATCCTCACTCAGCCCATAGGTGGTGATGGGGCGCGAGACCTGCGGCAGGATGGCCCTCACCGCTGGATCGTCCACACACAAAATCGCCGCGCCGTAAAAAGGCATGCGGTGAAGAAAGTCGACAAAGGCCTGTTGCAAGCGGGCGAAATCATGGCCATAGGTGTCCATGTGGTCGGCATCGATGTTGGTCACCACCGCCATCACCGGATTGAGGTTGAGGAAAGACGCATCGCTTTCATCTGCCTCTACGACGATGTGCTCGCCTTTGCCCAACATGGCGTTGGCGCCAGCGCTGTTGAGTCGACCACCAATCACAAAAGTTGGGTCAAGCCCGGCTTCGGCCAAAACGCTGGCGACCAAGCTGGTGGTTGTGGTCTTGCCATGCGTGCCTGCAATTGCCACGCCTTGCTAGAGTCGCATCAACTCGGCCAGCATCACCGCACGAGGCACCACAGGAATCAATCGCGCATGGGCCGCCACCACCTCAGGGTTGTCGGGACTGACTGCAGTGGACGTCACCACCGCATCGGCGCCGACTTGATGTGCGCTGGCATGACCCACATGGGTGGTGATGCCCATGTTGCGCAAACGCTCGAGCGCAGGACCATCGCTCAAGTCAGAACCAGACACCACATAGCCCAGGTTGTGCAGGATTTCTGCAATGCCACTCATGCCCACACCACCGATGCCGACAAAGTGAATGTGACGGATGGCGTGCTTCATGCCACCACCTCCTCACAGGCGCGCACCAAATGCTCGGTGGCATCGCGTTGGGCCATGCCATGTGCCTTAGTGGCCATGCGGGACAAGGTCTCGCGGTCGCAACTGCGCATCAATTGGCTCAAGGCCTGCGCAGTCAATTCGTGTTGAGGCACAAGCCAAGCGGCATTCTCGTTGGCGAGGAAGCTGGCGTTGCGAGTTTGATGATCGTCCACCGCATGGGGGAAGGGCACGAACAGCGCGGCCACACCCACAGCGGCCACTTCGGTCACGGTGCTGGCACCAGAGCGGGCGATGACGAGGTCTGCGCGCGCCATTTCGCCGGCCATGTCGTCGATGAAGGCTTTGAGTTCGCCTTGAACACCATTCTGTTCATAGAGGCGATTCAATTCAGCCAGGTGTTTTTCGCCGCTTTGGTGAACCACCAAGGGACGCTCGCGTTCGGGAATCAAAGCCAAAGCGCTGGGCACACGTTCATTGAGTGCAGTGGCCCCCAAACTTCCACCCACGACCAAGATGCGCAGTGGACCTTGACGTTGGGCATAGCGCACTTGGGGCTCGGGCACTTTCAAGAAGGCCTCGCGCAATGGGTTACCCACCCACTCGCTGCGGGGCAAGGCATTGGGGAAAGCACACATGCGCTTGCTCGCCCATCGCGCCAGCCAACGGTTGGCAGTCCCTGCGATGGCGTTTTGCTCATGCAGCACCAGGGGTCGCCCAAGCAGCGCGCCCATCAGACCTGTGGTGAAACTGATGTAACCACCGAAACCAACCAAGACATCGGGCCTGCGCTGACGAATCACTTGTGCGCTGGCGTACAAGGCTTTGATCAAGCGCCAAGGCAAACGCAGCCAAGTGCCCAAACCCTTGCCACGCACACCGCCAAAGTCCAGTGCCACCCAATCAAAGCCATGGCTGGCAACGACTCTGCTTTCCATGCTGGGTGGTGGGCCACCCAGCCAACTCACTTGCCAGCCCTTTTGACGCAATGCCTCAGCAACAGCAAGAGCTGGGAAGATGTGTCCGCCGGTTCCACCTGCCATGATCATCACCGAGGCGCTCATCGACGGCCTCCATGCATCATCACTCGGTTCTCGTGGTCCACCCTCAGCACGATCGCCATGCAAATGAGGTTGAACATCATGGCTGAACCACCAAAGCTCATGAAGGGCAAGGTCAAGCCTTTGGTCGGCAAGGCGCCCAAGTTCACGCCAATGTTGATGAAAGCCTGAAAGCCAATCCAGATGGCAATGCCCTGAGCCACGAGGCCAGAGAAGAGGCGTTCCATGGCCATGGCTTGGCGGCCGATGTACATGATGCGTCGGGTCAACCACATGAAGACCAAAATCACCAAGGACACGCCGATGAAGCCAAATTCCTCACCGATGACGGCAAGCAAAAAGTCGGTGTGAGCCTCTGGTAACCAATGCAATTTCTCAATGCTTCCACCCAAGCCCACGCCTGTCCATTCGCCGCGGCCCAATGCAATGAGGGCATGAGAGAGTTGATAGCCTTTGCCCAGGGCGTTTTCTTCGGTCCATGGATCAAGATAGGCAAAGATGCGCTCTCGCCGCCATGAAGATGAGGCAATGATCGCCACGAAGATGATCAACAACAAGAATGCATTGAGGAAGAACATGGTGGCGTTCACACCACCCAAGAAAAGAATGCCCATGGCGATCACGGCAATCACCATGAAGGCGCCCATGTCGGGTTCGGCCAGCAGCAACAAACCGACCACACCAATGGCGGCGGCAATGGGCAATACAGCGCGGAAAAAGCGCTCTTTGACTTCCATTTTTCGCACCATGTAGTTGGCCGTGTACATGAGCACACCCAACTTGGCAAATTCGGAAGGCTGGAAATTGATCACCCCAAAAGACAACCAACGCCTTGCCCCATTGACGCCTTTGCCGATGAAGGGCACCAGCACCAAAATGAGCAAGACCAAAGAAGCGATGAAGACCCATGGGGCCCAGCGTTCCCAAACGCTCATGGGAATTTGAAACACCAGCAAGGCGGCGACAAAGGCCAAGCCCAAAGAGATGATGTGCCGAACCAAATAGAAAGACGGACTGAGCTTTCCACCCACGCGCGGGTTGTCGGCCATGGCAATCGATGCCGAGTACACCATGACCAAGCCCAAGGCCAGCAAAGTGAGCAAGGCCAGCAACAGCGAAGGATCAAAACTTCGGATGCTGACCGGCGAGGCCTTGGTGCGCGCAAATTCTTCGCCGTGCAAACGAACAGGCAGTTCGTCCACGGTGGGTTCGCTGGCCTTGTTGGGCCACCATTGGCGCAAGCGTTCGACCAAGGTGCTCATGAGCCCAAGCCCTCCTCGCCCAATTCGTTCACGGCCTGCACGAAAACTTGGGCGCGGTGAACGTAGTTGCGGAACATGTCCAGGCTCGCACAAGCTGGCGAGAGCAACACAGCGTCTCCTGCCACAGCACACCGCGCGGCGCGGCGAACGGCCTCGGGCAAATCCACCGCATGGTGAATGTCCACGCCCGAGGGTTTGATGGCGGCCTCAATGGCTTTGGCATCTTGTCCCAGCAGCACCACCGCGCGCACGTGATCACGGACCGGCTCCAGCAAGGGCGAGAAGTCTTGTCCCTTGCCATCGCCCCCCATGATGACAACCAAACTTTGCTGCACTCCCAAACCTTGCAGCGCCGCAACGGTCGCGCCAACGTTGGTGCCTTTGGAGTCATCGATGTAGTGAACCTCGTTGATCACCGCCACCGATTGGGTGCGATGTGGCTCACCGCCGTATTCGCGAAGTCCATACAACATGGCCGCCATGCCACGCCCAGTGCTCAAGGCCAAAGCCAATGCCGCCAAGGCGTTTAAAGCATTGTGCCGGCCACGGATTCGCAACGCATCGGCGGGCATGAGGCGCTGGATGTGCAACTCAGGTTCTTCATCGTTCTTGCGCCGCTTGATGGTTTCATCTGCAGGATGTGCGCGAACCAGCCAGGACATGCCGTTGACTTCCTCCAAGCCCCAATCACCAGGCTGTGTGGGCATGTCGGGGCCAAAGGTTTGAACCGACACAACTTGTTTGGCTTTTTTGGCGGCTTCTTGTGCAGCGGGCAGCCAAGCCATCACCAAGGGGTCGTGGCGCGGCAAGAGGGCCATTGCGCCAGAGCCAAAGATGTTGAACTTGGCCTTCGCATAGGCTTGCATGTCGCCGTGCCAGTCCAAATGATCTTGAGTGATGTTGAGCACAGTGGCTGCGGTGGGCTTGAAGTCTTTGACTTCATCGAGTTGAAAACTGGAGAGCTCCAATACCCAAACCTCGGGCAATTCGTGGAGAACCTTGAGCAAGGTGTCCATGAGGCAAGGCCCCACATTGCCCGCCATCTCCACCCGTGCGCCTGAACGCTCAACGAGTTGGGTGGTGAGCTGGGTCACTGTGGTTTTGCCATTGGTCCCAGTGATGGCAAGGATTTGAGGCGCATACGACTGGGTTTGCTGAAGTTCGTTGAGGGCCGCTTGGAACAGGGTCAACTCTGTGCCCACCCAAAGGCCCATGGCTTGAGCAGCCTGCCAGACGGCTGCGATCTTGGACGGGGGCAGTCCTGGGCTTTTGAAGACCGCTCGCACATCGCTGCCCTCGATCAGGCTGGCGTCCATCGGACTGCCCACTTTCAGGGTCAGGCGATCACCAAACTCTGCTTTGAGTTCAGTCACTGCATCCGCGTGCGGTGGTGCGGGTCTGTCGTCAGCAACGCTCACCCTGGCGCCTTGTTTCAGGCACCAGCGCACCATGGACAGCCCAGAGTCGCCCAGGCCAAGGATGAGAACGTGTGCGTTGGCTTCCATCATCTGAGCTTCAGGGTGGACAAGCCCACCAAACACAAGAGCATGGTGATGATCCAGAACCGAACCACCACCTGGGTTTCTTTCCAACCGCTTTTTTCGAAGTGATGGTGCAAGGGCGCCATTTTCAAAATGCGACGACCTTCACCAAAACGGCGCTTGGTGTATTTGAAGTAAGCGACTTGGGCCATCACCGAGAGGGCTTCCACCACAAAAATGCCACCCATCACAGCGAGGACGATTTCTTGCCTAACAATGACAGCAATGGTGCCCAGTGCACCGCCCAAAGCCAGTGCGCCCACATCGCCCATGAAGACTTGGGCAGGATGGGTGTTGAACCACAAAAAGGCCAGTCCTGCACCTGCCATGGCGGCACAGAAGATGAGCAACTCACCTGCGCCAGGGATGTGTGGAAGGATCAGGTATTTGGAATACACCGCGTTGCCACTGACGTAAGCAAAGACGCCCAGTGCAGAGCCCACCATGATCACCGGCATGATGGCCAAGCCATCTAAACCATCGGTGAGGTTCACGGCATTGCTGGAGCCCACGATCACCAAATAGGTGAGGATCACAAAGCCCAGCACGCCCAGCGGATAGCTGACTTGTTTGAAGAAGGGCAACATCAGATTGGCCTTGGGTGGCAAGTTCACGTCAAAACCCGAGCTCACCCAGGAGAAGAACAACTCCATCACACGCCAGTTGCTGTTTTCAGAAATGCTGAACACCAAATACAGCGCAGCCAGCCCGCCAATCATGGATTGCCAAAAGTATTTTTCGCGTGAGCGCATGCCCTCGGGGTCTTTGCGAACGACTTTGCGCCAGTCGTCGACCCAACCGATGGCTCCCATGCCCAAAGTCACCGCCATCACCACCCAGACAAAACGGTTGGACCAGTCGAACCACAGCAAGGTCGAGACGGCAATCGCAAACAGGATCAACACTCCGCCCATGGTGGGTGTGCCCGACTTGGCGAGGTGCTCGCTCACGCCGTAGCTGCGAATGGGTTGACCCATTTTGAGTTCAGCCAACTTACGGATCACCCAAGGCCCGGCGATCAGGCCGATGAGCAATGCGGTCATTGCGGCCATGACGGCTCGGAAGGTCAGGTACTGGAACACGCGCAAAAAACCCAAGTCCTCGAAGTGGGCTTGCAACCATTGAGCCAGGTTCAGCAGCATGAGACCTCCCGTTGATCGCCACGGCCAGTTTGGGCCACCAACTGCGCCACCAGTTGCTCCATGCGCATGAAGCGCGATCCCTTGACCACGAGTGAGCCCAGTTGCTTCATCGTGGCCACCACGGCTTGTTCAAGCTCGGTCATGCTGTCGAAGTGACGCCCTTGCGCAAGGTCACCGCTGGTGTGACGGCTCAAGTCGCCCAGGGTGAAGACCTGATCAATGCCGCGCTGTCGCGCATGCTCGCCCACCTCGCGATGGAAGGCCTCGCCTTGATCGCCCACTTCGCCCATGTCGCCCAGCACCAGCAAGCGTGGGCCGGGCAGAGCCGACAAGGTGTCGATGGCAGCACAAACCGAATCGGGATTGGCGTTGTAGGTGTCGTTGAACAATTTCACCCGATGACCCTGCCAGTCCAGATCGATCAACTCGGAGCGACCACGGATGGCGCGGAAAGCTTCAAGTCCGTCGACGATTTGCTTGAGTGACACCGGAGCCGACAAGGCCAAGGCCACCGCCGCTTGGGCATTGCGCAGATTGTGTTCACCCGCGAGGTGCAACTTGACATTGAGCGGGCCAAGTGGCGACACCAAGCTCATCACCCAGTGGTCATCCACCCAGCGGTGCCTGACCATGTCGACCTCACCGCCTGCACCAAAGCGGCGCACGGCGCGTGCGCCAGCCAGCGATTGCCACAAATTGCTGAAGGCATCGTCCGCAGGAAACACTGCACACCCTTGGGCACTAAGGTGTTCAAAAGCGCTGGCGTTTTCTCGCGCCACGGCCTCGACCGACTTCATGAATTCCTGATGCTCGCGTTGCGCGTTATTGACCAGCACCGCATCGGGAGCTGCCCAGGCCGCAATTTGTGCGATCTCGCCTGGATGGTTCATGCCCAACTCCAATACGGCCACCTCGTGTTGCTCGCGCAAGCGCAATAGCGTCAAGGGCACACCGATGTCGTTGTTGAAATTGCCTTGCGTGGCCAACGCCGCTTCACCGTAGCCAGCGCGCAAAATCGATGCGACCATTTGAGTGACGGTGGTCTTGCCGTTGGAGCCAGTCACAGCCAGCAAGGGCTTGCCCCAGCGACGGCGCCAAGCGGCTGCCCATTCACCCAAAGCAAGTCGGGTTTGTGCCACACGAATCACAGTGACCTTGGCATCCACATCCAAATCTTGTTCGACCAGGACGGCAACCGCACCGGCTGCAATCGCGGCCTGAACGTGTGCATGTCCGTCAAATCGTTCGCCCTTGAGCGCCACAAAGCAATCGCCTGCTTGAACCTCGCGGCTGTCGGTGCACACCCTATCGATGGCACGCCATGGGCCAGCAGGCCTGATCTGCGCCGAGGGCAAAAGGCTCTGCACATCCTGGAGCGTCCACGCGAGCGCGGCGTTCATGCGGCCCTCCACTGGTTCAACGCGGCTTGCGCGTGCCGCTCATCTGAAAAGGGATGACGAACCCCTTGAACCTCTTGATAGGCTTCATGACCCTTGCCTGCAATCACCACCCAGTCTTTGGCGGTAGCCTGGGCAATCGCTTGGGCGATGGCTTTGTCGCGTTGCAATTCAATGGTCAAACCTTG
>JACCDO011570561.1_pt1 | contig 32340 bp, 31 predicted proteins | sample 7446101 | NCBI WGS metagenome assembly JACCDO01 (sample SAMN15323440, study PRJNA562643) | freshwater metagenome | isolation source: river surface water | place: USA:Blue River Watershed | collected 2017-08-16 | reverse complement strand
GCGCGTGCGCGGCATCGACTTGGGGCGCCTGGACTTAGAGGCTAATAACCAAGGCGATACCTGGCAGATGCGCAAAGTGAATCTCAGCAATCCCGATGGCAAATTGACCGGCAATCTGGATTGGCTGGTGCGGGCCGCCGAAGGCCGCAACCCGGCCCAAAATCGCTCGCGCTTAGTGTTCAAGCTCGACACCCCCAATAGCGGCAAGCTGCTGGAGCGCTGCGGCTTTCCCGGCACGGTGAAAAACAGCGCCGCCAAGCTGGAAGGGGAGCTGAATTGGGACGGCCCGCCCTCGTCTGTGGATTACAAAACCCTGAGCGGCAAGCTCTCTCTGGACGCCAACAAAGGCCAATTCGCCAAGCTCAATCCCGGCGCGGGACGACTGCTGGGCATTTTGAGTTTGCAAAGCCTGCCCCGGCGCATCACTTTGGACTTCAACGATATTTTTAGCCAAGGCTTTGCCTTTGATTCCATCGTCGGCGATGTGCAAGTGCAACACGGCAGCTTCACCACCCAAAACCTGCGCATCCAAGGCCCCGCCGCCAGCATCGTCATGAGCGGCGACGCCGACCTCAACCAAGAAACGCAAAACTTGCGCGTGCGCGTACAGCCCGCCATCGGCGAAACCCTGTCCGTGGGCGCCATGTTTGTGAATCCCGTCATGGGCGTCGCCACCTACCTCGCCCAAAAACTGCTCAAAGACCCCTTGGGCCAAGCCTTTGAATTCGACTACCGCGTCACCGGCTCGTGGAGCGACCCCAAAGTAGAAAAAGTCGGCGCCGCCCTAGTAGCTAAACCCGACCCCAAGAGCGACCCCAAACCCTAAGCGCCAGGGCGCTGTCACGGCCCATAGCGGCGGCATGGGGGGGCGAATTTTTTGGAACCCCCAAATCCAAACAGGAGAAGCCCATGAATGCTGGCGATAGGTCTTACCGTATTGGTGCGGTGCAAATGGTGTCCGGGCCAGATGTGGCAGAAAACCTCAAGCAAGCCGCCCACTGGATCGCCCAAGCCGCCGCCGAAGGCGTGCACCTGCTGGCCCTACCGGAATACTTTCCCCTGATTAGCGGCGACGAATTCGCCAAACTGCGCTGCGCCGAGCAGCCCGGCGACGGGCCTCTACAGAATTTTTTACGGGAACAGGCGCAACGGCACGGCCTGTATTTGGTGGGCGGCTCCATCCCGCTGGTGGCAGATGTGCCCAATAAAGTGCTGAACAGCACCCTGGTATTTGGCCCCGAGGGCCAACAACTGGCCCGCTACGACAAAGTGCATTTGTTTAGCTTCAGCAAAGGCCAAGAAAGCTACGACGAAAGCCGCAGCATCCAAGCAGGCAAGCAGATCGTGACCTTCGATACCCCCCTGGGCCGGGTGGGGCTGTCCATTTGCTACGACCTGCGCTTTCCCGAATTCTTCCGCGCCATGGGGCCAGTGGACATCATCATCCTGCCCGCCGCTTTCACCTACACCACCGGCCAAGCCCACTGGGAAGTGCTACTCCGCGCCCGCGCCATCGAAAACCAGTGCTACCTCGTCGCCTCCGCCCAAGGCGGCACCCACCCCCATGGCCGCGTCACCTGGGGCCACAGCATGGTCATCGACCCCTGGGGCGAAATCCTGCACCAACTCCCCACCAACCCCGGCCTAAGCCATGCCCCCTACCACCCCCAACACCTCACCCAAATTCGCCAAAACCTCCCTGCCTTACAACATCGGCGCTTTTAGACGGAGTAGAGGGGTGAGGAACAAAACTGTGGTGCGTCCCCTATTGTTCGCGGGCTATTGTTTCATGGAGGTAAAACAATGGATGCTATGACTTACACGGCGGTGCGCGCCAACCTTGCCAGCACGATGGATCGGGTGTGTAACGACCACGAGGCTTTGATCATCACTCGCAATGGCCAGCAATCCGTAGTGATGCTCTCGCTCGAAGATTACCAAGCGCTGGAAGAAACCGCCTATCTGTTGCGCACCCCGGCCAACGCCCTGCGTTTGCTTTCAGCGGTGGCGCAACTCAACGCAGGCCAAGGTGTTGAGCGGGAATTGGCAGAATGAAACAGGTTTTTGCCGAGGAAGCCTGGGAAGACTATCTGTACTGGCAAAAAACAAGACAAACGGATGGTGGAGCGGATCAACAAGCTAATCCGTGAAACACAACGGGAACCATTCGACGGCATGGGCAAGCCCGAGGCCTTGAAACATGCCCTATCAGGCTTTTGGTCCCGCCGCATCACCAATGAACATCGGATGGTGTACCGCGTAGACGCTGATGCCCTGCTGATCGCTCAGCTGCGGTTTCATTATTGAGACGCTTGAGGTTCAATGGGGACGGACTGAAACCGTGGTGAGTCCCCTATTGTTCCCCCCAAAAAGAACCCCGAGAGCTTGCGGCTCTCGGGGGTTTTTACGACACATTTGGGGCTACGAATTACCTTAGATAGTTTCAGTTGAACATTCTTGCATGGTGTCATCTCCTATCGGTTGAAGCAGAATTATCATATACCCTTGCCCAGGCAGAAGCAAATCGTTCGGCAAGGCCAGTGTCCAGCGTTCAAACCCGAGACCATCGTTCTGCAAGTAGTGGTCGCTAGGAATCTCTCCGAGGCCAAAGCGTTTAAAGACTACCTTCCAGCCCTTCGGAGCCTTTACTGAAATAACCGCTCCCTTAATATAACGGGTTATATCACCGGCTAAAAATGGCTCAGTACGTGCATCCTGATGCCATTTAACGGTTCTTTCCATTTTTACGGCCAAATCTCCATCGGACCTGCTATCCGCATATTCGTTAAGCGGGATATTGATGTTAATCTTATCTTTAGAACAGGTAACTAATTCCGGAGAGGTTTTTTCATCAACAACTTTCCCGTTAAATCTCAGGGCAACAAGCTCAGGGATGGGGCAATCTTCCATTGGCGAATGAAGAGAGACTGTGTGTTTAAAAACCGGACTTCCTGAGGCAGGCGATAATACAATAGTCGAATTCGTGGTGCAGGTGATCGTTAGCATCGACCTTGTCCTATCTTGTTCAACAAGATAGGAAATATTATGTGACTCGAAATGATATGCAGAATCTCCGTTAAAAAACTGGTTTTGAAGCAAACCTGTCGCTTTGTCATGAGAGGCAGGAAGCAAATCTTTCAATAGCTCCCTCGTCAAGTGCCCCCATCTCTCTAAGACACTCTCCCGCCCTTTGAGATTAACAGGCGAGTACATCGCCTCATAAATATACTTTTGAAATATTTCAGTAAATTGACTCGTTTTAAGTATTACCGCAAAAACACCAGCCCCAAGAATTGCCTCCCCAGTCTTTGATATAAACTCAGCGGAACGCTCCGGGATCCACGAAACTACCAAATTGTCAAATACCGTACCAAGCAACAAAAGGAGCAAGCCAGAGATGAACATTGTTGCGACCAAATTGTTTCGCACAGGATCAACAATGATTTTGTTCAAGATGTCAGGAATATATTTCATAAATGGTATTTGTCGAACATGACGGGGGACAGCGTACGGTTTTGCCGGAGGCAGTTCGCGAACAAACTCTGGCGACCCCCTACAGGAACAAAACGGCGAAATCATACACCCATTGGCATATATGTTGCGACCATTTTCACGGCACGATGTAGCCGCGTAGATGGGCTGAGGCACGAAGCCCCGCAGAGCCATCAAATTCACCGGGAATTCTGGGCTTCCTGCGTCTGCCCAGCCTACACACGGTGCCGCCTCTTACTGTTCATCTGTCTTCTTGAGAAAAACAGGGGACAGACCATGTTTTTGTAAAGGCAGTTCGCGAGTAACCCCTAGCGAACCACTAAAAAAAACGTCATAATCATACACTGATTGAATTGGTTTTCTAGACAATTTGACTGATTTGCGTATGACGAGAAAAAAACAGTCTGTCTCCCACTGCCATTTTCACACCATCGTACTAATACACACCCAAACAGGCAGAGCAAAGCACCTCCAGGCAACATGGCAGGGCGGTGCCTGTTCTTGTTGCTAATCTGCACCTTGCCTGGTGATACCATCCCGCCTTCGTTTAATTTGCCCTTAGCTAACATGAGTCCGCCGCGTTTTAGCCCTTTGCTTGTGCTGTCGTTTTGCTGCCCTGTGTTTGGGGGATGCGCATCATGATGGGGCGTTTGCGCAGTTCGCCTAGGGCGGGGTTGGTTTTGATGGGCTTGGCGTTGTTGCTCTTGCCGTTTGCGGTGTCAGCGGGGGCGGGCAATTCGTGGGTGCGGGTGCTGGACTTTGCCCTGCTGTACATCATGCTGGCCCTGGGCCTGAACATCGTGGTGGGTTTCGCGGGCCTGTTGGATTTGGGCTACATCGCGTTCTACGGGGTGGGGGCTTATCTTTACGCGCTACTCTCGTCACCCCACTTAGCCATGGCTTTTCCGTCTTTGGCGCCGGGGCTGGATTGGCCGCTGTGGGTGATTTTGCCCTTGGGCGCCCTGTTAGCCGGGCTGTTTGGCATGCTTTTGGGCGCGCCCACTTTGCGCCTGCGCGGTGATTATCTGGCCATTGTTACTTTGGGCTTTGGCGAAATCATCCGCATCTTCTTGAATAACCTAAACGCGCCCGTCAACCTCACCAACGGCCCGCAAGGCATCGCGGGCGTGCTGCCGGTGCGGGTGGCGGGCTTGAATTTAGGCGAGGGCCTGCGCCTGTGGGGCGTGAGCATTCCCAGCATTCATCTCTATTACTACCTGTTCTTGCTGCTGACTCTGGGCATTGTGTTTGTGTCCCTGCGTTTGGAAGATTCGCGCATTGGCCGGGCCTGGGTGGCGATACGGGAAGACGAAATCGCCGCCAAAGCCTGCGGCATCAATACCCGCAATATCAAACTGTTGGCCTTTGCCATGGGCGCTAGCTTTGGCGGCGTGGCCGGGGGCTTGTTTGCGGGCTTCCAGCAATTCGTCAGCCCAGAGAGCTTTTCCCTCACCGAATCCGTGATGGTGCTGTGCATGGTGGTGCTGGGGGGCATGGGCCATATTCCGGGGGTGATTTTGGGCGGTTTGATTTTGGCCATCCTGCCGGAAATCCTGCGCTGGGGCGCCACACCGGTACAGCAAGCCTTGTTTGGCAAGGTCTATCTCGACCCGGAATCCCTGCGCATGTTGCTGTTCGGTCTGGCGCTGATTTTGGTGATGCTCTATCGCCCGGCGGGCTTGCTGCCTTCGCCGGTGCGTCAACGGGAATTTGCCGAAGCTGCTGAAGAAGAACACGACATGGAACAACTGGAAGGAGGCCGAGCGTGAGCGTATTGCTGGCAGCAGAGGGCATAGGCAAACGCTTTGGCGGCGTGCAAGCCCTATCCGAGGTGTCCCTGACCATTAATCAGGGCGAAATCTACGGCCTGATCGGCCCCAATGGCGCGGGCAAAACCACCTTTTTCAATGTGCTCACCGGCCTGTACAGCGCCGACCAAGGCCAGGTGTTGTTCCAGGGCAAAAAGCTCAATTTGGGAGCGCCCCATGAAGTGGCCCGCAGCGGCATCGCCCGCACTTTCCAAAACATCCGCCTGTTCGCCAACATGAGCGCCCTGGAAAACGTCATGGTGGGGCGCCATATCCGCAGCCGGGCTGGCGTGCTAGGGGCCGTCCTGCGCAACCGGGCCACGCGGGCGGAAGAAGCCGCCATCCTTAACCGGGCGGTGGAGCTGCTGCGCTATGTGGGCATCGACAACCGGGCCAATGAATTGGCGCGCAATCTCTCTTATGGCGAGCAACGGCGCTTGGAAATCGCCCGCGCCTTAGCCACGGAACCTCAGCTCCTGGCCCTGGACGAGCCCGCTGCTGGCATGAATGCCACCGAAACCGCCGCCCTGCGGCAGCTGATCGAAGGCCTGCGCGCTGACGGCACCACGGTGCTGCTCATTGAACATGATGTGAAACTGATTATGGGCCTGTGCGACCGGGTGGCGGTGTTGGATCGCGGCGAAAAAATCGCCGAAGACGTGCCCGCCGTGGTACAGAAAAATCCCAAAGTGATCGAAGCCTATTTAGGAGCGGGCCATGCTTGAAGTGCGTGACCTGAAAGTACATTACGGCGGTATCGCCGCCGTCAAAGGCATTTCCTTTAGCGTCCAGAGTGGCGAAATGGTGTGCCTGATCGGCGCCAACGGCGCTGGAAAAACCACCACCCTCAAAGCCCTAGCGCGCATGGTGCCCGCCCAAGGCGCCGTGCTCTACCAAGGCCAAGACATCCTGCACCGGCCCTGCCACGAGCTCATCGGTGACGGCCTAACCCTGGTACCGGAAGGCCGGGGCGTATTCGCCCGCCTCACGGTGGAAGAAAACCTGGAAATGGGCGCCTACTGCCGCCCCGGCCAGGATTTTCGGCCCGACCTAGAGCACATCTACGGCCTCTTACCCCGGCTAGCGGAACGGCGCAAACAACTGGCGGGCACGCTGTCCGGCGGCGAACAACAAATGCTCGCCATCGGTCGCGCCCTGATGAGTCACCCCAAACTGCTGCTCCTAGACGAACCCTCCATGGGCCTCGCCCCCATCATGGTGCAGAAAGTGTTCGAAGTGATCCAAACCGTCGCCGCCAGCGGCGTCACCGTGCTCCTCGTCGAGCAAAACGCCCAACTCGCCCTCTCCTGCTGCACCCGTGGCTACGTCATGGAAACCGGCCAAATCACCCTAAGCGACACCGCCCCCGCCCTACTCGCCAACCCCAAAGTCAGAGCGGCCTACTTGGGCGAATAGAAACATCATTGGGTAATGCCAGACTTGGCCAGCACGCTGGCCAAACCAGCCTATAGCACTCCAGACAGAAACACTAAATTTTCTTAGCACAAAAAAAGATTAGTGCTAATATTTCTTGGTGCAACGCGAGATAGAGGGCAAAATCATGAAAAACACCGCAGGCCCGCCCGTGGAGGGTGAAGACTTTTTTGGGCGTACCAGCGAATTGGCGCGCTTATTGGAGTTGATTGACAACCATGACGTGCTGCTACTGGGGCCGCGCCGTATTGGCAAAACCTCTATTTGCCGCCAAGTTATGGAGAAGGTTAAACAGCAAAACTGGCAGACAGTGGAAATCAATGTCGCCTCCTGCCAAGACGAGCGGGCGGTGTTGCGTAAGTTGTATGAAGCCGTCAGCCCGGCTTTGGCTACGTGGTTAGATAAAGTCAAAAGCGGCGTTGCTACGGGCGTATCGGCACTGGCGGAGCGGCTGCAAAGCGTAGATTTGGCCGGGTTTGGTATAGAGCTCAACCGGGGCAGTGAACAAGACTGGACGCAATCCGGTAACAAGCTGCTGAAATTGTTAGCTCAGGCGGAACAGCCCTGGCTGATTTACGTTGATGAGCTGCCGATTTTCTTGTTTAACCTGATTCGCAACGATGCAAATGGTGGCGTGCAACGGGTGCGGCGCTTTTTGGACTGGTTCCGTAATGATGTGCGCGCCCAGCCTGATACCCGGCATATTCGCTGGCTGTTATCCGGTTCCGTGGGGCTGGATACCTTGGTGCAAGAGCACCGCATGGCCGACACCATCAACAGTCTCAAGCATGAAACTCTGCCCGCATTTGGTGAAGACATGGCGGTGGCGATGCTCACAAAGCTCGCTGGCCACTATGCGCTGCCGTTTGACGCTGCTCATGCAATAAGTTTGGTGGCCCAAATCCGCTGGCCACAACCTTATTACTTGCAGTTGGCGTTTCAAAATCTGCGCGCCCTGCACAGCTGTAATCCCGATAGCGCCTTAGCTGAGCTGATTCCGCCCGCGATTAAGAAACTGGCCGAGCCGGACTGTGCCAACGATTTTCATCACTGGCGGGAGCGGCTGTCTGTGCAGTTGAGTAAAGCCGATGCCGCCCATGTGGAAGCCCTGCTCGATTACTGCGCGAAGGATAGCCAGGGCGTACGCCCGGAGATGCTGCTGGAGGTGCTGGCGCAACGCCTACCGAATGACAGCAATGAAGAAATGCGCCAGCGTTTCATCCGCCTGCGCGACATCCTGCTGCGGGATGCCTATTGGCAGGCGGACGAGACTAGCGGCAGTAAACGCTATCGTTTTTGTTTGGAGCCACTACGCTTGTGGTGGTTGGGAAGGAACACGCTGTGAGCGCCCATCATTACAACCCGGACTGGCTGGACGACGATAGTTTGCTGGCCCATTTCATTGCCCGTCGCCCGGATTTCCAATTTCTACGGGACGAGTTAAGCCGGATCGCCCTGCAAGGCAGTCCCCAGCATTTTTTGCTGGTGGGCCAGCGTGGCGCGGGCAAAACCACGCTCTTGAAACGGCTGGCAGTGGCGATACGGCGGGACGCCGACTTACAAGACCATCTGCTGGCCCTGTCCTTCCCGGAAGAGCTCTATCAAGTCAAAAATCTGGCGGATTTTTGGTGGGCGGCCTGCGAAGCCCTGGGGGACGAACTGGAACGCCTGGGCCACACCGCCCAGTCTGAACAGGTTTTTCAGCACTTGGATCAACGCGTCCCCGGTATCAACGCCGAGCCCCTGGACGATGGCGGCCTAAAACTGCTGCTGTCCCAATGCGCTGCTCTAGGCAAGCGCCCGGTGCTGCTGGTGGATAACCTGGATATGGTGTTCCAGCGCATTGATAAAACGGGCCGCAAACTCAAAGACCCCCATGCCCCGGCCTATTGGGTCTTGCGCGAAGCGCTCTCCACCACTCGCTCGCCCATCGTCATCGGCGGTTCGGTGCGCTTGTCCGAGCCGTTTACCGACTACGACAAAGCCTTTTACGACTTCTTCTCCCCCAAGCGTCTGGGCAAATTGAGCCTAAACGAAGTGAATCAGGTCTTGGAGCACTTGGCCGAGGTACAGCAATTGCCGGAGGTGAAGCAGCGCCTCAAAGAACGCCCCAGCCGGGTGGAAGCCCTGCACGAACTCACGGGCGGCAATCCCCGTGCCTTGGGGCTGATTTTCCAGTTGCTGCGCCAAGGGGCCAATAGTCGGGCGGTGCAGGATTTTGAGCAATTGATGGACATCACCACCCCCTATTACAAAGCTCGCTTTGAGGATTTATCCGAACAAGCGCAAGTGGTGATGCACGCCTTGGCAGTGCGCCGACCGGGGGAAGGCGGCTTACGCTTCGGCCACACCGCCGCCGAAATCGGCCAGCATGCCGGCCTGCCCACCAGCACGGTGTCTACCCAGTTGGACATTCTGGAACGGGAAGGGGTGGTAGAAAAAAACGCCAGCCATGGCCGCACCCAATACCGTATCGCTGAGCAACTGTTCCGGCTGTGGCTGCAAATGCGCTCCACCCGCCGGGTACGGCAAAACGTCATCGGCCTCACGGAATTTCTACAAGCCCTGTTCGACCGGGAAGAACTGCAAAACGCCACCCAAAACGGGGGGGCGGATAGTTTGTCTGAGGCGAAATTGGCCTTCGCCGTGGCCAACATCGAAGGCTTGGCCGAACAACGCCGTGGGCTGGAAGCTCTGGGCACGGAGCGGGTGGCGCAATACGTGCGCGCACAGGGCGCTTGCCTGGAGGAGTATTTACAAGCAGACGATCTACCCCCGGAATTGGCAGAACTTCAGCAATGGCGTAAGCAGTTGCGGCAGCACGCGGCTGGACTGACTCAGGAACAGCAACACGCGCTCCTGGGTTCCCTGACGCTGAAGCGGGAACAGAAACAAGCGGCGGTAGCAGCCCTGTGTGGCGAGGTATCGCGAGCAAGCTCGCTCCTACAAGGTAACGCCGAACCCAGTAGGAGCGAGCTTGCTCGCGATCTCCCCGCGCCAATTCAGCAACAACTGCAAATCGAGCGTCAAAATCTACTGCGCCTTGGCCTGCTGGAAAGCGATTTGCCCTTGCTCTACGAACGCCGCTCCCTGGGCTACTTACCCCTCCCCGACCTTACTCCCGCCGATGCGGAAGCGGCTTGCCAGTGCCTCGCCACACCAGAAGCTCTGCGCTCCCTAGTGTGGCGTTTGGTGGGGGCGAGGCGGTTTGTGACATTTGCCTATGGTGAGAAGGCAGAACAGTGGTTGCAATGGGGGAAAAAATATTGCCTAGAATCAGGCTCTCCCGCTTGGGCTAATGTGGCGGGTGGTATGCGCCGTTCTAAACAATTTGAACAGGCTGAAATCGCCTTAAAACAAGCATTTGACCTTGGGGAGTCATCGAGGGCGTGGGGTGAAAAAGGTGTTGTACTAGCCGCACAAGAACAACAGTACCGGCTAGCTGAAGAAATTTTTCATAAAGCCATAGGGCTTGACCCGAGAGATGCTCTGCCCTGGTATAACTTAGGTTACTTGCTAGTTCATGGCTTTGAACGTTTTGTGGAAGCCGAAAGTGCTTACAGAAAAGCTATAGACCTTGATCCGAGTAATGCTTTAATTTGGCAAAGCCTAGGTTATCTGCTAATGGATAAGCTGGAGCGCTTTTCTGATGCAGAGCATGCTTATCATAGAGCGTTAGAATTTGATCCAGATGACGCACTTTCTTGGCATAATTTGGGGCGGCTCTTGGCAATTCGGGGCGACCTAGAAGCAGCTGTCACTGCTTTTGCCCGTGGCGCAGGGCTCGATAGGGGGCTGTATCCATCCCGGCAAGAATTACGAACAGAAACGGTGGCCCGTTTCTGTGCCCAACTCGCCCAACCGGCCTTAGACCGTCAGGACGAAGCGGCACTCACCCAAGCCTTATCCCGCCTGACTCAAGAACTGCCCGATCCGGCAGACGCCTTGGTCACGACCGCATTTGTCGAAGGCTTCCTGGGAGAGGTTCTGGCTCAAGCCCCGCAGGGGGAATTGCTGTTGCGGGTGTTGCGCGCACAGGGGTTTGATCGTTATGCCCGGCCTTTGCTGTTGGCCTTTGACGCCGCTTTGCACCAGCGCGCCGACATGCTGGACGAGCTAGAGCCGGAACTGCAAACCGCCACCAAGATTCTCTACCAACGTATAGCCGTAAGGCGTGTGTAATAGCTTATGATTATCAACACCCAATAGTTAAGCAATTCGTAGAAAGTCCCTCTGTAGTTACCCGCCAGAGGCCTAGTGCTGACGGCTAAAAACACTAGAAGAACTTCTTACGAGGAGCTTACGATAGTCAAATAATGACTAAAAATTAAATGCTATAATATTTAAAGTTGTCTATGCTCTCCCATATGGGGTAATCTCGATCACTGTGAGCATATTTGCTCCCATTTCACTCGCCACAGATCTTTAAACTTTGCATCAATCTCATCTGAAGGAGCATTGTTATGCTGGTAAGTAAAGTACGTAGTGTTAGAAGATTTGATCCTTTAATAGGAGTTAACTGGAAATGCCATTCTTGTGGGATGAAGTTTGGGGCAATACCAAATGATAAGGGTATGGTGCAATGTCCAGGCTGTAAAAATGAAAATAACGCAAGATCAGTATACGAAGTCCAACTTGAAAAGGGAAAAAAAATCATGGATACACAAAAAGTACCCGTCGTTCTGTCTGGAATTCGACCGACGGGTGAGCTCCATTTAGGAAATTATTTTGGTGCTATTCGTTATTTTGTCGAACTACAAGAACAAAATAATGAGTGCTTATATTTTGTTGCTGATTTACATGCTCTAACCACTGCGATGGAAGATCACATTGACGTTGATCAAACATCGGTAGACGTCGTTAGGTGGTATTTGGCTTGCGGAGTTGATCCTGAAAAGGCACTAATTTATCGCCAAAGCGATATTCAAGAAATTCCCGTTCTTGCGTTGCTATTGGGAATGATTGCACCGGAAGGCGAACTTCGTAGATGCACGACATACAAAGAAAAAGTACAGGATATGGAGTCCAAAGAGAAGATGGTATCTCTTGGTCTTTTGTCATATCCAGTGCTAATGGCGGCTGACATATTGTTCTGCAATGCGGATGTGGTTCCAGTAGGAGAGGACCAACTACAACATCTTGAAATTGCAAGAGAAATTGCCCGTAGATACAACTATTATTTTGGAAACGACCATAAGTTTGTTGAACCACAACCTCACCGGCTACAGGCTATCCGTGTTCCTGGCTTAAAAGGCGAAGGAAAAATGAGTAAGTCAGTAGGGGGGCCAGATAATGTTATCTTTTTATCTGACACGCCAGATGAAATCCGGCGAAAAGTTATGGCTGCCCAAACAGATTTAGGGCCGGTTATCGGTCAAGAAATGAGTCAGCCGATGCAAAATATATTTCGCCTCGTAGAGCTATGTGCTCCTACAGAAACATATCAAACGTACATGCAAAAATACGCAGCAGGTGAACAACGGTTCTATGGTTCACTTAAACGTGATTTAGCAGAGTCCATTATTTCTCTATTAGCCCCAATTCAAGATCGCTATAACTCCCCTATATGTAGTCCTGAACGAGTGAAGCGGCTACTTGCTGAAAATGCCGAAAGAGTAAGGCCGATTGCAAAAAGGCATCTACGTAATGTGCTATCAGATATGAAATTTAAAACACTCGCCATGTCTTATCTTTGATACCTATTTATTGGAAAACTGGGTCTGTTCGGTATTGTTTTTGTAAAATACTGAACAGACTGGTCATTTTAAGGCGGAAGTTTTTGCTGATCGTAACTATTACGTTCTTCTTGAAAAGTTTTTTCTTGCCCGCAAGTATTTATTTGTAAAAAATATTAATAATATTCTATTATCACATATCTAGGCGCCTCGAAAAACCTCTGATTTCGGCCTCTTTCGATGCGTAACCACCTGATTTAACGTGCCCCCATTTTTCAAAAACAGGGTTTTTCGAGGTATCTATCTCACTTCTCCCTCAGCACCAACAGCTCCCCGGTTTCGCCTTGCGCTAGACGCCGTTGGTGTAGGGTGACTAGGGGGTCTTGGGGGTAGGTTTGGGCTAGGGCGGTGAAGGCGGCGAGGGCGTCTGGGGAATGGCTGGCGAGCAGTTGGTAGGCGGGGGCGTAGAGGTCTAGGGGGGTGCGGGCGAGGCCGTCGTTTAGTAGGGGCTCGAATACACTCAAGGCGTGGCTTTTGCCTTTGACTTGGAGCTGGCCGATGGGGCGCACGGGCTGAGCGGGGCAGGCGGCGACGATGTAGCCGGACACACACAGGCGCGTGCCCAAGTGTTTGTTCGCACTTTCTAAGCGCGAGGTGGTGTTAACCGCATCGCCCAAGGCCCGGTAGTCGAACATGGTGCTGCCGCCCAGATTGCCCACAATCACTTCCCCGCCGTGCACGCCGATGCGGGTATGGCCGAAGGCCAGCCCTTGGGCTTGGAGCTGCTGGGTATAGCGATTGGCGAAGGCGTCCATTTCCAAGGCGCAGGACAAGGCGCGTTGCTGGTGGTCAGGCTGGGGAATGGGCGCGGAAAACATGATGGCGATGGCGTCGCCCACGATGCGGTCTAGGGTGCCTTCATGGCGGAAGGCGATGGCGATCATTTCATCCAGATAGGCATTGAGCAGGCCCACGCCGGTTTGCGGGTCTATGCCTTCCATGAGGCGGGTAAAGCCCGCCAAGTCGGTGAACACAAAGCTGCATTCCTGGCGCCGCCCGCCCAAATCCATGGCCTCCGGGTTTTCTAGCAAGTGGGACACCCGATTGGGCGACACATAGCGGGCGAAGGCGTTCATGATCCAGCGCTGTTGCCGTTCGCTGCTCAAGTGATGCCACAAACTACACAGCAAGAAACTGAGCAAGGCCACCACACTGGGGGTGGCGGCATCCAAAAGCAAACCTTGCGCCGCAAAGGCCCACCACGCGCCGCCAAATAACGCCCCCAGCCACAGCAGCCCAAAAGCCGCCGCAGGCAAAGCGCGCAGCCGCAGGGCCAGCCAGCCGATGCCCAAACCGCCCACGACCACCAAGGCCGCTTCCAAGCCCTGAGCCCAACTGGGGCGAGTGAGATAGTGGCCAGACAAAATTTGTTCCAGCGCTTGGGCGTGGGTTTCCACCCCCGGCACCATGCCAAAGGGGCTGAAACGCATGTCCATCAAGCCCTGGGCCGAGGTGCCCACTAGCGCGATATGGCCTTGCAACTGCTCCGGCGGCACTTGCCCCGCCAGCACTTGCCACGCGGGCACATAACGCTGGGGCTGGTTCGGGCTGTAATGCAGCCACAATTCCCCCTGGGGCGTGGTGGGCATGGTCAAGGCGCCGATGCGCACCTCCGCCAAACCGCTCTCTTGCCCGGCGCTCCGCAGCATGATGTTCTGTTGCCCCTGGGCCACGCGTAGGGTTTCGCTCACCAAGGACGGCAGCAGCGTTTCCCCAAGACGCAGGGCCAAAGGCACATGGCGCACCACGCCATCCTGATCTGGCACAAACGTGAGCACGCCATTGCCCTGGGCCGCCTGTTCCAGCCGGGGCAAGCTGGTCACGGCCCGGCCAAAACCATGCAGCCAGCCATCCGCCGCCTCCCCCAGCCGTATCCAGCGCGCCTTTTGCGCCGGTTTCGGCCCCGCTGCCCCCGCCTCGGCCTGCAACGCCAAGCCCACCACGCTGGGCGTCTGCGCCAAGCTTTGGGCAAACAACTGATCCGGGTCAGGCAATTGCGCCAACTGACTGCGCAAAGGGCCACGCAACTGCCACAAGTCCGCCGCCGCTTGTGGCGAGAGGCGATCCGGCTCAGCAAAAATCACGTCAAAGCCCAGCGCCGCCACATCCGCCGCCCGCAAACGATCCACCAATTCCGCCAACACCCGCCGCGACCACGGCCACTGCCCCAGCTTCGCCAAACTGGCCTCATCAATATCCACAATCCGCACCGGCACTGACTCATACACCCGAGGCCGCCAGCGCTGATACTGATCGAACAAGGCATGCCGCAACACCTGCTGTGGCCGACTCTCCCCCACCACCAACAGCAAACCCAACAGCACTGGCAGCAGCGGCAACAACCAAACCAACTTGTGAGGCGAGGCTTTATTCATGGGCGACGTGCTGGAAAAAGGGGGGATTGTATGGGACGAGCGCCCGTGGCTTGGGGATGGGCATGTCGGTGAACCACTTTGCAGCGCTGTGGTTAAGCGATTGCTTATTAATATAAAAATAAGCTTATCCACAACCACTTCCACAGTGTTACCCACGGTCTGTGTGGACAATCCAGCGGCTACTTGGGGTTTTAGCGCGGGATTGGGGCTATACAGGGCCGTGATGAAGTTCCTTGTCAGCCGACTAAGGGCTGCTTACTCTGGGCGGATACTTATTATTAGAGGGGACAAGCCATGATGCGGAGTATGTTGCGCGCTTGGCGGCGGGATTTGCGGCTACGGGTGTTGGCTGGGATCTTTGCGACGGTGGGCCTGAGCACGGGGGTGTATACCCTCTTTGAGATCCAGTCATTGCGGGACGATGCGGAGCGTGCATTGACCAAGCAAGCGGGTCAGTTGGTAGTGGTGGCATCAGAGGCGCTGATTCTGCCTTTATCTGAAGGTAATGACACCGCCGTAGCCAGTACGGTGGCCGCTTTGGGGGCATTGCAGGATGTGGCCCATTTGCGCGTCTTTAGCCCAGAAGGCCGCTTGTTGGCGCAATCGAATAAAGACAAGCCGCCCCGTTATGGCGCTCTGGCACGGCAACAGGTACTGAGCCGTGGCACTGAAGCAGAGAGCCCAAGTGTGGGCCGGATTGAGTTGGCTTTGTCCCGTGATAGTCGTATGCACGAGCTGCATCAACAGCTGATCCACCATGCCTTGGGCAATGTTTTTATTACCTTGCTGATCGTCGCGGCCATCTATGCGTACGCTCGTCGCATGGCCCGTCCCTTTGCCGATATTCAGAATAGTCTTGAGCGCCTAGCCCATGGCGATACCCGGATTCATTTATCGGGTTTGGAGCGGGAGGATCAAATCGGCCATCTCTCGCGGGCGGTGCAGCGCTTCCAAGACACCCTAACCATGCTGGAAGAAGCCCAGAGTCACCGGGAGCAATTGCTGAAAGAAAAAAACGGCATGCTGGACAACGCCTTGGTGGGCATTCTCACGGTGCGCAACCGGGTGATTGTGTTTTGCAATCGCCGCTTTGAAGAGATGTTTGGCTATGAAGCGGGGGAAATGATCGGTCAAAGCACGCGCATGCTCTATGCCGATGAAGAAACATTTGTGCGTATCGGCCAGGGCTATCAGTTTTTGCGCGATGGCCGCAACTTCTCTACGGAATTGCGCTTACGGCGCAAAAATGGCGACTGTTTCTGGGGGGCTCTGGCGGGCCATGCCCATGACAATAGCCGCTATTTGGATGGGGAAAGTACCTGGATTTACGCCGACATCACTGAGCGCAAAGAGGCCGAGCAGGCCTTGGTGCGTTATCACCAAGAGTTAGAGGCCACAGTCGAGGAGCGTACCAAAGAGTTGGCCGATGCCAAGCAGTTGGCGGAACAAGCCAGCCGTTCCAAGAGCGAGTTTTTAGCCAATATGAGCCACGAAATTCGCACGCCTATGAATGCGGTGCTGGGTTTGTCGCGCCTGTGTTTGCAAACGGATTTACACCCTCGGCAGCGGGATTGGCTGCAAAAGATTTTAGGCGCGGGCACCTCGTTGCTGGGGGTGATTAACGACATCCTCGATTTTTCTAAGATCGAAGCCGGTAAGCTGGAGTTAGAAGAAATTCCCTTCGATTTGTGGGATGTGCTTAGCAAAGTGGGGGTGGCCGCAGGCCATGGCGCAGCGGAAAAACACTTGGAATTTATCCTCGATGTGGCTGACGATTTGCCCACGGCCTATCTGGGCGACCCGATTCGTTTAGGGCAAGTGTTGATTAATCTGGCCAGCAATGCGGTCAAGTTCACCAGCACCGGCGAGGTGCGCCTATATGCCCGTCGTCTTCACAGCGATGACCATGGACGGATAGGGCTGGAGATCACGGTGCGCGATAGCGGCATCGGCATCAGCCCTGAGCAGATCAGCACCTTGTTCCAGCCCTTCTGCCAAGGCGATAGCTCCACCACGCGCCGCTTTGGCGGCACGGGCCTGGGCCTGACCATTTCCCGGCGTTTAGTGGAGCTCATGGGGGGCAGCATCTTTGTCGAGAGCACGCTGGGCCAGGGCTCCACCTTCACGATTCGCTTGGCCCTGGAGGCCGATAGCCACAATCACGGCATAACGCCATCGCCCGTACTGCAAGGCAAACGGGCTTATCTTGCCATCGACAATGCCAGCAAGCGCCATAGCTTGGCGGTGCAATTGAAGCAACTGGGCCTGAGCCTCATTGAGGCATCGGCCCCGCCTGAAAACCTGGATTTGTATGTGGGCGACGCACAAGCCCCGGCGGCGCCTAGCGGTGTGCCAGCCATTCGCCTCTCCAAAGAAAATGCTTGGGGCCATGCCCACGAGATTGGCCTGACCGAGCCGGTAACGCCCACCTCGTTGCTACATGGTTTGAACGAGCTCTTTGCGTTGCCCAGTGCCAAGCCCGACATACTCGATTACAACGCGCCGCCCAATTTGCAGGGCAGCCGTATTTTGGTGGCGGAAGATGTGGCCCTGAACCGGGAAATTCTGTTGGAAATGCTTCAGAGCACAGGCGCCAGCATCGACGAAGTGGAAAACGGGGCCCAAGCCATTAAGCGCATCATGGAACACGAGCCGGGCTATTACAGCTTAGTGCTTATGGATATTCAGATGCCGGAATTGGACGGCCTCAGTGCCACGTCGTTGATTTTGAGTGATAGCCGTTACGCCGGGCTGCCCATCATCGCCCTCACCGCCCATGCCTTTAACGAAGATCGGGAGCGCAGTTTGGCGGCGGGCATGAAAGACCATGTCACCAAGCCTATCGACACCGACCAGCTCTATGGCGTGCTGCGGCGCTGGATTTCCTTAGCCCAAAGCAATCGCCCTGAGCCGCCCAGTCCCCAGCCCAAACCCGCCGTGGGCGTACCCACGGAAGATACCTTACCCGATTTGCCCGGCATCGACACCGAGCGCCTGCTGACACGCATGCGCGGCAAGGCCAGCCTGTGTAAGAAATTCCTGGTGGGTTTCCGGGATCGCTATAGCGACTTCCCGCAACAAATAGCGCCTGTGCTGGAGCAGCGGGACTACAGCAACGGCGCGGCCTTGGCCCATGCGCTCAAAGGCGTGGCGGGCAATATCAATGCCACCGCCTTGCAAGAGGCCGCCGCTCGCTTAGATAAAGCCTGTCACGCCCAAGACCCGGCGCGTTGTGACGCGGAATGGGATGTGATGCAGAGAGAATTGCACATTGTCCTGCATGCGTTGGCGGATTTGAAACTGTAGGGGGCGTGTGAGTTAGCGCCAGTTCAGGCCGTAGCTCATGGCCCATTGCAGCACATCGTCCACAAGGCTCCAGCCTTGCCATTGGGCAAACACAAACAGGGCGATGATGAGAGCGCCGTAGAGCAGATTAGCGCGAATCATGGCGCCTCCTGTTGCGAGACGGCGCTGGATTCTGCCGGGGCAGGCTCGCTGGGCAGAGGCTCTGCGGCAAGCACTGGGCTGGGGGATGGTGCGGCAGGGGGGGCGAAAGAAGTGGGGCTGTCGTCGGCATTTAACACCGCACCGGCCCAGCGCCGGGCTTCGAAGCTCTTGCTATGGCGCAGACTGGCGATGGGGAAGGCCAACAACGCCAACAAGGCCAAAACAAAATTCGACCAGACCAAGGGGTCTCGTTCTACTTCCACTTGATCCAACACCAACGCGGGCTTTTCTGGGCCTAATTGGTATTCCACCGCGAGGTAGTAATGTCCAGCGGGGACGGCGCGGAATACCACTTCCTCGCCCCGTTCATCTTTTTTGCGGCTGCCGGTACTGGCTTCGGCGTAATAGCCGCCCTCTTGGCTGGCCAACAGGGTTTCGCCGCTGTCCTTATTGACCAGAGACGTGGCTAAAGACAGCCAGTTGTTGCGCACATTGGTGCCGTGCCGCACCACCAGATTGCGCACATCGTCTTCTAAGGTGAATGCCGAGGACGAGACAATGGCGTCTCCGTCCGGCTGGTAGCTCAGGGCTTGGCGCAGCAAGATATGGGACGAAGCGGTGAGCAAAAAGCCCGCTTGCAAGACGCTCAACAGCAACGCCAAGGCTAAAAACACATGCCACACCTTGCGGTGGGTGCGTTGCCAGGCGTTGGGCTGGTTGCGATAGGCCGACACCGTGGGCCGGGGCAGGCTGGTTTGGGCGAAAGCGTGGGCCACCACGTTGGCATCGAGGTAATCCCCCCGCAGCCACGGGCCGTCATGGCCATGCTGCCGTTCCCGCGTCAGCACATGGGGCGGCGCCACGTAGTCTTGTTTGAAGCAGGCTTCGCCTAGACGCAGGGTGTGGTGAAACTCCCCGGCTAAGTGACCGATAGTGGCCCGGCCTTGGTTAAAGAGCCGGTACTCCTGCTCTTGCCAGACAAATTGCTGGGCATGGCTGGGCACAGACAGCACCTCAGTCATGGGGCGGAAGAATGTCCAATGGCCCTGCTCTTCCATGAGCCAAGCAAAGCCGTGCCCTTCTTGGTAGAGCAAATATTCTGTCCAGAAATGCCCCAATTCGCCGCTGCTGCGCACCCGTTGCACGCAGCCAATCACATGCCATTCGATACCAAACAGGCTGCCATGACTCCCCAAGGGCAGACTGGGCTTTACCCGAGCGGGCACGGGGCCGTGCACCACCAAACCGTTTTGGCTTAAATCCACCACCGTGCCGCACTGGGGGCAGGCCACGGTCTGAATGGCGTTGGAGTGCAAAGTCATGTGGTGCTGGCAATGGGGACAGCAATAGGCTTTTTCCCCCAATTGGTTAACCACATTGCCCTGCACCGGGGCTTCTTTCAGCTTGCTGAGTTTGAGAGCGATGAGATCGACCAAGCGCCCCAAGAACAACAAGGGTGGCGCTTCGCTGTAGTCCAGATTGGCGCACAGCACCCCGTGGCGTAGGTCCACGGTTTTAATTTCGCTGCCCGGTTCCGCTTGGAAGGGCAATTCGCCTTCACTGGCAATGCAGTAGGCGCTTTCCATATCGCCGACAAAATACTGCTGGCCCATGAGGGTCACGGGCATGTCGGGCAGGAGATTTTCAAATGCGGGGAGGGGCTCAGGGACTTGCGCCAAGCGTGTAAGGCTATAGGGCTGCCCCGTGGTTTCAGACAACCACGCCGAGCTGTTGTCGTCAAAAACCAAATGCCATTCATTCCAGAAGCCATCCATGAAGCGCATTTGGATGCGCCCTTGCACCACAAAGTGCTGGCCGCCGAACATGCCTTCCGTGCCGATGCGTATCAAGCTGGGATCGTCGTTCGCTACATCCGGCATCTGACCAATAGTGCTCAACTCCGCGCCTTGGCGGAGCACTGTGCTTTTGCAGTAACGGCAAACCAGATAGATGGACGCAGCCGAGTGGAAAGTAACCGGCGCACCGCAGGAGGGACAAAGGCCGGACTTCATGAACGATTCATAGACAAGGGGCTGAATGGGAAAGCGCGTGTCTTAGCAGCGAAGACAAAGGCTGCACTGTATAACAATCTTTTGGCTCTAGGTACAGCCACGATAGCGCGCACAGTTATTTTTACCCCGGATTGCGACGGGTTGGAGCGCTATAACGGCCCCGTGTTCAGAAATCTAAATCCGCCACGTGGCGCAGGCCTTCTAAGACCAAATAATCCACACAGCGCAGGGGCAGGTGCAGATAGGGCGCAATGGCCGCCGCCGCACCACCACTGAGTAAGCAGCAGGCGTCGCTCTCGTGGGCGAGTTGGGCGAACTGCCGCTCAATAGCCCCCGCTTGCGCCTGGAGACAACCGCTCCAGATGGCATCGGCGGTGTTACGGGGCTGGGCTTGAAACTCCCCCGGCAACAAAGCCAATTGGGCGGTGTTGCGGGCCAAAGAAGCACGCATGAGTTCCAAGCCGGGCAAAATCAGGCCTCCTTGAAACACGCCCTCACGATCCAAAATATCCACTGTCGTGGCCGTCCCGGCCATGACCACCAAGGCCGGGCCTGTATGCACGGCGCGGGCACCAATCAAAGCCGCCCAACGGTCGGCGCCCAATTGTTCAGGCCGTTGATAGCCATTACGCACCCCCGCTTGTTGCGCCTGGGCCCGCAGCCAATGCAAAGGTACACCCCAACGAGCCGCGAGGGCCTCCATGGCTTGGGCGCTCTCTGCCCCGGCCACGTTGCAGGCCATGATGCGTTGCGGCGCGCTCATCCCCGTGTCGGCGTGTTGGGCGAGGTCGTCCAAGGTGCCCGCTCCTTGGCTTTGCCACTGGGCGTTAGCCCACCAACCCCACTTGAGGCGGGAATTGCCCCAGTCCAAACACAACACGCTCATGGCGCGCCCCGGAGCGACACTTCTCCCGCCATGATGCGTTCGATGCCGTGCTCGGTTTGCAGGAGCAGGGCGCCGTCTTGATCCACACCCAGACATTGCCCCAGTAGCGGCGGGTTAAATTCAGAAAGAATACGAATCGGCTGTTGCAAGTGGGCGCAGCGGGCTAACCATTCTTGTTGTGCAGCGGCAAAGCCGCCAGTAGCGAAGTTGTCTAGTAGCGGCTGCAAGGCCTGTAACAGCCGGGCCAAAATGCGGGCGGGGGTTAGATCGGTATTCAGGGCAGCGGCGGTTTGGCGCACGTCATCGGGCAAATTGGCAGGCAGGCGCAGATTCAAACCGATGCCAATAATCACGCAATGGGGCTTGCCGGATTGCAGCTCAATCAAAATCCCTGCCAACTTACGTCCTTGATAGAGCACGTCATTGGGCCATTTCAATTGCACATCGCAAAAGCCGAGGGATTCCAAAGCCTGACACACGCCCAAGCCCACGGTGAGCGACAAACCCAAAGGCAAGGTGCGCGGCGGAAAACGCCATAACAACGAGAATGCCAAACTACTATCCGCTTCGGCAAACCACGTGCGCCCCATGCGCCCTCGGCCCGCACTCTGCTGCCGGGCCAGCACCACCGTGCCCGAAGGGGCGCCTTGTTCGGCGCGCTGCATTAATTCGCTATTGGTGGACGGCGCACTCTCTAAGACATCCACGTCAAAGCGACAGGCCAAGGCGCCCAGCTCGCTAGTCAGGGCGGCGTATGATTCAGGTGTATTTTTCATGGGGCGAATTATCCCGGAAATGCTGGGGGCGACCAAACCACAGGGTCAAGGGACGGGCTGGATTCTTCGGTTACAATGGGGCCAAACTCAGGACTATAACCATGATCGGAATCGTACTTATTACCCACTACGGCCTCGGCGAATCATTAGTGCAATGTGCAGTACACGTCCTTAATAAGCGTCCCCCCCAACTGGTACAACTTGGCGTCGCCGCCCAAGACGACCCCTCAGACATTTTGCCTTTGGCAGAACGGCTGGTGGAGTTTGTCGATAGCGGCGAGGGGGTGGTGATTTTGACGGACTTATACGGAGCGACGCCCTCTAATATCGCCGCAAAATTACAAAAGCCGGGCCGGGTAGAAGTACTGGCCGGAGTCAATATTCCCATGCTCATCCGTGCCCTGACCTATCGGGAAAAAGGCATGGATACCCTGCTGGCACGGGCCTCGTCCGGGGGCCGTGACGGCATTTTGCACTTAAAGGTGGATCGCGATGCCTAGATCAGAAGCACAGATTGTCAATAAATTGGGCCTACACGCCCGCGCCTCTGCAAAATTGACCCAGTTGGCCTCCAGCTTCCCTTGCGAGGTGTGGATGGAAAAAGGTACGCGCCGCATTAACGCCAAAAGCATTATGGGAGTGATGATGCTTGCTGCCGGTAAGGGCTCTACCGTGGTGGTGGAAACCGAAGGCGATAGCGCCGACGCCGCACTGCAAGCGATTTTGCAACTGATTGCTGATAAATTTGGCGAAGGGGAATAAGCCTCCTCGCTTTACTTGCACTACATGCCATTATGACATTCGCTCTGCACGGACTCGCGGTCTCACAAGGTATTGCTATCGGTCATGCCCATTTGGTGTCCCACGCCATTTTGGAAGTGTCCCATTACGTGGTTGTGCCACGTCATGTACCGGATGAAATTGCCCGCTTCGACGCCGCTGTGGCTCAAGTACGAGCCGAGTTAGACGCCCTGCGCCAAGTGGCCGAAGCAGGCGGCGCAGCCTCATCGGAGATCGCGGCGTTTGTGCAGTTGCACGGCATGCTGTTGGAAGACCCGCTGCTTTCGCAAGTGCCACGGGAACTGATCGAGACCCGGCGCTGTAACGCCGAGTGGGCCTTGGTGCAGCAGATGGATTTGTTGGTGGAGCAATTCGACCAGATCGACGATCCCTATCTGCGCGAACGCAAGGCCGATGTGGTGCAGGTGGTGGAAAAGGTGGTCAAAGCCCTGCTGGGCCGTCCGGCACGCCTGCCCACCCGGCGCCGTCCCGACGAGCAAATGATTGTGGTGGCCCACGATCTGTCTCCAGCAGACACCATTCACTTCAAGCAAAACCAGATCGGCGGCTTTATCACCGATTTGGGCGGTGCCACCTCTCATACCGCCATCGTGGCCCGCAGCTTGGCCATTCCCGCCGTCGTGGGCCTGCACCACGCTCGGCAGCTCATCCGCGACGACGACTTGTTGATCTTGGATGGCAGCAAGGGCGTGCTGATTGTGGACCCGGATGATCGGGTGCTGGAAGAATACCGGCTGCGTAAGCGCGAGCTGGAGCTGGAACGCAGCAAGCTGAAGCGCCTCACCTCCACCCGTGCCACCACCCTGGACGGGCTGGCTATTTCCTTGCAGGCCAATATCGAATTGCCCCAAGACGTGTCCCAAGTGAAGGGCGTCGAGGCCGATGGCATTGGTTTGTTCCGTACCGAATTTTTGTTTTTGAGCCGCACCGAATTGCCCGACGAAGAAGAGCAATTCGAAGCCTACCGTACCGTGGCCTCCGCCCTGAAAGGCAAGCCCGTCACCATTCGTACCCTGGACGTGGGGGCGGACAAAGCCATGCAGCGTGCTGGTCGGGTGGAACGGGTGGAGCCCAATCCCGCCTTGGGTCTGCGCGCCATTCGCTATTGCTTGGCGGAACCGCCCATGTTCCTCACCCAGCTACGGGCTATCCTGCGCGCCTCCGCCTACGGCAAGGTGCGCCTGCTCATCCCCATGCTGGCCCACGCCTACGAAATTGACCAAACCCTGCAATACATTCGCATCGCCAAAGAGCAATTGCGCAGCGAGAAAATCAAATTCGACGAAGAAATAGACATCGGCGGCATGATCGAAATCCCCGCCGCCGCCCTAGCCTTGGGCGCGTTTTTGCGGCGCTTGGATTTCTTGTCCATCGGTACCAATGACTTAATCCAATACACCCTGGCCATCGACCGTACCGACGAAGCCGTGGCTCATCTTTACGATCCCCTCCACCCGGCGGTGTTGCGGCTGCTGGCGGATACCATCCAAGCCGGTGCCCGTGCTGATATTCCCGTGTCGGTGTGCGGGGAAATGGCCGGTGACCCTGACCTAACCCGTTTGCTCTTGGGCATGGGCCTGCGCCAGTTCTCCATGCACCCCTCGCAAATTCTGGAGGTGAAGCAAGAGGTGCTGCGCAGCGACTTCAGCCAATTACGCGCCAAAGTGGGCCGACTGATTCGCTACGACGAACCCGAGCGTATCCGCGAAACCATGGCCCGCCTCGCCGAGCTGTAACTCCCCCCCGCCCCCTACCAACGCCGCCGCCCAGCGGCGTTTTTTATGTCCAAAACGCTGTTCGTGAGTGCGGCTTAGGCGCTGGATGTTCTGTGCCCCAGCTCATGTCATTGCCTAACTCTATTTCTCAGAGTAATATCTCTGCAAAACAGAGTTAAGCGGAGGCGCTATGCAGCAGCACTTGCAACAACAGTTGTTATCCATTCAATCCATGCTCGCCACGGGGCATCGTTGCGTGCATTTGGAGCGCCATAGTTTGCTGCTGATGGGCGGGGTGGGGGGCTTTCTCAGTGCGTGCACGGAATGGGTGATTACCGTGGAGCGCTTTCCCGATGTGCGCGAGCGGGCCATTGCGCTATTGGTGTGGCTCAGTCTGTGGCTGGGGGCCATGTCGTTTATTGAGCATTATTGGACGCACCGGGCCCGGCAACAGCGGGACGAAACCCTGCCGTTTGCCCAAGCGCAAATCACTCGTGCGTGGTGGATGTTGCTGTCCATGGGCATTTTGGGCTCCTTTGCCATGTTCTTTTATGGCGGCGGCGCCATGATTTATGGCTTATGGACGGTGCTGCTGGGCTTGGGTATTTATCTGTTCGGCTTATTTTCTAAGCCGCTAATTGAATGGATCGGTTTGGCGACCATTTTGCTGGCGGTCACGAGCCTGAGCGTACTGTCTTACTCGGCCACCCATTGGCTAAACGTGTTCTGCTTCGCCATTGGCATGCCCTTGGCCGGTTGGATGAACACTCGCCTGGATACGGTCACTACCCAGCAACGACTGCTGGCGCTGCTGTGTTGGTTGCTGGCGGTGGTGCTGCCCAGCCTGTGGTTTGCGGAACACGACGCGGTGCTAGAGCCGCAAGGGGAGCTGATTTACAGCCCCGCCGACATCTCGGCGCTGGACGACCAGATTCTGCGCGTGCCCGCTGGCAGCCGTTTGCCCCTCAATCCCCAATTAGAAAGCCAGATTTTGTCCTTAGTGCCGAGCAAAAACATGGAAATACAAACCCGTGACAGCGTGGATTTAGCCGTCCATCAGGGCCGCTTTGATGGCCGCTACCGCATCGGCACTGGGCCTTGGCATGCGCTGCGAGACGGCGCCATGCACCTCTCCATCTATTCTTTTGAAGTGGAACGACAAGGGGCCAATCTGGTGATTAGCGCCCAATCCCGCTTCGCCTTTGCGGAACGAAAGGAACACTAAATGACCCATCCGCTCCCCAATCTTGACCCTTTGCTGCATCAACCCGCCCGCACGCAGTTGGTGGCCTATCTGAACGGTCGCGGGGCTACCAGCTTTTCCGAATTAAAGCGGGTGCTGGCCGTGACCGACGGCAACTTGGGCGCCCATTTAGCCAAATTGCAAGAAGCAGGCTATGTGAGCCAAAGCGATTTAGCCAGCAGCAACAGCCGCACCGGGCGCAGCCAAACGGTGTACCAACTCACGCCCTCAGGGCAAGCCGCGTTTATGAATTACATCGCCCAACTCAGCGCCCTGCTCAGTTTTGAGCAAGAGCAAACCCAGCCCGAAGCCAGCGCTAACCCCCTGGCCCCCTGGCAAACCGCCTAATTTTTTCACTGGAGTCCACTATGAAACGCCTCACTGCCGCCGCCTTGGCCCTAAGCCTGTGCGCCTGTTCTTCGCTCATTAAGCCCTCCGATAGCCAACTTGCCGCCCTGCCGGTAGTCACTTATCCCGACAAACCCGCGCCCAACAGCGAGTATGTGTACAAGCTCCCCGCTGGCGAGCCCTTGGCCATGCGCGTTATTTCGGAAGGCAGCGCTTTTAGCGAAACCAGCGAGCAAATGACCTACGCCCGCCTCAAGAAAGACATCTACCTGTACCGCCGCTGGGCCAGCGACGACGGCAAGACGTGGCACGATGGCCGCAAGCTCATTGACCTCCATCTGGCCATCAGCATTCCCTCTTACGAAGCCCCTGGCCCCGGCGAAATGCGCTTGAAAGTAGACCGTCGCGCAGCGGAATAAACGGCCCCTATTTCCCTCGTCCCAAAAGCCAAGGCGCTCGTTTTTTAGGACGAGCGCCTTGGCTTTTGGGATCAAGTCAGAACGAATCGGATACGAGTCAAGGCATTATCGTTTACAGCCCCTCTTGAAAAATACTACAATAGCGGGCTTTCCACCTTGCTCTACCGGAATCGCATGCCGGAGAGTATTTGCCAAAAGGAGTCTGCATGCGTCATTACGAAATCGTATTCATCGTCCATCCTGATCAATCCGAGCAGGTTCCGGCGATGATCGAGCGCTACAAAACGCTCGTGACCGGTCAAGCTGGTCAAATCCACCGTCTGGAAGACTGGGGCCGTCGTCAAATGGCTTACCCCATTCAGAAGGTACACAAGGCTCACTACGTGCTGATGAACATCGAATGCACCGGTGAAACCCTGGCCGAACTGGAACATGCTTTCAAGTTCAACGATGCCGTGCTGCGTCATCTCACCATCAAGATGAAGAAGGCTGTGACTGCACCTTCTCCCATGATGAAGGAAGAGAAGTCCAAGTCCCTGACCACTGCTCCCGCTGCTGAAGGCCAAGCCGCCTAAGGTCTGAGGAATTTGCCACGATTTGATGACTCCGGTGTGCGCGCAAGCCAGCTCTAATCGCCTAGAACTCACAGGCTTTATTACCGAGTTGGACAGTTTGCGTTACACCCCCGCTGGTCTACCCGCTTTGAATTTCAGACTTGGACACCGTTCCAAGCAGCTCGAAGCCGGTTTGCCCCGAGAGGTAGAGGTCGATATGCCGGCCAAAGCCCTAGGCGAGTTAGCGCGGCTCTTGGCCGCTGCACCGCTAGATCGTCAAATCAAGGCTGTGGGTTTTCTGGCGCACAAAAGTGCAAAAAGCCGACAACCCATACTGCATGTGACAGCAATCGAATTTTTGGAAGGAAGATAACCATGGCTTTCAAGCCCAAGTCCAAACTGAAGGACAAGAAAGATCGTCCCGCCCGTGGTGGCATGTTCAAGCGCCGCAAGTTCTGCCGCTTCAGCGCTGAGAAGATCGAAGAGATTGATTACAAAGATGTTGAAATCCTGAAAGATTTCATCACCGAAAACGCCAAGATCATGCCCGCCCGCATCACCGGCACCAAGGCTGGCTATCAGCGTCAACTGTCCACCGCCATCAAGCGCGCTCGCTTCTTGGCCCTGATGCCTTACACCGATCTGCACTAAGGAGAACTGAACATGCAAATTATCCTGATGCAGAAAGTGGTGAACCTGGGCAATCTGGGTGATGTGGTTAAGGTGAAGGACGGTTACGCTCGTAACTACCTGATCCCTCAAGGCAAGGCCAAGCGTGCTACCGCCGCTGCTCTGGCTGAGTTCGAAGCTCGCCGCGCCGAGCTGGAAAAAGAAGCCGCTGCCGAGCTGGCCGCTGCACAAGAAAAGGCCACCAAGATGGAAGGCCTGGTTGTGCAAGTGGTGCGCAAGGCCGGTGTGGATGGCCGTCTGTTTGGTTCCGTGACCAACGCCGACGTGGCCGAAGCCCTGGAAGCCCAAGGTTTTGGTCTGCCCAAGTCCGACGTGCGCATGCCCAATGGCCCCCTGAAGACCATTGGCGAGTTCAAGCTGGACGTGGCGCTGCACACCGACGTGACCGCCGAAATTACCGTGGCCGTAGTGGGCGAGTAATTTCTCTAGGTTGCACAAAAAAAGGGCCGCAAGGCCCTTTTTTTACGTCTGTAGCTCGCGCCCCCAGTGAGTCCGGGGGCCGCTGTGGCTAGAACAAATCCACAGTCTGCGTCGGCGCGCTGGGCAGCAGGATGCTGGTGATCTCGTTGGTACGGGTGTTGAATTCGTGGCCGTTCTCGTGGAAGGCCTCGAACATATGCTGGGCGTGGCGTTCGATGATGGAGCTGATGCGGCGCTCTTGTTCTAAGAGCAGGTCCATGGTGCGATATTCCGATTCCACGCTGGACACGAAGTTATGCAACAGCATTTGCATTTTCAACTGATAGCCGCTTTGCAATTGCGATAGATCGTGCAAGCACTCCCGTGCTTTGGCGGAATCGTTGATGACGGATTGCTTTTCCCGCAAGGCATCAAACTGGCGCATGAGGTTTTCTGCCAAGGCCTGGGCGCTCTCGCACAAAATCGTCACGTTATCCCGAATGCGGCCACTGTGATCCGGGTCTTCCGGCAAGTTAAACAGCACCACCGTGACGTTGTCGTAATTCACCGCCAGCCGATTTTTAAATTGAAAGGCTCGGCCCAACGAAGACACATGGTTTAGCACCGACAGTTCCAAAGAGCTGGGGTCGCCCATGGAGGTGCGGGTGATGTTGAGCATGCCATTGCGTATGCGCACACAGCATTCCAGGCCGTAGCTTTTTAAGGTAGCGACAATGCAATCGGCAATGCTGGCGAAGTCGGTGCATTTCAGCACCCCGCGCATAAAGTTCAGCAAGGTGCTGCCATCGCTCATGGACGAAAACAGCAGGTTGGAGAGCACGGCATGCTTTTCGTTTTCTTGCTGAAGGTGCTTGCGCTCTTTCACCACCTCAATGGTGGCATTGACCTTTTTTGCCAGCACGCGAATGTCGAAGGGCTTGGCGATGAAATCATTGGCGCCGCAATCGAAGGCCTCAATGGTGAAATCAATGCTGCTATCGCTAGAAACAAAGATCACTGGCACATCTGAGATGGCACGGATGCGCTGGCAGGTTTCGTAGCCATCTAAGCCGGGCAATTGGCCTTCGATCAAAATCAAATCAGGCTGGGCATCGTGAAACTGCTGTAAGGCCTCGTCCCCTGTGGCTGCTTCGATGACGTTGTAGGACGAGGACAACATCGTCACCAGCAACAATCTGGAATAGCGGTCACTATCCACCACCAGTATGGTGTATTGCGGTGCTTCCGGCTCAAGTTCGCCGTTGGTCAGCTCAAAATCAGTCATATGCAGCTCTATCCGTTAATCCTAGCAAAGCAATCAATGGAGGCTGGGGCAGCCCATAAGCCCCATTGCCCCACGGCAGGCCGGAAGCATACACCGATAGTGCATAAGACAACAAATGTTAATTGGATGCGGTGCAGTAAAATAGCCTCACAGGCAGCACCACTCAGAACGCATTAGCCTCTGCTTCTAAATAGGCGATACTGACATATTTACCGATATTGGCCTCAAAGCCTTCAATATGCGGCGCCCGGCTGGCCACACGGGGTTCTTGCAACACCAGCGCCTTGGCGGCTTCTAAGGGTTGGCCGTCTTTAATGGCCTGCTCGCAGGTGTAATAAATGCCCTCAAATAGCGCCCGGTATTCGGTCAGCAAATGGGCCGACGGGCGGCCATGGGCCGGATGCCAAATGCGCGTTTGGGTATTTTTTTCCAGGGCGTCATAGGTGCGGAAGGTGCCCAAATACGAGCCGTCATCCATATTGGCAATGCGTTTATCCATGGCCACATCGCCCATGCAGGTGAGCTGATCTTCCACCACCTCCACACACAAATCCGCGTGGGTGTGGGCGCGGCCATAGTGATGCAGTTGCAGATGCACATCGCCCAAATCCAGGCGGAAGCCGTGGCCCACGGGCCGATTGGGGGCCACGATGCGCGTGCCGCTGGTGGCCTGATTGGTGGCTTTTTCCATTAAGCCGTACCACAAGCGCCCCTGGCTGCCCAAGATGGCGGCTTGGGTATCCGGGTGGGCATAGATCGGCAACTCTGGGCCATAAACGCGCACAAAGGCATCGTTGCCCAGCCAATGATCGCCGTGATAGTGGGTGTTGATAATGCCCAGCACCGGCAGGGGCGTGAGCTTTTGCAATTGCCGCAACGCCATCTGCCCAATCTGCACCGACGCCCCGGAATCCACCACCATCACGCCCTTGCTGCCCAGCACAAAGGTCACGTTGCACATCAAGCCCTGGTTATGGGGCGTGGGGAAGCCCTCAGGCGCCTGAATAAACCACACATGGGGGCTGGCCTGATGCAAGGGCTGATCGGGCACGGCAGGCCCCAAGATCACGTCCTCGCCCTCGTCGTGGGCCAGCAAGCGTCCGGCGCTCAAGGCCGCTACGCCTGCGCCCACAGACCATTGTAAAAATCGGCGTCGTGACACCATGGCATCTCTCCCTCAAGGCTGTGTCTGAGCCAAAGCCTGTTGGGCTTGGCGCAAGGTCTGCTGCAAATAATCGGCATAAAAATCCGGCACCCGTATGCCCAAGAGTGGCGGCGCTAAACGCTGTCCCTTGGGGCCGTAGGCCGCCACAGTGGGCGTGAGGCTGACTTTTTCCGCTGCGGCCCACGCCCGGTGGCTGGTGTTTTGCCCCTGAAAATCCACCAAAGGCGCGTCGGAATCCACATCCACTTGGCGATACAAGGCGCCTGTGGCACTGGCTCCCTCCTGGGCCATGGGCGCCAAATAACGACGGGCCTGCACACACCACGCGCAATCGCTGCGGCTAAACAACACCATAATCGGCTTGTGGCCCCGCCCATCCCGCTGAAAATCCCGCGCACGGGGCAACTCGTCTGCCCCCCACGCGCTCATAACCAGTCCCATCATGGCGGCCCACACCAGCCCGCCCAGCATTCTTGCCATATCCCGTCCTCAGCCCGCCACGGGCAGATTATTTTGCAAATAATTAGATTCTGATATTCTGAAACACCGATTATCCAGGATTTACCCGTGAAAACGACTTTCAAACTGCTCCTGGCCGGAGCACTGGCCTGCGCCGCCACCCTGAGCCACGCCGCCCCGTCCGCCGCCGACCAAGCCCGCGCTGAAGAACTGGTGTCTGGTCGTTGTTTCCTCTGTCATGGTACCTCTGGCGAAAGCTCCAGCTCCATGTTCCCCCGTCTCGCAGGCCAGCATGCTAACTACATCGCCAAGCAGCTCGCCGACTTCCAATCTGGGCGCCGTAAGAGCGAAACCATGGGCTCCATGGTCACCGACCTCACCACCGCCGACATGGCCGCCCTGGGTGCGTATTTCGAAGCCATGAAACCGGAAGCACAAAAACCCTCCGACGTGGATCTGGCCGGGGTAGGCCGCTACATCTTTGTTAAGGGCAATGCCTTCTCGGGCGTGCCTGCCTGCCAAAGCTGCCACGGCGCCAAGGGCCACGGCACCTCCGCTTTGCCCCGTCTCGCCAGCCAACAAGCCCTGTACACCGAAGCCCAGTTACGCTCCTTTAACAAGCGGGAACGGACTAACGACAATTCCATCATGCACTCCATCGCCTCCAAGCTCACCGAGTTGGAAATCAAGGCCGTGTCGGAATACATCTCCACCCTGGAATAACCCCCGCAGGCCCCGGCCCAAAGCAAGAGGCCCCGGAATGAACGCCATTCCGGGGCTCTTTTTCGTGTGCAATGATCCTAAACCTCTCAGTTCCCTACTTGAATATCATGATAGCGACAGGGGAAAGTAGAAGTGGTGTTGCAAGAGTAACGAAAGTGGATTTCAGGTGTTGGCAGTACAGTTGCCAAATGGATGTGGGCTTGAACTGCTTCGCAGCGTAGCTGGCCCAGGCTTGTAATAATCAGGACACACGGGCGAGGGCTTGGCTGGCTTTGGCGACGGGCGTGTTAGCCGTAGTGCTGGTGTTGGTGAAGCGTTTGCAGAAAATTTGGGAAAGATAGAACGGTTCACTCGTTACAATCCGCCCCCATCTGAGCCGACCTCTCGACTCTTTACCCTCGACTCTCGACTTAAAGAATTTTGTCTTCCGAATTAGAAACTGTTTTGTCCCTGTGCATGTCGTCCGACCGGCAGGGTTTGCGGCGGCATTGGCCCCGTGGGGTGCGCGTGCTCAAAGACCTTCCCCCGGAGGCGGCGCAGCGTTTTGAAAAATCCATGGCTCGGCTGGCGGGGC
>JACCDO010325513.1_pt1 | contig 32344 bp, 29 predicted proteins | sample 7446101 | NCBI WGS metagenome assembly JACCDO01 (sample SAMN15323440, study PRJNA562643) | freshwater metagenome | isolation source: river surface water | place: USA:Blue River Watershed | collected 2017-08-16 | reverse complement strand
TTGGGCCGCGATCCCGAAACCCGCTACCTGCCCTCGGGCGATGCTGTGAGCAACATCAACGTGGCCACCACCGACCGCTACAAAGACAAAGCGACCGGCGAAATGAAAGAAGCCACCGAGTGGCACCGCATCAGCTTTTTTGGCAAGCTGGCCGAAATTGCGGGGCAGTACCTGAAAAAAGGCAGCCAGGTGTATGTGGAAGGCAGCTTGCGCACCCGCAAGTACACCGACAAAGACGGCATCGAAAAGTTTGCTACCGAAATTCGTGGCGAGACCATGCAAATGTTGGGCGGCCGTCAAGGCATGGGCGGTCCCGCTGACGAAGGCGCCGGTGGCGGTTACGCGCCACGCCAAGCGGCCCCTGCGCAACGCCCGGCCTCGGCCCCCGCTCAGCGACCTGCCGCTGCCGCCAAACCTGCGGCCAGCAGTTTTGACGACATGGACGACGACATTCCGTTCTGAGTGCCCCGAAATGTCCAAAAATGCAGCCCACCGCACCCGTGCCGTGGGCTTTTTTCATGGCTAATTTATTCACAAAGCACTTATGAATGAAATGAATGCCCGTTACCTGCCCCTGGACGACGAACAGCGGCGACAACTGCACAACGAGGTCCATGCCCGACCCTCGGCCCGCGTGCGCTTGCCGGCCTTGGTGGTGTATGTGGCGGTGCTGAATGAAGGCATTGGCCGCGAGCAAGAGTGGCAGCACCTGAAGCGTTTGCCTGGCCATGCCGACTTGGCGCTGGATCAGCTGAATGGCAATTTTTTGCGTTTGCGCTGTGATGGGTTCACCGTCAAGTGGGAGCGCCACACCGAGTTCACCCGTTACTCGATTGTTCAACCCTTGCCGGCGCAAGCGACTTTGGGCGCCACCTCGCCCGAATTGGCCTCGCACGTGGTGACGGGCACCGAGTGGCTGCGCCACTTGCCCGGCAAAACGGTGGCCGCCGTGCATTTGGGCATGTTGCAGGCAGACCCTGCCGATCCCCAACAAGTGGCTTTGGCACAGGCCTGGTTGGGCGAGGGTGCGGTGGTCGGTTCGCGCATGGGCAACACCACCGAAGGCTTGCCGCACTCGAGCGTGTTGACCCATTTCAGGATGGGCGAAGACGGCTTTGAGCGCATCTTGGTGCTGGCCCCTGCCGACACCAGCGAAGCCCGTGCGGGACGCATTTCACAGCGCTTGCTCGAGTTAGAAACCTACCGTTTGATGGCCTTGCGCGGCTTGCCGGTGGCCAAGGCCTTGTCGCCAGTTTTGTCACAAGCCGAAGCCCAGTTGGCCGACATCACGGCCCGACTCGAGCGCAAAGACGACAGTGACCAAGCCCTGTTGGATGTGCTGGTGTCCTTGGCCGCGCGCATTGAGCGGGCCACGGCGGAGCATGGCTTTAGGTTTTCTGCCACGCGGGCCTATGACACATTGGTCAGGCAACGCATTGCCGAGTTGCGCGAGCGGCCCATTGCCGGCACCCAGACGGTGGGCGAGTTTATGCAACGCCGCTTGTCGCCGGCCATGGCCACGGTCGAAGCCACCTCGCAGCGCTTGACATCCTTGTCAGAAAGGGTGTCCCGCACCAGCGCTTTGTTGCGCACGCGGGTGGACATTGCCACCGAAACCCAAAATCAGGTCTTGCTCGAAAAACTCACGCGCGGCCAAGAACTGCAACTCAAGCTGCAGTCCACGGTGGAAGGCTTGTCCATCGCCGCCATCTCGTACTACGTGGTGAGCTTGGTGATGTATCTCGCCAAAGCCTTGAACAAATTGGGTTTGCCGGTGCACCCCGAGACGGTGACGGGCTTGTCTATCCCATTGATCTTGTGGGCGGTCTGGCGATTGACACGCCGCGTGCACGAAAAATTGCGCCAATCGGAGCCTTGAACGCATGGAATTGCGGCAACTGCGCTATTTTGTGAAGGTGGTCGAGTTGGGCAGCATCAGCCGGGCGGCGATGGACCTTGACTTGGTGCAATCGGCGCTCAGCCAACAAATCACGCGCCTCGAAAGCGAGTTGTCTACGCGCTTGCTGCAGCGCACGCCGCAAGGCGTTACCCCCACCGAAGCGGGGGTCGCCTTTTTTAGAGAAGCGCAACTGACCTTGCGGCACGCCGAACAGGCGGTGCGTTCGGCCCAGCAGTCTCGCCTCACGGGCACGGTCAGTGTGGGCCTGGCGCCCACCACGGCCGCGGTGTTGGGCTTGCCGCTGATGCGGGCCATGCGCGAGCGTTACCCCGATGTGCGCTTGCACATGGTGGAGAGTTTGTCGGGCCACTTGTCGGCCATGCTGAATGCGCGGCAACTGGATTTGGCCATCTTGTTTGATTCGCCGATTCGTGCGAGTCAACACCTTCAGTCCGCTCGCCGCTGGCGGGTGTTGCCCTTGATTGAGGAAGATATTTTCTTGATCGCCGCGCGGCAAACGCGCAAGAAAAGTGCCCCAGACAGTTTGCGCATGGCGCAATTGAAAGACGAGCCCTTGATCTTGCCGACCGGGCCGCACGGCTTGCGCAGCACCCTGAATGCGGCCTTTGCCCGGGCCAACATCACGCCCCAAGTGACGCTGGAAATTGATTCGCTGGCCATGCTGATGGACGCGGTCAGCGCCGGCTTAGGCGGCACTTTGCAACCCTGGGCCGCGGTGGCGCGCATGAAGCAGCACGAGCAGTTGTACATGGCCCGCATCACCGACCACCAAGTGACGCGGGTGAACTTGTTGTGTGGCTTGTCAGACGATGAGCTGTCGCCTGCCGCTTTGGCCACGCGTGTGGTGATGGCCGATTGTGTGCGGGACTTGGTGCAAAGCGGGGCTTGGCAAGGCGTGAGCATCAGCCCGGTAGCGTCCTGAACGCGCTGCAGATTGGGTATCACAAAAAGTGATACCCCCATGCCTTGACCCGGCTGTTTGACGGGCTTGGGCATGACTACAGTGGGGGTTTTCTGATACCGACAAAGGAGACCCCCATGGACTTGCAACTCAAAAACAAAACAGCACTGGTGACCGGCGCCAGCGTGGGCATTGGCCGCGGCATCGCCAAGGCGTTGGCCGCAGAAGGTGTGCGCGTGGCGGTTTCGGCCCGACGCGTGGACAAACTCAAAGAGCTGGCGGAGGAGATTGTGGCTGCGGGTGGGGCCATGCCGGTGATCATCGAATCTGATTTGTACGCCGAAGACGCGGCGGCCAAGTTGTCGCAAGCGGCCATCGCCGGTTTGGGGCATGTGGACATTTTGGTTAACAACGCGGGCGGCTCGCGCAGCTTCAAAGACCTGCATGTGAGCGAAGAGGCTTGGCAGGAAGCCATCACGCTGAATTTTCATCGCCCGCGCCAAGTGGCCGATGCCTTGATCGACCAAATGATTGCGCGCAAGTGGGGCCGCATCATCAACATCACCGGCAAGAGTGAGCCCGAGCACACGAACGGCGCCTTTTGCGCCAAGGCCGGCATCCACAGCTGGGCCAAAGGCTTGTCGCGCATGGTGGGCAAGCACGGGGTCACGGTGAATTGCGTGCCCCCAGGCCGCATCCATTCGGAGCAGATTTTCCGCAACTACACCCCGGAATACCGCCAGTGGCAGTGCGAGAACGAAATCCCCATGGGCCGTTACGGTGAGCCCGAAGACATGGCCAACTTGGTGACCTTTTTGTCATCGCCATTGGCCAGTTACATCACCGGCGCGGTGATCCCGGTGGACGGTGGCCTGCGTAAGTACCAATTCTGATGCGGCGTGCCTTCTGGCATATTGACCCTTCCAAAAATTCAAAGGAGACAACCATGAAAACCAACGCTCGTCGATGGATGCTGGGCACCTGCCTGACTGTGGCCGCATCGGCCTTGTTGCCCGCCGTGGCACAGGCCCAAGCGGCCCCGTGGCCCAACAAGGCCATCCGCTTTGTGGTGCCATTTGCGCCGGGGGGCACCAGTGAAATCGTGGCCCGTTCGGTGGCCGCCGAGTTGACCAAACAACTGGGCCAAAGTGTGTATGTGGAAAACAAGCCGGGTGGTGCAGGCGTGACCGCCATGCAAGACGTGGCCAAGGCCGCACCTGATGGCTACACGCTCATCCTGACCCATGTGGGCACGATGGCGGTCAACCCCTACATGCTCAAAAGCCAGCCCTATGACGTGAACAAAGACTTTGTGCCCGTCACGCTGCTGGCCAAAGTGCCCAACGTCTTCGTCATCCACCCCGAGGTGCCAGCCAAGAACTTCAAAGAGTTTGTCGAATACGCCAAGGCCAACCCCGGCAAGCTCAACTACGGCTCGGCAGGCAATGCCAGCGCGGGCCACTTGGCCATGGAGTACCTGAAGTTGGTCACCGGCATGTACATCACGCACATTCCTTATCGGGGCACGGGCCCGCAGCTGACCGATTTGTTGGCCGGTCGCACCCAAGCTTCATCTGCTGGCATGCCCGCTTTGGGCGCACACATCCGCAGTGGCAAATTGCGCGCGATTGCCGTGGGCACACAGCAGCGCATTCCGGCCATGCCCGATGTGCCCACCGTGGCGGAATTGGGTTTCAAAGATTTTGAAACCTCGCAGTGGTACGGCATCCATGTGCCTGCCGGCACGCCGCCCGAGATCGTGAAGCGCTTGCAAGAAGAGTCGCTGAAGGCGCTGAAATCCAGCGCCGTGACTGAGCGCTTTGCCACCGACAACGCGGTTGGCGGCGGCGGCCCTGCCAGCGAATACGCGGCCTTCATCAAGAACGAGCAGCGCATTTGGAGCGACATCGTCAAGCGCGCAGGCATCAAACCCGATTGATGGCTTGATTTTTTCGGAGTGAACATGGCCCTCGATGTTTTGGTGATTGGCGGCGGCAACGCCGCCTTGTGCGCTGCCCTCATGGCGCGCGAGGCCGGGGCCAGTGTTCGCGTCTTGGAGTCTGCCCCCAAGGCGTGGCGGGGCGGCAATTCAAGCCACACCCGCAACCTGCGTTGCATGCACGATGCCCCCCAAGATGTCTTGGTGGACGCGTATCCCGAAGAAGAATTTTGGCAAGACTTGCTGAAAGTCACCGGTGGTCTGACCGACGAGCATTTGGCGCGGCTGGTGATTCGCCACTCGGCCACTTGCCGGCCGTGGATGGTCAAACATGGGGTGCGTTTTCAGCCCTCTTTGTCGGGCGCATTGCACACGGCGCGTACCAACGCTTTTTTTATGGGCGGCGGCAAAGCGTTGATGAATGCTTACTACCGCAGCGCAGAAAAGCTGGGGGTGCAGATCGACTACAACGCCGAGGTCGATGATGTGGAGTTGGACCAAGGCCGGTTTGTCGCCGCTGGGGTCAAGCACAAACTGCCCGATGGGTCGGTGCGGCGTGAGCGCATCGAAGCCAAGGCCTGTGTCTTGGCGGCCGGTGGCTTCGAGTCCAACCGCGAGTGGCTGCGCGAGGCCTGGGGGCAAAACGAGCGCGGCGAATATCCTGCAGACCAGTTTTTGATTCGGGGCACGCGCTACAACCAAGGGGTGCTGCTGAAGCACCTGTTGTCGCAAGGCGCAGACCGCATTGGCGACCCCACTCAGGCCCACATGGTGGCCATTGACGCCCGCGCCCCTTTATACGACGGCGGCATTTGCACGCGCATTGATTGCGTGTCTTTGGGGGTGGTGGTGAACCGCGAGGCCCGCCGCTTTTATGACGAAGGTGAAGATTTTTGGCCCAAGCGCTATGCCATCTGGGGCCGCTTGGTGGCGCAGCAGCCCGGGCAGGTGGCGTATTCCATCATCGATGCCAAGGCCGTGGGCCGCTTCATGCCGCCCGTTTTCGAAGGCACAAAAGCCAACACTTTGGAAGAGTTGGCCCAAAAGTTAGGTCTGGACGAGAACGTCTTCATGCAAACCCTGAACGACTACAACCAAGCTTGCCGTGTCGGCACGTTTGACCACACGGCTTTGGACGATTGCCACACCGAAGGCGTGACCCCGGCCAAAACGCACTGGGCGCGACCCATTGATACCGGTCCGTTTTATGCCTACGCCGTGCGTCCCGGGGTGACCTTCACCTACCTCGGCTTGAAAACCGACGAGACCGCCGCGGTGCACTTCAACCAAGTGGCCAGCCCCAACCTGTTTGTGGCGGGTGAAATGATGGCGGGCAACGTGCTGGGCAAGGGCTATACCGCAGGCGTGGGCATGACGATCGGCACGGCCTTTGGCCGTATTGCGGGCACACAGGCCGCTCAAGCCGCCTTGAAGGAGCAGGGCCATGCAGTCGCTTGAGTCATTGACGCAGCAAGCCAAAGCGTTGGCCGAAGGCGCGCTCTCGGCACCCGAGGCCGAGGTGTCTCGCCAAATGCACATTTGCAATGGCTGTCGGTATTGCGAAGGGTTTTGCGCGGTGTTTCCGGCGATGACCCGGCGACTCGAGTTTGGCAAAGCCGACATCCACTACATGGCCAATTTGTGCCACAACTGCGGCGCCTGCTTGCATGCCTGCCAGTACGCACCGCCGCACGAATTTGCCATCAATGTGCCCAAAGCCATGGCGCAAGTGCGGGGACAAACCTACGCCGATTACGCATGGCCGCCTGCCTTGGGACTGCTTTACCAGCGCAACGGCTTGGCCGTCTCGCTGGCGCTGGCGGCTGGGCTGGGTTTGTTTTTGGTCTTGGCCATGCTCCAGCAAGGCACTTTGTGGGGAGCGCCTGTGGCCGGGGGTTTTTATGCGGTGTTTCCACACAACCTGATGGTCAGTCTGTTTGCGCCCATCTTTCTTTTTGCGGTGTTGGCTCTGGGCTTAGGGGTCACGCGCTTCTGGCGCGACGTCACGCCGGCCACCAGTGGGGCCGAGTTGACAACGCCGGCCGCTTTTGAAGCCACCGATGCCGCCTTGCGTTTGAAGTATTTGGACGGGGGGCATGGCGAGGGTTGCCACAACGAAGACGATGCCTGGACGCATGCCCGCCGGCGCTGTCACCACCTGACTTTTTACGGCTTTATGTTGTGCTTTGCCGCCACCAGTGTGGCCACGGTTTACCACTACGCATTGGGCTGGACGGCGCCCTACGCCTTGCCCAGTTTGCCCAAATTGCTGGGCGTGGTGGGCGGCGTGAGTTTGTTGGTGGGGTCCTGCGGTTTGGCGTGGTTGCATCTGCATCGACACCCTGATCATGGCGACCGCGCGCAAAGACCCATGGACCTGGGCTTCATCACGCTGCTGGCGCTGATCAGTGCCACGGGCCTGTTGCTGTGGCTGTTGGGCAGCACCGCGGCCATGCCGCTGATGCTGGCGATTCATTTGGGAACGGTGATGGCGTTGTTCCTCACGCTGCCTTATGGAAAGTTTGCTCACGGCATTTTTCGCACCGCCGCCTTGTTGCGTTTTGCCATAGAAAAGCGCCAACCCAATCGTTTGGGTTTGGGCGGCGAGTGACGGGCTGCGGCGGGCTGTTCAGGCCATTGCCAAGGTGGGTGCGGCGTGGATCACCCCGCCACCCAAACACACTTCACCGTCGTACAGCACCGCGCTCTGCCCGGGTGTGACGGCCCATTGGTGTTCGCTGAAATGGAGCGCCATGCCCGCTTGCCCTTGCGGCATTTCGATGTTGAGCAAGTCACAAGGCGCATCGGCTTGGCGGTATCGTGTTTTGGCGGCATAGCGTCCCGCCGGGGGCGCTGAGCCGGCACACCAACTCAGGTCGGTCGCCTGCAAACTCGGCGATTGCAACCACGGGTGGTCGTGGCCCTGCACCACCCACAAGGTGTTTTTTTCCATGTCTTTGCGGGCCACAAACCAAGGCGTGTGTGCGCCGCCGCCGCGCTGCGCGCCTTGGGCCTTGATGCCGCCAATGCCCAAACCTTGGCGTTGCCCCAAGGTGTAAAAGCTCAACCCCACGTGTTGGCCAATGGTGCGGCCACTGGGGTCTTTGATGGGGCCGGGTTCTTTGGAGATGTAGCGGTTCAAAAAATCACGGAAGGGACGCTCGCCGATGAAGCAAATGCCCGTGGAGTCTTTCTTTTTGGCGTTGGGCAGTCCCAACTCCAGGGCCATGCGGCGCACTTCGGTTTTGTGCAATTCGCCCACCGGAAACAACGTCTTTGACAGCTGGGCTTGGTTCAAGCGGTGCAAGAAATAACTTTGGTCTTTGCTGGGGTCTAGCCCTTTGAGCAACTCGTGGCGACCGGTTTGGGCATTCAGCCGCACGCGCGCATAGTGGCCGGTGGCAATTTTTTCAGCGCCCAAGCGCATGGCGTGGTCCAAGAACGACTTGAACTTGATCTCGGCGTTGCACAAGATGTCCGGGTTGGGCGTGCGACCCGCCTCGTATTCGCGCAGAAACTCAGAAAAGACCCGGTCTTTGTAGTCGGCGGCAAAATTGACATGCTCGATCTCGATGCCTAAAACATCGGCTACGGCGGCCGCATCGACAAAGTCAATGTTCGAGGAGCAGTATTCACTGTCGTCGTCATCTTCCCAGTTTTTCATGAAGATGCCGACCACCTCATGGCCTTGCTGCTTGAGCAAATAGGCGGTCACTGCAGAGTCAACGCCGCCGGACAAGCCGACGACCACGCGAGAAAGTTGGGACATGGTGCGATTATCCCGTGACTGCCGGCGGCCCGAGTTTTGGGTCAAAATTGACAAAGTCCAACGGGTCTTCCTTCATGAATCTGGCGTGCACGTGGTGCCCAATCTTCAGAACCATGTTGCGTGATGTGGCGCATGGTTTTTTCATCATCACCCACAGTGGTTTGGCCATGGTGGGCTTGGGCGCGACCAGTTTGGTGTTGGCTTTTTGGCTCAGTCCCTCCTGGATGAACAGCGCGGAGAACGCCGCCCTCAACTGGTTGCGTGAGCGTCAGGCGCTGTTTTCGTGGTTGCCTGAAAACACGGCCGAACGCGTGACCGCCACTCCCTTGCAAGCATTGCCCCCGTCCCAAGCGGCGGTGGCCGAGTGGCTGGGGCGCAAATACAAAGTGGCACCCGAGCCTTTGGCGGCCTTGGTCGCCGAGGCGCACATCTTGGCCAAGAAGTACAAGATGTCGCCCTACCTCATTCTTTCGGTGATGGCGGTTGAATCGGGCTTCAACCCTTACGCCCACAGTTCGGCGGGGGCCCAAGGCCTGATGCAGGTCATGACCGACATTCATCAGCAGCGGTATGCCGTGCATGGGGGCACTATGGCTGCGTTTGATCCGATTGCGAACCTCCGTGTCGGTGCCGATGTTTTGGCTTATTGCATCAAGACCAAGGGCGGCGTGATGGAAGAAGGCCTGCGCTATTACTTGGGCGCTTCAGAGCACACCGACGATGGCGGTTACGTGGCCAAAGTCTTGCTCGAGCAAGAAAGACTGACGCTGGTGGACAGTGGCGTGAAAAACGTGCCCCTGCAATGAGGCTGGGCGAAGCCAACAGGAGAGTGGCGCGAAGCGGACCGGCGTAAAAGGGGCAGCGTAAAAATGGGCGGCGAAAAGGGGCGGCGTAAAAAGGTTGACGCCTGAGCCGTGCGCTCAGAACTTGGCGCCTCGGGCCAGCAAGGCGTTTTGTGTGGAGACCCAAGCCTGCTGACCGGGCGCTGCCACGGCGGTCTGCGCCACCTGTAGTGGATTGACCCAAGGTGTCAGGCTGCTGGCAATGGCCGCGTAATTTCGCGGGTGGTAGCGGTCAGCGGGCTGAAACTGGGCCAAATCAATGGTTTTGTCACCGCGCTCTTTCGCCACCGACTCCACCAACTCACGCGCCTTGGGGTCATACGGCAGCACCCAAATGCGGTCTTTGGCATTGAGATCGGCGCGAATGCGTTGCAGGTTTTGCGTGATGCGTTCGGGGGTGTAGTACTTGTTAACCGTGCTGTTGACCAAGTCATTGGTGCCGACAGAGATGATGGCCAGATCGGCGTTTTTGACCCCCGCATCTTTGTTCAATTGCGACAAGATTTGCGGGCTGCTGTGGCCGCCGACGGCGTTGACCGCAAAAACACCTTGGTGCTGGTTTAAAAACTTTCGTCCGGGTGCAAATTCGGGCGTGATGCCGCTTTGTTTGAGCAAAGCACCGCCAATGCCCACCGCAATGCTGTCGCCCACGATGGCAATTTTGGGGCCCGTGCCCGGCGTCACCGGGGCGCGCGGCGCGACCGAGGACGGCTCTGGGCTGAGTTTGCTGACGGTTTCTGGCGGCGCCAGTTTCTCTGGAATGGCCAGTTTTTCAGTAATGGCCAGTTTTTCGGGGGTGACCAGTTTTTCAGAAGGCGCCAGTTCGGGGGCGGTGCGCGAGAGCGCCAGCGCAGGGAAGGAGAGGGTTTGTCCTGCACGGATCAAATTGGGGTTGGCCAGTGCGTTGCTTTTCGCCACCGCCATGGCCACACGGTGCACCTCCGCCTCTTTGGGCGTTTGGCCTTGCTCTTGCAAGACTCTGCGGGTGATGCCAATCAGGGTCTCTCCCGCTTGCACCCGCACGGGGCGGCCAGTTTGCGGGCTGGTCGGGTGCGCCTGGGCCAGGGCCTCTTGAAAATGCAGCGACGCGACAGTCCCTGCGCCTTGGCCGGAAGGGGCGCTGGCGAGAGGCGCGCGCGCAGAACGGCCCGATTCGGTCAAAGCGGGGCTTGCAGTTTGAAAAGGTCCCACGGGGTTCATGCAATGACACTCAAGGTTGGCTGAAGACAAGGCCATCGGTTTCCCGACATTTCAATCAAAATAGCAATATTTGTGCCTGTGACTTTTACGCCAAGCTGGTTTTTTCAACGCAAGCCGCTTGGGCCACTTACACTAGCCCTCCGACCGCAAAACGACGGTTTGTTGTGTGGCGGGTTCTTTTTGCGATGAGAAATGTTCCGAGACCCTGTTTTCTTGACCTGGGTGCGTCGGCTCTTCTTGCTGACCCTCTTTGTGGCCTTGAGCCTGGTGCACCAGCCATCGGCTTGGATCGACACGTTGGATGGCGAGGTTCCCGGTCGCGTCGATTTGGTTTCTGATGAATTTGATGCCCGCGGCCCAGTGGATGAGGCATTTGTAGAGCAGGTATTTCAGGCCATTTGCCAAGCGGGTATCCGTAATCCGACGATTGTCATGCGCCAAGCCATTTTGGAAACCGGCTGGTTTCGCAGTCCCTTCCTCATGACGCGCAACAACTTATTTGCGTTCAGGCGCGGAAATTACCTTCGCTTTGACCATTTTGAGCACAGCGTCCAGTTTTACAAAGCCTGGCAAGACCGCAATATGCCCAAGGAAGTGCCCGACTATTACCTGTTTTTGGATCAAATTCAGTACGGCAGTCCCGACTACACTAGTCATATTAAGAACATTTCGTGGAACAGGAATTGTTGACTGCTCCGCCATATCCATAGCGCAGTGACATGGTTTTCTCGAGCCTCACGTTTCTTTTCTTCTTTCTTCCTGCTTGCCTGATTTGTTACTACGCCTTTCCGCAAAGGCAGGTACGCAATCTGATACTGACGGGTTTCTCGCTCATTTTTTACGCATGGGGCGAGCCAATTTGGGTCAGCTTGCTGATCATTTCTTGTATCTGGGATTATTTGAATGGTTTGTTCATCGACCACTTCAAAAACAAGAAGGCGATTGCGCGTTTCGGGGTGATCAGCTCCTTGATCGTCAACTTGGGATTGTTGGCGTCTTTCAAATATGCAGATTTCATTGTTGAAACTGTCAACGCCTTGACCGGTCTGGGTTTCAAGGCCCCGGGCATTTTGCTGCCCATCGGCATTTCTTTTTACACCTTCCAAACCATTTCGTACACGATTGATGTGTACCGAGGGGAGGTCTCGGCGCAAAAGAATTTCTTCAACTTCATGTTGTTTGTGGTGTGCTTCCATCAGCTGGTGGCCGGGCCCATCGTGCGCTACTCGCACATTGCGCGCGAAATTGAAGAGCGTGTATTCAGTGTGTCTGACTTCAGCAATGGCGTGACCCGCTTTTGCAAAGGCTTGTTCAAAAAAGTGTTCATCGCCAACACGGCGGGTGAGCTGTGTTTGCAATTCTTAGGCCAAGACGTGAGCCAGACCACCGTCGCTGGAGAGTGGTTTGGCCTGTTGATGTTCACCCTGCAGATTTATTTTGATTTTTCGGGCTACTCCGACATGGCCATTGGTTTGGGCATGATGTTTGGCTTTCATTACCACGAGAATTTCAAGCACCCCTACACCGCCAATTCAATCACCGACTTTTGGCGCCGTTGGCATATTTCGCTGGGCACATTTTTCAGGGACTATGTGTACATCCCGCTGGGCGGCAACCGCCACCACCCTGTGCGCAACATCTTTATTGTTTGGGGGCTCACCGGCATTTGGCATGGCGCCAGTTGGAACTTTGTGCTCTGGGGCTTGTATTTCGGTGTGATTCTTTGGTTCGAAAAAACCGTTGGCTTGCGGCTGTTGCAGCGCATGCACCCACTCATCCAACATGCGTATGCGGTGTTCTTTATTGTGCTGGGTTGGTCCATCTTTTATTTCACCGACTTGAGTCGTCTGGGCAGCACCCTTCAGGTGATGTTTGGTTTCACCGATGTCCCGCTGTACGACTTTGAGTTGGACGTGGCCATTTGGGCCAATGCGTTTTGGCTGGTTTTTGCGCTCGTCATGTGCGCTCCGTTGTACGCGCGTGCACACACCCATCTCCAGCACCGCCTGAGTGCGGTCGCCTACCAATGGACTGTGGTGTCGCAAAACTTGTTGTTTCTGGGGGTCAGCGTGGTACTGCTGGTGGGCAAGACCTACAACCCCTTCATTTATTTCCGATTCTGACCATGCAGAAGAACCACTCCACCCCGTTCATGGACTGGCTCCAAACGCTCTTGTTTTCAGGCTTGTTGGTGGGCTTGGGGGCTTTGTTCGTGGCCTTGCCCAAGGACACCGTTTCTGAAGGTGAGAAGCGAGAACTGGCTCACTTTCCCGAGTTTTCGTGGTCGGCCATTGGGCAAGGCACTTTCATGCAGCGGATAGACGATTTTGTCGCCGACAACTTTGTTTTCCGATACACCTTGTCCGATGTGGCGGGCCAAATCAAACAATGGCGCGGCTGGGCACATGACGATATCCAGGTGTTCTCAGACAAAGGCAGTCATGCTGCCGGGACGGCCTCACCGCCTAAGGCCCCTAAGGTGCAGTCGGATGCTGCCGGTTCGTTGGCAGGGGGGGCGGCCAACACGGTGTCGGGCACAGAGCAAGACCCCGCACAGGGTGAGGCGCAGGGCCAGGCCCGAGGCACGGCCCGCGACAGCGTCACGGGGGCTTTTGCAACCACCGAAGGCATGAGCCAAAACCAGGGCCAAGGTCAAGGTCAAGGTCAAGGTTCAAGCCCCACACCCCGCGCAGACGCTGCCCGTGCCGGCGCCGGGGGAAACGCCGCCACTGGCGCGACCGAAGACGCGCCGTATCAAAACATCGAGTCGGTGATCATCTACAAAAACCGGGCGGTACAAATGTTTGGGGGCTCACCGGGCATGGCGGTGCCCTTCGCCAACATGCTCGCGCGCTATCAGCAAGAACTGCCGCAAACCACCTTGTATTTCATGCCCATTCCAATCGGGGCCGACTATTACCTGCCGCAAAAAGTCACCAAGGGGCTGCTGCGTGAAAAAGGGGTGATTGACCATGCCGTGAGTTTGCTGCCGCCACAAGTGCGCGCGGTGAACACTTACGCCAAACTCGCGCAACACAGCTCCGAGTACCTTTACTTCAACACCGACCACCATTGGACCGGTTTGGGTGCCTATTACGCCTACACGGCCTTTGCAGAGGCGGCCCGATTTGCGCCCTTGCCTCTCAGCGCCTTCACCAAAAAAGAGATTCCCAATTTTCTAGGCACGCTGTACCACCGCACACTTTCGCCGGCACTCAAGAGCAAAGGCGATACGGTGGAATATTTCAAGGTGCCGGTGCAGACCAGCGTGAAATATTTTTCAGCCGGTTCACGACAGGGCCAGAGCACTCAGCTGTATGCAGAATATGCCCGCGGTGCCAGCGCTTACGGGGTGTTTTTAGGCGGCGATTACCCCCTGATGAAGATCACCAGCGATGTGAAAAATGGCCGCAAGATCGCGATGATCAAAGATTCGTATGGCAATGCGTTTGCCCCTTATTTGGCCTCGCACTATGAAGAGGTGTACGTGCTGGATTACCGCTATTTCAATGGCAACATCAAAACCTTGATTCAGCAAGAAGGCATTCAAGAGTTGCTGTTTGCGCACAATTCCTATGTGTTTCTCAGCGGCTACACGGTACAGCGAGAACGGGGGTTCCTGACGGGTCCTCTGCCCACAGCACGCAAGTCGGCGGCCTCTGAGGCGGCGCCATGAACAGGAGTTTTTCCATGCCATTTCAAGCTTCGCGGGCGACGCTCCGTGTGCTGCCCTGCGTTGTTTTGTGCGGCTTGCTGACCGCCTGTGCGACCCTGCCCGGCGTCGATCAGGCCGCGTCGGCAGACGCGGCTTTGCCGGGTGCTGGCCCCAATGCAGGAGCCGCAAAGGGCCCCGCACCAGGTGCCGCATCAGGTACCGCATCAGGTACCGCAACGCCATCCGCCTCGGCCGCTTCTTCGGCTACGGGGGTGTCCACGCCCGCTCAAGGGGCCAAAGCGGCATCAGCTGCCCCGCAGTGGCAACGCAACCCCTTGCCCTTGGCGCAAGAAGTGCCCGCCAAGCCCCCCTTCGCTTGGCGAACATTGCCCGACCTCATTGGCGCCGAAAAGGCGCAGCTGATGAACACCTTCATCACGCCGGAGGTCAACACCTTTGAGGCCAGCAATGTGCAGTTGTTGCAGCGCCTGAAAAGCAAGTGGGAGGCCGCCGCTCAAGGGCGCTTCACGGTGCTGCATTTTGGGGACTCGCATGTTCAAGGCGGTTTTGGGACGCAAATCTCTCGGCACAAATGGCAGTCGATGATGGGCAGCGCTGGGCGAGGCATGGTGTTTCCCTATGCCATCGCCAAAACGTATTCGCAAAACGATTACCGGTCGACGTTTGAAGGCGAGTGGGTCACCGCCAACAGCATTCAGGTCAACCCCAAAATGCCGTTGGGGGTGTCGGGCTTTGTGGCGCGCACCGCCAGCGCGCAAGCGGCGTTCACGCTGCAATTCAATCAGCAGTTTGAGCCGGGAGCCAAGGTGCTCAAGTTTCTTTACCGAACTTCCTCGGCCAACTACCGTTTGCGCCTGCAATCGGGTGATGTGCTGTGGGAAAGTGACCTGCAAAGTGATGCCGGCGCGATGGGGGGCACGCAACGCGTGGAGATCGATGTCCCGCAGTTGTCCGACACGCTGCGATTTGATGTTGTGAACACCGAGCCCCAAGCGGACGATGCTTTTGAGTTGTATGGGGTGAGCATTGAAAACAAGACGCCCGGCGTGCTGTATCACAACCTGGGCGTGGGGGGCGCGGCATTTGCGGCTTTGCGTTCGCAGGCTTATTTTGAGTCACAGTCCAAAGTGTTGGCGCCCGATCTGGTGATCTTGGATTGGGGAACCAACGACCTGATTTACAAAAACAAAGTGCCTGAGCAACTAGAGGCCACCATTGTCGAGACCATTCGCAAAGTGCGCGCCGAGCACCCCGATGCGCTCATCTTGTTGACCAGCGTACAAGACACTTACTTTCGCAAACAAGCCATCACAGCCACTTGGGAATTTGCCCAATTGATTCGCCGACTGGCCAAAGAAAACGACTGCCTCTTGTACGACTGGTACCGGGTGGCGGGCGGAGCCGATGCCATGCGCACTTGGTATGCCTATGGCTTGGCCCAACCAGACCATGTCCATTTGAGTGCGACCGGTTATGCCATCAAGGGTGATTTGTTGGCTCAAGCCATGCTCAATGCCCTGAATTGGCAAAAGAGCAACCCCGAAAAATCCAGTTTGTGGACAGACGCGCAGCAAAGCGAGTTGCCCCGATCGGTTTCGGCTTGGCTCAAGGCCTTGAAGCCTTTTCAGAGTCGTCCCGATTTGATTCGAGTGAGTGCGTCCGCGAAGGGCAAAGGGACCGCCACTGCGGCCAAAGCGGCCCTTCGAAAGCCCAGTAAAGCGGCACAGAGCAAAGCCAAAGCCTCAGCCAAGGCGACCAACAGCAAAACGACCAAGGCCAAGCCCTCCTCCAACAAGACCGCCAAGCCAGTCAAGCCGTAATGAGGTCACGGCCGTTATGACTTTGTGGCAATTACGGCTGTAAGGTCTGTACGGGCTGTGCGGGCTGTAACGGCTGTAACGGCAGTAGCGGCTGTAAGGGACTGGCCTGAGTGGGCGGCTCGGCCGCATCGGGGCTGGGCTCGGGACAGGTTTGTTCCCACCGAATCTTGCGCAAATGCTCGGTGTAACCCGCGCTGGCGTAACGGATGCTGACTAAGAACGCGTTGTAATCTTTGTGCTGGCTGGCGCGGTAATGTTTGTCTTGCCAGGCCTTGTAATAAGCCACGCTGTCTTTCCAATCGTCAAACACCAGATAGCGGGTGTTGCGAAAGCCAAAGAGGTTTTGCCGCTTCATCAAAAAGGGCGAGCGCATCCACCCGGTTTCCAAAATGGCCTGCCGCATGGCCATCTCGGGATGCTGAATGTTCAGCCGGCAAATTTCTGCAAAAACCGACGCCACCAAGTCTTGGTCGATTTTTCCCAAGGGCTGAGAGGGGGCCGCGTTGGCGGGCAGGGGCGCAAACAGCACAAAAGTGGGCAGCAAAAAAGCGGGCAGCACAAAAGCAGGCAAAACCAGAGCAGGCAAAACCAGTGCGGGCTGCACGAAAGTCTTCACAAGAAAGTGTTTCCAGCCCCGCACGCGGCCATTCTCGCGCCCAGTCCTGCCCCAACTTCCGCCCCTACTCCCGTTCCCGTTCCCGTTCCCAACCCGGTGTGGCGCGCGCCACTTTGTGGCCATGCGATCAAGCCTGACCCGTGGGGTCATCGAGGCCGGCGGGCTAAATGGAGTCACGGCGGTCACTGGGTTCAGGCCAAGGGGTGGTACACGGCGGGGTCGGTGTAAATCACCTCCAGCGGATAACGCTGGCCTTTCAGATGGTCTTCTATGCAGCGCAAAACGAGGGGGCTTCGGTGGCGTGCGGCGCTGGCGCGGACCTCTTCGGGGGTCATCCAAACCGTGCGAACAATCCCCTCGTCCAAGCTGCGGTGGGCTTGCAAGTCGCCCAGCTCGCCGCAAAAAGCCATGCGCACATAAGTGATGTCTTCGCCAGTCGCCGGGCGCTGAAAGCGCGACAGATAAATGCCGACCAAGGCCGTGGGCTTGAAGCTGTGCGCTGTTTCCTCTAAGGTTTCGCGAGCGCAACCTTCGGCCGGCGACTCGCCAGGGTCCAGATGGCCGGCGGGGTTATTCAGCCGCAAGCCTTCCAAGGTGTGCTCTTCGACCAACAGGTAGCGGCCCTGTTTTTCGATGATTGCAGCGACAGTGACATTGGGTTTCCAGCGCGTGTCCATACTCGTTATTATCGTGCGGACGTTTCTGTGGGCCCTAAGTTGGAGCCCGGTGGCAGACAAAAGGCCAGAACGGGTTAAAAATAAGAGCTTGCCAATATGAAGGCGGCTGAACAGGTGGCCCGGCTCTAAACAAGACTTGCACGCGTCTGCAGTGCAATGACTTGGGTTAAGCTGACAGATTGGCAATCATTGATGAACTGAGCGAGGAGACCTCCATGCAAACAGGCGAAAACGCCCCAACGCCGCAACGCATTGGCGTGCCGCGAGAAATTTTCCCCGGTGAAAAGCGGGTGGCCACGGTGCCTGATGTGGTGACCAAACTGGTCAAACTGGGCTTCGCGGTGGTGGTGGAGCAAGGGGCCGGTGCTCTGGCCGATTTGTCCGACGATGCCTATGTGCAAGCCGGCGCCACCATTGCCCCCAATGCGGCGGCACTCTGGAGCGGCAGCGATATCGTCTTTAAAGTGCGCGCGCCCGTGGCCGAAGAAGTCGCCTTGATGCACGCGGGACAGACGCTGGTGGGCTTTTTGTGGCCGGCTCAAAACCCTGAATTGATGCAACAGTTGGCGGCCAAAAAGGTCACGGCCCTCTCGATCGATGCACTGCCTCGCACGCTGAGCCGCGCCCAAAAAATGGACGCCTTGACCTCGATGGCCGGGGTCAGTGGATACCGCGCGGTGGTGGAAGCGGCCAATGCATTTGGTCGTTTTTTCAATGGCCAAATCACAGCCGCAGGCAAAGTGCCACCGGCCAAAGTGTTCATCGCTGGCGCTGGCGTCGCGGGTCTGGCGGCCATCGGTGCCGCAGCCAGTTTGGGCGCCATCGTGCGGGCCAATGACACCCGTGCCGAAGTGGCCGATCAAGTGGTCTCACTCGGCGGCGAGTTCGTCAAGGTGGACTACGAAGAAGAGGGTTCTGGCGGCGGGGGCTATGCCAAAGTCATGAGCGAAGGCTTTCAGGCCGCGCAGCGGGAGATGTATGCCCAACAGGCGCGTGAGGTCGACATCATCATCACCACGGCCTTGATTCCCGGCAAGCCTGCGCCCAAGTTGATCACCGCCGACATGGTGAAAAGCATGAAGCCCGGCAGTGTGATCGTGGACATGGCCGCCGAGCAAGGTGGCAACTGCGAGCTCACCGAGCCCGGCAAAGCCGTGGTCCACCATGGCGTGACGATCGTGGGCTACACCGATCTGGCCTCGCGCATGGCCCGCCAATCCTCCACGCTGTATGGCACCAACTTGTTCCGCTTGACGGAAGAGTTGTGCAAGACGAAAGACGGTGTCATCCACGTCAACATGGCGGACGATGCCATCCGTGGCCTGACTGTCATCAAAGAGGGCGAGATCACCTGGCCTGCGCCGCCCCTGGCCGCAGCGCCCAAACCCGCTCCGAAGGCCGTGGTCGCGGTCGCAGAGAAAAAGGGTGGACACGGCCATGGCAGCAGCGGCCCCATGCCGGCAAAAACTTTGGCGATGGTGTTTGGTTTGGGGGCCTTGGCCTTCTGGGCCATTGGCGCCTATGCGCCGCCCGCCTTTTTGGGCCACTTCACGGTCTTTGTGTTGGCTTGCTTCATCGGCAACATGGTGGTGTGGAACGTCACCCCCGCTTTGCACACGCCTTTGATGAGTGTGACCAATGCGATCTCCAGCATCATCGTCATCGGGGCGCTGGTGCAAATATTGCCACCTGAAGCCGGCACCAATGGCCGACCTGACCAGCTGATTCAGTGGCTGGCTTTTGTCGGCATTGTGCTCACCGCGGTCAATATGTTTGGTGGCTTTGCTGTGACCCGTCGCATGCTCGCCATGTTCCGAAAGTAATCGAGAAAAGAGCTACCCATGTCCTTCAGTCTGGCTACCGTCGCTTACCTAGGCGCCGCAATTCTCTTCATTCTCAGCTTGGGGGGCTTGTCCAACCCCGAAACGTCGCGTCGCGGCAACCTCTACGGCATCATCGGCATGGCGCTGGCGGTGCTGGCCACCATTTTGGGCCCGCGGGTCGCCGCGGCTGGCATCCCCTGGATCGTGGGGGCCTTGTTGATTGGCGGCAGTGTTGGCTTGTATGCCGCCAAGACCGTCAAGATGACCCAAATGCCCGAGCTGGTCGCTTTGATGCACAGCTTGGTGGGTTTGGCAGCTTGCTTGGTGGGTTTTGCCAGTTATGTGGACACCTCCGTCCAGTACACCGGCGCTGAAAAAACCATCCACGAAGTTGAGATTTACATCGGTATTCTCATCGGCGCGGTGACTTTTTCGGGCTCTTTGATCGCCTTCGGCAAACTCAACGGCAAGATCGGCGGCAAGCCCCTGTTGTTGCCCGCGCGCCATTGGCTCAACCTGTTGGGTCTGTTGGTGGTGATCTGGTTTGGTCGCGAATTTGTCAACGCCCCTGATGTGCAAAGCGGCATGACACCCTTGATCGTCATGACGGTGATCGCCCTCCTTTTTGGCATCCACATGGTGATGGCCATCGGCGGTGCCGACATGCCGGTGGTGGTGTCCATGTTGAACAGCTATTCGGGCTGGGCCGCAGCTGCCACGGGCTTCATGTTGAGCAACGACTTGCTGATCGTGACCGGCGCCTTGGTGGGTTCTTCGGGCGCCATCTTGTCGTACATCATGTGCAATGCCATGAACCGCAACTTCATCAGCGTCATCGCCGGCGGCTTTGGTGGGGGGGCGGACAAACCGGCTGCCGCCAGCGGCGCTGCAGCCGAACCCCAAGGTGAAGTGGTGCCCGTCAGTGCCAGCGAGACCGCCGAGTTGCTGCGCGATGCCAAGAGCGTGATCATCGTGCCGGGCTACGGCATGGCGGTGGCCCAAGCCCAACACACGGTGAACGACATCACCAAGACCTTGCGTGATCGCGGTGTGAACGTGCGCTTTGGCATTCACCCAGTGGCCGGTCGCATGCCGGGCCACATGAACGTGTTGTTGGCTGAGGCCAAAGTGCCCTACGACATCGTTTTGGAGATGGACGAAATCAACGACGATTTTCCAGACACCGATGTGGTCATGGTCATTGGTGCCAACGACATCGTCAACCCGGCCGCACAAGAAGACCCAACCAGCCCGATTGCCGGCATGCCGGTGCTCGAAGTTTGGAAGGGCCGTACAAGCATCGTGATGAAACGCTCCATGGCCAGTGGCTACGCCGGGGTGGACAACCCGCTGTTTTACAAAGACAACAACCGCATGCTTTTTGGCGATGCCAAGAAGATGTTGGACGAGGTCTTAGCGGCTTTGAAAGCCTGAGCGCACAGCAGGCTCTTTTGGGGGCCAAATCGAAAGCGGAAGAATGATTTCTTCCGCTTTTTTTTGGCGTAAACCCTGAGTCAAGCCTGTCAGTTTTCTGTCAGATCTGCGGTAGACTGAATCGCAGGAGAACCCGACATGAACTTGAATCCCGTTTGGCTAAAAAGTTACCCCGAAGGTGTCCCCGCAGACATCGATGTTCGGCAATACAACTCGTTGGTTGGCTTGCTTGATGAGAGCTTTGCCAAGTATGCGAGCCGCACCGCCTACAGTTTTTTGGGCAAAGACATCAGTTACGCCCAGACAGACCGAGAAAGCCTGGCCATGGCCGGGTACTTTCAATCCTTGGGTCTCAACAAGGGTGACCGCATTGCCATCATGATGCCCAACGTGCCGCAATACCCGGTGGTGGTGGCGGCCATCTTGCGTGCGGGTTATGTGGTGGTCAATGTCAACCCGCTCTACACCGCACGCGAACTCGAGCACCAACTGAAAGACTCTGGCGCCAAAGCCATTGTGATCATCGAAAACTTTGCGGCCACGCTCGAGAAATGCATCGCCCAAACTCCGGTTCAGTACGTGGTGTTGGCCTCGATGGGCGACCGACTGGGCTTGCTCAAGGGCAGCTTGGTGAACTATGTGGTGCGCAACGTCAAGAAGATGGTGCCGCCCTTCAATTTGCCGCAAGCCGTGCGCTTCAACGATGCCTTGTCTAAAGGGCAACAACTGCCCTTCCAAAAGCCCGACTTGCAGGCGGACGACATTGCCGTCTTGCAGTACACCGGGGGCACCACCGGGGTGTCTAAGGGCGCGGTCTTGTTGCACCGCAACTTGATTGCCAACGTTTTGCAATCTGAGGCTTGGAACTCGCCCGTGATGAAGCGCATTCCGGCAGGGGAACAACCCACCTCGGTGTGCGCTTTGCCGCTGTACCACATCTTCGCTTTCACGGTGAACATGATGTTGTCCATGCGATACGGTGGCAAAACCATCTTGATTCCCAATCCGCGTGATTTGCCTGCTGTGCTCAAAGAGCTGGCCAAGCACACCTTCCACAGTTTTCCGGCAGTGAACACTTTGTTCAACGGGCTGGCCAATCACCCAGACTTCAACACCGTCAACTGGTCCAACCTCAAGGTGTCCTTGGGCGGCGGTATGGCCGTCACCCCCAATGTGGCCAAACTTTGGCTCGAGAAAACCGGTTGCCCCATTTGTGAAGGTTACGGCCTGTCTGAAACCAGTCCCTCGGCCAGTTGCAATCCCACCACCAGCACCGAATTTACGGGCACCATTGGCGTGCCTATCCCCGGCACTTGGATGAAGCTGTTGGACGACGATGGCCATGAGGTGACCACCCCAGGACAGCCGGGTGAAATTGCCATCAAAGGCCCTCAAGTGATGGCCGGTTATTGGCAACGCCCCGATGAAACCGCCAAGGTCATGACCGCAGACGGCTACTTCAAGTCGGGCGACGTGGGCATCATCGATGAGCGCGGTTTCTTCAAGATCGTGGACCGCAAGAAAGACATGATTTTGGTCAGTGGCTTCAACGTCTATCCCAACGAAGTCGAAGAAGTCGCCTCGGCATGTCCCGGCGTGATGGAGTGCGCCGCCATTGGCATCCCCGATGAAAAAACGGGTGAGGCGGTGAAACTGGTGGTGGTCAAAAAAGACCCTGCACTCACCGAAGAGCAGATCTTGGCCTATTGCCGCGACAACATGACGGGTTACAAGCAACCCCGTGTGATTGAGTTTCGCGCTGAATTGCCCAAGACCCCAGTGGGCAAAATTTTGCGCCGTGAGTTGCGCAACAAAACCTGAGATCGGGGAGGTCGCCAGCGGCCTCTTGACCGATACACTTCAAAGCGGCCCGAGTGGCCGCTTTTTTCATTTGAAAATTGTTCATTTCGCGACAAAGGGGACCCGCATGGCGGTGATCGGCATCATGAGTGCCATGCACGAAGAGTTGGCGGCGGTGTTGGCACACATGCCTGATGAGCAACGGGTTTCAGTGGCCGGGCGAGATTTTTTTGTCGGCCACTGGCAGGGTCATGCGCTGGTGGTCGTGTTGTCGCGCATCGGCAAAGTGGCGGCGGCCACCACGGCCACGGTCTTGCTTGAGCGCTTTGGTGTCGACCAGTTGGTATTCACCGGCGTGGCTGGCGGTTTGGGGACCGATGTGCGGGTGGGCGATGTGGTGGTGGCCACACAGTGTGTGCAGCATGACATGGATGCATCGCCCTTGTTTGCGCCGCATGAAGTGCCGCTGTATGGCCGTGCTTTCTTTGATACGGATGTGCCGTTGTCGGTCCAGTTGGCGCAGGCCAGTGAAGCGGTGTTGCAACACGCTGTACAGCATTTGGGCCAAGCGGCCATGGCCGAGTTTGCTTTGAAGGCACCGCAAGTGCACCAGGGTTTGGTGCTCAGTGGAGATCGATTTGTTTCCACCAGCGCAGAAAGCCAAGCATTGCGCCAGCGCTTTCCTGCCGCCATGGCGGTGGAGATGGAGGGCGCGGCGGTGGCCCAGGTGTGCTTTGATTTCGGCGTGCCCTTTGCCGCATTGCGGACCATTTCAGACCGGGCCGACGACACGGCCCATGCCGATTTCAACCGATTCATCGGTGCCGTGGCCAGCCGTTACAGCTTGGCCATCTTGTCCGGGTGGCTGGGTCAGACGCGCCCAGTGAAGTCCTGATTATTTGAGCCAGCCGCGACGACGGAAGTACCACATGGGCACCACCGCACTGGCCACCATCAAAGCCAGCGCAAAGGGGTAACCCCATTTTTGCGACAGTTCGGGCATGTACTGGAAGTTCATGCCGTACAAACTGGCGATGAGTGTGGGGGGCAACAGCGCCACGCTGGCCACCGAAAAAATCTTGATGATTTTGTTCTGGTTGATGTTGATGAAACCGACCGTGGCATCCATCAAAAAGTTGATCTTGTCGAACAAAAACGCGGTGTGAGAATCGAGCGAATCGATGTCGCGCAAAATTTGCCGCGCCTCTTCAAATTGTTCGGCATTGAGCATTTTCGAGCGCATCATGAAGCTCACCGCGCGGCGCGTGTCCATGACGTTGCGGCGAATGCGTCCATTCAAATCTTCTTGCCGCGCGATGGCCCCCAGCACTTCGCTCGCCATGGCGTCGGTCACATCACCCGACAGCACTTTTTTGCCCGCGGTTTCCAGCTTGTCGTAGATGTTTTCCAGTGTGTCCGCGGAATACTCGGCATCGGCATCAAACAACTTGAGCAGCACTTCTTTGGCGTCTTCGATCAAGCCGGGCGCGCGGCGCGCACGCATGCGCAGCAAGCGAAACACCGGCACGTCTTCGTCGTGGATCGAAAACAGCACGCCTTGGCTTTTCAGCTCAACATTGTGTTGGTTCAAGATGAACGCGCAGCGCACGGTGCGGGGCTCGTCTTCATCGGCAATTAAAAAGTCAGAGCGAATGTGCAATTCGCCATTGTCTTCCGCATAAAAACGTGCCGACTCTTCGATGTCCTCGTCCATCGCGTCTTCGGGAATAGACAAGCCGTAGTACTGTTTGATCCAGCGCTTTTCCTCCAGCGTCGGCGATTCCAAGTCGACCCAGATAGGCTGAAAACGGGAGAGTTCTTCCAACGATTCGATCTCTTCTTGAAAGAGGCGGCCGTTGGCGAGTGTGAAGATGTTGAGCATGGCGAATCCGAAAAATGGCCAGTTGCCAATGGTTCAAAGGGGCGGCGAAGGGGTTTAGCAGCTTTCGAACGATGGGCGGGGTGCTCAGTGCGTTCGAAAGCTACCGACTCGGGGTAGTTTCCACGGCAGTGTGTCTCCAATGTGAATCGGCGGATTATCGCACTGGAAGCGGCATGGCGAACCTGTGGAGTGTTAGATTCAGTCAACTTCAAAGCAATCTTCATGACCCCTCACTTGTCTCCTCGGCGCGAGCGCTGGCTTTTGTTCACGCTGGCCGGGATCCAGTTCACGCACATCCTGGATTTCATGATCATGATGCCGCTGGGGCCCCAGTTCACGGCCTTGTTTGGCATCAGCAATGCGCAGTTTGGTCTGTTGGTCTCGGCTTACACCTTGTCGGCCGGCTTTTCTGGCTTGTTGGCCTCCACCTACATTGACCGCTTCAGCCGAAAGCAATTGCTGCTCACCATGTACACCCTCTTTGGCCTGGCTACTTTGGCTTGTGGCTTGGCCCCTGATTACCTGTGGCTCATGGTGGCCCGTGTGGCGGCAGGTTTGTTTGGCGGGGTGTTGTCGGCTTTGTCGCAAACCATCGTGGCCGATGTGGTGCCTTTTGAGCGCCGCGGACGCGCCATGAGCGTGGTCATGACCTCTTTTTCTGTGTCCACGGTCGCAGGCGTTCCTTTGGGCCTGTTTTTGGCGGCCCACTTGAGCTGGCACGCGCCATTCTTTGGAATAGCCTTGCTGGTCGGTCTGCTGGCCTTGGGCGCCTGGCAAACCTTGCCGCGCTTAGATGCCCATCTGCACCATCCAGGGCGAGTCAGTGTCTGGCGCGGCATTGGGCAAGTCTTGGCCGAAGCCAATCATTTGAAAGCGTTTGGGGTCTCGGGTCTGATGATGTTCGCGGGGTTCACGGTCATCCCCTACATCACCATTTACCTGCAGTCCAATGCCGGCATGCAGACGGCCGAGGTGCCGTGGATCTATTTGTGCGGGGGCGTGGCCACCTTGCTGACGGCGCGCTATTTTGGTCGTTTGACGGACCGCGTGGGCAAGGTGCGTGTGTTCCAGCGATTGGCGGTGGCGGTGGCGGTGCCGCTGGTGGCCACCACCTTGTCAGAAGGCTTGCCGCTGTGGGGCTTGTTGGCCATTTCGACCTTGCTCTTCACGGTGATGAGCGGCCGCATGATTCCGGGCATGGCCATGATTTCTTCGGCCGCAGAGCCTCGACTGCGCGGCACCTTCATGACCCTCAACTCGGCGGTGCAATCCGGCTCTATGGGTTTGGCCGCCTTGGTGGCCGGATTGATCATTGGGCGCGATGCGCAAGGGCATCTCACCCATTATTGGGTCGCGGGATTGTTGGGTGTGTCGGCCAGTTTGCTGAGCGCCTGGTTGGCAGGGCGCTTGCGTTTGCATGGTGCCCCGGGAGTTCCGGGGGCCCCTTCTTGAGCTGAAGAGGTCAGGCTTCAAGTCGGACAATAGCACTGAAAAGCGCCTTTGGGGGCAATTGTTGAGCGTTTTAGGGGTGTACCTTGCGTCACCTTGCTTTTCAATACTGGCGCGCGCATAGTGGGGTTGAACCACCCGAACCGGTGGTTTAGCAGCCCCGCCTCGGCGGGGCTTCATTACCCTAGATCCATGGAGGCGACGACTATGAATTTAACCATCAGCGGGCACCATCTTGAAGTGACCCCGGCTTTGCGCCAGTACGTCACGGGGAAACTTGATCGCATTACCCGACATTTCGACCAAGTGGTGGATGTCAAAGTGCTGCTGACTGTCGAGAAACAGAAAGAAAAGGAAAAACGCCAACGTGCTGAATGCAATATCCACGTCAAGGGCAACGATCTGTTTGCAGAGAGCGCCCATGAAGATTTGTACGCTGCGGTGGATGATTTGGTGGACAAACTGGACCGCCAAGTGGTCAAGCACAAAGACCGCATCACCGACCACCACCACAGTGCGCCCAAGCGCATGATGTGACGACTTAATCATTAAGGGGAAACCAGGGCCGCCATCAGCGGCCCTTTTTTTCGCCGAATCACAACAACACCCGGTGGCGCGTGGCCGGGAGGTGCATAATCCGGCCTCGACCATGAATCGTCTTTCATCCATATTGCCTGTTGCCCAAGTTCTTGTGGGGGTGGAAGCCACCAGCAAGAAACGCGCATTCGAAGAAGCCGGACTTCTCTTTGAGAACCTGCACGGCCTTTCTCGTGCGCTGGTCACCGACAGCCTTTTTGCGCGCGAGCGCCTCGGCTCGACGGGCTTGGGTCATGGCGTGGCCATTCCGCATGGCCGCATCAAGGGCCTCAAGGCGCCCATGGCTGCGGTGTTTCAATTGGCCCAGCCGATTGGCTTTGACGCCCCCGACGAGCAGCCGGTCAGCCTGCTGATCTTTTTGTTGGTGCCCGAGGCGGCTACCCAAAAGCACCTCGAAATTTTGTCGGAAATCGCCGAATTGCTGAGTGACACCGCCTTGCGTGAAAACATCAAAAACAGCACGGTCCAAACCCATTTGCACCAACTGATTGCCCAATGGCAATCGGCTCAGACCGCTTGATCCTGTTCAGACCGGAACCCTGCGATGAAACCCACCGTCATCAGCGCCGATGTTCTGTTTGAAGACCACCGCAGCAAGCTGAAATGGCAATGGGTCGCCGGTTTGGGGGCCTCGGAACGCCGTTTCGACGAAGTGGCCGTGCGTGAGGCCCGTTCTGGCGCTGACTTGGTTGGGTATTTGAACTACATCCACCCTTACCGGGTTCAGATTTTGGGGCCACGCGAAGTGGCTTACCTCACCAATTCAACGGCCGATGACTGCGCACGCCGCATTGCGCGCATCGTCACCCTGGAACCGCCGGTCTTGGTGTTGGCCGATGGGCAGGTGGCCCCTGAAGCGCTGTTGTCCATGTGTGAGCGCGCACAAATCCCCATGTTTTCGACCGACCAATCGTCGGCCTTTGTGATTGATGTGCTGCGTGCCTATTTGTCCAAGCACTTCGCCGATCGCACCACCATGCACGGTGTCTTCATGGACATTTTGGGCATGGGCGTGTTGATCACCGGCGAATCGGGGCTGGGTAAAAGTGAGTTGGGCTTGGAGCTGATCTCTCGGGGCAATGGTCTGGTGGCGGACGATGCGGTCGATTTGTACCGCATCAACCAAACCACCATTGAGGCCCGCTGCCCAGATTTGCTGCAAAACTTGCTCGAAGTGCGCGGCATTGGTTTGTTGGACATTCGGGCCATTTTTGGTGAAACAGCGGTCCGCCGAAAAATGCGTCTGAAGCTCATTGTTCACTTGGTGCGCAAGGAAACGTTGGAGCGAGATTACGAACGCTTGCCCTCAGAGCCTTTGGTGCAAGATGTGCTGGGCATCCCGGTGCGCAAAGTGGCGCTGCAAGTGGTGGCCGGGCGAAACATCGCGGTCTTGGTCGAAGCGGCTGTGCGCAATTCGATTTTGCAGATGCGCGGAATTGACACTTACCAAGAATTCATCGACCGACAGCGTCGGGCCATGGGCTAGCCTCTGCCGGGTTCAGCCCTGGCGATGCGGGCAGGGTTTTTGTATGCAATGGGCGTACAAACTCAGGGCGTGGTCGGCGATCACAAAACCCTTGGATTCGGCCACCGCTTGTTGTCGTGACTCGATTTCCGGGTCATAAAACTCTTCAACTCTGCCGCAATCGAGGCACACCATGTGGTCGTGGTGCTGGCCTTCATTGAGTTCATAAACGGCCTTGCCACTTTCAAAGTGGTTGCGGCTCAAGATGCCGGCCTGCTCAAACTGCGTCAGGACGCGGTAGACGGTAGCCAAACCAATGTCCGAGTTTTCCAACAGCAAATGGCGAAACACGTCTTCGGCGGTCATGTGGCGCTGCACACCGCTTTGAAAAACATCCAAGATTTTCAGCCGGGGCAAGGTGGCTTTAAGACCGTTGTTTTTCAGTTCGTCAATTTGGGTCATGGGAAAGGCCGTCGGGGTTTGCAGAACCGGGTGGAATGAGAAGCTGCCGCTACAATGACCCGATCATATCGGCCCGCCCAAAAACATGACAGCTTTCCTGACTTCTTCCCTGACAGGCCGTCGCCTGGCCATGCTCATCGTGTGCGCCAGTTTGGCGGGTTGTGGCGGGATGTCCAAGTTCAACAACGACACTTTCAAGCCCTATGTGCCGGAAGTCGTGCAAGGCAACTTTGTCTCAAAAGAACAGCGCCAAGCCCTGAGCCCGGGCATGTCGCGCGCGCAGGTTCGCGATATCTTGGGGACCCCTTTGGTCACCAGCCTGTTCCATGCGGACCGTTGGGACTATGCGTTCAGCATTCGCCGCCAAGGGGTGCCGCAACAAAATTTCCAGCTGACTTTGTTTTTCAAAGGGGACGTTTTGCAATCGGTGGAGGGCGGTGATCTGCCCAGCGAGTCCGAGTTTGTCGGGCGCTTGGAAGTTCAGCGAAAAGGCGTTCGTGTGCCCAATCTTCAGGCCTCTGAGGAGGAGCTGAAAAAGTTCCCAAGCCAGTCTGGCGCGCCCATAGAAGAACGCAAAGCCCCATTGCCTGCCAGCTATCCCCCATTGGAACCCGCGCCCCGCTGAGGGGTGATTTTTGCGCCGCGTGCTGAACGGTGTGCGTCTATCCCATTTGAAAATCACATGACTCAATTGACCGATTTGCCCATCACTGTCGCCGGAGCCTCGGGCCGCATGGGGCACATGCTCATCGAAGCCATTTTGGCCTCTGACGATTGCCGTTTGGCGGGCGCACTGGATATCGCAGCCAGCCCCGCACAAGGGCAAGATGCCGCCGCACCTTTGGGCAAAACCAGCGGCATTTTGGTCACGGCAGATTTACAAGCCGGCCTCAAAAATGCCGGTTGCCTGATCGATTTCACCCGGCCAGAAGGCACCATGGCCCACCTCAAGGTGTGTCGTGAGTTGGGTGTGAAAGCCGTGATCGGCACCACCGGGTTTTCAGAGGCGCAAAAAGCAGAAATTGCCGAAATAGCCCAAGACATTGCCATCGTCATGGCCCCCAATATGAGTGTTGGGGTCAATGTCACGCTCAAATTGCTGCAAATGGCTGCGCAAGCCATGTCAACAGGTTATGACATCGAAATCATCGAGGCCCATCATCGGCACAAAGTTGACGCCCCATCGGGCACGGCGCTCAAAATGGGCGAGGTGATCGCCGAGGCCATGGGCCGTGATCTGAAAGACTGCGCCGTCTATGAACGTTACGGCCATACCGGCGAGCGCGACCCTTCCAGCATTGGTTTTGCCACCATTCGCGGCGGCGACATCGTGGGGGATCACACGGTTTTGTTTGCAGGCATTGGTGAGCGCATCGAAGTCACCCACAAGTCGTCCAGCCGTTCCACCTATGCGCAGGGCAGCCTGCGCGCTGTGCGCTATCTGGCCACGCAACCGCGGGGCCTGTTTGACATGTTTGACGTGTTGAACTTGCGTTGAATATTCGGCACCCCGCACCATGAGCCTGAACGCCTATTTATTGCACAGTGACGGCGTCAGCCGTGCCTTGGCCTTGGTCCTGCTGATCTTGTCGGTGGGCAGTTGGGTGGTGATCGCTTGGAAATGGCGTTTGCTGTCCCGCGTGGGCCACGACCTGCACCGCAGCATTGCGGCTTTTTGGCAGGCGCCTGCTTTTGAAGAGGCCCGGCAACGCGTCGCGCAGTTCGACCGTGACGCCTGTTTGGCGCCTTTGCTGCAGGCCACCTTGTTGCCTTTGAACGGCACCTTGGCCTCGGCGGGGGAGCGGCACTCTCAGCTGACCCGTGTGCTGCGCGATGCTTTGCAAGGCGTGGTGCGGCGATTGCAATGGGGCCAGGTGTGGCTGGCCACGGCCGGATCGATCTCGCCTTTTGTGGGCCTGTTGGGCACGGTTTGGGGCATTTTCAATGCCCTCACCGGCATGGCCGAAGGCGGTCAATTGACCATTGACCAGGTTGCAGGGCCGGTTGGCGAGGCCCTGATCATGACGGCGGCCGGCTTGGCAGTGGCCATTCCAGCGGTGTTGGGCTACAACATTTTGGGCCGAAAAGTGAACCAAATCGAGGCCGAGTTGGAGGGCTTTGCGCACGATTTGCGCGATTTGCTGGCGGGCGCGCAGAGCTGAGCCATGGCTTTTGGTCGCCTAGAGTCCCGCAAGCCCGACGCGCCCATGAGCGAGATCAACGTCACGCCCATGGTGGACGTGATGCTGGTGTTGCTGGTGATCTTTATCCTCACAGCCCCCTTGATGAGCAGCGCCATTCGCCTGGATTTGCCCCAAAGCGAGAGCGTCGAGGCTGGGGCATCGGGCCCAGCCGTGACTTTGGTGGTCGATGCCCAAGGGGGCCTGTTTTTGAACGATCGACCTGTTTCTACCGAAGTTCTGCGCTTGCGACTGACCGAGGCGGCCCAACGCAATCCCTTGACCGAGCTGGAGTTGCGTGCCGACCAGTCAGTGCCTTATGGCCGGGTGGTCGAGGCCATGGGCTTGGCCCAAAAAGCGGGTTTGACGCGCATTGGTTTCGTCGCCCAGACCCCCGCCGCCGGCCCGCGCTGAGCGTTTTGCACTGGGGCGCTGTCGCCTCTGGGCATGATTTCGGGGGGTGCTGAGGCGCTTGCTTTTGAGAAATCTCGGAGCTGCCCAGCCGGGTTCCCCCCTCTACAATTGCAGGCTATGCAAGACAAGTACAACCACCTCGAAGTCGAACCCGCAGCCCAGGCCCGTTGGACGGCTCGCGATGCTTACCGTGTCACTGAAGATGCGGGCAAAAAGAAGTATTACGCCTGTTCCATGCTGCCTTACCCCAGCGGCAAATTGCACATGGGCCATGTGCGTAACTACACCATCAACGACATGCTCACGCGCAGCCTGCGCATGAAGGGCTTCAATGTCTTGATGCCCATGGGTTGGGACGCTTTTGGATTGCCTGCGGAAAACGCCGCCTTGAAGAACGGCGTGCCACCGGCCAAATGGACCTACGAAAACATCGCTTACATGAAAAAGCAGATGCAAGCGATGGGTTTGGCGGTGGACTGGTCTCGTGAAGTGGCCACCTGCGACCCCACTTATTACAAGTGGAACCAATGGCTGTTCCTCAAGATGCTGGAAAAAGGCATCGCCTACCGCAAAACCCAGGTGGTCAATTGGGACCCGGTGGATCAAACTGTGTTGGCCAATGAGCAGGTGATCGACGGCAAAGGTTGGCGCACCGGCGCGGTGGTCGAAAAGCGCGAGATCCCGGGCTATTACCTGAACATCACGTCCTATGCGCAAGAACTCTTGGAGCATGTGCAAATCGGCCATGACAAAGCCACTTTGAACGGCTGGCCCGACAAGGTGCGGCTGATGCAAGAGAACTGGATTGGCAAGTCTGAAGGGGTGCGTTTTGCGTTCACCCATTCGATTCGGAATGCTGAAGGCCACTTGATCGGCGATGGGAAGATGTATGTCTTCACCACCCGCGCCGACACCATCATGGGGGTGACCTTTTGTGCGGTCGCGGCCGAGCACCCGCTGGCGCTGCACGCGGCGGCCCACAACCCTGCACTGGCTGCATTCTTGGAAGAATGCAAAACGGGTGGCACGACCGAAGCCGAGTTGGCCACACAAGAAAAGAAGGGCATGCGCACGGGCTTGTCTGTGACCCATCCGATCACCGGTGCCGAGGTCGACGTGTGGGTGGGCAACTATGTGCTCATGAGTTATGGCGATGGTGCCGTGATGGGCGTGCCCGCGCACGACGAGCGCGACTTTGCGTTTGCCCTCAAGTACCAATTGCCCATTCGGCAAGTGGTGGCGGTCGGCAACAAAGCGTTTGATGCCAGCGTTTGGCAAGAGTGGTACGGCGACAAGCAAAACGGTGTCTGCATCCACTCGGGCGACCTCGATGGTCTGAACCAAAAAGCCGCCGTCACCAAGGTGGCTGAGCTGCTCGCCGCCAAAGGCCTGGGCGAGAAAAAAACCACATGGCGTTTGCGTGACTGGGGTGTCAGCCGCCAACGCTATTGGGGCACACCAATCCCCATCATCCATT
>JACCDO010925959.1_pt1 | contig 32366 bp, 49 predicted proteins | sample 7446101 | NCBI WGS metagenome assembly JACCDO01 (sample SAMN15323440, study PRJNA562643) | freshwater metagenome | isolation source: river surface water | place: USA:Blue River Watershed | collected 2017-08-16 | reverse complement strand
CTCGATGGTGCAGCTCATTCAATGGACACAACTGAACCCGCTGATTACATCCGCCGCGCACTGGAGCAACTCGATGACTGACTTCCGCGCCCTCGTCACCGAGATGGCCGCCGAGCTGGACCACTACCAGCAACTTCTGATGGACGATCGCCGTCAGCGGCACCCACTGGCCGACCGCGCCCGCGCCGCCCTAGCTGAGCCCGAGGCCGAGGGGCCGACAGATGACGAGCTAATGGCAGACCCCCTCTGGCTCCAGCTCCGCAACCACCCGAGTTTGTTTTGTCTGCACATCCATCCCTCGCAGGCTCAAGTGCTGCTGGAGGAGCTGGCGGAGCGTATTGAACAGCGCGGTGACAAGCAGCTTGATTTAGACCCTGGCGAGACTGCGGACTGGCTACGTGCTGAGGCGGCTATTGCCGAGCAACATGCAGCAGAACGCAAAGCGTACGAGGAATCACTGCAACTTCGTCTACCCCAGTAGACCTGCACACTAAACGTATTTTTAACAATGATTAATTCCTACGTAATCGTTTTTCTCTTTATTGTCCTGACCGCAGCTATTGGTCTTTTGTACCTTTCTTCTGTTTCTTAAACCCCTCTGTGGCAATAGCCAGTAAACTTCTATAGTTAGAGCTAGCGTAGTTTTTATTCATGTCTAGGCGTAACTGGGGGCGGGCCCTCGAATTTAATCGTCTGGTCTCCTCACTTACGTACTTACAACGTACTAATAAAGTTGTAGATAATGATGCGTTTTTAGTTTTAGAGCTAGAGGAAAAAGACGCTGACGCACAACCTAAACAGATTTCCCTTAGTGGTATTCAAAATTCACTAAACCAATCTACTGTTTTTACTACAGCTGTAAGCGGCATTGCCACCGCTGTCGTTAACACCATCGGTAGCGGGGTTACTCCGTATTACGGAAGTTTTTTTGATACCACAACGCAGACTAATCCGAGCGGTAATGGCTATTATAACGTTATGCGCTACGACAGTACAGACATCTCTAAAGGTGTCTCTATTGTTTCCGGAAGTTTAATTCACGTTGTTAATTCTGGTGTTTACAATATTCAATTCTCAGCTCAGCTAGACAAAACAGATGCTGGTACTGACGAATTAGAAATCTGGCTCGCCAAGAATAACGAAAATGTACCGTGGTCTAACACGAACATTACGCTAGATAAAAACAATACTCGTTATGTTGCAGCTTGGAATTGGTTCCTGTTGTTAGACAACAACGAGCACGCTCAGATACGCTGGCACTCGCTGGACACAGCTGTTCGCATCCTGGCTTCCGGTTCTCGGGTTTCGCCGGATCGCCCTGCAACCCCTTCTGTTATTCTCACCGTAAACCGTGTAGCGTAATGCACCGGTCCGTTTAAAATTTAAATTGTTTGGGTGCTGTAATTGGCCGGCAAACACTGCATCCAAGAAATTTACGGTGCGGATTCAGCCAAGCTGAATGACGAGGCTTTTGTTCACACGTCGTTAGCTGAAGCTGCCTCTGTGGCAGGTGCTACGTTGCTGGACATTAAGACTCACGTCTTTGAACCTCAGGGTGTTACAGGTTTTGTGTTGCTGGCTGAGAGTCATATTTCTATCCATACTTGGCCGGAGCTAGGATATGCCGCAGTGGATGTTTATACTTGCGGCGACAAAACAAATCCTCGTAAAGCTTGCGAGTATCTTAGTGAGTGTTTTTCGGCCGCGGATTGGGCGATCGTTTCTCTTGAAAGACCGGTGCCTAAATTAGTCCCAGCTTAAATATTTAGCTCTGCCTGCTGGCTAAACTACGAAAGAGCCGCTCCACTTTTTGTGGTCGAAGGTGACTTACTTTTCGAACTCAAGTGTTTACAGCGGAGCAAAGCTAGAAAAAGATTCAGAAAAGACATTTTTGAAGCGTGGGAACATCGTTGCGCTTACTGCGATCGAGACAAAGCCTCTACGTTGGATCACGTCGTTCCCAAGGCTAAAGGAGGGTCGACTGCTAGAAGTAATTTAGTGGTTTCCTGTGCCTGTTGTAACTTAGCTAAATCTGATTTATTATGGTTTTCCTGGTATCGATCCCAGGAGTTTTGGACACCTGAGCGCGAGCAAAAACTCTTAAATTGGGTTAATCAAGACCATAACGAAGTGGAGTCTGCGCGGCATTACTTAGCGCTCTGCGAGACTCCACTATCCGTACGCCTCAGCGCTTAGCCAGTTTTGTAACAATTCCGGCAAATACTTCCAGGATTCGGTAGTACTTAGCGACCGCTTCGTCGTCTTTCGGGGTATCCGTTAGGTTAACGATCGTCAGTGCCAGAGCATGAATGGCAAACAGAACAGCCAGCAGCTGCTCCACGTGGTTGATGAGGTTTTCCATGATCCCTAAGTGGGTACTTTTATTGTACTCAGTCCTTTTTGTAGTTTCCCGTAATCCGCATTTCACCGCCTAGTAAGTCTTGTGCCTTCGAGCCGTCCGCCGGCAGCTCTGTGTAGACGAACTTCGGGGGCTGCCGTTGATCCCACTCCTTTTTAATTTGATCTATCTGTTTGTCTACTGAAATCAGCGTGGACTCAATCTTCCATAAGACCCAGTCTCTTTTACAGTGTTTTAATATTAAAATAATTATTTTATACTTTTTTAATGATTTATAGTGACTGCTTAATGCGTCTATTACTTCATAAAGCAGAGCATACCATATGTTGTAGTTAGGGTTTTTCATCGGATCTGCTCATAATAAGGCGATCTAATTTGTCGTTAATACTTCTTAACCATAATCGTATGTCTCCTAACTCCGTGTTTAAGTCAGACTTCAGTACATACTTTACTGGTAGTTCTTCGATTTTATCTTCTACCGACTCTACTCTTTTCTTTATAGATTCAAACCTGGAGTTTATGATTGCCTGCCGCTGTTGATGCGACCACGTAAACAGGCCGAGCACCGTGGCCAGCGCCGCGATTACTGCTTCGGGGCCCACTCCCTCTTTCCCAAGTATTTAAATTTTACAGCGCCGTCGCCCTTACAGACGAAAATTATGGTTTAAACTAACACTATCTGGGGTTCTGATTGTGAGCCAGTTCACCAAAAATTTAGAGTTAAATAGCGTTCTGGCTAGTGGCGTTTCGACGACCAGTCAGCGCTCCACCTCTACGCATTTCGATCAGCGTCGCCAGTTCAGTGCCAGCGGTATCGTCGTCACTACTGCCGCGGCGCGTTCGTATGTTGCCGACGGTCTGTACGGCATTGCTGATTACTACCCCTTGGTCGTTAACGGCACCGGCATTCTGCAGGTCGATATCCGCGATCAGAATAACTGCGGCGACGTGGTAATCCTCAACGCCGCGGGAACCGAAGTCATGGTGGCGTCTCCCTCTAAATACAGCGCACGTAAGACCGCGATTACTCAACAGCGTATCGCTGCCAGCGGTGTTCACTACGCCTACATTCAGGTGAAGGGCCGCTCTGGCTGTGAGTATCGTGTGGGGATCGACCTCCAAGTTCGGTGAGACTTTCTCAAAGCGGTCTTGACCTTCTGAAGCGATTCGAAGGGTGTCGCCTTCGTGCGTATCGGGATATAGCAAACGTTCTAACTATTGGTTACGGCCACACTGGCGCGGACGTAAAAGAGGGTCAGCTTATTACGCAAGAAGAGGCTGATCAGCTGCTACTTAAAGACGTCCGAGTGTTTGAGACTGGCGTAACTTCGTTGGTGTTTGTCTCCATAAATCAGAATGAATTTGATGCGTTTGTAAGCTTTGCGTACAACGTTGGACTGCATGCGTTCGCGTCATCCACGTTGTTGAAATTATTCAACGCGCGCACCAGCAAAACCGTAACTGCTTCTGAGTTTTTAAAATGGTGTAAAGCAGACGGTGTTGTTGTAGAAGGATTAAAACGCAGGCGCGAGGCGGAAAAAGAGCTATTCTTGACGAAAGTTCTGCATCCGCTCTTGAAGACCTCGATTCTGGCCGAGCGAGACACGTGGCTTAAACGGGAGCCTAAGCAGTCTTCGGATCTGCCTGCCGAGAAGAAGCTTTTTGTTCCCAAGGGCTCCGCTCACGAGTGGGCCGAAATTAGCATGCTCCCCGGGGAGCGGCACTACCGCGTACGCCTCGCTGCCCAGCCAAACTCTGAATGGTGGTTCTGGCCCGACGACTTCAAGATTATCAATGACGCAGCCGCACCTTCCCCTTCTCTGCCAACTGGCGAGCCATTTGTTTTATCTGTTCCTTACTTTTCACAACGAGATAACTACACTAATCCTCTGAGTACTTGCTACAGCAGCGCTAACGCAATGCTGCTTAAGTTCCTCAAGCCCGACGCCATCGCGTCAGATGATGAGTACTTGAAAACTGTGTATAAATACGGCGAATCGGAGGATGCTTCTACACAGATAAAGGTTTTGCACGAGTACGGGGTTGACGCGCAGTTCCATCAAGACGGATCGTGGACGGCGCTGGACTCTCAGTTAGCCAAACGAATTCCTGTGCCTATCGGCATCTTGCACAAAGGCCCCGTCCATTCGCCTAAAGGTAATGGCCATTGGATCATCGTCATCGGCAAAACCGCAGACGGGAAGGGGTACGTCGTCAATGATCCTTATGGTGATTTGGATTTAATTCGCGGTGAATATGTAAACACAAACGGCAAGCAGCTTGTGTACTCCAGGAAAAATTTAGAGCCGCGCTGGCTTGTTGAGAGCCCTAAGAGCGGTTGGTATATCAAGGCATCCAAATGACCCTAACTACTCAGCTTTCCGCGGCTGCGTGGCTGAATATTGCGCGCTGCGCCGATCTTCGGGCCCAAGAGAAAACCTTTAACTGGGATGAAGATCAGAGTCCTCTCGGGGAACTTATAACCCGTGAAATGGCTCGCATGTTAGCCTACCGCAGCGCCCTGATTGAAAATGTCCTGGAAGGTGTACGTTGTGAACGAACCCGAAACTTCGTCTAAGTATGACGGGGAGAAAATTTTACGCGAGTGGGATGCTAAACATGAACAAGGTAAATCAGACTTTTTAGACTTTTTGTATGCCTTGTATAAACCAGAGGATCATTGTTACACAGGTTTGTATCAAAGGTTCTCCTCTGATCTGATCGAGTCATTTAGAGACGCCTACATTGCTGGTGATTTGGATCTGTCCGTCAAAGATTTATTAGATGATCCCCTTCAGTCTGATCCTGTTTGCGAACCTCTATGCGACGTTTAGACGTCAGGTCTTTGCGTTTGTAGACTTAGTTATACGATTTACTTGGCATGGCCCGGGATTACGATAAAGAGTATAAGGATTATCACGGTAAACCCGAACAGATCAAACGGCGCGCGTCTCGCAATAAGGCGCGTGCCTACATGGTTAAGAACGGTAAGACGCACAAGGGGGACTCGCGTGAAGTCGATCACAAGAACAAAAACCCGTTAGATAATTCGCCGGATAATATTAGAATGAGGGACAAGAATGCCAATCGGCGGGATCAGTAGTGGCAGTAATTCCTGGCGTAAGCAGCGGCAGAAACCCGGACGCAGCGGGTCAGCCCAAGTTCATGCCCGGTTTTATGGGCTACAACCGAGAGCCCGACCTGACGATCCGTCGCGCGCAAATATTTGATCGCACGACCCGCGTGGCTTCCCAACTGGAGCACGATCGGGGCGTTTATACGCGTCCCCCGGTCCAACCCGTCGAGTACTCGGACGCAAATATCAAGACCAGTCATCACCCGATCGGCGTTGCCGGCTACAACCCCCGCGCAATTGCGGCGCCTGACAGCCCCGATGATATGAGCCAGGAGCAATACATGCTCTCCTTGGCGCAAGAGAAGCCCGAGCAACGTCTGCGCCTGCAGGAAGAGCTCTTACTGAACGCAAAACAGAGTTTTCTTAGTACTCGCGTCGTCCCGACCGATTACCCAGTTCTCGATCATAATACGGTTAACAATCTTATGACTTTAGCTAAGGCTAAAAAGGCGGCGAGGACCTGATGCGCGACTCTGATTTTCCGATTCGTATGGCGGGGCAGCGTCTCAATCTGGATTCCACCCGTTTAGCCGGAATCACACCTAGCGAAGTCACTCGACGTTTGCGCTACCAGGCGGCCAACCCCTCCACCTGAAGTAGTATCAGGGGCAGCTGAACACCCCGCGTGGCATCTCCTGAGTTCCCCGCCGCTCGGTTGGATTGGATAACACCCGAGGCGGAGCAGGTGATGGCCCGTCATGCTCGGGTTTCCACTCTGGATCCCGATCGTGACGACTTCGAGAAACTGTTGCGTTACTGCATAAAGCACTCGCATTGGAGTGTTTTCGAGCAAGCCTGCGCATCGTTTCAAATTGTGACGTCTCGGGCAGTATCACAACAGATCCTGCGCCACCGCTCGTTCAGTTTTCAAGAGCTAAGTCAACGGTATTCGGATCCCACATCGATTCTCCCCGACGAAACCGAGCTTGCAGCAAGCTTTGAACTGCGGGCTCAGGATCTTAAAAACCGTCAGAACAGCGTCGCTTACGAGACCGACGCTATCGAAGCTCGATTCCGGCCGGCCATCGAGACGCTGTTCGCGGATATCCAACGGCTATACGACGAGATGCTTGCGGCTGGCGTGGCCAAAGAGTGCGCTCGAAATGTCCTTCCTGTCGCGATGCCGACTCGGTTACACATGACGGGCTCTGTGCGCAGCTGGATATTTTATGTGGGTCTGCGCTCGGCTCCGGGAACTCAGTACGAGCATAAGGTTATCTCCGACGCTATCGGTAACGCCCTCATTGAGCTCCTTCCCTGCACAATCGCGGCAGTGCAGGCCGAAGCATCCGCTGGGCTTAATCCTGGGCTTAGCGGGTGGAGCCATCTCAGCTAAGCGAAAGGGGGCTTCATGGGCCCCCTTTAGACTCGCCTTGCTAGCAACTCTTATCGTAGCAGATTTTGCCACGGGTCGTCAGTAGGCTGGGGCGCCACCGGCGGAACAGAGGCCGCTGCGGCCCCTGCTGTTTTGAGAGCTGCTGTTTGAATCATCAGGATCTGCTGCTTTAGGAAGTTGTTCTCAGCCAAAACTCCTTCCAATCGGCTGTCGGCCCACGCCGTGGCATTGGCTGTCAGTTGATCCAGAACACTCTCGGGGTGCGGAAACCGAAAGAACATCCCTTCCTGCAGCACCACTTTTTCGCCGTTCTGAGCCTGCGCTAAGGCTTCTAAAAACATCAGCGCGTTTTCGAACGGAATGTCGCTAGTGAGGCTCAGCTGCTCCGGGATGATCAGACCTTTGTTCTGTTCGTACAGAATTCCGAAACTTGCGGCTACGCGTCCTGCTTCGGCTGCTGACGTCTCCCGTTTGCGCGAAGTTTCCTTCGCAACAGAAGCGCCGGCCAGTAAGGCACCAGCACCAGTGAATGCCAGAGAAAGATTGCTAGGGCTGAAGACCGCTGAAAGAAGTACGACACCTGCGCTAAATCCTGTAAGAGAACTAATCAGATTCGGTTTCGGGAGCTTTGTCATGCGTTTGAAATGCAACCTGCCACTCGGCGGGATCGGGGTTGGATGCCCATTCCACGGGGGAGGGCAACCGGGTGTCGCCGAATGCGGCGCGATCCGTGGTGACATCGTAGGGCTTCAATCGTAAACCAGTGAATACGGCTTTACCCCTCTGGAACTTAGGTCCCACACCGTCTACCTTTAAGACGTTGCGAACGGTTTCTTTTAATCTGTCGATGAACCGCGGTTTTGCGGAGTGCTTGTATCCGTTAGATTTGCAGAAGTTTACATAGCTAGCATACAGTTCCATGTATGCGTTTTTAACAAACAGCCCCCTCTCGCTTTCGTCGATGCTGGGACGAAACGCGCCGCCGCCGATATTGCTGTAGCTGTTGGGAGCGTACATCGTGCACTCTGCCAACCACGCTACGTACGGATTATTGAAGATCAAGGCTTCGAGGTTGGTCGCGTTGAGAGACGGCACGTGCTTGACGGGATTCGCCAGCACGTCTCGCATCTCGTCGAATGGCATGGATAGCGCCCAGGTGACTACGCCACTGAGTTCAGGCACCAGCTCGCCTTCGACGCGATCTTGGTAGATATTCAGGAGATCACGCCGCTGCGATGGCGGCACTACCTTATCCATGATGATGGTCAGTCGACGTCGCTCTAGACCGCTGCTGATATCAGAGCTACTGATGTGCTCGTTGGATGCGATACAAACCAGAACTTCGGGCTTGAAACTGATAACTTCCTTACCGTACTTACGCTCCGCACGCAGAGTGTCAGAGGCGGACGTAATCTTTTTAAGAACGTCCAACCGCTTGTTGAAGTTAGCTTCGTCAGTAAGTAGGAGAAGCTTTTTGCCGATCAGGTTGTGACATTCAAATTTATTTGTTTCGATGATCTCCAGGTTGCTGGTGTGCGTCGCCGCAAAGCCCGCGAGAGCAATCAGAAGCTGCTGCAGCGTGGACTTACCGGTGCCTCCAGGACCCACGAGGTGAAGGAAGCGCTCTCCTGTTGTGTACCCCGTCAGCAGCGCGCGGCAGAAAGCCCTAAGGATGATGACCTTCTCTGTTCCCACGCAGGAGTCCAGCCACTGCAAAAACTGAGGACACTTTGCGGACGCGTCATAGGGATACGGCAGCCGGCTTCGTAGATAAAGATCCTTCTGGTTCTCCGTTTCAAACTCAAACGTGTCCGCATCCAGCACGCCGTTGCAGAAAGGGATCTTGCCCCGGCTGCGCGTCCAGATCGAAACGCGTCCTCCGTCCACAGACTTGAGGAGTTTGGCTTTCAGGATGTGATACACCGAACTGATGGTTGCCGAGTTGTACCTCGGGAGCACACCCGCTGTCACAAAGGTGTCTAAGGTTTTTACAATGCGGCGTTTGATGTGCTGCTCGTCTTGTAGATACCAAACCTTCTGATCTCTATCGTACGTAAAGAACTCATCTAGGCTGGAGTCGAATAGAAACTCACCGCCGTAATTGTTTACAATGATATCCGCTACGTCATTTTCCGAGAACTGACGATTGTTTTGTTGAATCTGAACCAGCTGAGCTGGCGTTGACGGCGTGGTGGCCACGGGTGTCTTGGGTGTTGGTGTTGATGTGGATGTTTCAGCGACTTCCTGCTCGGCAGCAGGCATCGATGAAGTGGTGTCGAAATTAAGGAGCTCGTCGAAAGACAGAACCGAGTTCGACGGTTTGGGTTTTTTGTTTTGAATTTCTGTGCGGACGGCCTCCGGGCAGTACTCGTCAAATGCCTCGGGGCTCGTTCGTCGCAGCCGCCGCCAGGCTGCTAGTTCTCCCTCTTCAGAGGCCATCAGGATGGCGGGCCTCAGTTCTGTCGGGCTGCTTACGCTATTTAAGATTCTGGAAAACTTGCCATCCAGCTCGGTGCCGTACTCGTAGATATTCTCGAATATGAGCTGTGCAGTTGTCAAGGGGGCGTCGGCTGCCGGAATCCCGTTAGCGTTCAACCAGTTGCACCAGCCCAGGATTTCCTTGAGTGCGACCGTCATTGCAAAGGAGCGGTCGTCCACAGGCTGCCCGTCGAGCATCGCCTTCACCGTCCGACTGAGCAGCTGAGGCAGATCAGCGCCTTCCGGGGCTACCGCAGTGTTCAGGTAGGCTTCCGCGTCCCGTTCACCGTCGTCTCCGCGTGGGAGCGCCTGGTACGCAGCGTAGGCTTCTTCGACCTTCTCTGCCGGTATGTAGTTTGAAAAGACGCCAAGGATACTCTCGACACCTAAGCCCCCATAAAACAAATTAGGGACTTGGGTGGCCCGTCTGTCGGAGCCTGGTATCTTCTCAGCTATATAACGAGTAAACCATTGATAAAACTTAGTATCAATTATTGGCTTTTCAAGCCCAAAAACTAATCTGAATCGCGGCCAACTGGGTGTGTGACTAGGTGAGAGATATGCTGCTGTTAGGTACTTTTTACAGAATTCTAGATCTAAAGCCTCTGGGACAGTAAGCTGTTGATCCTGAATCTTATTTCCATCAGCATCTTTTCCGTCGGCTTGATTATCTATGTCGATGATAATTAGACCGGCTTGAATACAACCGGTCTCTTTTTCTCTACGCCGTCCTTCGAGTAGGTGCCACGCGCACAATCCGTTTTTGTCGTCGCAGACAAACTTAATCAGCTCGTCGATATCGCTTTCGCACGCAATCCAGTTCTCGTTGAAGGCTCGAAAGTTGCCACCTGTGGCGATCTTGCCTGTCTTAGGGTTTAAGACTTCTGAGACTTTTTGATTGCGGCTGTAAACGAACTTCACGAGACCTCCTAGTCTTGCCATTGTGCCACGACTTCGCTTGCGGGGCAGCGGAAGTCGCCGTTAAGCTTTCCGCCCCTTAGGTAAAAGAGCAGACTCTCATGCTTTTTGTAAGTCGTAAAATTGTCTCAGGACTGTTAACCATTGTTCCGTGTGTTTGTCTACTTGAGCGCGACTAAAGGAGAACACTTGGACGTCGTATTCCGGCAGCGGCGTGGAGACGATGATGCGCGTTTTGTCGATTTTTAAGCCTAAGCATTCCTCAGCGGCTAATGCGTACGCCGCCATTTGCATCATTGTTTTCTTAGCTTTGAACACACCTCCTATGAGGGCTTTCTTCACGTTATCTGGTACGTCTGAATTTGCTTTTGGGAAGTTAAGTGAGTACGGGGACGTGCTGGTTTTGAAGTCAGCCAGAATTGTCTCGCCGTTTTCGTCTCTATAGATTAAATCAGGGCAACCTGCGTAACCTTGATTTGTTTTCTCGTCGTAGTAATGCAGACGGCCCACGCCGTCTTCCCCTACGTATTTACGCCATTGGGGTTGGTTATAGGGCGACTCACTCCATAGGACCCTACTGTTGCCCAGGAGCTCGTCGAGTTTTTCAGGTACGCCCCGCCAATACGGTTTGTATTCTTCCGGCGGGTTTACGGTGATCCCGCGAATGTGATTCTCCGTCGCGCTGTGAATCCAGGTGCCGCGTTCGGCTGCTTTTTCTAGCGCTCCTGGGTTGCTTAGATTCCACGCATTCAGCTTCTTACGCGTTTCTTCCGTCTGCGTGGCAGACAGAACAGACGTTACGGACGGTAGCGGACGGGGAACTCCATCACAAACATAATGCCGTAGGCCGTTCAGAGTTAACCTTGTCTGGGACACGATTTAGTGTCGAATTATCCCAACTCTAATCGATTTTGTTAAAAAGCCATTGAGAAGTTCGAGGTGCGATCGTCATCGTCTTCGTCATCATCTTCGTCATCTACTTCTTCGTTATCGTCATCCTCTTCCTCGTCCTGACCGTCGATAAAGAACTCAGACTTCTGATACGAGAAACTCTGCGCGTGGCTGTTCAGCTCCTCGCTTAGGCACATCCCGGCGCAGAAGCTTTCGTTGACAATCTCTGCGCATTCCTCAGCTGCGCGGGCCTCCCCGCTCGGGGAGACACACTCCTGCAGAAGTTGGTCAGACACCAGCAGCGCACAAACCTTTTCGAGTAGTCTGTTCGTTTCTGACAGTTGCTCCAGAACGTCGCGTTGGAACCTGTCAAACTTTTCGCGGCGGGTGTAGGTCATGGCAGAGGCGGAAGTGGGTCCACACGGTCCCAGTCGAGTCCGTATGTTATCTGAGTTCCATCGTGCCAGCACTCTGGCCGTTGGAAGAGAAACCAACAACTCGTCACCGAGTCCCGCGTGGAGCCCACGGTACGGAACTTGGGCCTCGGATTGAGCACTATAAGATTGCTGACTTTGTTGGCGAGTAAAAAACTCTTCCTTTTCGCCACGGGCTCAATGAAGGACAGTCGATCCAAGACCGCGATTCCTTGAGTGGCTACTTGAATTCCATACTCAAGGATGTACTCTGTGCGGTCCCCCATACCGAGGGTCGCCGCGACCACCCAGTCGTACTTACGCTCTTTCTGCGCAACCCACCAAACAGGGTCGACCAAGTTGTCTTCGTCTTTGTTGACGGTGACGGTCAGCCGGTGCTTCTTCAGCTGATCGCTCAGGATCCCAAGCGGATCATACGGGACCAAAATGGATCCTGTGATAAATGAGTGTTTAATTAGAGCGTGTGTGACCCCCGTGGGGATCGTGTAGAACGCGTCAGTCATTGATTTGGATGTTGATCCGCTAGATCTTAACGACATTTTTTGCTCCTGGAACGTCTGCTTGTCTAAAATCGTTACGGTGCATCCTAAGCTTCATGTTAAATTTAGAATGGATGAACACAGAGCAAGAGTTTCTACATAAACGTGTGATGGTCGATGCGGCAAAGCTAGACCGTGATCAGCTGTTAGACATTTTTGAGTCGGTGCATAAGCAGTACTTGATTCGGTCTCACCTATTTAGCCGGTTGGCTAGCTGGTGCGCCAAGAATTCCGTGATCCTGCCGGGGTTCGACGAACTGCTCGCTCCGCGTCCGATCGAGCGCCCTGATCCCTTACAAGTCGAAAGCTGAACGCAGCAAAAAAGGGGCGATTACTCGCCCCCAGCTCCTTCAGGGTTGAGCTTAGAGGTTAGAAGCTCGGTAAGAGTTTACCTCAGAAGTCGAGCCCGAGGGCTTTCGCCTGCTCCTCTGTTAGCTCCACGGCTTTCTTCGGACTCTTGGACGGAGCCTCCGGAGGCTCGGCAGCCGATGCCAACTCCTTAGGCTTCGCCCGAGGTGCGAACGAAGGTGCAGGAGCTTCGCCTCGACTCTCGATGAATTTCGCTTTGATTTCAGCGTGGTCGGTGCCAAGGGGCAGCTCAACCAGATCGGAACCCGGGATGTGAGACTTCAGCGCAGAGGCGCACAGAGTACCCCCTTTGTCCGTCAGCCAGTCATTGATGTCCTGGATGAGCTTCTCCTCTTCGGGGGAAGAGGTCGGCCTATCATTAAACTCCAACGCGTTGAAGTTGATTTTCGCGCCGTCAGCTCCCGTCATCGGATCGCGCTCGTTAAAGCTGCGAGTCACAAACTTAGTCGCTGTAATAACCGATGCGCAGTTGATCCGGTTGTTGTACAGCGTTTGGAAGTAACTGATGAAGTTCTTCTGCGAAGACTTACCTGAGATCATTGAGGTCGTCACGCAGCGAGGCGGAAGCAACCTGTGGTTAGGGGTGACGCCCACGTAAGCAATCCGCAGGAACTCTTCCTGATTACGCAGACCGAGGTTACCGAAGTACGGAGTGAACCCCAAGAGGACAAACTCGATGGGGATTCCGTTGTCGTTCTTATCGACGATTGCGGAGTCCGGATCTACGTCGGATTTCCAGCGACGTGCCTGTAAATCGATACGCAGCGTATGGGGCGGGACGTTGCAGAGAATCTCGTCTTGCGAAAATTGACCAGCGATGAACACCATTAGTAGATACCAGGATCAGAGGGAGAAATCAATCGAACCGATAGCAGCCGCGGCGACTTTACCTTTTTCGGGGTCAGCGGCTTTCTTTGGAGTAGTTTTAGAGGACTTAGGAAGGTACAGGATCTTGTCTGCAGTGTAGTTCAGGTAAGACTTTTCATCTTTTTCGCTCGTGGAGACCTTACCAACCACGATGGTTGGCGTGCCGGGAGCGAGTTCGGACAGTTGAGCCGAGAGCTCACCCCACCCGGTGATCTTGAACCAGGAGGTTTCGTTCTCGTCAGACTGCCACGCCAGCGACCGGTTGGTCACCGTTGTGTCAGTCAACTCGACTTCATCCGACTTCGGCCCGAGACCACCCGTGGCCATGAAAACGTTGATGGCAAGTAGATCGTGGAAGTTCTCCTCTGTAACCACAAGCATGGCTTGCATTTTGAGAACTCCATCCGGTGTCGGCTTTGTGGGGCCGAGAGCCAGAATGGTCTGATCTTTTTTGAGCTCTTTAATTAACTTCCCAACGTAATGCTTGCTCTGCTGAGCAACCACTACTTTAGTAGCCACCCTTTTTTCGTTAGAAGGTAGGCTTTCAGCAATGACGCTGATGATGCCTTCGTCTTCAATCGCTTCGTCTGTAACCTTAAGTCCGAGAAGGAAGAGGTTCATCCTTAAGTCTTCTGTAGATGGTTGAGCGGTGTACCTTGAGCGCCGTGGCAATCTGGGCGACCCCAGCGCCTTGGCTTCGGTAGGCTACTAGCAATTTGAGGTCACCGCTAGACAGCTTCTCGTTTTTCTCAGTCACGTACGCAAAGTGATACGGGTTGACACAGCCGCCGCACTTGCAGCTGTTTTTCGTGATCAGATCGTCTTTGGGGATATCTAAGTATCTCAGGATCACGTTACGCAGATAGAACCGCTCTCCAAATACGTAACAACAGGGAACTTTATTGCACTCGGTTGCAGTCCAAGTGTAGCAGAACTTGTGTGTGAAGGTGTTGAAGGCCAGCCCACAGAATAATCTGGATAAGTCTGTATCTTTATAAGTGCCGTAAGTTAGCGAGTATCCGTCTGCGTTAAACGCGCGAATAATATCGAGAGCTTGTGCTTGCGCGTGGGCACTGTCGTTAGCCAATATCGCTAGCTTTGTTTTTTTGTTACATTTGTTTAGTGACAATACGTATCTTTCATTCATATTTTATTTTTTCTTGTTGTTGCCGCCGGAAGGTTTGTTACCGCCGCTCCCTCCGCCCGACGGCTTGCTGCCTCCGCTTCCCCCACCGGAAGGCTTGCTGCCTCCGCTCCCTCCGCCCGACGGCTTGCTGCCTCCGCTTCCCCCACCGGAAGGTTTTGCAGCAGCCACGGCTCTCGACGCCGATGAGGTGAGGGAAGCAGCTCTCGCCACGCCGCTACCTGTTACCTTGATTCCTTGTTGTTGTAAAGCTTTCTGACCTGCTAAACTTACACGCGGCGCATTTTTTGCAAACTCCATTAGGGTTTTTGTTGACGCACCTTTTTTGATTAAGTTGGCTACATCTTTACCGCCAAGACCGGCCCCACCCGTTTTGCTGAGGTTGTAATTGATTCCGCCAGCTGTAAACCGAGATGCGTTTGGTGTAGGAGCCGCCACCTGATTAGGGGTCGGAGCCGCTCCTGCCGGCGTGGTTTCGGGCTGCCCCTGCTGACTGCCTAACGCTTTAGAAATCAGCTCCTCCCAGTTCGGTTGTTCGAATGACGGCATTTCGAATTCAGGCATCTCAAACTGCGGCATCTCGAACTGCGGCGTCTCAAAACCTCCGCCAGGGAACTGACCTCCGCTCTGCATCGAGCGGAACTCAGAGATACCTTTAATCAGATCGTCGATACCAAGATCTTTACGTAACTTGGCTATGTCTTGCACGGAGGACGTTGCGCCCGGGCTCGCCGGTTGGAACACCTGTGGATTCGCTTGCCGCGCCGCCGCACCCTCCTGTTGTTCTTGAGCGGTGCTTCCGCCTAATCGCCCACCTCGGCTGGGCTTCAGAAACTGACCCGCAGCCTTTAGTGTTTCGGTCGCCGATGCGAATTGATCCGCTGTGGGGGCGCCGATAGCCTCGACCTGACCAGCAAACCGACGTTGACGCGCCACAGTCTTTAACTTCAGTCTTTCCTAAATGTTAGCTCAAACGACTGTCTTCGTTTTCAACGAAATATCGTCGTAAACTGTGACCGCGCTTGACTACCATGTCTAATGTTTTCACAAACGCTGATGCATCCTCGTAGTTCTTGAATACCCTAGCGTCGGCCACATCGGGAGAATAACGCGCCACTTGTTTATTCGTAAGCACGGAGCTCACGTAGCCCCCCGTGGGACTCAAGATAAGCCAAGCCTCTTTAAAACGTAAGTGGGTCAGCTTGGCCACTTCGGTTTCGGTGTATAAGACACACTTTTTCTCAACTTTAACTTGATTCGGTTTTGCTGGTATTTTCTTTAAGTTAACTTCTATTTTGTGCTGCTTCTTAAGTGCTCGGGCTTTGTTACACGCGACTAAAGGCGAGTCGAACAGCTCCGGCAGAATGAACAGATCATCATCGCCGGCAATCGCGACCATATACACCCCGTTTGCTTTGATCGTGCAGATTTCCTTGTTGGGATTTTTAGAAAACTGAGCTAACTCCATTGCCTTGGTCGATCTCCGTGGATTTTACTTAGCAGACCAGTCGTTTCCGACTCCCGGGTTAGCCACCAGCTTAGTCTTTTTAAACACGGTCTTACCTGCATCTACCATTATTTCCATAAGCTTTTGCTTCCACTCCTCCTCTAAACCCTGTTTTACTTCGAGGACGCACTCGTCGTGCACCACAGCGATCAGACGCACATCCTCGTTTAAATACTCGCTAAGCGTACCTAATGCTACTTTTAGGATGTCTGCGCCCGTGCCTTGGATCAAGGTGTTGGCCGCCGTGGTCATCTTGGCGTCGTCGTAAGACAGAAGCCTCCTCCGCCCTAAGGCGGTTCGGGTGTAGCACCACCCGTCTTCCACCAGCGCACCGCGCTGCCTATGCCACTCCCGCAGCTTCGGGTAGCTGTTATGAAACTTGGCGTGCAGAACTTTACTTTCTGAGAGCGTGAGCTTCAAGTTATAGGAAGCTGCTGCGTACGTTTTAAACTTTCTGTATCCGATACCAAAGATCATACCGAAGTTGGCGCCCTTAGCCATTTGTCGTTGGCCTGGTGTCACCTCAGAAATATCACAGTCGTTTATGAGGCTTGCGGTGAGCGTATGTAAATCAATGTCGTTATTGAATGCCTCCTGCATTTGAGGAATATCTGCCAGCTCTGCCAACAGCCGCAGTTCCATTTGGTTGTAGTCCGAGATGATCAGAGAGTAACCCTCGGTCGCGGTGAAACACTTTCGGAAACTTTTATCGCGTGGAACCTGCTGGAGATTCACGGCAAAGGTCGACTTTGTTTTGGTCTTTGCGACCTTCTTGGCCCCCGCGCACGTGAACCTGCCGCTGTTTGCCCCCACTTGGTTGTAGAAGCTGTGAATCCTGCGCGTCACTGGATTGATGTTCTCAAACAGCTTGGTGACGTGCTCCAACTGCGTTTCGATCTTGGTCCTCTCCTTGTAAAGAGTCAGGGTCGGATCTGCACTATGGAACTCTGCAAGCGATATCTGATTTAAGGTCTTTTTGTGCGTGACCTCATCTGTCGGTAGGTCGATGTAGCACAAGGTAAACGCAGCGACAACCTGAGTCGTAGAACCTGGGTTGAATTCTTTCTTGGCGTTTTTACCTACAAGAACCTTCCCTTCGACGTTGCGTGGAAGCTTCGCGTGCTCCGGCAGGCGTGCGTCCAGAGACTCCACGAACTCTGTAGTTTTATCCTCTAGTGCGGTTTCGATGTCGACTTTTAGCTTGTGCAGCCTTTCGAGATCGACATTGAAACCTCGGAAGCACATCAGAGCTACCGGGCGAATGCACTTGGACTCGATGCTGTAGATACCAATCAGCTCGTCTTGTTTCAACTCCACTAACTGCTCAGCAGCGATCTTTGGGAGAATATCTACGTCTGTAGCTGCGTATGTAACCTGCTCGATAGTCAGATCTGGCTGACTCCAATCAGTCATTCGCTGTTCTTTATCCAATTCCATTCCGAGCCGCCGCTCAGCTACGGCTTTCAGGGAGCACGAAATATCGTCAAAGTACGATTTGTTTGCCTTTGGCGAGATCTTCTTCTCAAGAAACCCGGCCCGTAAGACCCGCTCTGCGATGTACGTATCAAAGAGTTTATTCTTGAAGTCGATACCTAAGTAAAGAAAGAACTGTAAGTCAAACGTTAGGTTATGACCGAGGAGCATTTCCCTGCTTTCGATCAGAGCCTTGAGGGATTCCTTTACGTCCGTCTTAAAGAAATCAAATACGTAGATTGTTCTATCGCTGTTAGCGGGATCTGCGTCGCACAGCTGCAGCAGACGGGGCTTGGCTATGCCAGCCTGAAGCCCCGTGGTCTCGAAGTCAGCGCAAAGCTTTGGCGATTTTTTAAGCTCTTCGAGTGCAGTCAGAGCTTTCTGCGTGTCTGTCAGATAAGTGATTTGCATCTCGAAGGCGGTGTAAAGAGGGAATAAAAAACGCTCCCAAGCAATCTCGGGAGCGTTATGAACTTAGCTCAGCGGTCGTGTCAGCGCAGCTTACTGGCGAAGATCGCGATTGTGTGGTCCTCGGCGTCCGACCAAGTTTCCTGCAACGCAGCGCCCTTCTCGCTGAGGCGAACCTTGTAGTAAACCCGGCTGAGAGCACCAGGGATGAGCTGTCTGGACTCCTCTCCGGTGCTGTACCCGGTAGCCACGTCGCTCTCGACTTGAGTTAGACCGTTCTTCTGGCAGAAGATCAGGCCGTCCCGGAGGCCGATGTACAGGGAGCCCACGTGGAAGGACTCGCGACGGGGAGTCTCTTTCGAGATGTCCCTAGGAACGTACAGGTTGTCTTCTGTGCGCTTGAACCCTTTAAATGCTGAGGACGTCTCTGGCAACAGGCTGAAATCCGCACAGTGATTAACGAACTCAGTCGCCAGGTGACGAAGAGTTGTCCACTCGGTTTTGTCGAGATTGCTGATCAACAATGCGGCCCCAGCAGCCCAGTTCGATTGCGAGTGGAGGATCTTGTCGATGATTTCCTCCGCCTGGGGGGCGTCTGCGGATGCCTGGATGCTTGAGGCCCTTGCGAACGTCCGTGGGACGATCTGACGGTGCGTTTCCGTCGTCCCCTCTTTATGCACCGAGATCTTCCACGCGAGACTAGCCAGCTCCGGTTTGGCCTGTTTTACGGCCATATCGAACAAGGCTTTGCTGTTGAGGCGCCTGCCGTCAACCAGCTTGTTGATATCGACGGCGACAGGATCGTTACCGTGAGACAAGGTGAGTAGAGCCGCCGCTTCAGTGCTATTGAGCGGAGTGCCTTTGTAGTTGAATTGAAAGTTCACTTCAAGTGAAGGTAGGTGGGTTTGCGGATCGATGGTAGGCACAGAATGGTGGGAGACACAAGCCTTGTTCTCAAATCCTTAAGGTTTAGGAGCCGCAGCGGTGCTGTCCAGCAGCGTGCACCACGCGTGGACGTCCTCAGCAACCGTATTGCTGAGTTCATCTAGCTCAAGAGTCGACATCAGTAGTTGAGCTTTTATGTTGTGGAGAGAATGCACTCCGTAGGATACGCTGAGGTAATCCTCTAGAGCAAGCCGCACGCCATTACTTCTGGCTGATGCAGCTGTATCTGTTCTTGCGATGAAGAACGTTTCCGCGGAGGGATCGTAGATCACCCAACAATTTAAGTGGGCGATCGAACCTCCTCCTCGGTACATAGCATTAGTTTGCGAGATATTGAACGACAGGACGCTACGTACCCACTCTTTGACGTTGTTGCTCGACGTTGAATCTGTGCAGTACTCATTCAAGATTCTCTTGATCTCTTCCTGTTGCTTCACGGCTCTAAGACCTCCAACAGTTTTACCCAGTTAGCCACGCCGTTTATTCTGCCGTTGCATATAAAGTATTCGTTTGTTATGCAGTTATACCAGATGTCTCCGATTCTAGAATCCGCTGTTGTTGGGGCGCTTGCCTTACTTTCTGCGGAGGGTTGGGTGCGAGCGGCAGCTTGCTTTTCATACTCAGCTTTAATTTGAGCGATCGTTTGAATCTGTTCCGCGTGGCCAGCCGCATCTAGAGTCATCGGAAGCACCGCTGGATTGCGTCAATGGTGTTCTCCGTATTGTAGAGATTTACCGAAAATACCTCATCGCTGAACTTGTAACAAATGTCCGGTACGTCTGTTTCCACACAGACTGTGCTCCATTGCGTCCCCGTTGTTTGCTTAAATGTATTCAGGCGAGAGCAGAAGGCGTCTGTGAGGTCTGCATACCCGTCCGTGATCATGAGAATGTCCGCCCGCGGGTCCTTACACCCTTTTTCGAGCGCGTGGCCGACAACGGCATTGAAGCTCGTCCCGCCGCCGAGCGTCCATTCCGCAACGAAGTCCAGCAACGTTGAGATATCAGCAGCGCCTGGTTTTAGCTGGATGCTCTTGTCGATCCGAGTGTCGAACAGATTTATGTAAACCGTACGGTTTTCTTTGAGGGCTTGCTCTGTTATGACAAGCGTGATGGCTTTACTCCACAGCTCTCGCTCTCCGCTCATTGAGCCGGAAACGTCCACGTACATGACGACGGGACCTTTATCGAGATGCTTTGCAGTTGCTGTGTAGTCCTTAGTTAGCAGGGTCTTGTGCGCAAATTTGAGGGCAAACAGAGCCCTGCCTTGTTCCGTACCTGCCAGTGCTGTTTCAATCGGGAAGGCTCGCGTCAGATCATCGCTGAATTTGGCGCCCACGATACAGTCATAGTTTGCTTTGTTCTTCTTTGCGCGCTTTCGCTCAACCCAAGTCTGTTTAAGCGCTCCCAGCTTCTTGGCTAGTTGTCGCAACGCTTTATTGTTTGCCAGCCGCTGAGCCAATTCCTTCTTTTGCTTGAGATCGGCCGTCTTCGAGCCGGCGCCCGCTGTCGTTCCGGCCAGCGTGGACATTTGCTCGTTCTGATCCTTGCTCTCCTGCAGCGTCTGATCTACAATCTTGTTTGCCTGCGGGCGCAGAGCTTCCGAGGCTTGCTGGATTGCCTCACTGATCGCTTGGTTCAGCTGCTTGCCTTTCTGTCTTGCTTTATCGGCCGCAGCCCTATCACCCGCTGCCTGGGCTCTCTTGAACTCTTCCCGCAGCTGCTGCAGTTGGTCTGCTGCGTTGGTCAGAAGCTCTACGTCGAAAGACTGATTAGATATAGCCTCTTCGATTACTTCTGCGAGTTTGTTGAGGATGGAGACCGCGTTGTTACCGCTGTTGAACTGATCTCCTACGCAATGCTGCAACAGGTCGCGCCACGCTGCCGCGTTGGATAGATCCGTCATGATCGCGTGCCAGATTCCGTTCTCTGGCTTGTACCCTTGAGGCAACGCGGAAGTCTCTCCGTCACACATACGACGGAAGTAGTCTTCATACGCGTCTTCAGTCACCAGCCAGTTGACTTCATCGGCGTTGTACAGCCGATCAAACACTTCTTTACCGAAGCGGGAGAGCTGACGGATGTTGTAATGATCGATCAGATACTTGACGGCCGGACGCGACTCGCGCACGAAGTCAGACCATAGGAAGTCAGCAAGAGCAGAGCACGCTAGTGTGAGCGGCTCGTTATCGCACAGCCGAACAAACTCAGTTTGCGTGGTGAACTGATGGGAGCTCATGACGATGATTCTGTTGAGTTGAAGTAACTGCACTCTCGTGCGAAGAACGGATCGGTAAGCGCTTCCGGAACCTCAAGCCCGCAGCCGGACGCCCCCCAGTAAGCACAAGAAGTACAGGGAACTCGCGGCTCGGAAGAACGTCTAGGCAGATCAGGAGCCAAGTTCTTGTAGGTCAAACCTTTGCGAACTTGATTTATGCACTGCTTCGAGACATTCAGTTCGCGACCTAAGGCGGAGTCGGATTCCTGAGACAGGAGGATGTATGTAACATCCCCCACGCTTAGCTTTCCTTTGTTCTTTGGTTTGGTTGTCATTCCTTACTGAAGTCGCTGATGGCTCGGGCCAGGGTGTCGCAGTTGTTTTGCAAGTGTTGAACGAGTTTCACCCCATTCGCTCGCGTGGAAACCGTCATCCTCAATCTAGTGCCGTCCAAGATCTCGGATACTTTATCCTTCACTGTCGTCATATCTTTATGGTATTTCCTGATCAGCATCACAAAGTCGTTGAGCTCTGTCAGACCCTTGGTGCGTACTTTGTTGGAGTGGGCCGAGTACTCTGCCATGATCCCTGCAGCTGCTCGCTTCGCATCGCCGAAGACTTTGTCTGCGGTTGGGACTTCTTGTTCCAGAACTTCTTTGATAACGGTTTGGTCTTCCGCTGTCGTATAGACAATGTGTATCAGGCTGTTGTGCATGTGCTCCGGCACCAGTTCGTCATCACCCAAGACAACTGCCCAGGCTCGAAGAAACTTCAGGATCTGAATGCGACGCCGGTCGCTGATTGTGATACCGCGCTGTTCGAGCATCTCCCAGACAGAGTTAAACTTATCTAGAAACTCTTCAGAGGCTTTGAGCTGCGTTGCAGCAGCCTGCAGCTGTTCTAGTTCCTGTAGGGACAAGGCTTGCCCCACCGTGGGCCGCTCATCGATCCCTAGGCCCCACTCGTCCAGTCGACGCTTGGAGGTTGGTTTGCGCAGCGGCAGCACGGTTGGACGGAACAGAAAACGATCCGCAAAGGCCTGCAGAGATTCCTCATCGGGCCAGCTGTTTGTTGCTGCGATGATCGATTGGATGGGAGTTTTGATGTTCTCTTTGCCGTTGTTGAATGTCCGTTCGTTCAGGAGAGTCAGAAGCGAATTCAAGATTGCGGAGCTTCCACGAAACAGCTCATCAGTGAAAGCAATGTGCGCATCCGGAAGGTAACCGGATACGTCGCGAGTGTATTCATCGTTCAGTAGCTTGCTGACTGCTACCGGCCCGAAGACTTCCGAGGGATCGGACGTGGGCGTAAGCAGATATCCGAAGTAACGCGCGTCTGTGATTCCGCCGCAAATTGAGCGAACCAAATCAGATTTACCTGTGCCGGGAGCGCCGAGGAGAAAAGCGTTCTGCTTGCTGATCAGCGTGGCAAGCAAACCATCCACGATCGGTTCACGCTCAAGATAAGCAGCATTGAGAGCTCCGCGAAAGTTTTGAAGTTTGATGAACAAAGAGTTTTCCATGGTGTTGTTGATTGTTGGTTAGCTGTAGGTCTGAATGATTTCCTGAAGGGTCGTTGCTTCTTCTGTCTTGACGGAGACAGTCTCGACTCTGACCCCTGTGCACTCGTCGTGCTTCTGTCGTATTAGTGTTTTGTATTTAGTTGTCCAATCTTGCCTAAGCTTTACGAGTTCCTGTGCTGATGTTTTCACTAACTCATTAAGTTCGTCAACTTTCTTTTCGTCCCAAAGTACAAACTCTCCTATGTCTCTTTCATATTCCTCGCGAGTTACAAGTCTCGGTTCGGCACTCTCGTCAAATTTGCACCAGATTCTCCCCTCCTTATCTTCTGCTACGAGCATACAATTTCGATACAGTGGGGATCCCTCCATGTAGTGACTGGTTACGCATCTGTCTAATTGATCGTCTGAGATAGCTTGTTTCCTCGCATATTTTGTGAATTTGAGCGCAGAGGGGACCGGAGCGTGGCGGGCGACCCGCCCCTCCACGTAGACCTGTAGCTCCATTAGGGATTTAAAACTGGCTCCAGGTATCAGGATTAAACCGTAATCAGTATGTTCTACTGTGAGCGACTCGAAAAAGAAGTCGCCGATAGTGTTCCCTCGTTTCCGATAGAACACTTCAACCTGAACGAGACATCTCGGCGTTGAGATATCCAGATCTTGGAGTTTCTTAGTAGAAAGGCGTGCCACTGGTAGTAACTAACGATGGATACGGAGTTTCGCGCGGGAACTTAATTGACTCTTCGTCAATCCAACACTGCGTCGAAAGCTTTTGACTTACCTGACGTAGAGCGGCTCCCGCAGCCTCTACGGAAGAGAACCACACAGCCTGTGCGGGGTCTGGTGTAAATACTTCTATGTCCTTAAGGAAACCCTTGAAGGATTTAAGAACGACAATCGAGCGCTCCATCAGAAGTCAACCTCCTGGTCTTCGTTGCTCAGCGTGGAAGCTACCGGCTCTTCGGCCACTTCGGCGATCAAATCATCCAGCCGAGTTCCAGCTTCGCCGATTAGCTCTTTACGCTGATTGATTAGTTTCTTGAGCTGTTTGGCACGCTGTGCGTAGATATCCATCTCAAGGTCTGCATCCTTAACCAGCAGATTAAGAGCGTTTGCGTTTTCTGCAGTTTGAATCCTTTCGCACAGTGTCTTGTAAGACGAACTTAGTGCCAGAGACTTCTGGAGTTTCTCCAAACCTTTCGAAGCGTCGCGAGTGTCGCAGATCTCAGTCAGCTCTTTCCTGATTTCCTCTTGGATTTCAAAGAACTCTTTTGTACCTGCATCGCGGGAAGCTCGATCGGGCGCTTGGATTGCCTGACCCGCAGCAAGCAAACGATCAGCCAATCCCGCGAGTTGGTCAAACCCTGGAACAGAGTCACTGATCAGTTTCAGTTTCTCTGCGGTGATTTGCCAGCTGCCACGCTTCTTATCGCCGCCCGTCTGTTGCTTACCAATCTTGGTCGAGCTGCGTACATCCAGATCGTCTAGGAGTTCAGCTCCGATAAGCAGAGCCTTGTCTGCTGCGTTAGCGCGTGCCGCCTGCAGAACCTGTTGCGTATTGATTTGATTCTCATACGCGAGAAGAGAATCCAGATCGCCCTCAATCGGTTTGGTAACTGTTGTCATCGACACGGGCAGTGGGCCGAGAACCGATACGCGAACTGGAGTTTTGTACTCTTCCTTCGTAGGGAAGATTCTCAGATAAGCCTCATAAGCGAGACGAAATTCTTCATCATCTTTGAACAGCGGTCGCAGGATGCCTTCGGCCGTGGCGGCCCACGCATCGTGCTCCGATTTCCAGAGATCTTTAAGGCGATCGTTTGCTTCGTTCGCTTCTGCTCGAATCACTTTGATCAGATCATTAGCAGGCTTAAAGTAATTAGCAGTGACAAAGTGAGCGTCATGGTAATGAATGCAAAAGCTGTCATACAGTTCACGCTGCATAACGCGAAGCGAATCAAGTTCTGCCTTAAGCGCATTGCTGAGATTCGGACGCAGACTGACAGTGTTGTTCCGCTCCAGAGTTTCGATGACAGACTCAGGAAGTTTCAGATCGTCGAACTTAATTTGAACGCTTTGGCGAACGTCTGCGGAAACAGAACAGCTCAGTAGGTAATGTGTCGTCATTGTGATTAGTTAAGTAAGTGGATGAAAAGCCCTTAGGAAAAACCCCCTACGGGAGGGGGCGGGCGACCCACGTACAAGATTGTACACGGGTTTGTCTGGACGGTTTGGTTTGTTGCGAATTGCGAAAACTGTTACAGACTTAGCTTTTACGCAGGCGCGTAAAGGCAAGACTGATCCGATCCGTTAGCTCGTCGCATTCTCGCGAGACGATCAGCTGCTCGGTCGTGTGCTTGAGCGCCATCTTAGCCAGTTTGAGCTCGTGCTCAAGCTTACTAACTTTCGCCTGCAACCGTTCGAGTTTGGCGTGCGGCGTGGGGACCTTAGAAATCCTCACGATAATGTGTGCATTACTAGCAGGGAATCGGAACCTACTCTGGTCACCGCTGAAGAGGGATAAGTCAAGACCTTGAGATTCTGCGATCTCTAAATCCCGCAGAAGATTGTCGCGTGCCGCATTGAACGGTAGCCCGAAAGACTCGTCTAATGCTGTCTGGGCTTGATCTTTCTCGTCGTAAGCATCAGCAGCTGCCGCGCCGAGCTTGACCAGATCGGAGGATTTGATTTGCATGATGAAGTGAAATGATGTAAGCCCACCGCGTTTTAGGCGGTCGGTGGCACCGCAAGCATGGTAGCACACTTTATGTATTCAAGTCGGCGCTGGGGAATCGAACCCCCTCATGCCCCACCGAATTGGCTTCTTGGGGAGCAGCCACCAGGCGCGCCGACCCTTACTTTACCCGGGATTTAGTAGTAAAAGTTACCGGCGAACATAAACTGCCACATTATTTGGGTTAGTTACGAAATTTTCTTGCATAAAACTTTCTTTTGCCTCCTCGGGAGAGGTTGCTCGGATCCGACCCTTGTACGTCCACTGAGCTTCGTGAGCTCGCGAGAAAACGTCGAAATCTTTCTCAGCAGACGGCTTCGTGGTAAACACGCGATTGCGATTAACGGCTCTTGCAGTTTACGGCATGATAGGACTTGAGTTTTGAGCACTAAAGCTACCTAGTATTTCTACTGCTCTCTAGTTAATTTTCTCTGACGTTTGTTAAACCAGTGTTTAATAAAAACTTCTTTTCTTAACAGATTTACTTAACGTAATTTGCCGATCGCAAATACAGTCATAGTCCTTTGAAGATTGGGTGATCGAGATTCGGGCGTACGAGCCACATTTCGTATGCCCGATCTATCTGGATTATGTCCCGTTTCTCTAGCGACGTAGCTACTCGCCTGCTGTCGGCATCGCTGTCAATGTGAAATGCTCTAGAGATTGCCGGGCCGTAAAGTTCAATGCTCTTTATCATGAAGTTCACCATTTGCTTCTGAAGGTAGCCGAGTTGAGTCATGACTTTGAACTGAATTGTGGGTGTTTGTTTGAATGTCAGAGAAATCGTTTATCAAAGCGTGCTCTCCGATAATACGAAGCGCCGCATTGTTGTATGCCTGCGCAGCTTCGATCTCCGAGTAAAACTCGCCGAGATAATGACGCTGCCCTTTGTAAGTAAGCACAGACCTGTACTTACCTGGTTTGTTTGCCTTGGTTACACCTCTGTACTTACTAAACTTCTTTGTACTGTTGGGGCGCTTAGCCATCGACAAGTAGTAATCCTTGTCTGACATCTTTCGCCTGTAGTAAGAAGCCATTGCTTTGAGAGTTTCGCCACGTGGGATCAGTTCCGTGCGAGGATCAGGTCCGCCCACAGGAACAGAAATCCTACGAGCAGCATCCAGAAACTGTGCGGGAGATTGGTTACGCACGTCAGAACCAGTGCGCTTCCAGCGATTATCTGAAGCAAACTGCGCTTACGCCGTAAGGACATCTTTATGTTCGGGCGCAAGTTCCTCAGCGACAAAATACGCGAGAGGCTTGTAGTCTTCGGCAGCATTCTGAACATCGTCAAGAAATTTCTTGAGTTGGTCTGTGTCAAGCGCATGATTAAATCCGATTGAGAGAGTTAAGTGTTTGAACATGGAAAGCTAAGTCCACCGTGGCAGATTAGACGCACTCGTAATCAGCCATAATCTGCAACTTCTTACGTAGCCTGGCGACCTGCTTTTCGTAGCGTCGCGGGTAAGTCATCTCTGCGTAGCTGCAGAGATAGTCAGCCGCGAGAAGATGCTTAGCTTCCCAGTCATCCAAAGTATCGCCGCACGTTGACTGATACTCAATTGCTGCGCTAATCACGTGCGGCGGAAACAGATCTAAGACGGCTGCTACGGTGTGCGGAACGTCGATCATGATGTTAAGACTCTGTTGAGTTTACGATGTTAGAATTGGTCGAGATAACGTAGACCGATGGCCGACGCGGCAACCCCACCTACCGGAGAAACCACTCCCCAGCGTGTGGTTACGGCCACGAATAAAGCTAAGGCCTGGAAGTCTCGCGGCTACCTGACCGCAAAAGATGTGAAACAGTTCGTTTCACAGAAGACGGCGCAAGGTAAGAACCCCAATGTCGGGGCTTTCCTGGAGCGCCAGCTGGCCAAAGGATACGGCATTGCTTCGGGTGCAGTTAATAAGTTTAATCAGGGCGAATACCAGTCACGCAATAGCCTGTTAGGCAACATTCCGTTTGGTGTGCCGTCGCCTAACATGGGCGGTATGCGTGGCCTGCAAATGCAAAAGGGTCAGGTTTACATGGGCGCCGCACGTGTAGGCAACGCGCCGAAGGGTAACCCCGCTGCATACGGATTGCCCATCGGCGCTGCAGCCACCGGCGGTGATTATGCTCGGATGCTCCGGACAAAAGCAGAGATTAAGTCCCTGCGAGCACCTGTCGCTCCCGCCACTACTCCTCCCGCGAAATAACGGGACTCTTTGTGTCTTCAACCTGTGAAGTTACAACTATGCGCTCGCACAGTGCGTTATATGCTGCTGGGCAGTCGCGCATAAGCTTACGCCGAAGATCGCTGTCCATGTAGTATTTGAGAGCCATGAGCAGTTGGTTCTTGTGATACTCTGTCATGTTAGGAGGAACGTAACCGAAAGCCATAGTGAAGACTGCAGTGTTAGTGTTATTGTGTGCGGCGGCCCCGCGTTAGCGGGAGAGGGGTTACCACTCGCCAATACGAATAGCCCGCACGGATGAAAGTGCTCGGTTCAATAACTCCGCACCGATTAACAGAGCAGAGGCCTGCGTGGTTGCGTGAACCTCCACAGCCTCATGCCCATGAAATACGCGCCAAACGTACTTAGTTACGGGCGCACTTGTGTGATCCGCCATAGCGCTTGCTGCCGCGATTGTGATAGGACAAATTCTTAGTCCCTCACAAATACGTGTCGCGTGTGCTTATCGATCTCCCAATCCGTCTCTTCGATTGCGTAACCATACCACTGGTGGTTGCGCTGATAAATACCTGCGCCGCATAGATCGCGCAGGATTGCATTTAGGCGCGACTTAGTTGTCGGAGTCTGCCAGCCGCAATCGCATACGGACACACAGTCCTGCGTAACTTGTGCGATCGGGTTGCCATGTAGCAGCACGTTGATACGCTCGATACTGCGTTCACCGTGGGGGAAGAATGTAACCTGAACTTCTGTATTGCCGCAACGCCAATCCTTACGCTCACGGATTGCATCCAGCATTTGCTGTTCAATCTTTCTCATGATGATGTACCTGATGTGATGTTGGGTTGAGTAACTTAGCGGAATGAGTGAGGGATGGAACGCGCCAGCGTAGACCAGAACGAAATACGCTCACGCTTCCAACGTTCGTAAGCTTGGTCGTGATCGTCGACAAACTCTAAGGCAGCGAGCATACGCTTACGCGCACACATTGCTACGTTGTAGCGCCCCAGGTCTGCTAAGTACGTAGGAGTTCTGTACTCGAAGACGTTGTCGTCGATTGTGTACGTGGCGTGCACAGTCTCTTTGAAGTCAGTCATTAGGTGTACCTGCGAGATAGTCTGCTTCGCTGATGATCTCTACCCAAGCTTCAGGCAGAGATTCAGCGTATGAATCGTATTCAGCCTCAGCTTCAGAGTATGAGCTGAAGTATGCGAGGGTTTCGTATCCTATGGGCGACAGATTGACGATGCGGTAGTTCATTGTGCCTCCATAAATTGCAGAAGTTGGTCCTCAAGTTGTGCGATCAGTTCGCGAATGTGGAATGATCGTGCACTACATGTGCAGTCTTCTAGTGCACACTCCAGGCGGTAGAGTGCATCCTCGGCTGCATCGACTGTGGTGAATGTCTGCGCGCAGAATGTCTGCCCGTATTCATCCATTGCTAACAGTTCGATCATGAGGTTCGGTGCGTGGGGATAACCACAGTCAGTAGGAGATGTTGACGGGGCGCGCACTATCTAAGGGAATCCCTAGCGCGTACGCTGCACCTGCAGAAAGATCTAGAGAGTTACAATCGCAGCGGTCAGTCACAGGAACTGTGAGCGTACGGCCCGCGTGGGATACCCTGACCCTTGTGCCGCACGGCAACCACGGATGAGCCGCTGAGATCCCCCAGTGTTGATACACTGTGCCGCAGTATGTTATGCGATTGTGATACCATTCGTGATATACTGTGCCTGTAACTACACGCGCATCGGCTGTAGTTGTCACAGCAAAGGGCAGCAGAAACAGTAGACGTTTCATAAGGTGTCGGTGTCAATGTTAGTACTGTGTGCTGGCATCACAGAAGCCCTCCGTTGTTGATGTAGTCTTTACAGTCACAGACTCTGCCGAATTGTGTGACGGTAGACAGGATATCTACAGTGCCGTCAGCAACCTGCAGCGGTACGTATCGGCACACCCTGTAGATCTTATGGGCAACCGTGGACTCCGTAGGTTCGTTAATCTCGCCGACAAGTGCGCCGTTGTGATAGACAAGTTCGCGATACCAGCTGTTGTTGTTGGTGTAGTGTGCCTGTTTGTAAGTGTAGTCTAGTTGTGTGCTGTTCATGATGGTGAAGTTACTGTATGTTGGCGCCCCGCGAAGCGGGACAGATCAAACGTTAGGGTTGCACGTGTGGGGCAATACAGCCACGGTCGTGACGTTGCCCTCCATAGAAAGTAGAACGTTGTCGATCTCCTGCAGTTTGTCTACGTTGCCAGCGTACGTTTGGGGATACTTAGCAGCCAAACGTAAGATGCCTGCGCGATAGTCGACGAGTGCAGTTCGCAGCGTGGTTGATGACAGAGTGTGCATGGCTGTGTGTCAGAAAGGATTAGACCAATTGTAAGCTTGCGTGTCAGAAACTAGATGGTCCTTGTTAAGGGCGTCCACGTAGTTGTTGAACGCCTCACGCTTAGCTACAGAATCACCGCGCAGTTCGGGTGACTGACCGACAGCGTCTCGCCACATTTCGCGGAACATTGACACAACGTTACGCTTGGTTAGGTAGGGCATGATCAGATCTGCAGGGCGAACAGTTGGAATGCGTCTAGGAAGTTGTGGAAGTCTTCCTGTTCAATGGGGTCTACCTCGCCAGACTCGGCGAGTCGATTAAGTGCAGCGAGGGTAACTTCAACCTCGCGGCGATTGACGAAGTTAAATTGTGGGATGGGTTGCATGATCAGATCTGGGGATACTTTGTATCTTCAATGGTGCGAATCCAGCGCCACTTACGGCGCGGATACTTGACAGTTAGCTTGTCAAGTAACCGCCACGCCCAGTCTTCCGTGTCAGTCTGAACGTGTGTGACCCATGCTGTAGATCCCTCCGGCGTGGGAGTTAGGAACTGCAGGCTGATGACAGATGCGGTGCCAATTGTCGATGTCATGATGACAAGATGCGATGGGTTGGGTACACTCAGCGAGTGAATGTGTAGACCTTATCAGTCTTGGTGTTGATGTAACGTATAGTCTTTGAGTCAATTTGCGTCTTATAGTTACCTGTGGGTAAGTCCAAGTCATCCCGTAGCTTCCAGCTTAGCGAGTTGCTACCAGTAGCTAGGAACTTATAGGCAAGATCTTTGTGCTTAAACCGTTTGATCTTGCATACATGCACAAGGCCAGACCCGAACGAATAGGGGAAAGAGATGAGGTTCATTGGTGCCAAGTCGAGGTGGGTTAGTTACAAAGATCAGGCGGAGTAATAGCCGACGATGACATGATCGCAGTCATCATCGACAAGCTTGATAAGCGTGCCGCTGAAGTATGTATCGCTGGCGTACCCATCCCATCCAGCAAGATCCCCCGTGGCCTCATCAGCTACGCGGAGAAAGTCCTGCAGGTGGTAGATGTGTCCGCAATACTTAAAGAACCCGTAGTTATACTCCAGATCATCGGAGTCCATCCAATCGTATTGGCTGCGGATCTTATCTTGCTCGAATGCACTAAAGTCCGACAGATACTTGAGTTCGCGGGGAACATTGTTGGTCGTGATGTTCATAACATTCACCAGCAATTGAGCTGGCAGCTGACAACAGATGAGGGAAGAATCCCTCACGCTGAGAGTTAAGATCTCAGGGGGAGAGAATCTAGTCGATGATCTAATGTGATCACGATTGATCCTTGACTGAACCTGCAGCCTGACAAGTTAATTACATTCTGCAATCCCTCACAGAACAACTTAACTAACTAAACTGAAACTAATTGCCGGGCGTATAGTTAGTTACAGCGCCCAGAATCACCTAACCTACATTGTTTGTCCCGTCTCGCCATCGTAGTTGTACGCACTAGTGGGGTCAGGGCAATGAAGACAGGGGCTGCCCATAGAAAGGGTGCCCCCGGACAAGGTGATTCTGTCTGCTGTAACTAACTACAACCGGACAATGGGTTGTATTCAGGCGCCACGTGGCGAGTGTGGCTGACATTTAACGCCCATAAATTGTCTTAGTTACAGACAAGGTACCTGCTGACAAACAGCACAGAGTGCTTATCCGGACGGCCTACTATGATTCGGCTGCATTGTCCGTACTGTTTGGGAGAATATAAAAGAATAAGCGCGGCAGGTTTCGTACTAACCTCACGGGTTTCCTACTACGCGCACACCTATTCTGTTGTCAAGGTTCGTCAACCTTGAAACCTATACGATCCCGCCGCTCACGTTCGGTCACACCATGCCTGCCCTTGCCTACACTTCGGGGATGTACTCCCTACCATCGGCAGCAGCGCGTGGGGGCCGTTCGGCCGTCGCGGGTTCGATTCGGTTTTCAAGGTTCAACCGATCGGGTTTCGATCGATGGGCACAGCATGGCCCGGATTCGCCCGGTAGGTCAAGCACTTTGTGCCGGAGTCTCGATTGGCACACGGGTCAGGGGCTCGGGGGCAGGGAGAGGAACCGCGCAACGCCCGCGCAAATACCATGCCGGACCCCCTGCGGCACAACGCTGTAACAATTCGTTACATTGTGTGATTCTTCAGGGCTAAATGTAAAACTTAACAGAACTAAATATAATTTAAGGCAACGCTATGTGTAGCTTACTACCACGCGCGCACCCGCAACCCTGCTTTTTTTTAAATAGCGCGCTACGACGACGGGGTGGGCGAGAAGCCAAAAATAATCTGGCGGGCAAAATAGGGGTAAAAGTTGTCGAGTGTTAATATACTAACAGGCGCCCAGCGCGTAAGCGCTGACTGGTTCACCTTTTGTTGGTCATGCCTAGGCTATGACTACCGGCTTAAGGCTTATGTTGTCCCCGGATGTGCGCCTCAGAGTCGAATTTATCTGTCAGCGCATCTCGAAGGGGCACGAAGTCAAGCTCAGCGACATGCAATGGATCCAGAAGTGGGCCAACTGCAACCACTCCGTCGACG
>JACCDO011149449.1_pt1 | contig 32373 bp, 9 predicted proteins | sample 7446101 | NCBI WGS metagenome assembly JACCDO01 (sample SAMN15323440, study PRJNA562643) | freshwater metagenome | isolation source: river surface water | place: USA:Blue River Watershed | collected 2017-08-16 | reverse complement strand
CTAGATTACCCCTTGCTTGTAGAAAAAATCACGGCAGAAAGAGTCCAACAACACCTAGCAGATCAAGTAAAGGGACCAGTAATCCGCCACCTAATTCCAGAGTTGCACGCACTTTTATTTACCTGTGAAAATGCCTTAGCCGGTGGTGTAACTACTTCTCTTGCACTCGATGCCCATGGCAAAAGTTTGAGTTATGCGCTTTTGGAGCTTACCCTCTAAATCTTTCTTTAGCCTAGTAGGGCATCTGTTTCCATCTCCACGAGGTAGCCGTCACCGATCAGGGTGGCTTGGACCAATGTATTGGCGGGCTGAATTCCAGCAAAGCGCTGTCCATGGGCTCGGGAAATGGCCTCCCAATCGGATGCACGCTGCACAAAAATCCGCGTGCGCACCACGTCCTCCAGACTGCCCCCAAGGGATCGAATCGCCCCCTCCACCTTATCAATGATGAAATGCATTTGCGCAGCAGGATCATCTCCTCCCATTTGAACTGATCCATGTGTGGCAGTAGTGCCAGACACCAAAATGTGATTTCCTTTTCGGATGGCCCGGCTGAAGCCTGCGATATCCTCCCATATCGTACCACTCAAGGCTTTGATCCGCCCATCGGTTCCTTCTTGGGTGGGATACGGACTCGGCAAGCCATCGATATGGTGACTCAAATCTCCCGAAGCAGTAAGGAAGGGAGCCTTGCGGTACTCATCGCCACAGTCCCCTGGGATTTTTTGGAGGCTACTCAAAGCAGTTTGGATGCTGGCTCGATCCTCTTCTTCCAATTGGATCGAAAATAACTGCTGATTTTCTGTAATATGTTCACTTTTGCCCAAGCGCGCCCCAATGATTACCCCAGCCACAGCGGGTTGAAGGAGCATGTAATGACTCGCCAAGGTGGCAATGCCCACCCCATGTTTCTGGGCGATGGGTTGGAGCGTGCATAGGAGGTTTTGGAAGCGCTCCCATCCTCCGGCAGCATCGATGAATCGTTTGTACTTCATTTGAGACCAGGTGAGCGATTCACTCAAAACCGGCTCTGGTTTTCCGAGCCATTTCTCCGAAAGAAAACCTCCTGCTACGGTTCCGAAGGCCAGCAACTTTACCCCATGTTTTAAGCACAGCTGGGTCATTTCGCCCGCTGCCCGTTGATCTAGCAGGGAATAGCAGACCTGGTTGGAAACCACCTCTATCCCTGAATTGACCACCACCTGGAGGTGGGCGGTATCAAAATTGGTTAGGCCTAAGTGCCGAATCAGCCCCTCATTTTTTAGTTCCTGTAGCCAGAAAAGACAATCCACCCAACTGGGATGCGCATATTGCCAAGCATGAAACTGCATCAGGTCGATCTGATTCGTTTTCATTCGTGTCAAGGCGGTTTCCACCGCTTCTCTCACTTGGCTAGCAGTGATTTTTCCCGGAGAGGGAACCCATTTGGTAAAAAACTGTGCAGCATCAGACCCGTAGGTTTGACGGAATACCCCAGTAATCTCCTCCGCTGAACCATAGTGGTCCGCCATGTCAAAGGTGGTAAATCCCGCATCCAGGAAGGCTTTCATGTGCCTCGCGGCTTCCACTGGGTTGACCTTGGTACCATCACGTTCTAGATCGGCAATCTGCCAAAGCCCCGTAAGTGCTCGGCTGATCGTCAAGCCTGGCGCGAGTTCCGTATAGTTTGAAAGGGTCATAGTTTCTTAGGGTAACTTTGAAAATTTTTCGAGTAGGTCTGGATTGGTCTTTTTTAGTTTTGTCCAACGGATAAAAAACAGGACTGCCGCCATCCCCATCACGAGCAACCAGATCCAGGTGGAATGAAAATACCAGGCATCGACCGAGGAAGTTAAATCTTTGTAGGTATGAATCAATAGGAAACAGATTAGAAAAACACTGCCGATTCCGACTATGATTGCCCTTGCTGCCTTGTTGGGGAAAATCGTAATCTGCTGTGCCAAAATTGGATTTCGTTTGGGTAGCCAGGCCACCGAAAGGCACATGAAGATAAAATTAACCAGCATGGAAGTGACCATGATGTCGATCCCGAGGAAGAAATCTCCTGCAAAGTGGCTGCCCAAAATTCCTAGGGAAGATACCCCGCCGCTCAAGAGAATGGCCGGCACGGGTGTATGGAACTTGGGATGAATACCTGCCAGGCTTTTGGGGAAAATCCCGTCTTCAGCCCAGGCAAATACGAGGCGTGATACAGAAAGGATCATCGCTGGCAGATCATTCAGCAGGGCAATGGCAGCACCCAGCAGGATGGCAATGCCAATTCCAGCCGGAAGGAGAATGGTCAACAGGCCGGCTGCGGTCAGGTCTTTGGAAAGGGCCTCCTCAGCCACAAATTGCCAAGGGACGGTGTGGTAGACCGCATAGGTAAAGGAAACGTAAAACAAGCCCACCAAGGTAATGGCCAAACCGATGGCGCGGGGAAGGTTGCGAACTGGATTTTTGGCCTCCCCACCGGCCTGAGCAATGGAGTCGAATCCGATAAAACTCGAGAATAAAATGGCGGAAGCCGATAAAAAGGTGGTCCAGTTGAAGGGGACCTCAATTAGGTCTACAGACCTCCCTCCTTTTAGGGCTAGGGTCGCCAAAAATTCCTCCTGGGTATAACTCAACCCCCCTACAATCACTACCAGTCCCAAAACAAGCATTAGGACCATCAGCGGAATGAGTATCCGCTCATAAAAGGTCAATCCGAGGATATTGATTCCAATAAATGACCAAAGAATCACCAAGGCAAGGACCACTCGAACTAGCCCTTGATCCAACCAAGCGGCCAATATGGTCCAGTCCAAAGCAAAGGCAAGGTCCCTAAAAAAGGGGATTACTACGTAGGCAATCACGCCGATGACGATGGACAAGCCAAACCATTGGGAATAGCTCGCAACAAAACCCCAAAAAGGGTGTAGGGCTCTGCTGGCATAGAGGTAAGAGCCTCCCGCTCTGGGCATGGCAGAGGCTAAAATGGAGTAGGCCAGCGCAGCAAAAATTGCTGGAATCGAGGCAAACAAAAATGCAGGGAGCACATAGGGGCCAATGCCGGGGACGTTCCGCTGGATCATAAATGGCACCACATAAATGGAGGCTCCGATCATCGAACAGACGCCAGTTGCGGTTAAGCCCACTAGGCCCAAACTTCGGTTAAGGGTGGAGGAGGGACTGCTCATAGTTGGCTAAAATAAGGAAAAATAGGATGTTACCTATGGGTTTTTCTTTGGGGTCCCTTAGCGCTAGCCCTGCCCCGCCCCCCTGCCACCTAGCCAATGAATTGGCTGGATAGGGTTGAGCCGTGCTTACAGCACTCAAAAAAATGGTGGGTCAGTATAGACAGTACATGCTTTAGTGATTACAGTCAAACTACCCACTTCCGAGTCCGCGTAGTGGACGGTTCACATGTAGCCAATGGTTTTCCATGGCGCGTAGTGGACGATTCACATTTCACCCATGGATTTATCCAAGGGGCCATCACACCAAATCTTCAAAGAGATATTCTAGAGAAAATTCAACTTTAAAGTCAACCAATAACTTCAGGTACTCTTCCCTGAAATTGACTTTTCGATGGTGGACCTCTTGATTTTTGATGTACTTGATTACTTTGTGGAGATCCGACTCGCTGTAGGAAAAAGCTCCAAATCCTGACTGCCACTCAAATCGATGTGCCAGTAACCCGGACTCATTCACCCACTTAGAAGATTTACCCTTCGCTATCTTCATGATTTCAGAAATCGAATTTTTTGGGAATATCCGGAACAAACAATGGACATGATCCTCCACCCCATTGACCACAATCACTTGAGCTCCGGCTTCATTAATTAAGTTGCCCATCACAGGGAAAAGTTGTTTTTTTAGTTCATCGTGAATCATTGCCTTTCGGTATTTAACCGCAAAAACTGTTTGACAGTAAACTTTGGAATAGGTATTAGCCATAGTGTTAAAAAAGTTAAAAGGTTAAAAAAAGTTTAAAAGTTGGACCGTGCCTACGGCACTCACTCGCTTGACACTTTCCTTAGCTACGGTTATCTAAGCTCAGCCAATGAATTGGCTTTTTGTAGTTGAGTCGTGCTTACAGCACTCAAAGAAATGCTACCTCAATATAGACAAAACAATTTTCTTGATTACCATAAATCTAACCACTTCCCAGTCCGCCTTGCGGACGGCTCATGCATACCCCATGGTTTTAAACATGGGATTGTGAATAGGAATAGGAATGGCCATTGGCAATAAATCCCTCCCACCCGAATGCTTGTATTCTAAATTGAAATTAGATAATTTTCATTGCTTCATTTCAAACTATGTTCACCAACCGCATCGCGTTACTTTTTTCTGTCTTGATTGGGCTCACCCTCATCGGGTTCTACTTTTTTGGTCCAGAAAAAGAGGTGGACTTCAATACCGATATCAAGCCCATCCTCAACAAACATTGCATCTCCTGCCATGGAGGGGTGAAAAAGAATGGAGGATTCAGTCTCCTATTCGAAGAGGAGGCCCTTGCAGCTACCGAATCAGGTCACCCTGCAATCGTCCCGGGCAGTGCATCGGCAAGTGAGCTGATCAAGCGCTTGACGCACGCCGACCCCGAACTTCGGATGCCCTACCAGCGCGCCCAACTCTCAGAAGAAGAAATTGACCTACTCAAAAAATGGATTGACCAAGGGGCGAAGTGGGGGAAGCATTGGGCCTATGAACCCGTAAAAGCCCCGGAACTTCCAAGCAACTTCAGCACCGCAGGCTTGGGAGGCAATGACGCCCAAGCGCAAGCAACGATCGACTTTTTTGTGCAGGAGCAACTCACCGCCCAAGGACTATCCCCTGCACCTAAAGAAGATCCAATGAGGCTTCTCCGTCGAGTGGCCTTGGATATTACCGGATTGCCCCCATCCGAAGCGCTAGCCAGAGACTTTTCGGCTGGAAAAATCACCTACGAACAAGCCGTAGATCAGTTGCTCAATGCAGAAGCCTATGGTGAAAAATGGGCTAGCTGGTGGCTTGACCTTGCACGCTATGCGGATACCAAAGGCTATGAACGAGACGTCTCCCGCACCTTTTGGCCCTACCGAGATTGGGTGATTCGCTCCCTCAATGCTGATAAGCCCTTTGACCAGTTTACCATCGAGCAGTTGGCAGGGGATCTGCTGCCCAACCCCACACAGGATCAACTCACGGCCACGGCTTTTCACCGCAACACGATGAACAATGACGAGGGGGGAACCGAAGACGAAGAATTCCGGGTAGCCGCCGTTTTGGATCGGGTCAATACCACCTTTGAAGTCTGGCAAAGCACCACCATGGCCTGTGTGCAATGCCACAGCCACCCCTATGACCCCATCCGCCACGAAGAGTACTACCAGTCCCTTGCCTTTTTCAACAATACCCGGGATGAGGATACCCATGACGAGGAACCCAAACTTCGTTTCTACCAAGCGGAGGATCAGGCCAAAGGGGAGGCGATCGTAAACTGGGCCAGAGGAAATGAAGGAAATGTGAGCGCCAAGCAACGGGCCAACTTCCTGAAATTCTACGAACCGAAATATGCCGCGCACCTCGCCACCGACTTCCAAAAGGCCGAATTGATCGACACCAAATGGCTGGGATTGTGGCCAGGGGGGTCTGCCATTTACAAAAACATCAGTACCCAGGGCTCCGACCAAGTGCTCCTCAACTACTGGTCTGGAATAGACGGAACCAAAATGACCATACGGAAAGATGGCCCTGCCGGAGAAATTCTGGCCAGTTTTGTGATCAACAAGACCCAAGGGGAGGTGATCCGTGAAATTCCTTTCAAACCCCTGCAAGGCAAAGTCAATCTGTACTTCGAAGCCCAAAATCCGAGAGCGGCTCCCCAGCAAAATACCTCTTCCATCGTTTGGTTTGCCTTTGTCCCAAGCCTGAAAGGGAAAGAGAAGCCGGGCTTCACTGCAGTAAAAAAATCCTGGGATGAACTGCTTCAGGTGAGAGGTACCCGCCTTCCGATTCTAATTGAGAATCCAGAATACATGGCCCGACCTACCTTTGTCTTTGAGCGGGGCAACTGGATGGTGCCGGGCGAAAAAGTAAGTCCAAAAACCCCGAAGGAACTGGGCACCTGGAAAAAGGAATGGCCAGCCAATCGCTTGGGTTTTGCCTACTGGCTGACGGCACCCGAAAATCCACTGACCGCCCGCACCTTGGTCAACCGCGTTTGGGATCAGCTTTTTGGACGTGGGTTGACAGCAACCTTGGAGGATATGGGTACCCAATCCGAACCGCCGACCCATCCGGAGCTATTGGATTATTTGGCCTGGAAAACAGTGCAGGATTACGATTGGAGCATCAAATCGCTTATCCGAGAGATTGTCACCTCGGCTACCTACCAGCAGTCTTCCACGATCAGCACAGCGGCCTACCAAAAGGACCCCAACAATCAATGGTATGCGCGAGGGCCGCGATTCCGACTTTCCGCGGAGCAGATCCGCGATCAGGCCTTGGCCAGCAGTGGGCTCCTCAGTCCCAAAATGTATGGAGTCCCTGTGATGCCTACCCAGCCCGAGGGCATCTGGCAGACGGTGTACAATGGAGAGTCTTGGAAAGAAAGCGAGGGAGCCGACAAGTACCGTAGAAGCGTGTACACCTTCCTCAAGCGAACGAGTCCTTACCCTTCCTTTATTTCCTTCGATGCAGGTAGCCGAGAAGTATGTCTCAGCAAGCGGTTGGTGACCAACACCCCTTTGCAAGCCTTGGTGACCCTGAATGACCCCGTGTACTTGGATGCGGCCAAAGCCTTGAGCCAAAAGGTCTGGGCAAAGTCTGGGAAAAATCCAGCTGTAGCCATCCAAGAAGTCTACAAGCAGCTCCTGCTGATGCCGATTTCAGAAGCAAAGAAAAAAAGCATGATGCAGCTCTTTGCAACTGCCAAAACGGAGTTTGATCGGGATCCAAAAGCAAGAGACGAGTTCTTCCCCGGGGCAGATGCTTCTTTGGCCGCCTTGGCGGTAACGGCGAATGCCATGATGAATTTAGACGAGTATTTAACCAAGCCCTGAGCCCATGTCACTGGATAAACTTTTGAATGAATTGGTCAGCCAAAAACTGCAAACTCAGACGAGAAGGCATTTTCTGCTCGATTGCGTCAGCAAGATGGGAGGCCTTGCCCTGGCTCCCTTGCTTTTCGGATGTGAGTTTGGAAAAAATGGCACAGCCAATGGCAGCCTCAACCTGAGTGATCGAGATCTAAATCCCCTTTCTCCGCTTCCACCTCCATTTTTGGGCAAGGCAAAATCCATCATTTACCTTCACATGGCTGGGGCCCCTTCCCAGTTGGAGCTCTTTGACTTCAAACCCGAACTCGCCAAGTACCACGACCAAGACTGTCCTGCTAGCTTGCTCGAGGGACGGAAGTTTGCCTTTATCCGCGGGGTACCCAAGATGCTGGGACCGCAGGCCAAGTTTTCCCAACACGGAGAAAGTGGGGCCTGGATTTCGGATTACCTGCCCCATTTCTCCAAAGTGGCCGATGAGGTGGCTTTCTTAAAAGCCATGCATACAGATCAGTTTAACCATGGACCAGCACAGCTATTTATGCAGACCGGTTCGCCTAGACTGGGACGTCCCAGCTTGGGGAGTTGGGTGACCTATGGCCTAGGAACTGAAAATCAAAACTTACCTGGCTTTGTGGTCTTGACTTCTGGTGGAAAAACTCCCGATGCAGGCAAGAGCGTTTGGGGTTCGGGCTTTCTCCCTTCCGTCTACCAGGGGGTGCAATGCCGATCCAAAGGCGACCCGGTGCTCTACCTTGAGGATCCTCATGGGATGTCCCGTGAACTCAAAAAGCATGTCGTATCGGCCATCAATCAATCCAACCAAGAAGATTTTGAAAACTTCGGAGATCCCGAAATCCTCGCACGGATCAATCAGTACGAGATGGCTTACCGCATGCAAATCGAGGTGCCAGAAGTGATGAACATCAACGATGAGCCGGCGCATATCCACGAGCTCTACGGCACCCAACCGGGAGAGGAATCCTTTGCCAACAACTGCCTTTTGGCCAGAAAACTGGTGGAAAAGGGAGTTCGTGTCGTCCAACTCTACGACTGGGGATGGGATACGCACGGCACCGACCACGATGGCTCGATCGATATGGGGCTGCGCAACAAGTGCCGCAGCATCGATCGACCCATGACCGCCTTGCTGCTTGACCTGAAGCAGCGGGGACTATTGGAAGAGACTCTGGTCGTTTGGGGTGGGGAATTTGGCCGCACGCCCATGCAAGAAAATCGAGAAGGGAAAAAGATGGGATTTATGGGAAGAGATCACCACGTAGATGCCTTCACGATGTGGATGGCCGGTGGTGGCGTCAAAAAAGGAACGAGCTACGGCATCACGGATGATTTTGGCTTTGCAGGACTAGAGGAGCGTACCTCCGTACATGATCTGCATGCCACGATTTTACACCTGATGGGCTTTGACCACGAGCAATTTACCTACCAGTTTCAAGGTAGGCCTTTCCGCCTCACGGATGTTCATGGGGAGTTGATCACAAAAATTATGGCCTAAATGAGGTACTTAAAAGCCTTTTTTCTGCTACTTATCCTACTCTTGCCGATGCGCATTTCCGCACAGCAAAAAATCCTGTTCTTTCAGACCGACTGGGGGAATTCCCTTCCCATGGATGCCTTTTTGGCCAAAGCCAAAGCTGCAGGCTACGATGGGGTGGAACTGTGGATGCCTGCTGAGGATGACAAAAAAAAGAGTCTACAAGAAGGCCTAAAAAAGTACGAACTCGAGGTTATTTTTTTGCATGGGACCGCTAGGAATCTACCTTTTGAGGAAGCTTTGCGGGTGTATGAGCTAGGATTGCAAGAGATTCTGGCTTGGAAGCCCATCAAAGTCAACAGTCACACCGGAAATGACTTCTGGACTCCAGAGCAAAATTTGGCGTTTATCGCGCTAGGTGACCGGTATGCAAAACAAGTCGGCATACCAGTGCTGCACGAGACGCATCGGGGTCGATTTTCGTATACCCTGCCGGAATCCGTGGCCATGCTTCGGAAGTTTCCAAACTTAAAATACACCCTAGACGTCAGCCATTGGATGGTGGTTCATGAGCGGCTACTGACCGAAAGCGACCCACTTCTTCAAGAAATCTTCCCATCTGTGGATCACATTCACGCCAGAGTGGGTTTTACGGAGGGACCACAGGTGCCCAATCCAGCGGCTCCAGAATGGGAAAATGAAGTCAAGGCACACCTGGATATCTGGGAAAAAATCATCCGCGGTCAGACGGGCAAGGTCTTCACTGTGACTACCGAATTTGGCCCGCCTCCCTACATGGCTACGGTTCCCTTTACCAACCAGCCCCTAGCGGATCAATGGGAAGCCAATGTGTGGATAAGGAATGCACTAAAGTCCCGCTTCCAATGACTGAGTTTTTACTACCCTTCTTGGGGAGAATGCATCCGGTCTTGGTCCATCTTCCCATAGGCATTTTGATTTTCGGGATTCTGCTTTGCTTTTTTCCTCAAAACGGGAAAAACGCACTGCTGCCCTCCATTCGGCTGGCCTTTCTGATTGGGGGCATTGCTGCCTTGGTGGCAGGAGTGAGCGGCTTCCTCCAATACCAATGGGAAGGCTTTGCCTGGGAAGACGTGCAGTTGCACCTAGTTGGAGGGGTGATTACCGCTGTAGGCAGCTTTGGCTTGTATGCGCTGGTAAAAAACGCGGTGGTGCTGACTACCAAAATCCGAGTCTTGGCCCTAGTCCTGGGCTTGATTTTGGGCATTACTGGCCATTGGGGTGGGAACCTGACGCATGGAGAGGGCTACTTTACGGAAGTCCTACCTGCAGATCTTCAATCCTTGTTTGGAGTAGCTATTCAACCAGAATTGGGACCACAGTTGACCGAAGAAACTTGGGAAAATGCACAGCTCTATGCCGAAGTGATCCAACCCATTCTCAATAAAAACTGCAAAACCTGCCACAACCCAAGAAATCGAAAAGGAGAGTTGGACCTTACTTCCCTTGCTGCTTTGAGGAAGGGGGGAGAGGAGGGCCAGGTGCTGAATGCTGGTGATGCGGCCCACAGCGCCCTTTTTGCTCGGCTTCTTTTGCCCAAGGAAGATGAAAAGCACATGCCTCCTGCGGAAAAGAACCAACCCTCCAAAGAGGAAATTGCCTTGATTGAAAGTTGGATTAAAGGCGGAGCAAAAGAGAGTGGCACTTTGGCAGCCGCAGGGATCTCCAAAAACCAGATTGAGCGTTTTATTCTAAAAAATGAAATTCCATTTTACCCGACTTCGGCGCTTGCTCCCTTGGCTGCCGATTCCTTAGCAGCGCTAAAGGAAGCAGGATTGTTTGCTGAGGCAGTGGAATCGGGTTCGGGGCTTTTGAAAGTCAGCTGCATCAATTTGCCCAGCTTCCAGGATTCCGATTGGAAGCTATTGGAATCGGTAAAAAGCAGAATTGCCTATTTGGATTTGAGTGGAACGCAGGTGACGGATGCGGTGGTGGAGCAGCTGCCCGCTTTGCCCAACCTCACTGTACTCAAACTCAATAGCACCGGGGTTGCTGGCAATTCCCTGAAAAAACTGGCAACACTCAACAATTTAAAGTTGCTCTACCTAAACAAAACCGGGGTTAACCTGAGCCAGCTGCAAGCTCTGGGTTCGAGCAAAAGTCTCCAGAAGGTATTTGCTTTCGGTACCCCCGCCTCACTTGAATTGGCCACGTCCGGGAAGGTGGGTTTTCCATTTATCCTCGAGGCCGGCAGCTATTCCCTACCCAAGTTGGCAACGGACTCCATCGTGTATTGAGTTGGATGGGGTATAAACTCTGTAAACCTGGTAGTGGCCAACACTCCTCGATTTTAAAGGTTGCTAAAATTGGAATCAGGTAAAATGTTGGGATTAGAAAAAGAGCCTTAAAATTCTATTTTTCATGGCTGTTTATTAATTTTGGTTAGAACGCTGAACAGCCTAATTTCCTTTTATCGACTAACTCGCACTTAATTTGATTTCCTTACCTGAAATACTTTATTACTATGTGACCTCTTCCCTAATGGGATTATTTGGCCTGCATTTACTTTTCAGAAAGGGAATTTTAGCTTCCAAGTTATTAGGCCTCTATCTTTGTCTTATTTGCTTTAGAATTGTTACCTCCTACTTTACTACCAACGGAAGGCTGCTGGAGTTTCCAGAACTGGCACTAATCCAATCTCCGTCTCATTTTTTAATTGCTCCCATCCATTTTCTGTTTGTGTTTTACATTCTGAATCCGCAAAAGAAATTTTCAAAGTTTTTCTGGCTTTTATTTATCCCTTTTATACTCCATTTGGCAGAAATGATTCCATTTTATTTTGGGCCCCTGGAAAATAAAATCCAGGAGATTCAATTGATCATGAAGCATAAATCTTTGGTGAATTACCCTAGTCAGGTCAATCATTTGCCAACCTTAGTTCTTTCCCTTTTAAAAGTGGGATTATCCTTTATTTATGCTTTTCTGTCCCTGGGATGGGTACTTTATTCTATTAAAAGGTCTTCCAAAGCCATGTATTTAAAAAATAAATGGTTGTTGAACTGGATATTGATAGAAAGTAGTTTGGGGCTTGCCTCTGTCGTTCTTAGTATTCTTTATGCGTTGGGTGTCATTGGATTCAACAACCTTAGATTTTCTTATGCGGATACCTTAATGCTAATGGGTTCGTTTGTGAATCTGGGAGTCATCGTGATTCGTCCAGCTTTGCTAAATGGTACCACATTTCAATCTTTGGTAAATAGGATTTATGAAAATAAAAAACCCAATACTGCCAACGATCAAAAACTATTGGCCAAATATGAATCCATTGCTAAGCAATTAGAAGAGTTGTTTTTAGTGAATAAGCCATTTTTAGATTCTAGTTTAAGAATTGAATCCGTAGCTCAATCCTTGGGTATTTCTACCAGGGATTTGTCTAATGCTGTTCAGTTTATATACAAATTCAGTTATCCAGATTTTGTAAGTTCTTGGAGGATCAACTATATCCAAGAACAGTTAAAATACAGTGCAGCATGGAGAGAATATTCTCAAGATGTGCTGGCGGAATTAAGTGGATTTGGTTCCCGACAAGGCCTGCACAATGCCATCAAAAGGATTCATCAAACCACTCCTGCCCAATTTTTTTCCGCAACGAAGGCAAATTAATTTTTGTCCAATTTTTGTTAATTTTCAATTTTGTTACTGATTAAAGCGTCCAATTTTTGTTAGTTGAGATCTGTTTAATTAGCCTACATGACAGACGCTGGAATGGTTTACTTATTTTCCTTATTGAGTTCGCTTTGCGTGCTTTTTGGGGTTAATTATTTAGTAAGAAGGGGAAGTTTTTTGGTGGCAAAAATTTTAGGCTTTCAATTTTTGCTAGTAGGATTCTTAGTTGCAGTAACCTTTTTTATAATGCCAGAAAATATTCTTCATTACCCTCATTTTTTTCGAATCATTGCTCCTTTCCATTATGCCCTTCCTCCTTTAAATTTTCTATTCTTTTGGTACTTATTCCATCCAAATGAAAAGTTTAATAAGTTCTACCTCTTATTTTTTATTCCTTTTATTTTTCAGGTTGTAGAATATATCCCATTTTATGCTAGTCCTCGAGAAATTAAAATTGAGGAGATAAAATGGATGATTTCTCAAGGAAATTTTTTCGCATATAATCCAAAATTTATGTGGATAGATCCCGTCGTCCACAATTACTTGAAATTTACTTTAGGTACCATATTTTGTGTCCTCATGGGGGTGTATTACCTCCAATTCAAAACGGATCAGGCATACAAAGGATTATTTCAAAATCAACTAATCCATACTTGGATTTTGGGGCTATTACTTTTTCGAATTGGGTTGATCGTGTATTCAACCTACCTATACTCATTCTCTGATTTAGGAAAATTTGATTCTCCAAACTATATTCTATTGGCAGAGTTTTTCAACATCTTCTATTTGGCACTTCACCCCAATCTTTTGGATGTAAAAATTTTGTCTGAAAAACTAGATGTAAGAGTGCGTCCTTTGCATCATGCGAGTAAGGAAGAGGATGGGCAGCTTTATTCCTTAGCTTCTAAAATGGAGAAGTATTTTGAGGAAACGCAGGTGTTTTTAAACTCTCAATTGACCGTAGAACTTCTGGGGAAGTTTACCGGTCATCCCCATAGATTAATTAGTCATGCGATAAAGTACAAACATGGGGTTCCTTTTCGCGATTTTTTAAACAACTATCGAATAACCTATTTTGAAAAGAAAATGCAAGACCCAAATCAAGCTAATAAATCTTCGATGGAAAACATGATAAGAGATGCAGGATTTGGATCGAGGCAGAGTTTTTATACCGCATTTAAAAAAGCAAAAGGCTGTACTCCCAAAGATTATTTTAATAGCAAATGAGTATGTAAAAAATTGTCTAAATTTTGTAAACTATTTTTTTTTTGACATATCTACCTTTTGAATTTGACTTTTTTTGATTGCAGTCAAATGTAATCTAAAATGCTACCACCTTCCATTAAAAAAGCATTACGCTTTAGAATTTCTTTTTTAAAAGCTGTACTACCTAGTAATTTTTACCTTGTCTGGTTTTTTTACCTCGGAGGAGGATCATGCTTGTTAGGTAAACCTTCCGTTTTGCCAGCTACTGAAGCTTATTTTTTTTCATCAGAAAAAATCGAAACACGGGTATGATTTCTGAGGTAAAAAAAGAGTTTTTCGTGCGATGGAATAAGGTTTTCTTTCTGCTCTCCCTATTCTTTTTATCCTTTCCCAGTTTTGTTTATTCGCAAAGCTGTCCTTCCATTACGGTAGTTAAGCAGCCTACCAGCTTTGATGCGTGGACAGGCTACAGTGGAACACTCAACAACTTTAGTACTTATGCTACTAGTACCGGTGGGGCACTTACCTACCAATGGGAGCGCAGTACCGACAATGGCGCCAATTGGACCCCAATAACTGCCAATCTTGACGCAGGAACTACTTATTCCAATTTTACTGCGGCTAAATTAGATTTTTTAGGAGGCACTGCTCTCCTTGCACTTGACGGTTACAAGTATAGGGTGAAAATTTCCAATCCAACGTGTTGGGTATACAGTAACGTGGTGACATTACGGGTTTTTGGTCCTACTTCCTTTGCCGCCCTTACCTTACCCGCTACAACGAATTATTGTTCCTCCACAGCTCTCCTATCGTTAAACTTCGAAGCCTCTAGAAGTTCAAGCTTATCCACTTTTTCTTGGGAGCGGAGAATTGGCAGTTCTGGAACTTGGGTGGCTATTACATCTACCAATGCTTCTACTTTAGATGCAGGCTTGCAGTACAGTAATTTTAATACGAGTGATCTTCGAATCGCAGGTATAAGTGCATCGGCCCACAATCTGGAATTTCGTTGTAAAGTAAATATTTCGGTAGTTTCTACCAATGTGGTTCAAACAAGTAGTGGATCATCTTCCAATAGCAATACCAATACGATCAATGGGGTTTATTCACCGATAACCAAATTGGCGCCTGGTACATCGGTCACCATTACTCAACAACCGCCAACCTTGGTGTCCTATTGTAGTACTGGAGGGATTCAAACTATTTCTACCAATGCAACCACGTCCAATGGAAATCTAGTTTACCAATGGCAAATAAGTACCAATGGAACTTTTTGGACAAATGTAGAGGACGATGCGGTCTTTACGGGTGCCCAGACCTCCTCCTTAATCATCAACAATCCTCCCAGCACGCTCTCCAATAATCAGTTGCGCTGTAGAGTGACGACTGATGTCTCAAATTGCAATACCTATTCTACGGTATCTACCATCAAGAGAGGCTCGCCACCAACTTTTTCTGTTCAACCTCCCTATCCTTCTTCCACTACAGGTACATTTTGTCAAAACGCAGAAAATGGGGGGAGTATATTTTTACCCGAGGTGTCAGGCATGTCGGGCTCCAATTCCTCTGGATTTTCATTTCAATGGTTTCGCAATACAAGCAATTCATATACTGGAGCTACTGCAATCGAAGGCCAAACCAACATTGGGGGCTATGTACCTACAGATCAAGCAGGTACAATTTATCTTTTTCTAAGAGTTACCAATGCGGAAGGGTGTTCTACAAATAGTGCCATTATAGGTCCTTATACCATCACCCCTGCGCCATCCATTACAGTACAACCTGTTCTAGCCAATAGTTCCCTTTGTCAGGGGGAATCGTTTTCTATGAGTGTTGAGGCTTCCGCACCTAGTGGACAGAGCTTGACTTATCAATGGTATAAAAGTGGAGGCATCATTTCTGGAGCTACTTCTCCAACGTATTCTAAGGCCAATGCAACCAGCAGCGATAACGGATCCTATTATGTGGTCGTAAAATCTTCGACCAATTGTTCTGTAAAAAGTAATTCGGTTTTGCTCACCGTTACCACTGCACCTACCGCCGCAACAAGTGTAACGGCCTCTCCGGCTATTATTTGTAAAGATCCCTCCTCTACTTCTAACCTAACCGCAGTTGCTCCTACGGGTAGTTCTGTTTACTGGTACGATGTTCCCACAGGAGGAACAGCCTTGGCTACTCGACCATCTGGACAAGCCTTTAATGTGAAGCCATCAAGTACCAAGACCTATTATGCTGAAACCCGCTCTTCCAAACAGGTTCAATTTGGATTTAGTCGTGAAGTTCAGTTTTGGACGGTGCCCGCAGGGATTACTTCGATTGCCTTGGATATCAAAGGCGGTGCTGGAGGAACTGGAGGAACAGACTCAGGGGGGCCAGGAACGGGACGTGATGGAGAAAGAGCCACGGGAACAATCGCTGTTACTCCAGGGATGAAATTTAGATTTGCGATTGGAGGCGGGGGAACTCAAGGGGGTGGCTGTAGAAATCCTATTGGGGTGTTTGGTGGATTGGGAGGATTCAATGCGCTAGGATACCATGGAGGTCGAGGAGGAGATGCAGGATTTGCTGGATGCTCTGGTGGCGGTGGTGGTGGTGGAGCAGCTACCTACGTAGAATTGCTGGATGCGAATAATAATGTGTTAAATACTTGGATTCTTGCAGGTGGCGGCGGCGGTGGTGGCGCCGGCCAGTTTGGTAATGGATCTAATGGAAATGCATATTCTGCATCACAAGTCATGAGCGGTATCCTCGGGGAAACGGGAGGAACAATGGTAGGCGATGGGGCTGGCGGTGGCGGCGGTGGCGGTGGTGTATTTGGTGGAAAAGGAGCTGGAGCTGGGGGCGAAAGTGGAGCTCCTGGAGGATACACCGGCGCTAGTCAAATTGGAAATTTGACTCTTGAAAATCAGTCATGGAGTACAGGAGACGGCTGGGTCAAAATGACTATCAATGGAGAAGGAGATCTTTCTTGTCCTTCACTTACTCGGGTACCGGTAACGGTGACAGTATCTCAAAGTGAAAGTGTTCAGATCACTTCCCAGCCTGTCAATGTTTCACAATGCGGAACAGGCACCGCTACATTTGCTATCACTGCAAGCAATGCGACTGCCTATCAGTGGCAAGTAAGTACGAATAACGGGACCTCCTGGACCTCTATTACAACCGCTAATATGGGGCATACAGGTAAGACCTATAGCAATTTTACCACCAACACCCTTTCTGTAGTGGGTTTAGCCTCAACGCAAACAGGCTTCTTGTACCGTTGCATTGCCTCTAACGATTGCAGCACCACTACCAGTGCCAGTGCGTCTTATTCCGTTACAAATATTTCTAGTTACGTTCCCAATTCGAACACACTATGCACCACCACCGGTTCGACTACCATTACGACTACGCTGGATGGCTCTGGAGCTACTTCGGTACAATGGGAGAGAAGCAAGGATAATGGAGCTACCTGGCAAGCCATAGTTTTCAATTTGGATGCGGGTACCACCTACAGTGGATTTAATTCAGGCACCCTTACTATCAATCCTGTGCCAGGCACCTTAAATGGGTACCGCTACAGGGTGGTGACGTCTAACGGTACCTGTACCAATACTTCATCCTCAAGTACCCTGACCGTAAATGTACCCCCTGTTATCACCACTCAGCCTAGTGATATCATCAACTGCTCAACAGGGGCTGGCACCTTCTCTGTGGCTACTTCCAATGCAGTAACTTCCTACAGTTGGCAAGTCAGTACAAACAATGGTACTTCTTGGACTACCATCAGTGGAGCTACTACCCCAAGTCATACAGGCATTTCTTATGGAGGATGGAATACGGCTACCTTAAGCCTAAGCGCCTCCCCAAGCTCGGCGAGTAACTACCAATACCGATGCGTATTGACCAATGGCTGTGGTACCACTACCAGTAACGTGGGAAGGTTAAATCCTACACCTCAAGTGGGGCAAATCAGCGGAGCTTCGGTAGTGTGTATTGGGGCCAATGTCCCCTTAACAGCCGTCGGGGTTGAATTTAATGGAACCACAGGAATATGGACCAGCTCCAATACCTCTGTAGCCACAGTAAATGGACAAACAGGAATGGTGACGCCCGTAGCTGCAGGGTCAGCCACCATCAGCTATACCTTGTCATTTCCTAGCTGCTCTGCTACCTATACCGCTACCAAAAACATTACGGTTCAAAACACCTGCGCTGACAGCGATGGGGATGGAGTATTTGATTTTCACGACATCGACGATGATAATGACGGAATATTGGATACTACCGAGGGCACCGGTCAGGATTTGGTGGTAAATGGCGTCATGACAAATTCTTCGGGATGGACTGCTACAGGTAACCAAACCTTTGGCGCAGGAAGACTTTTATTCAATGGAACTCAGCAAGCTCCAAATGCAGTGGTGAGTCAGAGTATCACAGCGATTGCAGGAGTACCTTCAGAATTGAAATTTGATGTAAATAGAGAAGGTACAGGTGCAGGGACGGTAGGGGTTCGCATAGAAGTGGTCGAGGGCGGAGTGACTATCGCTCAACTGTCTGTTACCAAAACAAACGCGCAAGGACTTACTAGCCATACCCTTCCCTTTACAAGTTCCACAGGTAGTTATTCCATTCGATTTACAGATATCTCTACCAGCACTGTAGACATTGATTTAGCACTAGATAATGTTAGCATTCAGGGATTCAAGGATGTAAATACCGATGGAGACGGGAATGTAAACCGCTTGGATTTGGACTCTGATGGAGATGGCTGTAGTGATGCCAAGGAGTCCAATGCCACTACCAGTACAACAGCTAATTTTAAGTTTACCGGTTCATTTGGTACCAATGGACTCATCGATACCAAAGAAACAACTCCAGAATCTGGGGTAATCAATTATGTCTCTTATTACCAAAATGCGGTAAGCGCAAGTACCAATGGATGTTTGGATACGGATAACGATGGCATTGGGAATTTAATTGATATCGATGACGACAACGATGGTATATTGGATACAGATGAATGTCCCGTATACGCGGAAAGCAATACCTGTAACAACTGGATTGCCCCCACTAATGGAGCAAGTGGCGTTATCTATTCTAGTACAGGAGATCCTGTTCGGTATACAATAACAGCTAATTCTGGAATATCTTACCGTAGCCAAGTTGGTGCTGACTATTGGACTACCACCATGCAGTGTAGCCAACCGCTACCTGGAACGGGCAATTTGGCCAATGTGAATGGAGCAGGAGAGTTTACCATTACTTTTGATCGCCCCGTATCCAACGTACAACTCTTGACTTCTGCTACCGAACCCGGAGTGAATGAGGGAATTGTCATTACTACCAATGCGACAGGAGCACAAAATGTAACTACCAATTGCAGCACAGCAAATCAAAGTTTGGTCAACAATTCGCTAAACCAAACGACGATCGTGATGACGGGCAATTATGGGGTGATAAGGACGGTCAAAGATGCATCTTACACCAGTATCAATGTAAAAGGTACCAACAATTCAGGAGGCTTTATTATTTCTGTTTCGCTTTGCAGTATAAATACGATTCTAAACTGCGATACGGACAACGATGGCATTGTAAATTCATTAGATCCTGATTCCGATGGCGACGGTTGCAGCGATGCAAGAGAATCTGGCGCGACTACGTCTACTACTAGCAATTATCAGTTTGCAGGGGCTGTCGGAGCAAATGGCTTAGACAACTCTCTAGAGACAAACGACAACATGACCATCAACTATGTATCCACCTACCTTTCCTATGCCAAGAGTGCCACTCTCAATAGTTGTGCGGATACTGACAGTGATGGGGTTGGTGATTTACTGGATATCGATGATGACAATGACGGTTCTTTGGATCATGTAGAATCTCCCTCTTGCTTCAGTACAGCAGCTGAAGCTTCTACCATAGGATTTATTTCTACGGGTTTGCCGATTTATAGTACCAATGGTATCACCAACGCAATAGATAACAATTCGACAAGCTATTCGGCCTTTAATCCAGGCGTGAACTGGGCGGGAGTGGAGTTGTTTAGAATGACACCGAGTGTAGTGGGAGCTTTGCAAATTACTGGGGTACAATTGGACCTAATCAATTGGGCTATTTCAAGCACTGCCTCAAATACCTTTAAGCTACAGGGCAGCACTACAAATGGGGCTACTTGGGTGGATCTATCCATCCCCGTGAGTTCTACTGCTGCCTCTGGAAGTTTTACCATCTCCAATACCCTACAGCCTACGCAGCGCTACTCTTTGTATAGGATCGTGGGAGTAGATGGCACCTCGAACTATGGAGGCGTCACTTCCATTAAATTTTTACTGCCAAGTTCATACAATGCATCATTTTTCCCCAAAGCTTCCTGTACCGACAACGTGGATGGAGATGGCCTGTTGAACCACCGAGATCTAGATTCCGATGGGGATGGCTGTAGTGATGCGCGGGAGTCTGGTGCGACTACTTCAAGCACTGCTAATTTTCAGTTTACTGGTGCAGTAGGGGCAAACGGTTTGGATAATTCTCTGGAGACAAATGATACTGGTACGATCAATTACACCTCTACCTACTCTCCTTTTGCACTGAGTGCCAACCTAAGCATATGCGCAGATACCGATAGTGATGGGGTGGGGGATTTGATAGACCTAGACGACGACAACGACGGGGTATTGGATCATGTCGAGTCGGCGTCCTGTTTTAGTACCGCAGTGGAAGCTGCTGTGATTGCCTCCGTGAGCACAGGATTACAGATCTACAGCAACAATGCGATTGGGAATGCGATTGACAACAATACCAGTACCTATTCTGCCTTTAATGCAAGTGTAAGTTGGGTAGGAACAGAGCTGTTTAGGATGACGCCAAATGTGGTTGGAGGGTTACAGATTTCAGGGGTGCAGTTGGATTTGATCAACTGGGCCATCTCGAGCAGTACAGCAAATACCTTTAAGCTACAGGGCAGCAACAACAACGGGTCCACATGGGTGGATCTATCGGCAGCGGTAAGTTCTACAGCGGCTACGGGAAGTTTTACGATTTCCAATACACTACAGCCTAGCCAGAGCTATACGCTGTACCGAATCGTGGGAGTTGCGGGGACTTCGTTTTATGGTGGAGTCACCGAGATGCGCTTCGTGCTACCAAGCACGTACAATCCTTCGGCTTATCCCAAAGCGAGCTGTGCAGTGAATACAGATGGGGATGCCTTATTCAATCACCTAGATTTAGACTCCGATGGGGATGGATGTAGTGATGCTTTGGAAGGAGGGGCCACCACCACGACTACGGCTAATTTTCAGTTTACCGGTTCTTTTGGGACAAATGGGTTTGCGAATGCATTGGAAACTACTGCCGATAACGGTATTCCCAATTATTCTTCGACCTATGTCCCCTATGCACTCAGTAAAACTATTGATTTATGTGCTGATTTTGATAGTGATGGAGTTAGGGACTTTACCGATATAGACGATGACAACGATGGGGTATTGGATGCGGTGGAGTCTCCAAGCTGTTTCTACCAGTCTACTGAAATCACAAATGGAATTCGAACCTCAACTGGGATAGGTATCACAACTGAGATTCCTATGAATGCTCCATACAACGTTTTTTCCAAACTTGTAGACGGAGACGAAACGACAGGGGCTTCTCAATACGCCGTACAGTTTGTAAATGGAACCTCGATTGTAAACAAAGAGGTATACAAGTTTGAGTTTCCGGTTCCTATGGAATTGACTCGAATAAATTTACGTTTTGTTGGTACGCCGTATAGCCATTTCAATGCTGGAACGACCATCAAGCTACAAGGTAGCAATGACAATGCCAATTGGACAGACTTGAATACAGGTGTCGCTTATGATGGGACACCTGATAATAATATAGTAGCCCCTTTCTGGACAGTAAATACGCCAAACGAACAGTTTGCAGTTACCCAAAATCAAGGGAGATACCGTTTCTACAGGTTATTTGGCACGGCGGGAGCAGTGAATCACAATGGACTATCCAATGAAGTGTATTTCACACTTCCAGCCAACTACCAAGCAAGTAGCAATCCAAAGACAAGTTGTTCTACAGACACCGATAGCGACCAAAATGTGAACCATCGGGACCTGGACTCGGATGGCGATGGCTGTAGCGATGCAAAAGAAGCAAATGCCACGACAAGTGCTGTGGTAAATTTTGCCTTTTCTGGACCTGTAGGGACCAATGGACTTGTTGACAGTAAAGAAACCAATCCTGATTCTGGTGTCATCAATTACGTATCCTATTACGATAATGCGCTGAGCAATACCCGAAATGGATGTACGGATACAGATAACGATGGCATTGGTGATTTGGTGGATATTGATGACGACAACGATGGGGTGTTGGACACGACCGAGACGTCTTCCTGTGCTACCATTGGTAGGGATTTAACTACCCTAACCTTCAATGGACAGGCGATTACATCTGTTACCTCCACGTCCATAGCTACTGCCAATACCCAACCTCAAGGTTTAGGATGGAGAACCTCTTACAGTTCCCAGACTTTACCTCTACCCGTAAGTTTGACTTTTAAAGCGTCGAGTTCTGCTGCAAGAGACGTGATGATTGGACTTATGCCTGCCAACAATACACAGAATCCCACCTCTTGGTCTGATGGGGGCTACAAATTTTATTTCACCGGAGGGACGGTATATGTATCCTATGGAGGCACGGGACAGGCTTCTCAGGCTCAAGTTGCCGATGAAGAATACAAACTTACCATCAGCGCAACGGGGCAGGTTACTTTTTTCATCAATAATGTTCAAAAGGCCACCTTTGCTGGCGTTAATTCCGATTACCGATTAGCTGTCACTTCCTACACTGCACCATTCACTTTCTCAAGTATCTCACTTACAGACTTGGTCAATGTGGGCATATTTACCTGTACGGATCTTGATACGGACAACGACGGCACTCCGAATCGATTAGATCTAGATTCCGATGGAGATGGCTGTAGTGATGCGAGGGAGTCTGGGGCGACTACTTCAAGCACTTCTAATTATCAGTTTACTGGTGCAGTAGGGGCAAACGGTTTGGACAATTCTCTGGAGACAAATGATACTGGTACGATCAATTACACCTCTACCTATTCTCCTTTTGCACTGAGTGCCAACCTAAGCATATGTGCAGATACCGATAGTGATGGGGTGGGGGATTTGGTAGACCTAGACGACGACAACGACGGGGTATTGGATCATATCGAGTCGGCGTCTTGTTTTAGTACCTCAGCGGAAGCTGCTGTAATTGCCTCTGTGAGCACAGGATTACAGATCTACAGCACCAATGCGATTGGGAATGCGATTGACAACAATACCAGCACCTATTCTGCCTTTAATCCAAGCATAAGTTGGGTAGGAGCGGAGCTGTTTAGGATGACGCCAAATGTGGTTGGAGGGTTACAAATTTCAGGGGTGCAGATGGATTTGATCAACTGGGCCATTTCGAGCAGTACAACCAATACCTTTAAGCTACAGGGCAGCAACAACAACGGGTCCACATGGGTGGATCTATCGGCAGCGGTAAGTTCTACATTGGCTTCGGGAAGTTTTACGATTTCCAATACGCTACAGCCTAGCCAGAGCTATACGCTGTACCGAATCGTAGGGGTTGCGGGGACTACATGGTATGGTGGGGTCACCGAGATGCGCTTTGTGCTACCGGGCACGTACAATCCTTCGGCTTACCCCAAAGCGAGCTGTGCAGTGAATACAGATGGGGATGCCTTCTTCAATCACCGAGATGCTGATTCGGATGGAGATGGCTGCAACGATGCTGTGGAATCGGGTACTTATCCTGTGGGGACTGTAGTTCCAGTGGCAGGTTCAGGAAACACAAACTATGGTGCGAACGGATTTGTAGATGCGAAAGAAACTGCAGCGGAAAGTGGGGTTTTCAATGGAAAGTATAAGTATAATTATGCAATCAACAATACAGTTAATGCCTGTACGGATACGGATAACGATGGCGTTGGAGATATTTTTGACCTGGACGATGACAACGATGGGGTATTGGATTCTACTGAATCTTTATCCTGTACTGAACAAGGAAAAAATCTAAGCGAATTAACTTTTAATGGGAATGCTATTGGATCATTTACCGAGTCAACCATTACAACAAAAAACACCGGGGGCTGGGCTACATCCTACAGCAATCAAGTTCTAAAACTTCCAATAACACTGACTTTTAAGGCCAATTCATCGGTTGGTATTGACAATATGTTTGGTCTATTCCCAGTGAGTGGAACTCAAACCCCTAGTAACTGGAGTGACGGAGGCTACAAATTTTATTTTACTGGTACAACGGTTTATGGAGCTTTCCCCTCTGCATGGACATTTTCCCAATCAAGAAATGTAACGGATGAATATAAAATAACCATCAATTCAAGTGGTCTAGTCACTGTTTTTATCAACAACGTACAAAAAGCGAGTTTTCAAGGGGCCAATACGGATTATCGACTTGCCATTTCTTCGTACACCTCACCTTTGACTTTCACAAATATTGTACTACTCGACAATGCGAATCCGGCCCCAATCTATACATGTGTCGATTTAGATACCGATAATGATGGAACCCCCAATCGACTAGATGCTGATTCGGACAATGATGGCTGTAACGATGCGGTAGAATCAAAGGTCTACCCTCTTGGAACTGCTGTTCCTGTGGCAGGCACAGGAAACACAAACTATGGCGCCAACGGTTTTGTAAATGCAAAAGAAACCGCAGCGGAAAGTGGGGTTTACAACGGAAGCTATTTGTATTCCCGGGCCACGACTTCATCGATCAAGGGCTGCTTGGACACCGACTTTGATGGAGTTCCCGATTTGGAGGATCTAGATGACGATAACGATGGGATTTTGGATAGCGATGAAATGTCTTGCGACAAATCAAGTGGATTTACCTGTGCAGATGTAGTTGATTATAAACATACAAATTGGACTTCTACTTCAGGAGGAAATAGTGCTGTTGGTACCATAACGGTCCCAAGTGGTGAAGTGATCACTGTTACGTATACCGGTCATGTTAATGCCATTGTAGCTTCGAATGGGTTGATGTCTGATGCAGATTTTTGCCCTCAATTACCTACCACGGCGAATTTGGTTCAATCCTTTAGTGGTGCTGGGATCACCCATACGTTTACCTTCTCAAAGCCAGTCGTGAACCCAATTTTTAATGTCTGGTCATTAGGTAGCCCTTCCATTTTTCTCACGTACACCTTTGGAGCACCCATGGAGCTTTTAAAAGCCAATGGTAACTTAGTAAAAACAGCTGCCAATGTCATTAGAGGTAATGAGGGGGATGGAACAATAATTTTTCCAGGAACTTTCACTTCGCTCACTTTTACTGCAAACCTAAGTGAAGGATGGACTGGATTTCAAATTTTATTAAATAAAACATCGATTACTTGCAATGATTTGGATACCGACAACGATGGTATACCCAATCGATTGGATCTTGATTCGGATGGGGACGGTTGTTCGGACGCCAATGAAGCCTACAACAGTTCTTCCGCGCAGGGCACAGATGGCAACCAAGTTTTTGGCACTAATCCCATTACGGTAGATGCAAATGGTAAAATCACCACGGCGGCCTACACCAGTCCCAATGCAAATTACAGCACAGCAGGTGCAACAAGTGTGGTAACGGTACAACCTACAGATCAAACCACTACGCCTGGAGGCACGGTGGTATTTGCAAGCACCGTCACCCCTGGTTCGGGAACGACCTCCTACCAGTGGCAGCTGAGTACAGACGGGGGTACTACCTGGGCGAATGTCACGAATTCCTCAACCTATGCTGGAGCAACTACAAACACGCTTACGGTAAGCAATGTCACTGTTGCGATGAAAGGGTATCGGTACAGAATGCAGATTTCCCAATCCAATTACGTCTGTGGCAATGTGACTTCAGGAGTAGCCAAAATTGCAATGAACAACACGCCTTCCGTGGTCGACGATGCAAAAACAGGACCGGAGGATACGCCAGTCACAGGCAACGTGCTGGCCAACGATACCGGATCAGGCAGCCCCGCAGCAGCCTTAACGGTGACCAACTTTACCATCACTGGGGTATCAGGCACCTTTACCGCAGGCCAAACAGCCACCATTCCTAATGTGGGAACCATTCAAATTAACAGCAATGGAGCCTATACCTTTACTCCAGTGGCCAATTACAACGGGACTGTTCCTGCCATTGATTACACAGCTACGGATGCCAATGGGGGAGCCGATGTAGGAACACTGGTATTGACTATTACCCCTGTCAACGATGCCCCGGTAGCGGTAGACGATGCTATTTCTACCAATGAAAACACGGCAGTTTCTGGCAATGTACTTACCGATGGCACAGACGATTCGGATGTAGATGGAAATACCTTATCGGTCACCCAATTTACCATCAATGGAATTACCTATAATCCTGGGGATGTTGCAAGCATAGCCGGAAAGGGGTCATTCACTCTGAATGCAAATGGTTCGTATACGTTTACGCCATCCGCTGGATATACGGGAGCAATTCCAGATGTGGATTATACTTTAAGCGATGGGAATGGAGGTTCGGATGTGGGTCGATTGCAAATCACCGTGCTGAATGTCAATGATCCTCCTCAGGCAACGGATGATGTGTTTTCGGTCAGTCAAAGGCAAAATGTTTCAGGTAATATTATTGACAACGATACCGACTCTGATACTCCAAAATCGAATTTGCTAATCACCCAATTTACTATAAATGGGGTGACAGTTACGGTAGATCCTACAGCTGGAGGAACCACAACTATAGCTAATGTAGGTCAAATTACTATTGCCAAAAATGGTGCATTTACCTTTGTGCCAGACGCCAATTTCTCTGGTAAGGTACCTGACATTACTTACACCCTTTCAGATGGGTCCCTAACGGACACGGGTATTCTTCAAATCGTGGTAATTCCAGTTCCCAATCCACCTACCGCCTCAAACAATTCAGCCACGGTAGCGGAAGATGTAACACTAAGTTGTACTGCTGCAAGGAATGCCCCAAGTACGTGTAATTTATTGGGTAACGACAGTGCAGATCCGCGATTCAATGGATCTGACCCTGTCAATTTCCCACTATTGACCTTATCCATCACGCAGATTAGTTTCACGGTTGGAGGCACTACCTCTACCTACCCATCAGGCTCAAGTAATCCTATTCCTGGGGTAGGAACTATCAAAGTAAATGCCGATGGAACCTATGAATTTGTGCCTTTTAAAGATTGGAATGGAACAGTCCCAGAAATCACCTACACCATCACCGATGGGCAAGGTAATGTGGCTACGGCGAAATTAAATATCACCGTAACTGGGGTAAATGACGATCCAATTGCCGTAAATGACGACAATAAAACAACGCCTGAGGATACTCCAGTTACTGTAAATGTGTTGACGAATGACTCTGATCTAGACGCGGGTTCAACCTTGACAGTAACGCAATTTACCATTGATGGTATCGCAGGAACCTTTACGACTACAGCGACAATTCCTGGCAAAGGTACCCTTACGGCACTCAGCACAGGTGAATTCACGTTTACGCCAGATCCGAATTTCAATGGGGTAGTTCCGAGGATTACCTACACCGTTTCAGATGGGGTAGGGACCAATACCGCTTACTTGAATTTAACAGTGACCCCGGTAAATGATCCTCCAACCGTAGTCAACGAAGCTCCAAGTACCCCAGAAAATACTTCATTGACTGGCAACGTGCTGACTGATGGAACGGACGACTCTGACGTAGATGGAAATGCACTTTCCATTTCACAATTCAGCATTGCTGGGGTAACCTATCCTGCGGGATCTATTGTTGAACTTGCTGGGGTGGGAGTTATCCTGGTGAATGCAAACGGCACCTATACCTTCACCCCCAATCAAGGGTATTTCGGTACAGTTCCCACACTTACCTATACGGTATCAGATGGCAATGGGGGAGTGACCAATGGAACGCTTTCCATCACCGTCACTCCGGTAAACGACCCTCCAGTAGTACTCAATGAGTCAGTTAGCATTCAAGAAGATGCCGTAGCTACGGGTAACCTTTTGACTAATGATTCTGACCCTGAAAATAACCCCTTATCGATTACCCAATTTACAGTAGCGGGTATTGCCGGGACCTTTACTTCTTCCGCCACCATACCTAACGTGGGCACCATCAGCATCAATGCGAATGGAACCTACACGTTTACTCCGGTAGCCAATTACAACGGTATCGTACCCGCAATTGAATATACCGTAAGCGATGGCCTAGGAGGCACATCTAAAGGAAATTTAAGCATAGTAGTGTCTGCCGTAAACGATGCTCCTACGGCAACGAATGAGACTTTTTCCGAGCCCATCAATACCCCTATTTCGAATAATGTATTGACCAATGACCGGGACATAGAAGGGTCGAGCCTAAGTGTCAGTGCCTACAGCATTGCCGGAGTAAGCTATCCTGTAGGTCAATTGACGACGCTAAACGGTATAGGCACCATTCGAATCAATGCGGATGGAAGCTTTGTGTTTACCCCTCTGCAACTCTATGTAGGTACTGTGCCTCTTATTACTTACACGGTTTCTGATGGTGCAGCCAGCAGTACGGCCACTTTGACGCTCACCATTACTCCAATTGATTCGGATGGGGACGGCATCCCGGATGCCACCGAAAAAGGAACAGGAGCTAATCCAGTCGATACGGACAGTGATGGCACCCCAGATTGGCAGGATACAGATTCAGATAATGACGGTATCCCAGATAGCTTGGAAGATGCCGCCTGTGTTGGAATCTTACCTTGTACCCCTACCGATACGGATGGGGATGGTACACCCGACTACCGTGATACAGATAGTGATGGGGATGGCATTACAGATGCCTTAGAAGATTCAGGATGTACCGGAACTGCTCCCTGTACCCCTACCGATACCGATGGGGACGGCACCCCCAATCATTTGGATACGGATAGCGATGGTGACGGAATTTCAGATGCTACAGAAAAAGGACCCACCTCAACACCTCGAGATACCGATGGGGATGGCACGCCGGACTATTTAGATACGGACAGCGATGGAGACGGGATTTCAGATGCAAGCGAAGGCACTTTGGATACGGACGGAGACGGTACGCCAAATTATCGGGATACCGACAGTGATGGGGATGGAATTCCAGATTCCAACGAAGGAACCCAAGATACCGACGGGGACGGTACCCCCAACTATTTGGATACGGATAGTGATGGGGATGGAATCACAGATGCGCTAGAAAAAGGGCCTTCAGCGACTCCTAGTGATACCGATGGGGATGGCACCCCTGACTACAAAGATTTGGATTCCGATAACGATGGAGTTTCAGACCAGTTGGAAGGATCAGCAGATACCGATGGGGATGGCACCCCCAATTACCGAGACCTAGATAGTGACGGGGATGGCATCGCTGATGCAGTGGAAAGAGGCAGCAATGGAGCGAGCCCCTTAGATACCGATGGGGATGGCACCCCCAACTACTTGGATGTAGACAGCGATGGGGATGGCATTCCTGATAGCATAGAAGGTAGAACAGATACCGATGGGGATGGTATTCCCAACTACCTCGATACAGACAGCGATGGGGACGGCATTTCGGATAGCATAGAAGACTCAGGCTGCACTGGAACAGCCCCTTGCACCCCTACCGATACCGATGGAGATGGCATTCCTAATTATTTGGATACGGACAGTGATGGGGATGGCATTTCAGATGCGGTAGAAAAGGGACCGACAGGAACGCCGGTAGATACTGATGCTGATGGCGCCCCAGATTTCATGGATACCGATAGCGACGGAGATGGAATCACCGATGCAGTTGAAAAAGGTCCCGGATCGACACCGCTGGATACGGATGGCGACGGTACACCTGACTTTAAAGATTTGGACAGTGATGGGGATGGCATTACCGATACAACCGAAGGTTCGACGGATACGGATGGGGATGGCGTTCCGAATTACAAGGACTTGGATTCGGATGGAGATGGAAAATCAGATGCCACAGAAGGCAACGTAGATACAGACTCCGATGGCACCCCCAACTACTTGGATACGGATAGTGATGGAGATGGGATCTTAGATGCGGCGGATCAATGTCCATTGGTAGCGGGATTAGCCAATTTAAATGGCTGTCCTTTGGATAGTGATGGGGACGGATTGGTTGATACTGTAGATGCGGACGATGACAATGATGGCATCTTGGATACCGTGGAGGCAGCGGCTTGCAGTCCATCGGCGGTGGATTGTGATACCGATGGGGATGGTATTCCTAATCGTTTGGATCTAGATTCTGATGCTGATGGCATCAATGACATTACGGAAGCCAATGGAACCGACGCCAACAAGGACGGCATAGCGGATGGTACCCCAGACAGCAATGGAGTTCCAGCCTCTGCCAATGGAGGATTGACACCACCCAATACGGACGGAACCGGTAACAGCAATCCATACGATTTAGATTCTGATGGCGACGGTATCTTAGACGCGATTGAGAAAGGAACTGGATCCACTTTAGCAGATACCGATGGGGACAACACGCCGGATTACCTAGACTTAGATAGCGATGGAGATGGCATCACCGATGCAGCAGAAGGAAGCGCAGATAGCGATGGAGATGGTGTCCCCAACTTTAGGGACCTAGATACAGATGGGGATGGTATTCCTGATGCCACCGAAGGGGTTACCGATTCGGACGGGGACGGCACGCCAAATTACAAAGACTTGGATGCGGATGGAGACGGCATTTTGGATGCTACTGAAGATGCCGCATGTACTGGAACGGTACCTTGTACCCCTACCAATTCTGACAATGACTCCATTCCAGATTATTTAGATGCAGACAGTGACAACGACGGCATTCCAGATGCGATAGAAAAGGGAACAGGAGCTACGCTTGCGGATACGGATAGCGATGGAACTCCAGATTACCTAGATACAGATAGTGATGGGGACGGCATTCTCGACAGTGTAGAAGACTCCGGTTGCAGTGGGACTGCGCCATGTACCCCTACGGATACTGATGGAGATGGGAAGCCGAATCATTTGGATTTGGATAGTGATGGAGATGGTATTTCCGATGCTACCGAAGGTGCGACTGATTCGGATAATGATGGCACAGCAAATTACTTGGATTCAGATAGTGATGGGGATGGGATTTCAGATGCTGTAGAAGGAGTTACCGATACGGATAGCGATGGTACACCAAATTACCTTGATCGAGATAGTGACGGAGACGGTATCCCAGATAGCATAGAAAAGGGTTCTACGGCTACCCCAATCGATACGGATAATGACGGAACGGCAGATTTCCTTGATACCGATTCAGATGGAGATGGAATAGCAGATAGTGTAGAAGACTCGGGCTGTACGGGCACTGCTCCCTGTACTCCTACGGATACCGACGGAGATGGGAAGCCGAATCACTTGGATTTGGATAGTGATGGAGATGGGATTTTGGACAGCATAGAAAAAGGTGCAAATGGAGCCAATCCTGAAAATACAGATGGAACAGGATTGCCAAACTACCTCGATACAGATAGTGATGACGATGGAATTTTAGATTCGGTAGAGCGAGGTATCGATGGAGCCAATCCTTTGGATACGGATGTTGATGGAATTCCAGATTACAAAGAAGTAGATAGTGATGGGGATAATATTCCAGATGCGGTAGAGGGTAATGTAGACAGCGATGGGGATGGTCTTCCAGATTACCGAGATACAGATTCGGACAACGATGGAATATCAGATAATGCCGAGGATGCAGGTTGTACGGGCACAGCTCCTTGCACGCCCACTGACACTGATAATGATGGTACACCCAATTACAAAGACCTGGATTCGGATGGAGACAATAAATCGGATCAATTTGAAGGAGCTTCTGATTTTGATGGGGATAGCACACCCAATTACCTAGATGCCGACTCCGATGGGGACGGGGTGCTAGATAATGCAGACCAATGTCCAATGCTAGCGGGGCTAGCAAATCTTAATGGTTGCCCAGTAGATACCGATGGGGATGGAAATTATGATATCAACGACCTAGACGATGATAACGATGGAATTCTAGACACCGTGGAGGCGGCAGCTTGCGCCCCTTCTGCGGTGGATTGTGATACAGATGGAGACGGCATTCCAAACCGTATTGATGCGGATAGCGACAACGATGGCATCAACGACCTGCGGGAATCCAACGGCACCGATGTGGATGGAGATGGTGTAGTAGATGGAGGAGTAGATGCAGATGGTGTTCCTTCTTCGGCAAATGGTGGCATGACTCCTCCAAATACCGATGGAACAACCTTGACTGATCCCTACGATACAGACAGTGATGGGGATGGTATTTCCGATGCCTTGGAGAGAGGAGCAAATCCAAATGCCCCAGTGGATACCGATGGAGATGGCGTCCCCAACTACCGTGATCTAGATTCAGACAATGACGGCATTCCCGATAGCGTGGAACGAGGGACAGGTCCAGCTCTTCTCGATACCGATGGAGACGGTACCCCAGATTTCCGTGATACAGATTCGGAAAATGATGGCATTCTTGATGCCACAGAGGACTCTGGATGCACGGGCACTGCTCCCTGTACTCCTACAGATACCGATGGAGACGGTATTCCAAATTACCGAGATTTGGATAGTGATGGTGATGGATTGACAGATGCTTTGGAAAAAGGGACAGGATCCACCTTGCTCAATACAGATGGAGATAGTCTACCTAATTACTTGGATCCTGATTCGGATAACGATGGGATTTCGGATGCCATCGAAAAAGGATTTAATCCTGCAAGTCCAGTGGATACCGATGGGGATGGAGTTCCAAATCACTTGGATCTCGACAGTGACGCAGACGGAATCCCAGACTCAGTAGAAGGCACCACCGATACGGATGGAGATGGAATACCAAATTACTTGGATCTAGATACGGACGGGGATGGCAAGACGGATGCTGTTGAAAAGGGACCAAACGCTACCCCGATGGATAGCGATGGAGATGCTATCCCAGATT
>JACCDO012154389.1_pt1 | contig 32390 bp, 21 predicted proteins | sample 7446101 | NCBI WGS metagenome assembly JACCDO01 (sample SAMN15323440, study PRJNA562643) | freshwater metagenome | isolation source: river surface water | place: USA:Blue River Watershed | collected 2017-08-16 | reverse complement strand
TGCTGCTCTAATTCCTGCACCCGGCGCCGCTGTTGCAGCAGCATGTCCCCGTTTTGTTCCCGGCGTGTGGGCGCCAGGGGCGAACTGGCGACCCGGTTATCTTCGGTGTTACCGCCCGCGTCCAAGTTGGCTTGAGCCAGCACTTGGGCGTCTTTGGGGCGATGGGCGCTTTTGCTATTGACCAGCACCACTTCCAAGTTGGAGCTGCGGCGCTGGCTATCATGTTCTGGGAACGAGAAGTGCAGGGTGAGCAGCAGGGCGTGCAACAGGAAAGACAGGGACAAGGCCCAAGTCAGTCCCCGTTGCGGATGCTCCGGCCCAGGGAAGAGCATAGCCACGATGCCCTTCATCCCGCCGCGATGTGCCCTGTTGACCATGGTGTGCGCTTACTCGTCTTCGGGCTCGTCGGCGCTGCTGTCTGCTGGCGGCTCCGCCACCATGGCCACAAAGCGGCAGCGGGCTTCCACTTCCCAAAAGTCCAGATGCTCCACCTCTAATTGCACTCGACTGCCGGAATGGCAGGGCGGCAAGGAATGGACTTTGAGGGTAAAGGGCACGGCGTCGAGGCGCACGAGATTGTCGCGGATTACCTTGCCCACGGGCTGTTGGAGCTGCTCTTGTTCCAACCAGCGCAGGCACCAGTAGCGTTCCATGCCGCGCTGGAAATCGTTGTAAGCGGCGTAGGTCAGCTCAAAGTCCCGCAGGGCGGCATGGAGGTTTTCCGAGCGGGGGCCGAAATGCGCTTCCGTGCCTTGCAGATGGGCCAGCAGTTGCCATTGATTAATCAAATCCACATAGCGGCGCAGGGGCGAGCTAGACCAAGCATAGCAATCCACGCCCAAGCCTTCATGGGGCAGGGGTGAGGTGGTCATGCGCACCTTGCCGCCGGTTTGGGCGCGATACACAGCGGCCACGTTCACATCGGCCAGCAAGCGGCCCCAAGAGCTGTTGGCCACAATCATCAACTCCGCCACCAACTTATCCAGGGGCGAACCGCGCTGGCGCTGGCCGATGGTGATGATGCCCTCCGGCGTACTCCAATCCACGTAGTAGTTGTAATCCACCAAGCCTTGATTGGAGGCGGGTTTGCCGCGCCCGGCTTCCAGCACTTCCGCCAGACGCCACAGTAGGGTCAGCTCGTCTTTGTATTCAAAGTTCGGGCCGCCTTCGCTCAGGGTGGTTTCGTTAAACACCGGCTCGATGTCGTGGTGGCGCAAATTAGCCACCACCGGCACCCGTTCGACGCGGCTTTCCTTGGCGGTAATCACCAAGTCTGGGCTGACGCTGAGATACAGGGACAAGGCCGGGCGGTTTTCCCCAGCAGCCAAGGTAAAGCGTTCCACCACCGCATCCGGCAGCATGGTGATCTTGCGCCCCGGCATATAGACCGTGGACAGGCGTTGCCGGGCGATGGCATCCAGGGCCGAGCCGGGGGTAAAGCCCAAGGCCGGGGCAGCGATGTGGATGCCCACGCGCCAGCCGCCATCCGGCAAAGCCTGCACCGAGAAGGCATCGTCAATTTCGGTGGTGGTGGCGTCATCGACGCTGAACGCACGCACATCCGCGCAGGGTAAATCGTCGGCCAAGTCCGGTAACGGACAGTCAGGGAAGGCCGTGCCTTGGGGGAAATACTCAAACAAGAAACGGTCGAAGTGATATTCGTGGCTAGAGGGCAGGGCGCCACATTGGGCCAAGAGCCGCGCCGGGCTCAAACCTGTTTCGCCACACGCCGCTTCCAAGGCCTTCACTTCCAGGGTATTGCGGTCGGGCTTGTACAAAATCTGCCGCAGCAGGGGGCCGAACTCGCTGGGCAATTGCCCTTGCTGTAGCTCCTGGGCCATGCGTTCCAAGGCTTCGGCTTGCAAACGTTTTTTTTCTTGACCGGCTAAGGCGGCTTTTAGAATCTCCGGCGGTGCTTTGCGGAAGCGGCCCTTGCCCTTGCGGTGGAAATACATGGGCGCGCCATGCAGGGCCAGCAGCAGGCCCGCTGCTTGTACAGGGGAGGGTTTGTGGCCGACGTAGTCTTCGGCAAAAGCCTCAAAACTGAATTCTTCATCGCCACACATTTCCCACAGAAATTCCACATCCAGAGATTGGCCTTCGGCTTCTGCCTGCTCCATCAAGGCGGAGGGTGTGGGATTATCGAAGCGCAACAACACATTGGCCGCTTTGATCTTGCTGCGTTTGCCTGACGCCATCTCCACTTGCAGGGAGCTAACATTGTCGGCAAACACCAAACCGGCCTTAAAAGAGCCGTCCTCTTCAAACAGGACATTCATGGGAAATCAGGGCGATAGCTGCAAAAGGGCGGGATTATACCCGCGCCGCCCTTTCCCCGAACGGGCCAATGTGGATTCCCGCCCGTGTCGGAATCAGGGCGCACGCATGGGCCGGGGCGGCGCTTGGGCTATGATTCGCCCGCCACGGCGTCTGGGGGGCACGTTGGCGCGGGGCGGACATTTTGTGTGGATAACCAGGATAGAACCATGAATTTCATGTCACGGAGCAAAGCAGTTGTGTTGTGGGCCTTGGCCTTGGGCCTCGTCTCGGGCAGCTACGGCGCAGGCCCCACGCCCGAGCAAGGGGTGTATCTGCCCATTTACTCCCATGTTTATGTGGGCGATGTGGATAAACAAGGCCAGCCGGATTTCAAGCTGCTCTCGGCCCATGTCAGCATTCGCAATACCGACGCCAAAAACAGCATTCAAATCCTGGCCGCCCGCTACTACGACACGGGCGGTAACTTCCTCAAAAACTACGTGCCCAGCCCCGTCACCATCCCCGCCTTGGGCACGGTGGAACTGTTTGTGCCGCGCAACGACACCAGCGGTGGTTCCGGCGCCAATTTCCTGATTACGTGGCGCGCTGACGCCAAAGTTCAGCCGCCCCTGATCGAAGCCCTGCACGCCTCTTTGGATATGTCCCGCACCCTGACCTTCATCACCTCGGGCCGGGTGTTAGAGGCCAAGTAGCTTAGAAATTAATCCGCACCGTCAGCCGGGCGCTGCGGGGTTCTAGGGGATGGATGAGGCGGCCATCAATCCCGGATGGCTCTAGGGGATTGATACTGCCGCCGCAGTTCGGGCCTTCGTTGCGTGTGCAGGCGCCGCCCCAGTACTCAATATCATTGGCCTGCTTATTAAAGAGATTGAGCACGTCCAAGCTCCATTGCCATGTGGGCATTTTGTAGCCCAAGCGCAGATTGGCAATCCAAAACGCCTGGGATTTCTGGGTGCCGGTTTCCTCCAAGTCGTAGGCACCCAAGTAGCGCACACGCACGCCACCAAACCACGGGCTGTGGTCTTCCTTGTGAATAGCAAACGAGGCCACCAGGGGAATGGCATTGGGCACATGGGTGCCGCCATTGCTGGCTTGGTCAAAGCGCGCTTGCGACAGGGCCAGATCGGCATGCACTTGCCAGCCGGGGGTCGGACGGAATTGATTCGTCCATTCCAGACCGTGGCGGGTGGAGGCGCCTTTGGGCTCGGTGACGCCTTCATCGCCGATGAACACCAGCTCCGAAGCCAAGGACATGCGCCACAGGGAGAGGGTGCTGCGCCAAGCTTCTTGAGGCTGAAGGCGTAGGCCGATTTCTGCACCGCTGGCGCGCACCAATAAGGGCACGGGCGTGACGGGATCGCCGTTTTGCGGATTCACCCGGCTGGTGGCGCCGCGCACGTCATTGCTGTGAAAACTGCGTCCCAGATTGGCGTATAGCTCGCCCTCGCCCAGCCACGACCACGGCCCCAGTACCACGCCCAATTTGGGGCTGAATTGCCCCGCTGCCACCGTGCCGCCATTGGTGGCGTTGAATGTGCCAGCCAGGGGCGTGACGTGGGCGGAGAGGTAGTCATAGCGGCCTGCCACCCGGCTGCGCAGCCAAGGCTGCCATTGCTTTTTGACTTCCGCAAACAGCCCCAGGGCACTTTCGGTAACGCGGTCTTCGCGGATGGTTTGGGTGCGGACGCGGTTTTCGGTGGTGTACAGGCCTAATTGGCCGATGCGGTCTTGGCGCCATTGGCCGCCCACGGTCAGCTCCGTGTCGTCGTCCTGACCCAAAAACAAGCTGCGTTGCGCGCCGCCACCCCACAGCCAGCGCTGATCCGCTTGCTCGTGCTGGTCGCCTTGCAGGCCGGTGATATAGCCGGACGGTGCCGAGAACAGGTTTAAGCTGTAGTTAATTAAGTAGGCGTGGGCACGGCTACTGTGTTGTGGGCCGGTACTCGCCCATTCCCCAGACAGGCTGTAACGGTGGGTTTGCCCGCCATCACGGGGCGAGAGCGTGCCATAGCGGCTAATTTCTGCGCTGCTGATGGCCCGCTCCGGCACATGTTCCGAGGCAAGCCAGTTGGATTGGTAAAACAAAGCGCTCAGGCTAAAGCCATTGAGCGGCTGGCCGGAACTCAGGCGCAGCACAGCGTTTTGCTTGTGCAGGTTTTCCGGCTGCGTCCACGGGCCATTGTTGCCCGCCCACTCAAAGGCGCTCAGAAACGATAGATCTTGAGTCTGCTGACTTTGCGCCAGCACCGCCCGGCGGTATTGGTGAGCCCCCGCCGTTAGCTCGGTAAAGCCACTCGGCACAGCGCGGGCATAGTGAATATCGGCGCTGCCACTGACCGCAAAATTGCCATCTTGGGCGCCACTGCCCCCCTTGCGAAAATCCACCCGCTCCACCAGTTCCGGGATCAAAAAATTCAGATCCATATAACCCTGGCCGTGGGCGTGGGACACCATATTCACCGGCATGCCCAACAGCGTGGTGGCGAAATCGCTGCCGTGATCCAGATTGAAGCCCCGCAGAAAATATTGATTGGCCTTGCCATCGCCCGAATGCTGCGTCACCACCATGCCCGGCACCGCTTCCAGCACCTCCGCCGCCCGCAACAAGGGCCGGGTGCGCAGTTGTTGCGCGCTGATGTGCCCTTCACCGGCACTGTCGGCGCTGCCCAACAGCTCATCCTGTGGTGTGCTAACCCGGACTTCACTTAACAAAACATCATCGGCCCAGAGCGGGGCCACGCCGCACAGCAAGGCTGTGCTCAGAAGCATCGTTACAGGTTTCATACACTCACATAATTCAGAGTGCATGGCGCGGGAAGAGAGGCACGACACTAGGGCCCAGACAGTGCTAGGCCAAGAGACTTGCTACCCCAGGGGACACCCCGCCCCAATGCGGTCAACAAAAGACTCGCGGCAGGTCTCCTGGCTCTCGATTCCTAGCGCCGCACCGGCCTTCCCGGACGCATCCAGTGGCATGAGGTGGTACAGCGCGAAACGATTACAGTTGCGGGGGCAGCTTCGGCTTCCGAGCAATACGCCCATCACCGAATTCCCTTTTCAGCCCAAACGGGCACCAACGAGGGCGCGCAGTCTAAAAGACCGGCTAGGGAGGGTCAAGAGAAGCACCCTGCGCGTCTCATTTAAGGACTGAGACGCGTAGGGATAGCCGTAGCCTGGAGGAGCGAAGCGAGTCCGGGAGCCTTTTTCGCTCGTGTTGCGCCGTTCCCGGACTCGGCCTATGGCCTCCTCCAGGCTACAAAAGAGCAGACATCCCCAGTGCTGAAACGACTCTGCTACACTGCGCGCCCTTGTTCGTGGTGCCCTGGGGAAATTCTTCTACTGGGGTGAAACGGGAAGCAGGTGAAAGTCCTGCGCTGCCCCCGCAACGGTAAAGACAGTGTGGAACCATCTCTACGCCACTGGGTTCGTCCTGGGAAGGCGATGGTTTTAGGTGTCTGAGCCCGGAGACCGGCCTCGAACTGTGAGTAGGAATCGCTGCGGGGAGGCAGTGGACCACGTTGACGTGCTTAGGTCGTGTCGCGATTCCCTCTGGATTGTTTTAGCCGCTATTGCGGCTATCGGGCTTGAGGATGCGGTTATGGCGGGTGGGCTAAACAAGGCGCTTCGCTTCAGTGGGCAGTATTTCCATGGTGTCGTGGCCTTGCTGTTGTGCCTGTGGCTGCCGGTGGCGTGGGGCGCGACGCTGTTTGGAGTGGTGACGGATCGTTCTGCTCCGGCGGCGGTGGCGGCGGCGCGGCGCTATGTGGCGGCCCATCCGGGGGATCGCATTCAGTTGAGCACCCCCGCGCAGATCGTGGCGGCTTCAGATCGGCAGCTTCAGCAGTGGTTAAAAGCAGACGCGGTGTTGGTGGTGTCGGTGTTTGGCGACCCGGCCCGGCGTTTGGGCGCGGCCTTGAGCACCAGCCGGGTGACGCGGATTTTGGCCATGAATGGCGAAGCGCGCCTGACGCTGTTAAGCCGGGACGGCCAGCATGATTTGAGCCAATTCCCGCCCGAGACCTTGCGGGAGCTGGCGGCGGAAACCCCCAAAGACTCGGCCCTGGCCCAAGCGGCGGCCCATCCCCTCGCCAGCCGTTGGTTGGCGGCACGCCGTACTTGGCAGGCTGGTGGCCCTGAGCACATCGCCCAGTTGTATGACCATCTCTTGCATCACCACGACCTGAGCGCGCCCCAGCCGGAGCCGGGCCTGCGCCTGCGTGTGCAAGGTTACGAGCGCCAGGGCCAGCAGGTGGACGATCTGTTGCGCAGCCCCTGGCAGCCTGCGGCGGCGAATACACCTTTGCCCGCGCAAGCGGCGCTGGTGGTTTTGGATTTGTCTAATAGCGAAGCGCAAACCGCCGCCGCCCTGTGTGCCGAATCCCGCCGTCAGGGCATGGCCTGTGTGGAGCTGTTGAGCCGTTGGGGCGCCACCTCGCGCATGGCTTTGGAACGCTTGCCCGAGTTAGTGGCCCCGGCCCGGCCTGCGGCCTTGATTGTGGTGCAGGATTTTGTGGTAGGGGCAGCGGAACACCGGGAGGCCGTGACCGAGGCCTTAAAAAATCTCAACATTCCCGTGCTGAAAGCCCTGCGTTTGAGCGAACGCACGCCCACGCAATGGCGCTTGTCGCCGGAAGGTTTGCCGGTGGATTCGGTGCAATACCGGGTGGCGCTGCCGGAGTTGCAGGGCATCGGCCAGCCGGTGGTGGTGAGCGGTGCCGGGCCCAGTGTGGCGGATGCCTTAACCGGCATTGAGATGCGCCAGATCGTGGCCATCCCGGAGGAAGTGCGGCGCTTGGTGGGCCGGGCTGTCCGTTGGCAACAACTGGCGGCCAAGGCCAATCACGATAAACGGCTGGCGCTGATCTATTACAACCATCCCCCCGGACGGCAAAACATTGGCGCGGATAACTTAGACGTGCCCGCGTCCCTGTTCCACATCCTGACGCGCCTGAAAGCCGAGGGCTACGACACCGGCCCGGAGGCCCATTTCCCCCCCTCTGCCGAGGCGTTATTAGAGCAAATCATGGCGCGGGGGGTGAATCTGCCCGAAGACCAAGCGGCCTTGCGTCAGTTGGCGGGCGAGGTGGCGAGCCTATCCGCCCCAGGCTACGGGCGCTTGTTTGCCCAGTTGCCGCCCCGTGTGCAAGGGGAAATGGTGGATGGCCCCTTGGGGCGTTTGCACGCCGATGTCTTGGTGGCGGAGCAGGCCGGGGAGCGCAGCGTGGGCCGCAAGCGGGTGGTGGTGATTATGAAAGAGCTGCTGCATCTGGTGGAAGGCGCCGACCATCCCCGGCGCGAGGCGGCTATCCGAGATTTGCGCGCTCTGGAGGCGGGCTATTTGCGCTGTTTGGCCGATGGCCCCCGCCATCCGTGTCGCCGTTATGCGGCCCTGAAAAAGCGCCTGATCGCCTATGGCATCGAAGGTCTGCGCGGTTGGGGCGCGGCACCGGGCAAGGTGATGGTGTCGGGCGGGCGGATGCTGGTGCCGGGTTTGCAGTTCGGCAAGATTTTTATCGGCGCCCAGCCACCACGGGGCTGGGAAGTGGACGAAGAGCTGTTGCACGCCAACACCAGCGTGCCGCCGCCCCATCAGTTTTTGGGCTTTTACCATTGGTTGCGGGATCGTTTCCGGGCCGATGCGCTGGTGCATTTGGGGCGACATTCCACGTATGAATTCTTGCCCGGCAAGGCCGTGGGCCTGAGTGCCGACGATTACCCCAGCTTGATTGCCGCCGACTTGCCGGGGATTTATCCCTACATCGTCGATGGTGTGGGCGAGGGCATCCAGGCCAAGCGGCGCGGGCTGGCGGTGATGGTGGATCACCTCACGCCGCCCTTGGCCGCCACGCCACTCTATGACCGGCTGCTGGAATTGCGCCAAGTGGTGGAAAGCTACGAAGCCGCCAATAGCGACAGCCTCAAAGCCAACGCCGCCAAGATCATGCGCGAGCACGTGGTGGCCCTCAACTTGAAGGCCGAGCTGGAAGCATCCATGGCCGATGTGTTGGAGGTGCGCGGCATTGGTTTTGAAGACGCCGACGACGATCTGTTAGCCCATGAAGTGGGGCATTACCTGACCAAGTTGCAGGAAAAGTTTATGCCCCATGGCCTGCATGTGTTTGGTAAGGACTGGAGCGAGGCCTCGCTGCAACTGATGAGCCAATCCATGGCGCAAGTGGCGGGCAATCTAAACGCCGAGGTGGAGCACAAGTTACGGGCCTCGCCGCGCTTGGAAATGCAAGGCTTGCTGGCGGGCCTGAATGGCGCGTTTGTGCCGCCGGGCAAGGGCAACGACCCTTTGCGTTCCCCGGACGCCCTGCCCACCGGGCGTAATTTCCATGCCGTGGATGGCGATATTTTGCCCACGCGCTTGGGCTTCAAGTTGGGGGCCGACCTGGCCACGAAAGCCTTGGCGCGTTCAGGCCAAAAGCCCGGTAGTGAGGCGGTGATTTTGTGGGCCTCCGATGCAGTGCGCGACGAAGGGGCCATGGTGGCTTTTTGTTTGGCCTTGTTGGGGGCCGAACCGGTGTGGAATGCGCGGGGCATTGTCACCGATGTACGCTTGCTGGAGCAGGTGCCCCATCGGGATGTGATCGTGACCACCTCCGGCCTGTTCCGGGACTTGTATCCCAATCTGCTCAATCAAATTGATCGCGCCGGGCGCTTGGCTTTGGCCGCCTCGGCTCTGAGTTTGGTGCAGGCTCACCCGGAGGCCCAAGAGCCGCTGCGGGCGGCTTTGGCCCCCGTGGCGACCCAAGCGTGGGGAAGTCTGCCCCTGGCTGACAATGCCTTGGCCACGGCATGGTGGCAGCGTTACCAGCAATTGCGCGCTCAAGGGGAGGATGCCCAGCAAGCGGGACGGGGGGCGGCGCTGCGGATTTTTGGCGATGCCCCCGGTGCCTATAGCGCCGGGGTGAATCGTTTGGCGGAGCGTTCTGGGGCGTGGCAAGAGCGGCGCGAATTGGGTGCGGTGTACCTGAAGCGCATGGGCCACGCCTATGGTTTGGACGCCACGGGCGAAGCCGCCCACGCCGGTTTTGCGGCGGCTTTGCAGGGCGTGAGCCGCAGCTATCACGGTCGCGCCAGTAATCTCTATGGCTTGATGGATAACAACGACGCCTTTGATTACTTGGGCGGCTTGTCTTTGGGGGTAGAAAACCTCACCGGGCACCGTCCTGAAGGTTTGATTTTGCAGCACGCCGACCCCGCCCATGCCGCTGTGGAGCCTTTAGCCACAGCGCTGATGAGCGAGTTGCGCGGTCGTTATCTCAATCCTGAATGGCTGAAGCCGCTGATGCAGCATGGCTACGCCGGTGCCCGCACCATGGGTCAGGAATTCCTAGAAAACCTGTGGGGCTGGCAAGTGACGCGGCCTGATTTGGTACAGCAATGGGCCTGGGACGAAGTGAAGCGCACTTATTTTGACGACCAGCACAAGTTGGGTTTGCCGCAGTTTTTGGCCCAAGGCCATAACGCCCATGTCAAAGCGCAGATGCTGGCCATCTTCATGGTGGCGGCGCACAAGGGCTATTGGCGGGCGGACGAGGCCACGTTGCGCCGTTTGGGCGGCGAACTGGCGGAATTAGTGGCCAAGAACGGCCTGCCCGGTAGCGGCCATACCGCCCCCAACCACCCCATGTGGGCGTGGTTGGCCCCGCAATTGAGCACCGCCCAAGCCCAAGCTTTGGGTGTGGTGCTGGCCAAAGCTCGCGGCGAGCTGTTGCCCAGCCCGCCCACCGCCGCCAGCCGGGCCATCGCGCCCCGGCGTTTAGAGCCCGTGGCGCCCGATCAGGCCCCGCCCAGCGCCGCTGCCGCCGCCAAGTATTACGAACTCAAGCCCGAGCTTGATCCTGTAAGCCCTGCCACCTTCCCGCCTGCGGCCCTGTGGTGGCTCTTTTTGACCTTGTTTAGCGCTGGTGTCTTCATCGGACGGCGCACTGTAGCAAAGGAGCTGTGATGTCTCATTTTGATTGGTTGCACCAGGCCGTGACCTGGTTGCTCACCCCCGCCTTGGCGGCTTTGTTGTTGGCTTGTGCGGTGGCCTTGCTGGAAGCGGGGATTGCCGTGGGCGAGCGTTGGGGCGGTATCCAAAAACTGCGGGTGGCGGGGGATGTGGCCCAGATTCAGCGCATCGCCCGGCGCCGTTTGGAACGCAGCGACCTGCTATCACGCATTCCGCCCATGCTGGGCCTGATGGCCACCATCATTCCCCTCGGGCCGGGTTTGGCCGCCTTGGGCCAGGGCAATCCGGCACAACTGGCCTCCGCTGTGACCGTGGCCTTTGATGCCACGGTGCTGGGTTTGGTGGCGGGTATCGCCGGTTTGGTGATCGGCAAGCTGCGCCGCCGTTGGTATGAAGAGCTGTTGGAGTCCCTGGAATGAGCCACGATCCCAAACAGCCGCGCAAAAAATTGCGCCTCTATTCCAAACTTGACGCCGCCTTTGACGACCACGACGAAGACCCCCGCGCCAGTTTGGTTAATCTGGTGGACGTGATGCTGGTGTTCGCCTGCGGCCTACTGGCCGCCTTAGCCGCCGCCAGCCAAACCCCACTCTCCAGCACCAAGACGGTAGAAAAAGGCCAAGAAATCCAACACCCCGACCAAGGCCAACAACAAACCGGCACCGGCTACGACCGCGTCGGCGAAGTGTTCCGCGACCCCAAAACCGGGAAACTGGTGCTGATTGAGGGGGGGAAGAAGTAGGGGCTAAGAACGGGCGGCGATATCCATGGCCGCTTGCAATGCCGCGATGCGCTTTTCCAGATCTTGCACAGTCGGTCGTTCGCCCAGGCGTCGGAATACCGCCAGCGTCTCTTGTAAGGTCGCCAAGGCCTGGGCGGGTTGGCCTTGGGCCGCCACAATCAAGGCAATCTTGCTTTTCGTCATGGCCTCCTCACGCATGTTCCCCAGTTTTTGGTACACCGGCAATTCCCGCTCCTGGCGGATAGCCAGGGCCTCATCCAGCGAGCCTCGCACTTGTAGGATGTCGGCAATCTTGCCGTGGGTGATGGCCTCAGCGCGCACGTCCCCCAGTTTTTGGTACACGGGCAGTTCCCGCTCTCGGCGGATGGCCAGGGCCTCATCCAGCGAGCCTCGCACTTGTAGGATGTCGGCAATCTTGCCGTGGGTGACGGCTTCCAAGCGCACGTCTCCCAGCTTTTGAAACACAGGCAGTTGCCGCTCCCGACGGATGACCAGGGCCTCGTCCAGCGAGCCTCGCTTTTGCAGGATGTCGGCAATCTTGCCGTGGGCAATGGCCTCCTCCCGCACATCCCCTAGCTTCTGAAATACGGGCAATTCTCGCTCTCGGCGGATGGTCAGGGCCTCGTCCAGCGAACCTCGGGCTTGCAGGATATCGGCAATCCTGCTGTGGGTGATGGCCTCCGAGCGCACATCCCCCAGCTTTTGAAACACCGGTAATACCCGCTCTCGGTGGATGACCAGAGCCTCGTCTAGCGAACCTCGCCCTTGCAGGATGTCCGCAATCTGGCCGTAGGTGACGGCCTCCGAGCGTACATCCCCCAGCTTTTGAAACACGGGTAATAGCTGCTCCCGGCGGATGGCTAGGGCTTCATCCAGTAATCCTTGACCTTGCAGGATGTCCGCAATCTGGCTCTGGGTGACGGCTTCCGAGCGCACATCCCCCAGCTTTTGGTACACCGGCAATTCCCGCTTGCGGCGGATAGTTAGCGCCTCGTCTGACTCGCCAAGATCGGCCAGTAGCGTGGCCAGTTCGTCCCACAGGGGCAGGGCATCCTCATCGTCAAGGGGTTGCGCCAGCATCTGGCGCAGGGCGCCCACCCGCCGGGCTTTGCCCGCAATGCCGAAGACGGTGCGCCCGGATGCGGGGGTTTCCTGAGTCCAGGATGGCGGTGTGGCGTCAGACTCGGGCAAGAGGCTATAGACCCCAGAGCGCCACGACCACAGATCTGCCGCCCGTTGCGCCACCCGGTTTAGCAGGGCCGTGGGCAGCCAGAAAACCAGTTTGCAGGCCAAGTTGTGGGCCAAGGATTCGCGGCGCAGGTTGAGGGCTTCTAGGCGGCTATCGTCTAACCACGCATCGCCATGGGTGAGGTGGATGACGCGGGCCCCTTGGCCGTGGGCCTGTTGCAGCCAGTCTTGCAGGGCCGCCACATCCGCCAGGTTGGCCCGCCCTAGATCCAGCTGCGCACTGTTGACCGCTTTTAGGGTCAGCAGCTCATTGAGTCGCTCAATGAGTTTGTTCTGAAGTGCCGCCTCACTGATTTCCACAAACAGCATGCGGAAAGCACCGCCGTAGCACAGCACTTTCACCAGCCTTTGCAACTCGATCTGCTGGGTCGGGCTCAGGTCCAGGCCAGCCCGCTGGCACAGGAAATCAAAGCCCAGCTCCCGCTCGGCGCTCATGGGTTCGGGGCGGGCTGGGTTTTGGCGGTGGCTTGTTTATAGCCTTCCAACTGGCGCACGGCGGGGTGGCTGCGCCGCCAGCTGCCGTCGTTGTATTCCAGCAAGGCCAAGCGATAGAGCAGGCGGCGGGTGCGCTCGTCATTGCCGCCGTGTTGCTCGCTTTCCCTATCCATACATTCCAGCAGGGCGTAATCCTCCGGCTCCAAGAAACGGCGGTAGTCGGACGACAAGGCCTTGCAGGCCCTCTCCACGGCCTCGGCGTCAATTTGATCGTCCTCGGCGAATTCGCAGCACAGGGACAACAGGCGCAGCAACTCCCGTGGATGGCCGCCACTGAAGTCCACCAATCGTTCCATCAGGGCCGCATCGGCAAAGGCCGCCGGGTCGGCGCGGAGTGCAAGAATCTTCAACAGGGCTTGCTTGCCAGCATCAAAGGGCGTGCCGTCCCGCTCCGCCAGTTTAATCATCGGTAGCACGATGTCTGTCACCTTGCCCAGGGGCGAGCCTTCGTACTTCAGGCTGATGGGGGCGGTGTACAGCATGAGGGCATCAATGGCGAGTAGCTGTTCCGCATCTTCGACAAAGAAACGCTTGGTGTCGTCACTGCGCATTTTGTCCGTGCCATCAATAATGAACAGCACGCGGCCACCTAGGCCCCGCCCTTCCAGTCCGCTTTCCGCCTCGCGCAGAAATTCATTGAAGGCCTCCGCAAACTGGGAATAGGTGTTGCGGATGACTTGGCGCAGGGATTCTTTGTAAGAGGCATTGGTCTTGAACGCGCTGGTAAAACCGGCCACGAATTTGGCGATGAAGGGAATGCCCACTTCCGCCACGGCCTTGGTTTCCAGTTGCGCCACCAGTTCCTTGGCCCGTTCCTCGGTTTTGACGTGTTCCTTGAACCAGTTTTCCAACTTGCGCACGGATTCGCCGTGCAGCCCCACGCCCTGCTTCTCAAGGTGGGCCAGCAGCGCATGCACCATAGCCATGAGGGCGTCGGCGTATTGCAGGTTATTGCGGTCTAGGTTGTTCAACACATCCACCGGCACCACACTGACCTTGCCTGTCTCCGTCAGCTTCTTACCGAGATGAAGCAGCTCGGTGGATTTGCCGCAGCCGATGTGGCCAAACAACAGCACATGGCGCTTGGTGGCCGGATAAAAGGTGCCGCGATGCAGGTCAAGACCAAATTTCCTAGCCAAACGATCCAGTGTCTTGGGGGAACCCCGCGCCACCTCGGTTTCCACAAAACGCGGGTCATCCGGCGTGACCGCATCCTCGAATTCGATGCTTTGCAGTATTTCAAGCGGATGTTTGGGCGGGGTGTAGGTCATGATTTTCTAGTCTTGAGCCTTGCTAACAAGAAGAGGCTGCTGTGGCCGCTGCTCCCGGACTCGGTCTATGGCCTCCTCCGGGCTACATGGCGCCCCGAATTAGCCCTTGGCGAACCACGCGTCGGCGGCGGCGATGGTGGTGGCGATGTCGGCTTCGGAGTGGGCGGCGGAGACGAAACCGGCTTCGAAGGCGGAGGGGGCGTAGTAGATGCCTGCGTCTAACATGGCGTGGAAGAAGCGGTTGAAGGCGTCTTTATCGCATTCCATGACTTCGGCGTAGCTGTAGGGCACTTGGCTACGGAAGTAGAGGCCGAACATGCCGCCGATGGCTTTGGCGCAGAAGGCCACACCGTGCTTTTGCGCGGCGGCGGTGAGGCCGTCGGTGAGCTGCTGGGTCTTGGCGCTCAGGCTGTCAAAGAAGCCGGGGGCAGTCACCAACTTGAGGGTGGCGAGACCGGCGGCCACGGCCACGGGGTTGCCGGACAAAGTACCGGCTTGGTACACCGGGCCGAGCGGGGCGATTTTTTCCATGATGTCCCGGCGACCACCGAAGGCGCCCACGGGCATGCCGCCGCCGATCACTTTGCCCAGGGTGGTGAGGTCGGGCTGAATGCCAAAATAGCCTTGGGCGCATTGGGGCCCGACGCGGAAGCCGGTCATGACTTCGTCGAAAATCAGCACGGAACCATATTGGCTGCACAGGGCGCGCATGGCGTGCAGGAATTCCGGCTGGGGTGGGATCAAATTCATATTGCCCACCACCGGCTCCACGATCACGGCGGCGATACGGTCGCCGTGGCTTTGGAACATTTCTTGGAGTTGGGCGGTGTTGTTGTAGTCCAGCACCACGGTGTGGGCGGCCACGTCAGCAGGTACGCCGCCGGAGGAAGGATTACCGAAGGTGAGCAGACCGGAACCGGCTTTCACCAGCAGGCCGTCGCTATGGCCGTGGTAGCAGCCTTCAAACTTAATCAGCAAGTCGCGGCCGGTGAAGCCACGGGCCAAGCGGATGGCGCTCATGGTGGCTTCGGTGCCGGAGCTGACCAGACGTACCATGTCCAAGCCGGGTAGCAAAGAGGTGAGCAGCTCGGCCATTTCCACTTCTGCTTCCGTGGGGGCGCCGAAGGACAAGCCCTTGGTGGCGGCGTCTTGGACGGCTTTCACCACTTCAGGATGGGCGTGGCCCAGAATCAGCGGGCCCCAGGAGCCGACGTAGTCCAGATAGCTTTTACCGTCGGCGTCGGTGACGCGGGGGCCTTGGCCGGAGACGAAGAAGCGGGGCGTGCCGCCTACGGAACGGAAAGCGCGCACAGGGGAATTGACGCCGCCGGGGGTGGTGGCTTGGGCGCGGGCGAAGAGCTGTTCGTTACGACTGGTCATTCTCAACCTCTAAATAAAGTGGGCCCGCCCAAGGCTAGGCCCGGTCTTGGCTGTAAAGCTGGCTATAGGTTTGGGCGCGGGCTTGGACATCGTCAGCGCTGAAAAGATCGCTAATCACGGCGATTAAATCCGCCCCCGCTTGTTTAGCCAGTAAGCCGGTTTCTAAATTGATGCCGCCAATGCCGACCACTAAACAGGCCAGCTCATGCCGTGCCCGGCCCAGTAAGGCCAAGGGCGCACGGGGCGCTTGGGGCTTGGTGCCGGAGGGAAACAGGGCGCCGAAGGCCACATAGTTGGCGCCGTACTGCACGGCTTCTTGGGCGCGGCTGAAATCGTCGTAGCAGGACACGCCCAGCATGCGTTTTGGCCCCAAGGCGGCCCGTGCGGCGGCGAGGCCTCCTGCGGGAGCGTCTTCGCGGCCCAAGTGCAGGCCGTCGGCGTCCACGGCCAGCATCAAATCCAGATCGTCATTGATGATGAGCGGCACGTGGTAGTCGGCGCACAAGGCCCGTAGGGCGGTGGCTTGTTGCTGCTTTAGTTCTGGGGTGGCGTGCTTGTTGCGGTACTGAAGCACGCTGGCGCCCCCCGCCAAGGCGGGACGGACTTGGGCCAGCAGGCGTTCGGTATCGGCTTCGTCAGGGGTGATGGCGTATAGGCCGGGGCGTAGGGGCAGCATTACTCTGCTCCTGCGTCTTGAGCCTCGGGTCGTGCCCAGAAAAAGCGGTCTGGGATGTGCTGGCCCATGCCGGGACGGAAGCCGTGGGCGAGGCTGTGCCAGGTGTATTCCTGAGCATTGCGTACCGCTTGCCCCACTTCCACGCCCATGGCTAGTTGCGCGGCAATGGCCGAGGCCAAGGTGCAGCCGGAGCCGTGGTAGCTGCCGGGCAGCCGATCCCAGGTGTCGCTGCGCACGATGCCGTTGTGGTCGTAGAGCGTATTCACCACCTTGGCGGTGTTCTCGTGGGTGCCGGTAATGAGCACATAACGGGAACCGGCGGCCACCAGCCGTTTGGCGCAATCGCCGAGATCAGGGTCGTCGCCGTCAATGCTGGGGTCTTCTGCCAGACGGCGGGCTTCCATGCTGTTGGGGGTGATGACTAGGGTTTGGGGCAGTAGCAACTCGTGAATGGCGCCGATCATTTCTTCGTCGGATAACTCGTCACCACGGCCCGAGGCCAGCACAGGGTCGAGCACCACAGGAATATCCGGGTAGTCAGACAGAATCTCTGCAATCACGGCAATGGCTTCCACGCTGCCCAAGAGGCCTAGCTTAAAGGCGGCCACCGGCATGTCTTCTAACAGCACCCGTGCTTGGTCGGAAACCCAGTCTGGATCGAGGGGCAAAATGCCTTCCACACCGGCGGTGTCTTGTACGGTAATGGCCGTGAGTACAGATAAGGGATGGCAGCCCAAACTGGAGAGCGTCATGATGTCAGCTTGGGAGCCGGCGCCGCAGGTGGGATCGCTGGCGGCAAATGACAAAACTATAGGGGGCAGCAGGTCTTGATCAGTGGATTCCATGTGGAGGGGAGATGGGCGTGACCGTGATTGTGCTTGCTGGTCGCCCGTGTCTGTGTTGAGGTAGTATCGCGGGAATTGTACCCGAAAACCCCCATTCTCCCGTTTTCCCAGCGTGCTTAAACCCCGGTGTGTAGAGGGGGGCAATGGCGCTAAAACCTTGGCATGACAGCCTTTTAGGGCATGGGGGCGGGCTGGGAAATGTCGGATTTTTTCCTACAACCACGTTACTAGGGTTGGTATATCATGGCGGCGCGGGGTGCTTACACAAAGCCCCCGCGCTTAGTTTGAACTCGGAGGATGGTCATTTTGCCGTATTACGCAGACTTGAGCGGTGCGAAGGTGATGGTGATTGATGACAGCAACACCATTCGTCGTAGCGCTGAAATTTTCCTGAGTCAGGCCGGGTGTCAAGTGGTGTTAGCCGAAGATGGCTTTGATGCACTGGCTAAAATCGCCGATCACAACCCCGATATCATCTTTGTCGATATTATGATGCCGCGCTTAGATGGCTACCAAACCTGCGCGCTCATCAAAAAAAATCAACGCTTCGCTCCCACTCCCGTGATTATGTTGTCATCGAAAGATGGCCTGTTTGATAAGGCACGGGGCCGCATGGTGGGGTCGGACGAATACCTGACCAAGCCCTTTTCCAAAGAAAGTTTGCTCAGCACCGTGGTGGCTCACCTGAACCGTGGTGAGTCTAGTTAAGCTCAAGGATTGCAGATTATGACCATCCGCAAAATTTTGATTGTGGACGATTCACCGACGGAGCGCCTGGCCCTGACGGAAATTCTCAAGGCCCGTAAGTTTGAAATCATTACCGCCGCGAATGGTGAAGAAGGGGTGGCCAAAGCCAAGTCTGAGCAGCCGGATTTGATTTTGATGGATGTGGTGATGCCCGGCCTGAATGGTTTTCAGGCCACGCGCACCATCGCCCGTGACGAAGATACCCGTGCCATTCCCATCATCATGTGCACCAGCAAAAGCCAAGAGACAGACAAGATTTGGGGGATGCGCCAAGGAGCCTATGACTACGTGGTGAAACCCGTGGATGGCCCCACCTTGTTAGCTAAGATTGCAGCCCTCGAATAATCCCTTTTTGTTGACGGCGCGCCATGTCCAAACGCTTTAATCTGCGTGATTTCCAGAAAGACTTGGTGGAGCGTTTGGCTAATGCCAAAAAAGGGGATGCCACCAAGGCCCTGTTGGGGGTGCAGGCGGGGCAAGAATATTGGTTGCTCGACCTGGAAGACGCCGCTGAGATCATGCCCGTCCCCGCCTTAACCACCGTGCCCCTGACGCGCACGTGGTTTGATGGCGTGGTGAATGTGCGCGGTAGTCTTTATGCTGTTGTAGATTTTTCGGCGTTTCAGGGGGGCGAGCCGATTCCGTTTCATGGGGATAGTCGTTTGCTGTTAGTGCATGCCCGCTTTGGTATTAATAGTGCGTTGCGGGTAAGTCGTGCGCTGGGTTTGCGTAATCCTGAAGAGTTGGAAGCCCAGCCGCACCGTGATCCTCGCCCTTGGGCTGGGGAGCAATTTGTCGATAAACAAGGCCGCACCTGGAAACGTCTCGTGCTCCGCAGCCTATTGGGGCAAAGCGCGTTTTTAGAGGTAGGCCTATAAGCTGTGATCTTGACCTATCCCGTTCATCCCAGCCATTTAGCCAGCCCAATGTGATTTCGTATACAGCCTTGAAAGTGCGTTATGCCTTTCGGGGCTGTTAAGCTTGTAGGTGCTGCATACAATAGCCGTTCTTTCGGAGCCGTATATGCTGTTAACCCAAAATCCCAATGCCTCCTCGGACAGTGCGCCCCAGGGCCGAGAACAAGTGCTGGCCCAGCGGCTGCGCACCCTCGGTATTTTGTTGGCCTTGACCCTGCTTTTGGCGGCAGGGGTGGTGTGGATTGATAACCGGACGACTTCGCAAGCGGCGGCCTATGCCTCTGCTTCGGGGCAAATGCGCATGCTCTCCCAGCGCATGGCCAAAGCCGCCCAGCAATCCATACAAGGCAATCCGCTCTTTTTTGCTGAGTTAAAAGCGAGCCGGGAGCAGTTTGGCAATTTGCTGGGGGCGGTGAGTCGCGGTGGTGATATTGAAGGCGAATATGTGACCGGGGCGCCGGACGTGCGCGGTAGTTCGGCCTTGTTGCAGAGCTTGAATACCGAATGGGCCAAGACAGAGAAAAACGCCGCCACGGTGTTAGCGCAAGAGAAAAACTTGGTCGCCTTGGGCAAGGCGGTTGCGGATGTGAATGCGCGCAACAACCATATTTTAGAAATGGCAGAAGCCGTGGCCGCCACAGCCAAAGATGCGGGCGCGCAACGCCTGCCCATGCTCACCCAGCGCATTGCTAAGAATGCCAACATGATGGTGGTGGGCGCGGCCATTGATCCTGAGTCGGCCTACATGGTGGGCAAAGACATCTTGACCGTGCGGGAAACCCTGAACCGTCTGCCCCGTAGCGGCCCTCTGGAACAGCTCGATAGCGCTTTTAAGGTTTATGAGCAGTCCATGACCACTGTGTTGGGCAGCATGCCCCAACTGGTGCAGGCTAAAGAAGCCGGCAGTCGCATTGTGCGCGATGCCACGGTGTTGTTCGAGACGACCGATAAGCTGGAAAAAGACCTAAACGGCGATATTTACACCCATGCCATTCTGATGACGGGCACGGCGGTGTTGGTGGTGATTATTCTGCTGTTGGTGGTGCGTATCGTGAAGGTGGTGAATGAAGACGCCGAGCAGCGCAGCCGGGAGGCAGAAGCGCAGCGGCGTCAGGCGGAGCAAGACAAAGAAGCCACCCAGCAGGCTATTTTGCGCCTCATGAATGAAATGGGTGACTTGGCCGACGGTGACTTGACCGTGCGCGCTACCGTGACCGAAGACGTGACCGGGGCGATTGCCGACTCGGTGAATTACACCATTGAAGAATTATCGGTGCTGGTAAAGCGCATTAACGACGCGGCGGTGCAAGTGTCCCACGCGGCCTCCAGCGCTCAGGAAACCTCCGACGAATTGCTGGACGCGTCAGAACGTCAGGTGCAAGAAATTCAAGAGGTGGGTGAGTCGGTCATGACCATGGCCCAGTCCATGAACGACGTGTCCACCCAAGCGGTGCAATCGGCACAAGTGGCCCGTCAGGCCTTGTCGGCAGCGGATAAAGGCGCCAGCGCCGTGGAAGATTCCATTGCCGGTATGAACAGCATCCGCGACCAGATTCAGGAAACCGCCAAGCGGATTAAGCGGTTGGGCGAAAGCTCCCAAGAGATTGGCGAAATTGTGGAAATGATTTCCGACATTACCGAACAGACCAATGTGTTGGCGCTGAATGCCGCCATCCAAGCTGCCTCCGCCGGGGAAGCAGGGCGGGGCTTTTCGGTGGTGGCGGAAGAAGTGCAGCGGCTGGCGGAACGTTCTGCTGACGCCACGAAACAGATTGCGGCCATTGTGAAGACCATTCAGACCGATACCCAAGACGCGGTTTCGGCCATGGAAAACAGTACCCGTGGGGTGGTGGATGGCACGAAGCGTTCTGACGCGGCGGGTCAGGCCTTGGCGCAGATTTCCTCCGTGTCCCAGAATCTTGCCCAACTGATTGAGCACATTTCTGAATCCACGGAACAAATGGCGGTGACGGCCACTGGGGTGGCGACCACCATGCAGAACATCCGTAAAGCCACGGAACACACCTCGGCGGGGACGAAGGAAACGGCAGTGTCCATTGGTGAATTGGCGGAATTGGCGATGGAGCTGAAGGGCTCCGTGTCCGGCTTTAAGGTGTAATCCATGTCTATAGTCGTTATGCAGTCCTTTCTGCCGGTGCGGCGGGAGCCATGAGGATATGACTGTCGCTATTGAGTTCGATATTTCTCCGCTCATTTGGGTCAAGGGCGAAATTGATTTGTCTTGGGAGCGGGCCTTAGAAGGCTTGCAAGCCTTTACACAACAAGGCACTCGAGAATCCCTAGAACAGGCCGCTAGCCATATTCACCAAGCCCAAGGGGCGCTGGTGATGGTGGGCTTGGCGGGGCCGAGTCTGTTGGCCCAGACCTTGGAAAATCTGCTCCTGGACGCGCAAAAATCCGAGCCGGAGCACAGCCAAGAGCGGGTACGGGTCGCCCAGCAAGGCTTAGATCACCTGCGCCACTATCTGGATGACTTGGCCAATGGCCAGGCCGATCAGCCCCTGCGGCTGTTACAGCCCTATCTCGACATGCAGCGGGCACGGGGGCAAAAAGACGCCTCCCCCAGCGACTTGTTTTTCCCCGATACCCAATGCCGTCCCCCAGCCCGGCCCGCCACCTTTATGGCGCCCAAGGCGGAGTTAGTGCCGGAGCTGCTGCGCCGGGAGCGGGCTCGTTTCCAAAAAGGTTTGCTGCAATTTATCCGCCAAGGCGCGGGTTTGGCGGAAATGCGCCAAGCGGTGCGGGTGGTGGAAGCCTGTCAAATTATTCCGGCGGCCCGCACCATCTGGTGGGCGGCCATGGCCTTTTTCGATGCCCAAGCGGAACGGGGCAGCGCCGATGTGTGGGCCAAGCGCTTGTGTACTCGCATCGACGACTTGCTGCGCCGTTTCCAAGCTGGGACGCAAACTGTGCCCGATGGCCTGCTGCGGGAGGTGCTCTATCAATTGGCGATCACCCGAGGCGGTGGCGAGCATGCCGAGTTAGTGCGCCGTACCTTCTCCCTGCCAGAGCTCGATCCCCAAGCCACGCAAACCGTGAGCGAGCCCAGCGTGCCAGTGGCGGTGCTGCGGGAAGTGAAAGAAGCGCTGCTCACCACCAAAGAAGATTGGGAGCGCTACAGCTCGGGCGCTGCCATTGCCCTGAGCCAGTTGCAACACGACGCCGACCAGTTGGGCGAGCAATTGCAGCGTCTCAGCCAACCCTTGTTCCAGCAATTGGGGCAGGCGGTCGCCGGGGTGCTGACTTGGTTGGAGCAGCACGACGAACACAAGGGCGATAGCCTGGGCATGGAAGTGGCCACCGCTTTGCTGCTGCTGGAGCATGCCCTCAGTAATTTCGAATATTTGAAGCAAGACGACTTCGCCGCCCAAGTGCAAAAAGTGGTGTCGCGTCTGCAATCCTTCCAAAAGGGGCAACGGCTGGGCGAATACGCCATGCCTACTTTGGATGAAATGTCGCGCAAGGCCCAAGAGCGTTTGCTGCTGCGCCAAGTGGTGCGGGAGATTCAAACCAATCTCAGCGACATCGAGCAAGCTCTGGATACCTTCTTCCGCAACCCGGTGAAGTTCGAGAATCTGAGCCGCTTGCAAACCCCGGTGAAACAAATCGAAGGGGCGCTGCGCATTCTGGGCCAAGATCGGGCCGTGGATGTGTTGCGCCAGTGCGGCCAGCTCATCAGCTTGTTTGCCCAAGGCAAGGGTGGCCAAGCCCAATTTGAAGCCGTCGCCAATAAGTTTTCCGCCTTGGGCTTTTTCATTGCCTCCATGCCCTATGGCGCGGCGGATATTGATGCCCTGCTGCCGCCGGATAGCGATGAACTCGACCTTAGCGCGGGCATGAGCAGTACGGCGCCCGCTGCCGCGTCTGCCCCCGTTGCCGCCGCGCCGGAATTGTCGGAGCCTCTGCCGGAATTGTTGGCAGCGCCAGAAACTGTGGTGGCCCCTGTGCCGCCTCCGGTCTTGACCGTCACCAGCAGCCATGTGTCGCCGTCTTTTAACATCCAGCTAGGCCTGGAGGGTGGCGAGAGTGATGCGGAGCTGGAAGACTCCATTCCGCTGCCGCCGCCTTTGGTGGCGGCCACGGCGCCAGTGAGCAAGCCCCAGAGCACCGTGGACGACAGCATCGACGCGGAAATGCTGGAAGTGTTCTTGGAAGAGGCTAAGGAGGTGTTGCTCACCATTAGCCAAGCCCTCGTCCAATCGCGCCAAGAGCCCAGCAACCAAAGCGTGCTCACTACCTTGCGTCGGGGTTTTCACACCCTCAAGGGCAGTGGCCGCATGGTGGATTTGCACGACTTGGGCGAAGCCGCTTGGTCGGTGGAGCAAGTGCTGAATCGTTGGTTGCAAGGCAACAAACCGGGCAATGCCGATCTGTACACCTTCTTGGGCCATGCCCAGAGCTTGTTTAGTGCTTGGGTGGCCCAGCTGGATCGAGGCGGCTCCACCCACATGGATGCCAAGACGGTGCTGGAGCAGGGCGCCCATCTGTTGCACAACGATACCCTGCCCAGTGCGGCGCCGCCTGTGGTGGCGGAGGTCGTGCCCCTGCGCACCCCGCCCAGCGTGGTGCCGGAAGAAGAAGACATTCCCGCTGATGAGTTGCTGCCGGATGAGGCCCTGGCCCTGCCGCGCTTCAGCCACGAGCATCCCTTTAGCCTGGATGAGTTGGGCATCGAGGGTGACGAGGAATTTGGCGAGGGCTTGAATTTACCTTGGGGCCACGACCACCCCGGCGAAAGTGCCGCCGATGTGGCACAAATGCTGTTTGATATTACCGGCAGCGACAACATCACCTTGCCCGATCCGGTGCTGTGCCCGCCCAAGGAAGAAGAGCCGCCCACGGTGACCATAGGCGAACTCAGCCTGTCCCGGCCTTTGTACGAGTCCTACTTGGATGAAGCGGTGGTCTTGCTCAAGACCATGCGCGGCGAATTGGCGCCCTTGGAAGACAGCTTGGGCTTGCCGCCGTCGGAATTGTGTTACCGCAGCACCCATACCTTGGCGGGCATTTCCGGTACCTTGGGCTTTATGCCGCTCCATACCCTAGGCCGGGCCATGGAAGATCTGATGGAGGTCATGCTGGCCGCCGAGGAGATCAATGTCGAGCATTTGGATTGGCTGCGGGAAGGTCTGGCCAGTCTGGAAGTGATGTTCAGCGATGTGCTGGAACAGCGCATGCCCGAGGCCCAAGACGAATTGGTGGCGCGCTTGCTGTCCGCCTTGCGTATGGCCAAGCAAGGGCCCCAGCCCGTGGTACCCGAAGCACCCACTAGCACGGCGGGTACGGTGGTTTTGCTGCCCGGCGATGAAGTGGATGAACAGCTTTTGCCCATCTTTTTGGACGAGAGCTTGGATATTGCGCGGGACATCGACGCCGCCAGTAAGCTGTGGCAACAGCAGCCGGAGAACAGCGATCACGCCGCCGCCTTGGCCCGTGCCCTGCATACCCTGAAGGGTGGGGCGCGGATGGCGGGCCTCATGAACTTGGGCGAGTTGGTGCATGAGCTGGAATCCAGCGTCAGCGATGCCAGCAGCCGAGGCGTGAGCCCAGAGTTCTTTGCCCGCTATGCGGAACAACTGGATCAGATCAATCTGATTTTGGATGCCTTGCGCCGAGGCGAGCGCACCATGGCTCCGGCGCCCAGTGCCACTCCTGCCGTCGCAGACACCACAGCGGAAACGGGCGAGGCCCAGGCGCAAAGCGCCCAAGCCACCCTGCGGGTGCGTGCCCAGTTGGTGGATCAGTTAGTGAATCAGGCCGGGGAAATGAGTATTGCCCGCACCCGTGTGGAAGGGGAAGTGCGTGCCCTGCGCCAATCGCTCTCGGACTTGACCGAAAACGTGGTGCGCTTGAAAAAACAAATTCGGGAAATTGAAATTCAGGCCGAAAGCCAGATGCAATCCCGCCATGCCTACAGCGATGGCCGTCATTCCGAATTTGACCCCTTGGAGTTTGACCGCTTTACCCGCTTCCAAGAGCTGACGCGCATGATGGCGGAGAGCGTCAACGACGTGGGCACCATCCAAAACAACTTGCTCAAGAGTTTGGACGAAGCCGATACCGCGCTGATTAACCAAGGTCGTTTGAACAAAGACTTGGCCCAGTCGCTGATGAGCGTGCGCATGGTGCCGTTCAGCAGCTTGGCCAGCCGTTTGCACCGTTTAGTGCGGCAGATTTCCAAGGAATTGGGCAAAAAAGCCAATCTGGAAATTCGCGGCGGCCATGTGGAATTAGACCGCAGTGTGTTGGAGCGCATGTCCGCGCCCTTAGAGCATTTAATCCGCAATGCCATCAGTCACGGCATCGAGTCCCCGGCCCAGCGCCAGCGGGCGGGCAAGCACGAGATTGGCGAAATTACCCTGACCGTGGCCCAGCGCGGCAATGAAGTGAATTTGGAGCTGGCGGACGATGGCGCGGGTCTGGATTACAGCCGTATTCGCCGCCGCGCCGAAGAAGCGGGCTTGCTGGAAGCAGGGGCCGATGTGGACGAGGCCGCGCTCACGGCCTTGATCTTCCAGTCCGGTTTCTCCACAGCGGACAAACTCAGCAATGTGGCCGGTCGTGGCGTGGGTATGGACGTGGTGCGTAACGAGGCCACGGCCTTGGGTGGTCGTATTGATGTCACCTCTACGCCCGGTCACGGCAGTCAATTCCACATTTTCCTGCCCCTGACCTTGGCTGTTACCCAAGCGGTGATCCTCAAAGTGGGTTCCCGTAGTTTTGCCCTGCCGTCGGCCATGGTGGAACAGGCGCGGGAAGTGAAACCCGAGCACTTGGCGCAATTGCAACAAGAGGGGGGCGTGGATTGGATGGGCGCCCGCTATCCCTACCATTTCTTGGCGCGTTTATTGGGTGACGCCATGAGCCAGCCCGCCAGCGATGTGCATCACACATGGTTGCTGCTGTTGCGTAGTGGTAGCCGTCGCATTGCTCTGCATGTGGATGATTTGCGGGGCAATCAAGAAATCGTGGTGAAAAATGTCGGCCCACAATTGGCACGGGTGGCGGGCATCACGGGCGCGACCGTGTTAGGCGATGGGGATGTGGTTCTCATCATCAACCCCGTAGCCTTGGCCGCACGGGAGCTCACACCCATGGCCCGGCGCTTTATGCAGACGCCCGCGTTAAGCAGTAACGAGCCAGAAAAAACCAGCGATGTGGCCACGGTGATGGTGGTGGATGATTCCCTCACGGTGCGCAAAATCACCAGCCGTCTCTTGGAGCGGGAAGGCTACCGGGTCGTCACCGCCAAAGACGGCGAAGATGCCCTAGAAAAACTCCTGGATGTCACGCCCGACGCCATGCTGGTGGATATTGAAATGCCACGCATGGATGGTTTTGACCTGTGCCGCAACATCCGCGCCGACGCCCGCCTCAAAGCCGTGCCCATCATCATGATTACCTCCCGTACCGCCGAAAAGCATCGCACTTATGCGAAAGAAATTGGCGTGAATCACTACCTAGGAAAGCCTTTCCAAGAAGACGAGTTGCTGGGTTTGTTGCGGGGATATACCGAGTAGGTGTAGTAGCTGTGATGGCGCGGGAGTAAGGATTGGGGGTATGCACGGCATGTCCCTTTTCTTTTGGGGGCATGATCGGGATTTTGGCGTAAGGAGCCGGGGCTGTAAGCTCAAAGTGACTTATTTCCTGTAAATTAGAGGCATGTTTTAACCCCTTTCCCTTTTAAGGTGATGACAATGCATTTGCGCCTCAAAAATAAACTGTTGCTGATGGTGGCGGTGCCACTGATTGGTATGTTGTGGGTGGCTCTGGGTAACGCGTGGCAGAAGGTGCAGTTGGCCCAAGATATGGCCCGTTTGCAACGTTTGGTGCAGGTGTCGGCGGAGATTGGGGCTTTGAGCCATGAGCTGCAAAAAGAGCGCGGCATGAGCAGCGGCTTTTTGGGGAGTAAGGGGGCCAACTTTGTGCAGGAACTGCCGCGTCAACGGGAGCTGTCAGACCAAAAGCTGGCGATTTTGAAGAAAGATTTGGCCGAGTTTGACGCGGGCTATTACGGTGCTGCCTTGCAAAGTGCCTTACAAGACAGCGCCCGGCAATTGGAGGAACTGGCGGGTAAGCGCCAAGCGGTGAGTGGGCAAAGCATTGCGGCGGGCGAGGCCGTGGGTTTTTACAGCCGCTTGATTGCCAATTTGCTTGTCATCCCCACCCAGGCGGCTAAGTTGGCGGGTGACCCCTTGGTGTCACAACCGGCGGCCAGTTACAGCACCTTCTTGCAGTTTAAAGAGCGAGCCGGGCAAGAACGGGCGGTGTTGTCGGGGGTGTTTGGTGCCGATCATTTTGCACCGGAGTCGGAAGTACGCTTCTTGTCCTTGGTGGCGGCCCAAGATACATGGTTGCAGGCATTTTTCGGTTGGGCCAGCGAACAGCAAGCCGCGTTCTACAAATCCAAGCTCACGGGCCCAGCGGTGGATGAAGTGCAGCGTCTGCGTAAGTTTGCGGTGGAACACATCCACGACGCCAGCTTGAGCACCGATGCCAAGCAGTGGTTTAAAGCTGCCACGGAGCGCATTGACCTGCTGAAAGAGGTGGAGAACAAGCTGGAAGGCGATTTGGTCACGGCGGCCCAGCAAGTGGAAAGCCAAAGCCGCGTGTTGGCTTGGTTCTATAGCGGTGCCACCCTGGCGTCTTGCGTATTGGTATTTTTCATCACCTTGCACTTCACCCGTTCCATTACCCGTCAAATTGGTGGTGAGCCGGATGATGCAGTGGATGTGGCCCACGCCATTGCTCAGGGCAAGCTGGACAACCATATCACCCTACTGCCAGGGGATAGCGATAGCCTGATGGCGACCATGAAGCGCATGCAGGATCAGTTGCTGGAGCGCATTACCACCGAGCAACGGGCTGCTGCTGAAAACCTGCGCATCAAGATTGCCCTGGATAACGTCAGCACTGGGGTGATGATTGCTGATCCTGAGCGCAAGATTATTTATGCCAATCGTTCTGTGCATCGCATTCTCAAGGCCGCAGAGAGCGATATTCGTACTCAAATCCCGAGTTTTAACGCAGATCGTCTGGTGGGGTCGTGCATTGATGCGTTCCACAAAAAGCCGGAACACCAGGCTCGTATTTTGGGTTCCTTGAGTGCGGCTCATGCCGCGACCTTGGTTATTGGTAGCCATCACATGACGGTGACGGCCAGCCCGGTGTTGGATGACAAAGGCCAGCGTTTGGGGTCGGTGGCGGAATGGCGTGACCGCACTGGCGAAGTACAAGTGGAAGTGGAGGTGCAGCGCATTGTGGCAGCGGCCTCCCAAGGCGATTTCAGCCAGCGTTTGAGTACCCAAGACAAAGAAGGCTTCTTTAAGGAGCTGGCGCTGGGCTTGAACACCTTGTTAGATACCTCCTCAACCGGCTTGCAAGCCGTGGCCAAGGTGTTGGGTGCGCTGGCCAAGGGCGACCTGACCCAGACCATTGATGCTGAATACCACGGCACGTTTGGTCAGCTGAAGGACGATACCAACACTACCGTGGAACGGCTGCGGGAAGTGGTGGGCCGGATTAAGGACGCGGCAGAAGCTATTAATGTGGCCGCCCAGCAGATTGCCGCAGGCAACCAAGATTTGTCGTCCCGCACAGAAGAGCAAGCCAGCAGCTTGGAAGAAACTGTGAGCACCATGGAGCAACTGAGCGCCACCGTGAAACAAAACGCGGAAAACGCCCAGCAAGCCAACCAATTGGCCAAGAGCAGTAATGACATTGCCAGCCGAGGCGGTGACTTGGTGAAGGGTGTGGTCTCGACCATGGGCGAGATTCAGGGCAGCTCCGCCAAGATCGCGGACATTGTGGGCGTGATTGATGGCATCGCCTTCCAAACCAACATCTTGTCGCTCAATGCGGCGGTGGAAGCCGCCCGAGCCGGGGAACAGGGCCGGGGCTTTGCGGTGGTGGCCAGTGAAGTGCGGGCCTTGGCGCTGCGCAGCGCCACGGCAGCCAAGGAAATTAAGAACCTGATTACCGATTCCCTCAGTAAGGTAGAAGGCGGTTCGCGCTTGGTGCAAGAAGCGGGCGATACCATGGGCGATGTGGTGACGAGCTTCCAGCAAGTAGCCTCACTCGTGACCGAGATCAGCGGCGCTAGTAAGGAACAAAGCAGTGGTATCGAGCAAGTGACCCAAGCCGTGGGGCAGATGGATCAAGTGACGCAACAAAATGCCGCACTGGTAGAAGAAGCCGCCGCCGCCGCTGAGTCTTTGGAAGAACAATGTCGAGGTCTCGCCCGTGCTGTGGCGGTGTTTAAGCTCGATGGTCAAGCCCGCCCCCTGGCCGCATTACCCCGTGCCACGCCAGCAGCTTTACCCCGCCCCAGCAAACCCGCCGCCCGACCCGTTAGCAAAGCTGTCGCCAAACTCCCCGCACCCAAAGCAGAGAAAGGCATGAACCCGGACGAGTGGGATGAGTTCTAGGCGTGTAGGGGCCAAGTACTAGCGATCCCGAGCGTCAAGGCATTAAGCCTGTAAGCAATGCAAAGAGCCGACTTTTGGGTCGGCTCTTTGCATTGCGGTGGATTTCCCCCAGAGCTCCTGCCAGCGAGGCGGAGCCTTTGGCTTATGGATTAGTGGGATTTTTTTTGGTCTTGGTGCTCGCCTCTGGGGCACTGGTATTGGCCTTACTGCTGTCCGGGGCGGGGGAACCGGCTTGTGGCATTAAGTTCCAGGGCCACATGGCCGCGTTCATAAACGGGTTTTGAGCACCTTCGCCCCCTGCGGCTGCGGTTTCGCGCATGGCTTGGACGGCGCCCAAGGCGGCGCGCTGTACTTCCAGTGCTTGGATGCTCATGCTCAACATGTTCAGATTCATTTTGAGCCAGCCCTCTACGGTTTTTAAGTCCGTGATGCGCTTATCCAGCTCGTCTACATCCAGGGTGGGCGTGACCATGCCGGGAATGTTCAACCCCATACTGCCCCACATACCTTTCAGAAATTCAAACGGATCACCTGCGGTTTTGTCATTGCTGGACATGAAGCACTCCCATGGTCGTTCAGAAAAAGCGGCATGTTAGGTAGGCCGCACATGCAGGGATTATGCCCCAGTCCGTGGCTGGGAGGCAGGCTTGATTAGAGCGAGGCGGGTTATGTGTAGTTCTGGGGATGGGCTTGGAGAGCCTGATAGAGTGCCTCTAGGTGCTGACTGACCAATTTTGCAACATTGGGGGCCAGTTCCGCCCGCTTGGCGGCGCTATCTGGGATGAAACGTTCTCCAGGCTGTTTGGCATGGCTTTGGCCGAGGATGTTGATTTGGGCGAGTGTCTGCTCGTCGAGGGGTAAACCCAAGATCTGTTGGCACCAGCGCGGTACGCAGTGGGGAAGATGGCGGTAATGCAAGAGCTGGAGCTGGCCGGTCTCGGCAAACTGAAGTGCTTGCTGCATGGTATGGGCCAAGACTTGAATCTGATAGCCATGAAAGCCAATGTGTTCTAAATCGGCACGGCTTAAACCAAACAGCTCCGGCTCCAGCAGGCCGGGCACCATCTGCTGCCCGGCTTGGCGCTGATGGGAGGCCATCACTTCCACAGGGTCTCGATAGAGAAACAGGCAGGGTGTGCCGGGAAAGGCTTTTTGCAGCAAAGGCAGCGCGGCAATGCTCCAGTTGTCTAGCTTGATGAAAATGTGTTCCAACGCAGGGGCCTGGTACAGAGCAAAACTGGCTAGTAGCTGGTGCAGCCACGCAATTTGCTGGGCCTCGCTGACGTGGGGATGGCGCAGCGGCGCATGCAAAAGAGCTTCCACTGGGTCGGGCTCTGAAAGCACTAAGGAATTGGGGAGCGCACTCAGCAAGCGAGCTAACAAGGTGGAGCCGCAACGGGAGAGGTGGAAAATAAATGCCTTAGGAGGGGCGTGCTGTAAGCACGCCTCTACATGAGGTGTTTCCGCCAACAGCGTGCGGCGTAATAGGTGACGGTTGAGTGGGTGGCGGTAAAAGTGACTTACTAAGTCATAAAAAAAAGGCTGATAAACCTGTTCGCCGTGGGTGTAGCACCATGCTAATTGCGGTTGATGGTTTGACCACTCGATCCAACTGGGCAGCCAATGCTGCAATGAAGTAATGGGAAGCATGTTTAGCGCAGCCGGGGACGCCTATTTAGTGATGGCCACGTGAGGATAGTGGCGTGATCTAGCGAAAAACCGTGCTCTGCCCCTAAAGCCAGCAACTCGTGTTGCAAATGTCCTGCATCCCGACAAGCCCACAGCCGTGCTAGTGCGCTAGGGTTGTTGATTAGCCACGTTTGGAAGTCTTGATGGTCATTCATGCAAGGCTACGAATCATTTCTTAAGTGGCAGGAGAGAGTGAGTTGTAGCCCAGGTTTCTCTCCGCGTTGGTAGCAATAGCCCACCGTATCACCACTTCGGGCTTGAGCGATGGGTTTGTATCGTTGGGGTAGTGTTAGGCTACATTCAAAATCGTGCAGTGCAATATCCCCAAAAATTTGGATATGAGTTGCAATCATGGCTTGTCCCTGTGTGGGTAATCCATCGGGGATGCGAACTGTTCCTGAGGTGGGCGCCTGTAGGTGGTAAGGATTGAGTTCGTATAAGGGTGCAATACGCCGAATTTGCGGCAAAGGCACGCCTTGCTCGTCGGGGACATAACTGATCCACGCGAGATCTAATGTCACTGATTCAGGAAGAAAGAATCCTTGAGCGCGAATCTGCGGGGCAAGGTTATCTGTAATCATAACTTGCGGCTCATTTTTTAAGCCATTTTGCATCGTTTCGGAAACAATAATATGGGGGCGTAATTCGTCTGGGCATTGCCAGGTAGCTGCATCGGTTTGAATATAGTCTTCTACATATGCTTCTAACTCAAGTGCTTGGACAATTTTTTGAACGGCTTCCAAGCTGTGGGGGTGGATGTCTAGTAGTACAAAAGACAGCTCTGCCGGGGAAAATCGTGCGGCAAGGGGGAGTGCGAGTAGCGCAAACGGCCCACAGCCTGCTTCTAATAAGCGAATGCGTTCACCTGGAAAACGCAATTGGGCCGCACGAATAGCGGCTTTTATCCCTTGGAGGAATTTGCTGCTGCGAGTGAACTCCCATAAGCAGCGTGCAGCTCCTTGAAAAGAAATTGCTTTTCCAGAAGGAAGAAAAGAATCTTGGCTTTGCGTGGGGCTTGGAACTGCATCGTTATAGTTTGTGATTTCGGCGAGCATGTGAAAAAGTGCATGAGACGCCGAGTATTTTTCACTGATTGGAGTGCTTAATGCTAAAAGGGTTTCGCTAATGGATAGAAATTTTGTTTTCACTTTTGTTGTTTTTCTATACTAATTAAGTCCTGCTCTAACATTTTTTTAATAAAGATAATGACGTCTTTTTTGCATGTATTTTCGTCAATATTGTATTGAACGGAGAGTTGCTCACAGATATGTTGTATTTTTATAGGCTCTCCAACTAGTTTCCATATCTCACTGCCTATTTTATTGAGAGTATAGTACATGCCTTTGTCAATGCTCATCATTGTTAATTCTTCGCCTATTTGAGCTTCAACATTATTTTGATTTTTTGCGATGATTGTCGTTTCGTTAATTTCCATTTTTTAGCCTATTTTTTACTTTGTTATAGTACCAGTAAGCTCTTCGTAAAAAGTTGTTCTAGTGTTGTTCGTCATCAACACTAGGTTTCTGGCGAATAGCTACAGACAGACTTCTTACAAAGTGCTTATTAAGCTCTCACGAAAAAGTCAGTCGATAGTCTGAGCCAAATCCGGTGAGGATTTTATCGACGTCGGCTTCCAGGGTTTTGGGATCACGGGCTTTGAATGCCAGCCATTGGTACTTCATTTTGTGC